>Ga0114930_10001947_pt1 | contig 18995 bp, 9 predicted proteins | sample AnhtaG_FD_87300 | JGI IMG/M metagenome (GOLD analysis project Ga0114930, IMG submission 87300) | Deep subsurface microbial communities from Anholt, Denmark to uncover new lineages of life (NeLLi) - Anholt_01485 metaG | ecosystem: Environmental > Aquatic > Marine > Oceanic > Sediment | place... | reverse complement strand
TTTTCGACACCTGGGGCGGCGCTCTCGCCGATGGTATCTACCAGCGCTTCTCGCTGTATTACATCGAGCAGGTGGTCCGCCAGCTCAAGCGCGAACACGACGGCGAAAAGGTCCCGGTCATCACCTTCACGAAGGGGGGCGGCCTGTGGCTCGACGAGATTGCTGCGAGCGGTGTCGATGCGGTCGGCCTCGACTGGACGGTGAATCTCGGCGCCGCGCGTGAGCGAGTCGGCGGCCGGGTGGCTCTGCAGGGCAATATCGATCCTTCGGTGCTGTTCGCCCCGCCATCGGCGATTCGTATGGAAGCGCGCGCGGTGCTCGACAGCTTCGGCAATCATCCAGGCCACGTCTTCAATCTCGGCCACGGCATCTCGCAGTTCACGCCGCCGGAAAACGTCGCTGAACTGGTCGACGAGGTGCATCGCCACAGCCGTGCGATTCGCGCCGCTGGAGCAGGCAATTCCGCGCCGGACGCGTGACAATTTTGTTGCACTGCGGCGAGCTGGGCTCTGAGGCTAAGGGAAAAATAGTGTTAGCTGGGCCGCTGGATGGCGCTTCCGCCGTTGTCAAGACTTGACTTATACACATTCATCACGCTGCGGCGCGGTAGAGGCTTTCATCGCGGCATGGCACTTGCAAGTTGCATGCGCATTTGATCAAGTCCTTGACTGGCAAGGGTTTCGCGGGCGCCCGGAGAAATGTGAGAAACCCCACACAATGCAGCAACGGCGCGGTTTTCCAGCCTCCAAAACGGAGTTGTTAACAAAGTTATCCACAGGTTGTACGTACAAAGCGCAATTGTTCAGTCGAATCCAAAACTTAGCGCCGGAAGTGAAGTTTTACTTTAACTTTGCCGGGGCCGCCGCCTCTTTGCCGCGCGCTGTGCCGGTCTGCGCATCGCGTCTTCCAGTCCCGCTGGCGAATCTGAACCCTACGTGAGCCCCGTCTTCGTCCGCGTCGCGCTCGATCATCCGCTGCCGACCCTGTTCGATTATCGCTGCGACGCCGCCGAGGCGCCGCAGCCCGGCACGCTTGTCGCGGTGCCGTTCGGCAGGCGGCAGGCGGTGGGGCTTGTGTGCGAAGTGACCGCTCACAGCGACGTACCGGCAGACAAGCTGCGGACCGTGGATGCCATCTGCGACGCGTGCCCGCCTTTGTCGGCTGAATGGCTGGCGCTTGCCGCCTTCGCGGCGGACTACTATCAGCGGGGACTGGGCGAGGTTGCGCTGCCTGCGTTGCCGCAGGCGTTGCGCGACGCATCGCGCTGGAGCCGCCTGCTCGCGCCGCAAGAGCGCTACCGGCTGTTGCCGGCGGGGCATGCCGCGCTGCCCGATGCGTTGCCGGTCCGCGCGAGCGCCTTGCGTCGTCTCGCCGAGGCGCTGAAAGAGGCCGACGCGCTGCCGGTGGCCGACGCCCGCACAATCCACCCGAAGGCCGCCGCGACGCTCGATGCGTGGCGGGCCGAAGGCTGGGTGGCGCTGGAAGTGATCGAAGCGGCTGCCGCGGTTGCGCCGCCAGTGGGCCCGGCGTCGCAACCGGTAACGCCGCCCGTACTGCCAACCCTCACCGGCGAGCAGGACGCCGCCGTCGAGGCGATCCGCGACGCCCAGGGCTTCGCGCCGTTTCTGCTGCATGGCGTGACCGGCAGCGGCAAGACCGAGGTGTACCTGCGCGCGCTCGCGGCGATTCTCGCGGCGCGCCCGGACGCGCAGGCTCTTGTCCTCGTCCCCGAAATCAATCTGACGCCGCAGTTCGAGGCCGCCTTCCGTGCCCGCTTCGCGGCGCTCGACGGCACTTCGATCGTCACGCTGCACAGCGGTCTCGCGGAGGGCGAACGGGCGCGCAACTGGTTCGCGGCGCACAGCGGGCGCGCGCGCATCGTGCTCGGCACACGCCTCGCGATTCTCGCGTCGCTGCCGAAGCTGGCGATTATTGTCGTGGACGAAGAGCACGATCCGGCCTACAAGCAGCAGGAAGGCTTGCGCTACTCGGCGCGCGACCTGGCTATCTGGCGCGCCAAGCAACTGGGATTGCCGGTGGTGCTCGGTTCCGCCACGCCTTCGCTGGAAAGCTGGTGGCAGGCCGACCAGGGGCGCTACACGCGGCTCACGCTGTCGCGCCGCGCGGTTGCCGAAGCCGTGCTGCCCACCGTCAGGCTGATCGACCTCGAAGACGAGCGGCGACGCGGCCGGGCGTCGGTGGAAGGGCTGTCGGGGCCGCTTATCGCAGCCTTGAAAACGCGCCTCGAAAAGGGCGAACAAAGCCTCGTGTTTCTCAACCGCCGGGGCTACGCGCCGCAGCTGGCCTGCGACGCCTGCGGCTGGGTGGCCGGTTGTCCGCGCTGTAGCGCCTATGTCGTGCTGCATAAGCCGGAGCGCGCCTTACGTTGCCACCATTGCGGCTGGGAAGCGCGTATTCCGCGCTCGTGCCCGGAGTGCGGCAATGTCGATATCGCGCCGCTCGGACGCGGCACGCAACGCGTCGAGGAAACCCTGGCGAGTGCCGTGCCGGGAGCGCGCGTGCTGCGCATCGACGCAGACAGCACGCGCCGTAAAGGCAGCGCGCAGGCGCTATTCTCGGATGTGCATGCCGGGGATGTCGACATCCTCGTGGGCACGCAGATGATCGCCAAGGGGCACGACTTTCAGCGCGTCTCGCTGGTGGGCGTGCTCAATGCCGACACGGCGCTGTTTTCACACGACTTCCGCGCGAGCGAGCGGCTGTTCGCCCAGTTGATGCAGGTGAGCGGCCGCGCCGGCCGCGCCGGTTTGCCGGGCGAGGTGCTGGTGCAGACGCGCTATCCGCGCCACGCGCTGTATCACGCGCTGGGGCGGCACGACTATGTTGGCTTTGCCAATTCCACGCTTGCCGAGCGCCGCGACGCCCATCTGCCGCCGTTCGTCTACCAGGCGCTGTTGCGGGCAGAAGGGCGCACGCTCGAAGCCGCGCTGGTGTTTCTGCAGCAAGCCGCTGCGGCGCTCGCGGAGATGCCGTCGGCCGAGCGCGTGACGGTCTATGACGCGGTGCCGCTGACCATCGTCAAGGTGATGCATGTGCACCGCGCCCAACTGCTGATCGAGAGCGCGTCGCGTGCGGCGCTGCAGGCGACCCTGCGGGCCTGGCAACCTATCTTGCGGACGCTGAAGGGCGTGCTGCGCTGGAATCTCGAAGTCGATCCGCTCGATATCTGAGTCTGGGGCGAGCTGCCGCCGCCGGCGCCAGGAACCGGCAGAACCACTCACCTTGGCCGCCACCCCGGAGGCATCCGCGCAAATCCCTTTCAGTCATATTCATAGAGCGAAAGGTCGTTTCGTTTCTGAAAGCCACTCGTCTATATTTCGCCGAATCGGCGCAGTTTTAACAACAATCCCAACTTCTCCCGCGCCGACGCACCTCAACTTTCGGGGCTTTGCGATGAGCGATACCAACCACAGCCTGCCGGCGGGCGCAGCACCGGCTAAATCCGATCCTGACCGCGACACGACCGCCAAACGCGGCGGCGGCCTGTTCGCCACCGAAGACTGGTGGGCCGTCTGGATAGGCCTGCTGGTGATCGTCGTTGCGTGGGCCTTGTTCGCTTCAGGCAGCAGCATCAAATGGCTCGCCGTCGCGCCGGCGAAGTGGTCGGACCCGGCGCTGGCCGCTCAGGATCTGCTCAAGCACGTGCCAAACTACGCGGCGCTGTTCGTTGTCTTTGCGGTGCTGTTCGGTGTAAGCCTCGCTGCGTTGAAGCAACGGCTCGCGCATTTCCTGCCTGCGTTCCTGATCCTGTTCGTTGCCTCGGTGTTGATTTTCGTGGTGGGCGCCTGGGTCAACGCGTCGAAGTACAACCTCGAACCGCCGCTGGTTGCACTCGCGCTCGGCCTGGTGATCTCGAACGTGTTCCGACTGCCCGAGTGGTTCTCGGCCGGGTTGCGTGTCGAGTTTTATATCAAGGTGGGGATCGTGCTGCTCGGCGCGACGCTGCCGTTCACCTTGCTGGTCTGGGCCGGTCCGGTTGCGGTCGGGCAGGCGAGCATCGTTTCGCTGGTGACGTTCTTCGTGATCTTCTTTGCCGGCAAGGCATTCGGCCTCGACCGCCGCTTCGCCGCGGTGCTGGGCGTGGGCGGTGCAGTCTGCGGCGTATCAGCGGCCATTGCGATTGCCGGCGCCGTGCGGGCCAAGCGCGAACAGGCTTCGGTGGCGATTACGCTGGTGATCCTGTGGGCTATCGTGATGATCTTCGTGCTGCCGTTCGCGTCGCGCTCACTGGGACTGTCGACGGCGGTTGCCGGCGCCTGGATCGGCACGTCGGAGTTCGCGGATGCGGCCGGCATTGCCGCCGCACAGGCCTATGGGGATTTTGCCAAGCATGCCACCGGCGCAATTGCCGGCGCGCCTGAAGCTTCGTTGCAGGCGTTCACCCTGATGAAGGTGGTGGGCCGCGACATCTGGATCGGCATCTGGGCGTTCGTGCTGGCGCTGGTTGCAACGACGCGCTGGGAGAGTGAAGACAACGGCGTCAAAGCGAAAGCGAATCCCGGTGAGATCTGGGCGCGCTTTCCGAAATTCGTGATCGGGTTTGTGATTGCGTCGGCGCTCGTGACGTGGATCGCGAGCCACTATTCGCTGGCGGATTACCGCAAGGTGGTGACACCTGAGTTCGTCGCCCCGATTACGGCGCTGCGCACCTGGGCGTTCATCTTCTGCTTTCTGAGCATCGGCCTGACGACGCGGTTGCGGCTGCTGACCGCTACCGGCGTGAAGCCGTTCCTCGCATTTACAGCCGGTGTCGTCGTCAATATCGCCATCGGCTACGCGCTGTCCGCGCACGTGTTCGCATCGTATTGGAATAGCTTGGGGCAGGGATCGTGAACGCCGTTGCCGAGCGCGCCGAGGCCGCCACGCTAGCGCTGCGCGCGTGCCGGCCGAGTTGCGCCGGCTGCCGGTATCGCGCCGACGATCGGGAAACGCTGGAGCAGAGCATCCCAGGCCTCACTGTGTTCAGTTCAGGGTTTGGGGCAAGCGTAGGCGCGAGCCGGCTCTGTCGTTTGCACGACCAGCTGGTCTCGCCGCAGGACGCCTGCAGCCAGTTCGCGCCGCTCGCCTGAGGGCGCTCGTTCCCGTCTATTCCTGCTTATTCCCGGACGGCGCCGCGGGCGTCGTCGGACGAAGTGCTCGCGTCGACCGTTTCCCTTGCAACCGAGCTGGTCGCCCCGCGAATGAAAAACACGGCGCACATGGCGCACATCGTCCAGATTCCTGCCACTACCAGCCACTTTTCCATTTCAAACACCCCGTCGAGCCCCGTAACGTGCGCTTTTTGCGCATTCATACTCTGGATAACGGCTTGATTGGCGTTTCGATAAGGGCTGTTGAAAAAGAAATTCATAAGGGAAAGTACCGATGCCGGACGGCACCGGTCCGGCGCGCCGCCACCCGCGTGAAACCCCGGTCGCACAAGGCTTTGTCAATGGTGCAACCATGCTATCTGGATGGTTGCACCTTTTTATTGGGAGGCGTAGGATTCGGCCAACTTTTTAGTCTTTGGCCGGCGCGGATTGGCTGGCATATGAAGAAGGAAACATGGCTAGCACCACCCTCGGCGTCAAGGTCGACGACCTCCTGCGTTCCCGGCTGAAAGATGCCGCTACCCGTCTCGAGCGCACTCCGCACTGGCTGATCAAGCAGGCGATCTTCGCCTATCTCGAGCGTATCGAGCACGGCCAGTTGCCTGCCGAGCTGTCCGGCGTACATGGCTCGGCCGATATGGCCGACGGCGCGAGCGTGGAGTCTGAAGAGGACGGCGCTTCGCACCCCTTCCTCGACTTCGCACAAAACGTGCAACCGCAATCGGTGCTGCGCGCGGCGATCACGGCGGCCTACCGTCGTCCCGAGCCGGAATGCGTGCCGTTCCTGCTTGGTCAGGCGCGCCTGCCGGCCAACCTTGCCAACGACGTGCAGGCGATGGCGAGCAAGCTGGTCGAAACGTTGCGCGGCAAGAGCCGCGGCGGCGGCGTCGAAGGGCTGATCCACGAGTTTTCGCTGTCGAGCCAGGAAGGCGTGGCGCTGATGTGCCTCGCCGAAGCGCTGCTGCGGATTCCCGACCGCGCCACCCGCGACGCGCTGATCCGCGACAAGATCAGCAAGGGCGACTGGAAATCGCACGTCGGCCAGGCGCCGTCGCTGTTCGTCAATGCCGCTACGTGGGGCTTGATGATCACCGGCAAGCTGGTGACGACCAATAGCGAAACGGGGTTGTCGTCGGCGTTGACGCGTCTGATCGGCAAGGGCGGCGAGCCGCTGATCCGCAAGGGCGTCGACATGGCGATGCGCCTGATGGGCGAGCAGTTCGTCACCGGCGAGAACATCTCCGAGGCGCTTGCCAATAGCCGCAAGTTCGAAGCGCGCGGGTTCCGCTACTCGTACGACATGCTCGGCGAAGCGGCCACTACCGAAGCCGATGCGCAGCGCTACTACGCCTCGTACGAGCAGGCGATCCACGCTATTGGCAAGGCGGCCGGCGGTCGCGGCATCTACGAAGGCCCGGGCATTTCGATCAAGCTGTCGGCGCTGCACGCGCGCTACTCGCGCTCGCAGTACGAACGCACGATGAACGAGCTGCTGCCGCGCGTGCGCTCGCTCGCGATTCTCGCGCGCCGCTACGACATTGGCCTGAACATCGACGCCGAAGAAGCCGACCGCCTCGAAATCTCGCTCGATCTGCTCGAGGCGCTGTGCTTCGATCCGGAACTGGCGGGCTGGAACGGGATTGGTTTTGTGGTCCAGGCGTACCAGAAGCGCTGCCCGTTCGTGATCGACTACATCGTCGATCTGGCGCGCCGCAGCCGTCACCGCATCATGGTGCGCCTTGTGAAGGGGGCGTACTGGGATAGCGAAATCAAGCGTGCGCAAGTGGACGGCCTCGAAGGCTATCCGGTCTATACGCGCAAGATCTACACCGATGTGTCATACCTCGCGTGCGCGAAGAAGCTGCTCGGCGCGCCCGACGCGGTGTATCCGCAGTTCGCCACGCACAACGCGCATACGCTCTCGGCGATCTATCACCTCGCCGGCCAGAACTACTATCCCGGCCAGTACGAGTTCCAGTGCCTGCACGGCATGGGCGAGCCGCTCTATGAAGAAGTCACGGGCCGCGACAAGCTGAACCGGCCGTGCCGCGTGTATGCACCGGTCGGCACGCACGAAACGCTGCTCGCGTATCTGGTGCGGCGTCTGCTGGAAAACGGCGCGAATACGTCGTTTGTGAACCGCATCGCCGACGAAAGCGTTGCGATCAAGGATCTGGTCGCCGATCCGGTGGATGAAGCGTCGAAGGTCGTCCCGCTCGGCGCGCCGCACGCGAAGATTCCATTGCCGCGCAACCTGTATGGTGCAGAGCGCGTCAATTCGATGGGCCTCGATCTGTCGAACGAACACCGGCTGGCGTCGCTGTCGTCGGCGCTGCTGGCGAGCGCGCATCATCCGTGGCGCGCGGCTCCGATGCTCGAAGATAACGAAATCGCCGTGGGCACCTCGCGCGACGTGCGCAACCCGGCCGATCATCGCGATCTGGTCGGCACGGTCGTCGAAGCCACGCCGGAACACGTGAGCGCCGCGCTCGCGCATGCCGTGGCCGCTGCGCCGATCTGGCAAGCGACGCCAGTGGAGGCTCGTGCCGATTGCCTCGCCCGTGCTGCCGATCTGCTCGAAGCGCAGATGCATACGCTGATGGGTCTGGTGGTGCGCGAAGCGGGCAAGTCGCTGCCGAACGCAGTGGCGGAAATCCGCGAAGCAATCGACTTCCTGCGTTATTACTCGGCGCAGATTCGCACCGAGTTCTCGAACGACACGCACCGCCCGCTCGGCCCAGTCGTCTGCATCAGCCCGTGGAATTTCCCGCTGGCGATTTTCATGGGCCAGGTGGCGGCCGCATTGGCTGCCGGCAATACGGTGCTGGCGAAGCCGGCTGAACAGACCCCGCTGATTGCGGCGCAAGCGGTGCGCATCCTGCGCGAAGCCGGTGTGCCGGCCGGCGCGGTGCAACTGCTGCCCGGCGACGGCGAGACCGTCGGCGCGGCGCTGGTGGCCGACGCCCGTACGCGGGCGGTGATGTTCACCGGTTCGACCGAAGTCGCGCGCCTGATCAACAAGACGCTTGCGAGCCGCCTGGATGCCGATGGCAAGCCGATTCCGCTGATCGCCGAAACCGGCGGCCAGAACGCGATGATCGTCGATTCGTCGGCGCTCGCTGAACAGGTGGTGGCGGACGTGCTGAACTCGGCGTTCGACTCGGCCGGCCAACGCTGCTCGGCGCTGCGCGTCCTCTGTCTGCAGGACGACGTGGCGGATCGCACGCTCGAAATGCTGAGCGGCGCGATGCGCGAGCTGGCGGTGGGCAATCCGGATCGCCTGTCGGTCGACGTCGGTCCGGTGATCGATGTGGACGCGAAACGTGGTATCGACGCGCATATCGCCTCGATGCGCGACAAGGGTCGCAAGGTCGTGCAACTGCCGATGCCGGAAGGCTCCACCTCCGGTACCTTCGTGCCACCGACGCTGATTGAGCTCGACAGCATCGACGAACTGAAGCGCGAAGTATTCGGCCCGGTGCTGCATGTGGTGCGCTATCGCCGCAGCGCGCTCGACAAGCTGCTCGAGCAGATTCGCGCGACCGGCTACGGCCTCACGCTCGGCATCCACACGCGTATCGATGAAACGATCGCGCACGTGATCAGCCGCGCGCATGTGGGCAACATTTATGTGAACCGCAACGTGGTGGGCGCGGTGGTCGGCGTGCAACCGTTCGGCGGCGAAGGTCTCTCGGGCACAGGTCCGAAGGCAGGCGGCGCGCTGTATCTGCAGCGTCTGCTGGCAACGCGTCCGGCTGGATTGCCGAAAACGCTGGCCCAAGCACTTGTCGCCGATACCCCGCAGACGACCGAAAACAGCGACAATCCGTCCTCGGCGCTGACCGCGCTGCGCGACTGGCTGATCAGCGAGCGCCAGGCGTCGCTGGCGGCGCGTTGCGACGGCTATCTGTCGCAAGGCCTCGCGGGCGCGACGGCGGTGCTGCCCGGTCCGACCGGCGAGCGCAATACTTACACGCTCGGCGCGCGCGGCACGGTGCTGTGCGTGGCGTCGACGGCGAGCGGCGCACGCGTGCAGTTTGCGGCGGCGCTGGCCACCGGCAATCGCGCGCTGTTTGAAGGCGCGGCCGGCGAGCAACTGGTGTCGGCGCTACCCGCTGCGCTCAAGCAGTATGCGAGCGTGAAGAAGAGCGCTGACGCGACGTTCGATGCGGTGCTGTTCGAAGGCGATAGCGACGAACTGCTCGCGCTGGTGAAGGAAGTGGCCAAGCGCGTGGGTCCGATCGTTTCGGTGCAGGGCGTGGCGGCGCGCGCTCTGGAAAGCGGCGAAGAGGACTATGCGCTCGAGCGTCTGCTGACGGAGCGCTCGGTCAGCGTGAATACCGCGGCGGCAGGCGGTAATGCGAATTTGATGACGATCGGTTGAGCGAACCTTTAACGGTCGATTCAATAAAACGGAAGCGGTACGGCGACCCCGAAACCGCTCCACTCACACCTGGTACCAAGGAGAAGCTATGCAACACAAGATGAAGCAGTTGGCAGGCGCGGCACTCGTTGCAGCGATGTCACTGGCGGGGACAGCACACGCACAGCAGGTCGAAGACGTGAAGGTTGGCTTTGCTGGTCCGATGACGGGCGCGCAGGCCCACTACGGCAAGGACTTCCAGAACGGCATCACGCTGGCAGTGGAAGAAATCAACGCGACCAAGCCGGTGATCGGCGGCAAGCCGGTGCGCTTCGTGCTGGACGCAGCCGACGACCAGGCTGACCCGCGCACGGGCACGACTGTCGCGCAGAAGCTGGTGGACGACGGCATCAAGGGCATGCTCGGCCACTTCAACTCGGGCACGACGATCCCGGCTTCGCGCATTTACGCGAACGCTGGCATCCCCGAAATCGCTATGGCGACGGCGCCTGAGTACACGCAGCAAGGCTTCAAGACCACGTTCCGGATGATGACGTCCGACACGCAGCAAGGTTCGGTGGCCGGCACGTTCGCGGTGAAGAGCCTCGGCATGAAGAAGATCGCGATCGTCGATGACCGTACGGCTTATGGCCAAGGTCTGGCTGATCAGTTCGAGAAGGCAGCGAAGGCATCGGGCGCGACGATCGTTGATCGTGAGTTCACCAATGACAAGGCTGTTGATTTCAAGTCGATTCTGACGAAGCTGAAGTCAGTCAATCCGGATCTGATCTATTACGGTGGCGCGGATTCGCAAGCTGCTCCGATGGTCAAGCAGATGAAGACGCTCGGCATCAAGGCTCCGCTGATGGGCGGCGAGATGGTGCATACGCCGACTTTCCTTTCGCTGGCTGGCGATGCGGCCAACGGTACTGTCGCCTCTTTGGCCGGCCTGCCGCTGGATCAGATGCCTGGTGGCGCTGATTATGTTGCCAAGTACAAGAAGCGCTTCAATGAAGACGTGCAGACGTATTCGCCGTATGCCTATGATGGCGCTATGGCTATGTTCGATGCCATGAAGAAGGCTAATTCTACCGATCCGGCTAAGTATCTGCCTTTCCTCGCCAAGACGGATATGCCCGCTGTGACGACTACTCATCTTGAGTATGACACTAAGGGGGATCTTAAGAATGGTGGGATCACCCTGTATAAGGTTGTTGATGGGAAGTGGACTACGTTGCAGAGCGTGGGTGGGAAGTAAGGGGGTGGTTTTGCCTTGCGGCGCTTGAGGGGGCTTTTGTTTTGTTGTTGTTTCTCCTTCTCTAGCGTTGCGGCTTAGTTGTGTTGTTGCCCTGCGGGTCTTCTGGCTCGTGGGGCTTTTCTTTTTTTGTTTTGGCCTTTCCTTGCATTCTTAGTGGTCTATTAGCGTTGCCCCTGTGCGGGGCGGCACTTACTTTCTTTGCCGCCGCAAAGAAAGTAAGCAAAGAAAGCGGGCTCACACCGCTAGTGCTTAGGTGTACACATCTCTTGTGATGCCGGAGTGGTCCGAAGACGAGACCCGTCTTCGCACACTCCACCTCCGTGACACAGCACTCTTCCGCTCCAGCGTCGCGCTTCGCGCTCCGCCGTTGGGCATAACCTTTCTCGCGACTCGCCCCCCATCGGCTAGGCATCAGATTGGCCATTTGGCTGACTCGCCGTCCAATTAAAAGTCCTCAACAATTGTGGCTGGTCTTCGTACACGTCACGGTTGACAGATCGTACGAGAGGTGTCGTACAATTTGGAGGTGCCTTTGGCGGTATCAATTAAATATAGCGAGGTGAAGCTGGCGGTCATCGCGGCGCTTCGGGCCGGCAGGTTTCAGCATGAGTCGCGTCACGACATTGAGGTCAAAAACCTGCTTGCCATGGGAAGCGTGTCACCGCTGTTCGTGGAACGCATCATCGTCAAAAGCGACGGGACGCAGCACACATCGTCGCCGCATCACGAAATTGATGCTGTTGATGTTCATGTGATTGTGTCAGGTGGCTGGTACGTCAAGTTCTACTTTATTGGCGATTCAGACACCATGTTTATCAGCGTTCATCAGTGAGCGGAGTCATGAACAAGAAACTGTATGAGGAAGGTGAGAAGAGTAAGGCGATCTGTTATAGCTGCAAGCAGATCGTGAATTCCACCTTCGCCCGGCGCGATGTGCCGTTTAGTGACGGCAACGGCGAGGTGAAAGACATCCTTGTTTCAGTCTGCGATCTATGCGATCAAGTGGTCGCTATTCCCGCGCAGTCCACGCCGGCTATTCGCGAAGCGCGCCTGAAAGAGGTGAAATCCATCGAGGCGCAATTGCCCGCCATTTATCTCGATATGCTTGATCTCGCCGCCTACACGATCGATAGCGCAAGTTCTACCGAGTTTCGCAAGGTTCTCGTGACCTTGTACGTGCATCGTTTCGCTTCCGGTGAATATCCCAAGGAGCGCCTGATGAAGGCGCATCGTTCTGCCGTGGCCCGCTTCAAGGAGCAGCGCGGCGCAGCGCGCAGGCGCCTTTCCATGAAGGTGACGCCGCGCATCGCCGAAGATATCAAGACGTTGACTGAGGATACCGAGATGAATCAAACGGAAGTGCTGAAGTCCGTCATCTACCAGATTCAGGCTGACGTCGTCGAAGCGCGCAAACCGGCTCTAATGAGAGAACTCAGCGCCTTGTCTGTGATTTCCGCCTAGCGGCGGATCGTCGGGAGCACTGGACGGTCCCTGCCAACAAGACCGTCCCATCGTCCGCTATTTCTACTCACCCCGCAGCTTGCGCCCCTGTTCCCGAATCTGCTCCAGGGTCGCGCCAGGCGTGCTCGCTTCCTGCGGCATGCGAATCTCTATCACCGCCGCGCGTTTTGCCGCCAGCGAGCGCTCAAGCGCCGGCACGAAGTCTTCCGTGCGTTCTACCGTCTCGCCATGCGCGCCGAACGAGCGCGCGAACGCCGCGAAGTCTGGATTGGTGAGGCCCGTGCCATGCACGCGGTTCGGATAGTGCCGCTCCTGGTGCATGCGGATCGTGCCGAAGTGACTGTTGTTCACGACGATGAACAACACATGCAGGTCGTACTGCATCGCCGTCGCCAGTTCCTGGGCGGACATCATGAAACAGCCGTCGCCGGCCAGCGCCACTACCGCGCGCTGCGGATAGAGCGACTTCGCCGCAATCGCCGCCGGTACGCCGTAACCCATTGCGCCGCTGGTCGGTGCGAGTTGCGAGCGGAAGTGACGGTACGAGAAGTGTCGGTGCAGCCATGTGGCGTAGTTGCCCGCGCCGTTGGTCAAGATGGCGTCCTCGGGCAAGTGCGCGCGTAGTTGCTGGATCACTTCGCCCATCTGCACGTTGCCGGGGATTGGGCGCGGCTTGCGCCAGTCCAGATACGCGCGGTGTGCTTCTTCCGCACTGCCGGCCCATGCGGGTGTCCCCGCGGGTTTTAGCGCTGCCAATAGTGCGGCGAGTTCCGGCATGCCTGAGACGATCGGCAGGTCAGCCGCATACACGCGGCCCAATTCCTCGGCGCCTTGATGCACGTGAACCAGCGTCTGCTTCGTCTTCGGAATGTCGAGCAGCGTGTAGCCGCCCGTCGTCGCTTCGCCCAGGCGCGGCCCGAATGCGAGCAACAGGTCCGCGTCGTTGATGCGCTTTGCCAGCGCGGGATTGATGCCCAAGCCGACGTCACCCGCATAGTTCGGGTGCTCGTTGTCGAGCGTGTCCTGAAACCGGAACGCGAGGCCGACCGGCAACTGCCAGTTCTCGGCGAAGCGCTGCAGATCGGCACACGCGGCAGGCGTCCAGCCGCTGCCGCCGGCTATTACCATGGGGCGCTGCGCGCCTTCGAGCATGCTGCGAAGCTGATCGATCTGTGCCGCCGACGGCGATGCCGCCACCCGGTGATACGCAGGTGCGCTGGGCACCACGGCACACGCATCGCTCAGCACATCTTCCGGCAGCGACAGCACGACCGGACCCGGTCGCCCGGAGGTGGCCGTATGGAACGCGTGACTCAGATATTCGGGGATGCGTCGCGGGTCATCGATCTGTGCGACCCACTTCGCCATCTGGCCGAACATGCGCCGGTAGTCGATTTCCTGGAAAGCCTCGCGGTCCAGATGCTCGCGTGCGCACTGGCCGATCAGCAGAATCATCGGCGTCGAATCCTGAAACGCGGTGTGCACGCCAATCGAGGCGTGCGTCGCGCCGGGGCCGCGCGTGACGATTGCCACGCCGGGGCGGCCGGTCAGCTTGCCGACCGCTTCGGCCATATTGGCCGCTGCGGCTTCGTGCCGGCAAACGATGGTCTGGATGCGTTCGGTCTCGTCGTGCAGCGAGTCGAGTACGGCGAGGAAACTCTCGCCGGGTACGCAGAAAACACGTTCGACACCGTGCGTCAGCAGGGCGTCGACTACAAGGCGCGCACCAGTGGTGGTGGCGGAAGCGGAAACGTTCGGCAGCGGCATTGCGGTGAAGCCTCCAGTCGGGTCGTCGATTGCGTGGTCGGCCGGCAGTGGGCCGACGGGCTTCGACAGCTTACGCCGAGTGGGCGCCGGGTGTCACTGCAACATCAACATTCGACGATATTCACCGCCAGGCCGCCGCGCGAGGTTTCCTTGTACTTGGTCTTCATATCCGCGCCGGTTTCACGCATGGTCTTGATGACCGAGTCCAGCGACACGTAGTGACTGCCGTCGCCGCGCAGCGCCATGCGGGCTGCGTTGACCGCTTTCACCGACGCCATCGCATTGCGCTCGATACACGGAATCTGCACCATGCCGCCCACCGGATCGCAGGTCAGTCCAAGGTTATGTTCCATGCCGATCTCAGCGGCATTCTCGACCTGTTCCGGCGTGCCGCCCATCACCGCGGCGAGCGCGCCTGCCGCCATCGAGCAGGCCACGCCCACTTCGCCCTGGCAGCCCACCTCGGCGCCTGAAATCGACGCATTCAGTTTGTACAGAATACCGATTGCCGCTGCGGTCATCAGAAAGTCGATCACGCCTTGCTGGTTCGAACCGGGCATAAAGCGCGTGTAGTAATGCAGCACCGCCGGAATGATCCCGGCCGCGCCGTTGGTCGGCGCCGTCACCACTCGTCCACCTGCCGCGTTCTCTTCATTGACGGCGATCGCATACAGATTGATCCAGTCCACCATCGACAGCGGATCGCGCAACGCCAGCTCGGGATTGCCCGACAGCGAACGATACAACTGCGGCGCGCGCCGCTTCACCTGGAACGGCCCAGGCAGCGTACCGTCCGCATCCGGATTGCCGATGCCGCATCCGCGTGCCACACACGACTGCATCACGTCCCAGATCTTCAGCAGACCCGAGCGCGTTTCTTCTTCGGTATGCCACACGCGCTCGTTTTCCCACATCAGCTGCGCGATGCTCTTGCCGGTCGCCTTGCACAGCGCGAGCAGCTCATTGGCGCTGCGAAACGGATGCGGCAACTGGTCGACGGCGCTCAGCACCTTGGTATTGGGCGCACCGGCTGTCACGACAAACCCGCCGCCGACGGAAAGATACGTGGACTCGCGCAGCGTCTCGCCTTGCGCATCGAACGCGCGGAGTTTCAGCCCGTTCGGATGCTCGGCGAGCGCCTGGCGATAAAACGAAATGTGATCCTTCTGTACGAACGGCACCGGGTGCGTGCCGAGCAGCGCCAGGCTGCGCGAGGTGCGCACCGCCTCCAGGCGCTGCGCGATCGTATCGGGATCGACGGTATCCGGTGCGTCGCCCATCAGGCCGAGCATCACGCCGCGGTCGGTGCCGTGGCCCTTGCCGGTTGCGCCGAGCGAACCGTACAGATCCACCTTCACCGAAGCCGTGCTCGCCAGCAGTCCGTCGCGTTCGAGCCCCTGGACGAACATCAGCGCCGCGCGCATCGGCCCGACCGTATGCGAACTGGACGGCCCAATGCCGATTTTGAAAAGGTCGAACACACTGACTGCCATTACTGCTCCTGCTAATAAAAGTATCGGTTTAACGTGCCGGCAGCGGCAGGCACACGGCCAGCCACGCCGGCGGTGTCGGCGCCAGCCGCAGCGCGATCGGCGTATAGCGGCCATCGAGCCGCGCCGCCAGGTGAAACAGTTCCGTCGCGTTCTTCGGATCCCACTCACCCGAATAGCCGGGCAAGCCGGCTTCGCGACGTTTTGCATCGAACGGGACGTCCGAATGCACAAATTCTTCGTGGGTCTTCGTGCCCAGCGCGTACGGCGTCAGCCAGTTCAGCGCGGCGGCCAGCGTCGCGCCGTTGGTGGCCTTTTCCGGCAACCAGTTGCGGTTGTGGCGGCGGGCCGCCAGCGCCGCCGTGACGAGCGGCTGCAGATCGTAGGTCACGTAATGCAGCGCATCGCGTTCCTTGAAATCGACCGTCGAACCGTCCGGCTCGATGTTGTCGCCAATGTGCTCGACAAACAGCCGCTGCGCCGCGTTGATCATCTTGCGGTTGTCGAGCGTGAAGGCGGCCATCGCAATCAGTTTGACCCGGTGGCTCTGCCAGTTGTTGCGAAACGTGCCGGTCAGCGGGCGCGGCTGCGCATCGATCTGCGCGATGTAACCGTTTCCGAGTTTCGTCAGGAACGCCATCGCTGCGTTGCGCGTTTTCACCGGCAACGCGCTCGCAGTCATGTCGTAGGCGAGAATCAGGCCTTCGAAACGGGTTTCGTCGATCGGGTTGAAGCTCGGCTCGTAAGTGGTCACCCATGCGTACAGCAGACGGTCGACCAGCTTCAGGTAGCGGTCGTCGCTGGTGGCGCGCCAGGCAAGCGCGGCGTTGCGCAGCAGGTCAAGGTCTTTCTCGGCTTCGACGCTCTGATCGTAAATGCCTTCGTGCGGTAGCGTGCCTTCGGTATGCAACTTCGCCACGGCGTGCGCCGGCTCGTTCAGATGCGCTTCCACGTTGGCGACCAGCGCCTTGACGCCGGGATCGGCATTCGTGCGTTCGCTGGTTTGCAGCGCGGGCGCTGCACAAAAATTCATCGCTGCGCGGGCCTGCCGCGCCGGTAGCATGGCGGCGCTGCACACCAGCAGCAGCGTCGCGAGCGGCGTACCCGCGGCTTGCCAGCAGGGCATGCGCCGTGAATAGCTCGGGCTTTCCATCATTAGCACCTTTCGCACCATGCGAAACTCCTTCGTTGGGCTGATTCGGTGTGTGATGTTAGCCGTTCCCGGGCGCGAACGACAGGACCGCACACCGCCGTAAGGCGGTGTGCGGTTCAGGACAGCTACTGCGGCGGCGTTACGCGTAATCCGCGATCGGCACGCAGGAGCAGAACAGGTTGCGGTCGCCATACACGTTGTCCGCACGGCCGACAGGCGGCCAATATTTCCTTGCAATCAGCGACGGCAGCGGGTACGCCGCCGTTTCACGCGCATACGCGTGCTTCCAGTCGTCCGCGATCACCACGGCCGCGGTGTGCGGCGCGTGCTTGAGCGGGTTGTCTTCGCGGTCCGAGCGGCCTTCCTCGACGGCGCGGATTTCCTCGCGGATCGCAATCATCGCCTCAATGAAGCGGTCGAGTTCTTCCTTCGATTCCGATTCGGTCGGCTCGACCATCAGCGTGCCCGGCACCGGGAAGCTCATGGTCGGCGCGTGGAAGCCGTAGTCGGCGAGGCGCTTGGCGACGTCGTCGACGGTGATGCCGCTGGTTTCCTTGATCGGGCGCAGATCGAGAATGCACTCGTGCGCGACCAGTCCGCCCGGGCCCGAGTACAGCACCGGGTAGTGCGGCGCGAGCTTGTTGGCGACGTAGTTGGCGTTGAGGATCGCGGTTTCCGTGGCTGCGGTGAGGTTCTTCGCGCCCATCATCGCGATGTACATCCACGAGATCGGCAGGATCGAAGCGGAGCCGTAAGGCGCGGCGGACACTGCGCCGATGCCGGCCGGCGTGCGCTCGTAGCCCGACGAAACCTGGTTCGGCAGGAACTTCGCGAGGTGCGCGCCCACTGCGACCGGGCCGACGCCCGGGCCGCCACCGCCGTGCGGAATGCAGAACGTCTTGTGCAGGTTCAGGTGCGAGACGTCGCCGCCGAACTGCCCCGGTGCGCAGAGGCCGACCATCGCGTTCATGTTCGCGCCGTCCACATACACCTGGCCGCCGTGCGCATGCACGATTTCGCAGATCTCGCGCACGTTCGCCTCGAACACGCCGTGCGTCGACGGGTACGTGATCATGATGGCGGCCAGCTTGTCCGCGTGCTGCGCGGCCTTCGCCTTCAGGTCTTCGATATCGACGTTGCCCTGCGCATCGCAGGCCACGACGACCACCTGCATGCCGGCCATCTGTGCCGATGCCGGGTTCGTGCCGTGCGCCGAAGCGGGAATCAGGCAGACATTGCGATGGCCTTCGCCGCGCGAGGCGTGGTAAGCGTGGATGATCAAGAGACCCGCGTATTCGCCTTGCGAGCCGGCGTTCGGCTGCAGCGAGACCGCCGCGTAACCGGTTGCCGCCACCAGCATCTGTTCGAGCTGGTCGATCATTTCACGGTAGCCGACCGTTTGTTCAGCCGGTGCGAACGGGTGAATCTGCCCGAACTCGGGCCACGTGACCGGCAGCATTTCCGAGGTCGCGTTCAGCTTCATCGTGCAGGAGCCGAGCGGGATCATCGAGCGGTCGAGCGCCAGGTCCTTGTCGGAGAGGCTGCGCAGGTAGCGCAGCATTTCCGTTTCCGAATGATGACGGTTGAACACATGGTGCGTCAGGTACGCGCTGGTGCGTTCGAGCGCGGCCGGCACGGTGCTTTCCACCGGCAGTTCGGCGTCGAGTGCATCGATTTGCGGCGCTTCGTCGACGAACGCTGCCTGCGCGAATGCCGCGAGCAGATCGGCCAGATCGCTGCGCTTGGTGGTTTCGTCAATCGAGATGCCGACGCGCGTGTCGCTCACGCGGCGCAGGTTGATGCGCTTGGCGGTGGCGGCGTCATGCAGCGCCTGGGTGCGGGCGCCGGTTTCGAACGTGAGCGTGTCGAAGAAAGTTTCGTTGACGAGCGTGTAGCCGAGCTTTTTCGCACCCGCTGCGAGCAGCGCAGCGATGCGGTTCACGCGCTGGGCAATCGTCTTCAGGCCGTGCGGGCCGTGATAGACCGCGTACATGCTGGCCATGATCGCGAGCAGCGCTTGCGCGGTACATACGTTCGAGGTCGCCTTTTCGCGGCGGATGTGCTGTTCGCGCGTTTGCAGCGCGAGACGCAGGGCGGGCTTGCCTTGCGCATCGACGGTGACGCCGACCAGGCGCCCCGGCATTTGCCGCTTGAATTCGTCGCGCACGGCGAGGTACGCCGCGTGCGGGCCGCCGAAACCGACCGGCACGCCGAAACGCTGCGTATTGCCGATGGCCACGTCCGCACCCCATTCGCCCGGCGGCGTGAGCATGGTCAGCGCAAGCAGATCGGCGGCGGCGACCACATGGCCGCCCGCAGCGTGGATCGCCTCAGCCAGCGCGCGGTAGTCGCGCACATCGCCGTTCACGCCCGGATACTGCAGCAGCACGCC
>Ga0114930_10001944_pt1 | contig 19018 bp, 14 predicted proteins | sample AnhtaG_FD_87300 | JGI IMG/M metagenome (GOLD analysis project Ga0114930, IMG submission 87300) | Deep subsurface microbial communities from Anholt, Denmark to uncover new lineages of life (NeLLi) - Anholt_01485 metaG | ecosystem: Environmental > Aquatic > Marine > Oceanic > Sediment | place... | reverse complement strand
GCTCGTCGTGCGGCAGTTGCTCGTTGAGCCCCATCGCACGTGCCGCGCTGTCCAGATAGCCGGTGACGATGTTCCAGCCGATGCGCCCTTGCGTCAGATGATCGAGCGTCGAGAAGCGGCGTGCGAGCAGATAAGGCTGCTCATACGTGAGATTGACGGTCACACCGAAACCGAGATGCTCGGTCACCGCCGCCATTGCCGAGACCAGCAACGTGGGATCGTTGACCGGCAACTGGATCGACTCGCGCAACGTGACGTCAACGTTGTGCTGATACACGTCATAAACGCCCACGATATCGGCCAGAAACAGCCCGTCGAACAGGCCCCGCTCCAGCGTGCGCGCGAGGTTGGTCCAGTACGGCAGCAGGCGATAGTCCGTGGAGCGGTCGCGTGGATGCGTCCACAGGCCATGGTTGATATGGCCGACGCAGTTCATGTTGAACGCGTTGAGCAGAATCTGTTTCTTCGCCATCACAAGGCTCCATGCCGGGGCGGCAGCTTGTCGTTGAGATAGAAGTTGCCCACTGCATGATACTTCCAGCGCACCGGGTCATGCAGCGTGTGGGTGCGGGCGTTGCGCCAGAAGCGGTCGAGTCCGAGTCCATCGAGGGTGGCTGCGGTGCCGGCCAGTTCGAACAGGCGCGAGCCCGCGTCCAGCGACACGGTGGTGGTAAGCGCGCGTGCCTCGGCCACGGCAACCGACGCCTCGGCCACCGAACGGTCGCTGGGCTTCGCTTGCGCGGCATCGACAAAACGCCCCGCGCGGCGCACGAGCGCGTCCGCTGCACGCAGGCGCACCGCGAGGTCGCCGAACTGCGCAATGGTCAGCGGATCGTCGGCGGCGCGTTCGACCTTTGCATCGATCCAGGGCCGCGAACGTTCGCGCACGAACTGCAAGGCGGCATCGAAGGCGCCGCGGGCCTGGCCGAGATCGATCGCGGCGTGGATGATCTGCGCGAGCGGCCCGATGGTCGTGGCACGCTCGAACGAGACCTGAAACGGCACGACCCATTCCGGCTCGACACGCACATGCTCGAACTGTACCGAGCCGCTGCCGGTGACGCGCTGGCCGAAACCATCCCAGTCGTCCGTGACCGTGACGCCCTCCGTGTCGCGCGGAACGAAGGCCAGATAGGTGACGTCGCGCCCCTCGTCATCCGCCACCACGAGAGTGGGAATCCAGTGCGCGTAGAGCGCACCGGTGCAATAGAACTTGCGGCCGTCGATATGCCACCCATCCGCCCCACGCGTGAGCCGCGTGCGGCGCTTGAAGTCCTTGTGGCCGATTTCGGCCAGCGCATTGCCGAAGCGCTCGCCCGCCAGAACACGCTGATAGAAAAAACGCTGCTGCTCGGCGCTGCCGCCGACACGCAGCACTTCCAGCGCGTAAAAATGATTCTGCGGAATCTGTCCAAGCGAGCCGTCGGCCGCCGAGATAATCGCGGTCACTTCCGCAAGCGTGCCGTTGCGCACCCCGGCACCACCGAATTCACGCGGCACGGTGATACCCCAGAGGCCGCTCGCGACGAACGCGTCGAGTTCGTCCCATGGCAAACGTCGTTCACGATCGCGCAGCGCGGCTTCGGGCGCGAATTTCGCAGCGAGGCGCCGCGCAGTCAGTAGGGCGTGCGCGTCGTCTGCAATCAGATCGGGAGTCACCGGCGGGCGCAATCCGGCAGGCAATGGGTTCGCCGCCACGGCGCCGCGTGCTTCTACGGAAAGATCAAGAGTCATGTTTCAATTCCACGAATGACGCGCGGGCAGCACGTGATTCAGGTGATAGTTGCCAAGCAGATGCAACTTCCAGCGAACCGGATCGTGCAGCGTGTGGGTGCGTGCGTTGCGCCAATGACGGTCGAGGTTATGGGCTGCGCGCGTGGAGGCGGAGCCGGCCAGCTCGAACAGTTTTTCGCTCGCTTCCAGCGCGATGCGGGTGGTCAGGATCTTGGCTTCAGCCACTGCGACCGAGGCGCGTGCGCTGGCCTCGGCGTCGATCGATTGCGCGGCGGCGATGGCGTCGAGCGTATGCCCTGCCTCCTGCAATACCTCATGCGCGGCGTGCAGATCGATCTGCAGGCGGCCAACGTCGGCAATGATGTACGGGTCGTCGGTCGCGTGCTCGAGGCCGGAATCGACCCACGGGCGCGCGCGTTCGCGCACGAAAGCGAGCGTATCGCTGACGGCGGCCTGCGCGATACCCTGATCGATTGCCGCCTGAACCAGCTGCGAGTTGGGCCCGAACAGCCCCGGACGATCGGCGAGCTGCCAGATCGGCAGCACGTCCTGCGGATCGACCGGCACCTGCTCGAAGGTCACCGTGCCGCTTGCCGTGGTGCGTTGACCGAACGAACTCCAGTCGTCGACCACCGTCAGGCCCGCAGCATGGCGTGGCACCCAGACCTGCACGGCACGGCCTTCGTCGTCTGTCGCACGCGCCGGCACGCGATGCGCGAAGAGCGCACCGGTCGAATAGAAACGCTGGCCGTTCAGACGCAAACCGCCGGGCGTCGCGGTGAGGCGCGTCGTCCCCTGCAGAATCGTCTTGACACTCGCCGAGCGGCGCTCCGGGCCGGCATTGCCGAGCCGCAGGCCCGCCAGCACTTCGCCATAGAGACGCGCCTTTTGTGCCGGCGTGCCGATCTCGCGCAGCACACCCAACACACCGAAATGGTTCTGCGGAATCTGCCCCAGCGCCGGATCGGCAGCGCACAGGATGACAAAGACTTCCGCCAGCGTTGCATACGACACGTCGGCGCCGCCGTACTCGCGCGGCACTGTGATCGCGCCGAGTCCGCTTTCCGACCAGAGATCGAGTTCGGCCCAGGGCAGCCGGCGTTGGCGGTCGCGCTCGGCTGCACCCGCTGCGAAGCTTTCTGCCAGGGTGTGCGCGGCGGCGAGCGCTTCTGCATCATCGGCGATACGCCGTACGCGGGCTGGGTCGGGACGCCGCGGCAAGGTTGCCTCGGCAGAGGGGGATTCAGGAGTAGACATGATGGTTCGTACCGACAGAGATGACACCCGTGCGGCCGCGGCGCTTCAGCCCCTTTTGATGGAGAAGCGCACAGCCTGCCTAACGCTTGTGGCGAACAGGTTGAACCGTCTATTGGACCAGTAGAGGCTTGCCACGCCTACTATCGAATTGGAAATTGCTTATGAGAAGTTGCGGATAGCGTGCGCTCGCGTTTTTCTTATATGCCTGAGCGGAGTTAGTAACGAACGGAAAAGTATTTGCCAGCGACCACCCTGGTTACATAGCATTCGGCCATCATCAACCACATGACTACCGTGTCTCATGAATAAAAGAAACCTGCTGAAAACCGCGCTGGCCACCGTTGTGTTCGGCCTGGGTATCGCCACCTCGCAACTCTCGCTGGCGGCTCCCCAAACCCTGCGCGTCGGCATCATGTCCGGTGAAGATGAGGACGTGTGGCGCGTTGTTGCCGCGAACGCCGCCAAGCAGGGCCTCACCATCAAGATCACGACGTTCTCCGATTACACGCAACCTAATGAGGCGCTGTCGGAACACGACCTGGACGCCAATTCGTTCCAGCACAAGCCGTATCTCGACGCGCAGATCAAGGCGCGCGGCTACACGATCGTGCCGGTGGGCTATACCTATGTGCAGCCGATTGGCCTGTACTCGCGCAAGGTCAAGTCGGTGGCCGATCTTCCGGACGGCGCAACCGTCGCCGTGCCGAACGATCCGAGTAACGAAGGACGCTCGCTGCTGTTGCTGCAGGCACAGCATCTGATCACGCTGCGCCCTGACGTCGGCCTGCTGCCGACCGCCCGCGACATCGCGGACAATCCGAAGCATATCCATATCAAGGAACTCGACGCGGGCATCGTGGGCCGCGCAATCGGCGACGTGGACGCTGCCGTGATCAACACGGACTGGGCCATCAAGGCCGGCATCAAGATTCCGCAGGAGCGGATCGCACAGGAGCAGGTGAGCGGCAACCCGTACCGCAACTTCCTTGCGGTCAATGCGAAAGACGCGAACGCGCCCTGGGTGAAAACGCTCGTGCAAAGTTACCAGCAGCCTAATGTGGCTGCGGAAATCCTGAGTGTCTATCACGGCGCAACGCTGCCGGCATGGAATGAAGCGAGCCACTGAGTTCAGCGGTAACGCGCGGCCCTAGCAAGTTTCCAGAACTTCACGAACAAAACGGAGGACCGTCAAACGACGGCCCTCCGTTTCGCACAATACGCCCTGGCTCAGCACCGCGGCGGCATCAAAGCAGACCGCGGCGCCCCACCCTCACTTCTGCTGCTTCAGATACTGCTGCACATCCTTCATCGTCACCGTGCCGCTACGCGCGGTATCGATCTGATCGAAATGCGCCGCCACATAACCGAGCCCGTCGGTTTGCGCCTGGGCCTTGGTGATCGCAGCGCCATTCTGCAGCGCGCCCTCCGCACCGAGGCTGTTGACCAGACGTTGTTGCGCTTGCCGCTGCAGCGTGACACCCGTAGCAGGCGCCGCCACACCGCTGTGAGCGCGCGGAAAGAACGGACCATCGACACCGCCGCCGTTCGCCGGCACTGCATCGGAAACCGACTGCACCGACGTGGCGTAGGCGCCGGCCGCAGCGGAACACAGAACCGTCGCCGCAGCGACATACCGCAAGACAGGAATAAAACGCATGAGATGACTCGCAAGAAAAGCGAGCGGGCGACTCATCGACCGCAGCCCGCTCAATGTGAACTCAGTGTGAGCTTAAGGCGCAACTTTCATTGCGGTAAGCGTCGGCGTCCCAGCCGGACTTTCGTCTGACCACGCCGGGGGCAGATTGGCGAGCGACAGTGCGCCACCGATCGGTGTACCGGCAAAGTAAGACTTCAGGTCTGCCTTCATCTGCGGCCGCGCGTTGTTGTCCAGATAGATCATGTGGCCGCCCGGATAGAACGTGACCTGCAGGTTCGCATTCAGGCCCGAGACCGTCTGCAGACGCGCCAACTGGTTCTCGGTCAGAAAATACGGAGTCGCCAGATCGTGATAACCGTTCTCCGACAGCACCTTCAACTGCGGATTCAGCGTAAGCGCCGCCAGCAGATCGGGAATCGTATCGGGCACCGCCTGGCCGCCATGGCTGAAGTCCCACGAGCCGATGATGTCGTTATTCAACGTCTGGTACGTGGCATTCGGCGCGTTGTAGCCGAGATACGCCGGCATCTGCGTGGCAAGCGCCGTGGTGAACGGCTGCGAGATCAGGATGTCCGACGGGTCCGAGTCGGCCTGCAGGCGCGGATCGCTGCTCGGCAGTGAGACACGGCCGTCGTAGCGCCCGATCGTCGAACCCGGCACCAGCGCCGTGCCGTAGTACGCGCTGCCGAAGTACGCATTCAGCGCCTGCTGCGACATGCTGGTGAGGCTCGACCACGATGCAATCGTGTTGTTGCTGGGGAAAACCGGCGGGGTGGTGAGTACCGGCGAGCCGGCAAAGTTGTTGCTCGGACCGTACTGGGCGAGCGACGCATACTGCGTGGTCACGAAACTCTGGATCTGCTGCGCGTACGCGCCCAGATTGACCGGCGCCGGCGAGACCTGGTTGAAGTACGCTGCAACCTGCGCATAGGTCACGAAGTAACCGATCATCGAATCCGTGCTGTACTTCAGCTCGATCGGATAGTCGCTGGCGTTATTGTTCGTGATGGCGTTCGTTTCGCCCACGTCCGCGAAGTAGTTCAGGATCGACGATTGCAGCACGATCCCGGTCAGATGAACCCCGGCCGACTCCAGCGAAAGCGCCAGCATGTTGGTGCGCGGCGTGCCATACGATTCGCCGTACAGATAGACCGGCGAACTGTTGCGGTTGTTCACCGTCAGATAGCGCTGGATGAAATCGCGCATCACCCGCACATCCGGATCGGCGCCCCAGAAGGTCTGGTTGGTATTCGGCGCAATCGCTTCGGACAGGCCGGTCCCCGGGGGATCGATAAACACCATGTCAGTGGTGTCGATCAGGCTTTCCTGGTTGTCGACCAGCGGAAAATTCGGCCAGTTGGTCATCTGCGGGTCGGGCGTCGCGACGCGCGTCGGCGCGAACGAACCGAGCCGCAGCCAGACGGACGACGAACCGGGGCCGCCGTTGTAGAAGAAAGTAACCGGACGCGGTGCGCCGTTGGCCGACGGGGCGGTGTATGCCACATACGACATGGTCGCCTGCGGATTGCCGTTCGGATCGCTGGCGGTCAGGTGACCGGTGGTCGTGGTGTAGTTGACCGTCGTGCCGCCGGCGCTCCATTGATGATGCGTCACGGCGGCCTTTTCGGCAACCTGCGCGGCGCTCAGGCTGTCGCCGCCCTTGGGCGAATACGCGACCGGATCGGTGAAGGTCTGGTCAGCCTGAGTCGGCGTATCGTTGCTGCCGCTGACGCTGCCCCCGCAACCCGCGGTCACAAGAATCCCGGCAGTCAACGCCACTTCCGCGACGCGCCGGATCGGCCCCGCCCAGACGGCAGGCATTGCACGTTGTGTCTCTTTCATCTTCATCCTGGTTATGGTGATACGAAACAACCCCTGTACTGCTTTGACAGCTCCTGCTGCGTGCTACTGATTAGTCATCCCAGGCATCCATGGATCCGGATGCCTGGGATGGGCACAACTCGATCTGCATGAAGCTTGTGGTGAGTGGCCGGGTTACGCGGTCGCCGACGATCCCGACAGCAGCGACCACCAGCTATGGAACAGGCTTGCGATCATGCTGAACAGATCCGCCGGGCTGCCGGTGTCGTTGCTGTCCGCGTTGCCGCTCGAGGCGATGGCCGGCGCCGAACCGAAGTCCGTGTTCAGCTCCGCGATATTGAAGCTGCCCCAGCCGGTGTCGAAGTCAAAGCCCGTGGTGGCGCTATAGCCATACGTGACACCGCCTTGCGTGATGCCGTTGTTGCCGGAGACGACGCTATGTATCAGGCTCGGGTCGGCGGGAGCCTTGCTGTAGATCGTCGAGGCGGGGAACGCCAGGCCGTTGTTGTTGGCCGACTGCACACGCGCCCAGATGCCGGAGAAAATCGGCGCAGCGAGGCTCGTGCCGCCCACCACGTTCGGATCGTTCGGACCGTAGCCGGGGATCGTGCCCGTGGTTTGCCCCTGATAGACGAGGATCGCGCCGCTGGCATTGTCTGCATCGAAGCCGATATCCGGCACGGTGCGCTGCTGATTGCCGGTGACAGCCGACTGCCAGCTCGGTGCGGTTTCGTACTGGCTGATCCCGCCGCCGGTTGCCCACAGCGCGCCGTTGCTGTCGAGGCCGGAGTTCCAGACGGTTTCATGGTCGTACTGGCCGTTGTTCGTGTAGAGCGATGTACCGCCCACCGCAATCACGTAGGGGGAGGTGGCCGGTTCGCCGACGCTATACGTGCTCAGGTTCGACGGCGGCACGCCGTTCTGGCATTCGTACACGCCGTGGTCTCCTGCCGCGACCGAGAAGGTCTGCCCTTGCGCCATGCCCACCTTGAAGATGGCATCATCGGCAGACTGCGAGCCGCCTTGCTGGGCGTCGGCTTCGCAGACCCCCAGCGACACGTTGATCACCTTGGCGACGTTATCGGAGACGGCCTGGTTATAGGCGGCCGTGATGTCGCTAAGATTCATCGAGGGCGCGTCATAGAACATCAGCTGGTTGACCGCGCCACCCGCGGCGCCGACGATCGACTGGCTGTCGAGGTTCCATTCCACCGTGCCGGAGGTGTCGCTGTAGTCGCTGCCGGACGCACCCGTTTGCACGACATTGGTCGATACCGTACCGAGCGAGTTGTTGCTGGTGAAGGTCTGCAGATCTGATAAGGTCTGCGTAAGATCGCCTTCAGAAATAATGCCGATGGTCGTGCTCGAGGCCGTCGGCGTGCTGCCGGCGCCATACAGGCTCGAAAATTCGACCGGATTGTGCGGGGTCACGACCGCCTGAGCGGATTGAGCGGTCTGGGCAGCGCTCCTGCGTGCCGGCAGGTCCACGCTCGCGCCCGGCTGCGCCGGCCTCGCAAGGTGATAGTTGGTATGCGCGGTCACGACGTTCTGCAAACCCAGCACCGTATCGACCACATCGGCCAATGCCGACGGCACCTGCGCATCGCTCGAGTTGGCGTAGACCTGGCGGCCGGCGTCGTTAAACTGCACGAGGCTGGTGTTGAACGCCGTTCTTGCCGTCGCTGCCGTACCGTCGGCGGTCACCAGCATCCGGTTCTTCGCCACCTTGACGTTGGTGAAGCCGGCCTGAGTCAGATATTGCTGGACTGCCGCCACTTGCGCCTCGGTCGGCGCGTAGGTGTCCAGCACCTGCTGCGGGCTCAGGTATTGACGGAAATTCGGGCTGCCGGGTTGATTGACTTCGTGAATAAACTTTTCCAGCGCCTGCTGGTTACGCAGTTTCAGCGTAACGACGACGTGTAACGGCTTATTCGCCGCCGCCTCGGTGCCTGCATTCGAGGTAGCCAGCGGCGCAAGCAATGCGCCATTTTCCGGGGTATTTTTTTGCGGCGCAATAAATGCGCGGGTTTTAGTGGAAATCCAGTCTTGCGGATTGACCTGGGCGTGAACTGCCGGAGTCAGCAGACCGGTTGAAGATAATCCGATTAACGATAAAACCGAGATACGACGTGTTGTTGTCGAAAAGCGCGTAACAAAAGACGATGCCGTTAATGGCATAATGCCTCCTCGTGAGAACAAGCGGCCACCTGCTGACCAGCACGGTAGTGCCGGGCTAACAAAATGTACTGGATTGCGTGCGATACACGTTCTCCGTCACACCTATCCCCGAAGCTTGTAATTTTTTGTAATGCGAATCTTAGCCGAATTGCCTTAGCTGACAAGACGTCAATAAAGATTTTACATACGTAAAATAATCATTCGCTTTGAATAACCGCACGCTTTACAATTGATAATCACACGGATTTTATTCTTTCTGAATAATCGGTTTTAAATTCCGATACCCGGGTAATCCCGCATGCAATGATTACCTTGTCATTTCCGATCAGTAATGTGGCGCAAGAAGATTCGCCTGAACGGGCACTGCCGCCACAGCGGGTGAAGCCGCGGAAATGCGTCCGTCCGGCCCACCGCCCGCCGGCCTGCCCGCCCGGTAGCCTAATCTGGCACAATTTACCCCCACTATTCATCCGATGGCCCTTCCCGCCACCGGTGTAGCGTCATATGCTTGGCCGAACATGCTTGGCCGAATCGGGCGAATCCGTGCGTTCCGCGCGGCGCCCGCGTATCAATCCGTCAGAGAGGCATCGAACATGGCCACCGTCACGCCACGCGCAAGCAACGCAAATCTGTCGGGCTTGCTCAGCAGCGGCAGGCTCACCCTTGGCGCGCGCATCGTACTCAGCTTCGGCGCGCTATTCCTGCTCATGGTCGTGATGGCCGTGATTTCCTATACGCGTCTGCGCTCCATCGACGACGAGGCGCTCAGCCTGCGCCGCGACTCCGTGCCGGGCCTGTACTACGCCACGGCGCTGCGCGCGGCCTCGAACGAAAGCTATGTCACGCTCGAACGGGCCATCTTCGTCGATACGGACGAGCCCAGCATGATGCACGACCTCGACCTCGTTCCCGACGTCCTGCGCCACTTCGACAAGGCCACCGCCGACTACCAGGGCACGGTCTTTCGCGAAGACGACCGCGAGCACTTCAACAGCTTCAAGGCCGCCTACGACCAGTACATCCAGCTTTTCAACGAGGCGGTGACCCATGCCCGCACCTCGCGGACGACCGCCCAGGCGGATTTCATCCGCCTGACGCCCACATGGAACAACGTGATTCGCGCCGCCAACGTCCTCGTCGCCGAAAACCACACCCAGGCCGACGACTCGGCCGAGCTGATCCGCAGCTCGGTCACCGGCACCGAAATCACGCTTGCCACCGCCCTGGGTATCGTGCTGCTGGTCGCGCTCATGACCGGCTATGCGCTGTTCCGCGCAGTCACGGTGCCGATGGCGCGGCTCGTCGAAGTGCTCGACATCATGCGCACCGGCAATCTGGCGCAGCGTCTGAACCTGCGCCGCAGCGACGAGTTCGGCACGCTGGAGAACGGTTTCAACCGCATGGCCGAAGAACTGACGAGCCTCGTTTCACAGGCGCAGAAGTCGTCGCTGCAGGTCACGACCTCGGTCACCGAGATCGCCGCCACCTCCAAGGAACAGCAGGCCACGGCAAGCGAAACGGCCGCAACCACGCCCGAGATCGGCGCGACATCCCGCGAAATCTTTGCGACCTCGCGCGACCTGCTGCGCACGATGAATGAAGTGGCCGACGTAGCGGAGCAGTCGGCGACGCTCGCGGGCGCGAGCCAAAGCGGCCTGACGCGCATGGAAGACACCATGCGCAGCGTGATGGAAGCAGCCGGCTCGGTTAACGCCAAGCTGTCGATCCTCAACGAGAAGGCTGTCAATATCAATCAGGTGGTGGCAACCATCACCAAAGTGGCCGATCAGACCAACCTGCTGTCGCTGAACGCCGCCATCGAGGCCGAAAAGGCCGGCGAATACGGGCGCGGGTTCGCCGTTGTCGCCACGGAAATCCGCCGGCTTGCCGACCAGACCGCAGTGGCGACCTACGATATCGAGCAGACGGTCAAGGAAATCCAGTCGGCCGTTTCAGCCGGCGTGATGGGCATGGACAAGTTCTCCGAGGAAGTGCGCCGCGGCATGCGCGACGTGCAACTGGTGGGCGGCCAGCTCTCGCAGATCATCAACGAAGTGCAGACGCTCGCGCCGCGCTTCCAGCTGGTCAACGAAGGCATGCAGACCCAGGCCACCAGCGCGGAGCAGATCACCCAGGCGTTGTCGCAACTGTCCGAGGCCGCGCAGCAAACGGCGGAGTCGCTGCGTCAGTCGTCGCAGGCGATCGACGACCTGACGCTGGTCGCCAACCAGTTGCGCACCGGGGTGTCGCGCTTCAAGATCGACGCGTGACAGACGCCTTGTACGCCGTGCACGCCTCGTCCATCTCACGCTAAACACGGGCCATCGCGATGCTCTTCCTCCTGTTCGATCTGGACGGCGACCGCTACGCGCTCGATGCGGCCGGGATTGCCGAGGTGCTGGCGCTCGCCCCCACCAAGTCGGTTCCCGGCGCGCCCGCATGGGTGGCCGGAATGTTCGAGCGGCACGGCGAACCGGTGCCGGTGATCGACGTGTCGCAACTCGCGCTCGGGCGCCCTGCCCGCCAGCTTCGTTCCACCCGCCTCGTGCTGGTCCAGTACCGTGCGCTGGAGGCGCAGCCCCGCGCCGCGCACGATGGCAGCGACGAAACGCAGGGACAGGCGGTGCCGCGTCTGCTTGGGCTGATCGTCGAACGCGCCACGCAGACGCGGCGCATCGAACGCGAGCGTTTCGCGGATAGCGGCCTCGCCACGCCGCACGCGCGCTGGCTCGGCCCGGTCGCGAACGACGGCATGGGCCTCGTGCAATGGGTCGATGTGCAGGAGATGCTTGGCGAGGATGTGAAGGCCCTGCTGTTTCCGCCCGCCGCTGCGCCACAACCGTTGGCGTCGCTGTGACGAGCGCCCTGAACTGCAACCCGAGCGAGTTCCTGAACCACAACCCGCATAGCTATCCGACGCGCCCCATGAATGCCACCGACCCATGCTTCGAAGCCTGGCTCTCGCAAGAGACCGGGATCGACGCGTCCTCGCTCGGCATCAACGCGCTGGAGCGCGCCATCCTGGAGCGCGTGCGCGTCACGCAGCCGGCCGGCTCCGCTGCGGGTCTCGCGCACGGCGCGGTGGACGCCTACTGGCAATTGCTCAACAGCTCGCCGGATGAACGCCTCGCGCTCGTCGAAGTGCTGGTGGTGCCCGAAACCTGGTTCTTCCGTGACCGCGAGGCGTTTGTCGCGCTCGCGCGGCTCGCCAATGAAAAGCTGGTGCGCGATCCGTCGCGCGTGCTGCGCGTGCTGAGCGTGCCGTGCTCGAGCGGCGAGGAGCCGTATTCGATGGCCATGGCGCTGTTCGACGCGGGAATCGGAGCGGAGCGCTTTACGATCGACGCGCTCGACATCAGCGCCCGCGCGATTGAGCTGGCGCAGCAGGCCGTCTACGGACGCAATTCGTTTCGTGGCGGCGAATACGCGTTCCGCGACCGCCATTTCACCCCAGGCGACGGAGGATGGGTGCTCAACGAACGCATCCGGCAAGCCGTGCGCTTTGCGCAGGCGAATCTGTTCGAGCCGTCGTCCAGCGCCGGCGCACGCTATGATTTTATTTTTTGCCGCAACGTGCTGATCTATTTTCACCGCGACGCCCAGGATCGCGCCATCCATCTGCTCGATGGGCGGCTGGCTGACGGCGGCACGATCTTCGTCGGACCTGCCGAAACCGGCTTGATGATGCGCCATACCCTGAGTTCGGCGCGTATCCCGCTGGCATTCGCATTTCAGCGCATGCCGCCCGACGAGGCGGCGCAGCCGCGCTTCACGCTGTTCGGCAAGGCCGCGAATCCTGGTGCGGCGGCGGGCTATGCAGCAGGCTACGCGGCAGGCGCAGCGCCTGGCGGCATGGACGGCACGGTCGACATAGCGGGCAACGATGCTTTCGGCAAAACGCTGCCACTGCCGTTCATGCAAGCGTCAAACGCCGTTTTGCCCGCGGGGGAGCCCGCCGCCAACCCGCCAACCCTGAAACCGGCCCGTGCTGCGCCGCGCACGCCAAAGACCGCGTCTGCCCACAGCCGCGCGACGCCGGTCCTCTCGCCTACGCCAACGGTGTCGCTGGAGGAGGCGCGCCGGCTCGCCGACGCCGGCCAGTTCGACAAGGCGGAGCGTGTAGCACAAGAGTTCGCCATCGTGAACGGGCCGCACGCCGAGGCGTTTTACCTGCTCGGCCTGATCGCCGACGCCCAAAGCCACAGCGCCGACGCCAGCGACTATTACCGCAAGACGCTCTACCTCGAGCCCGGGCACTACGAAGCGCTCACGCATCTGGCGGCGCTGCTCGAAGTAACCGGCGACAGCGCCGGGGCACAGCAACTCATGCGGCGCGCGCAGCGTGCCGCCGCAAAAGCCGCGCCGCCTGACGACGCGCCCCTGAACTCACCACGAGGCGCGCATGGCTCACGGCGCCATTGAGACGGCAGGCGTGATCGCCTTCGTCGACGATTGCTGGAATCGCATTGGCACGCGCGGCGACAAGTCGTGCCCGAAGCTGGTCGAGCATTTCCGTTGCCTGAACTGCCCGGTGTTCGCCCAGGCGGCAGCGCGGCTGCTCGATCGTCCGTTCAGCGACGCGGATCTCGCCGAATCGGCGGCTGAATCCGCTCAAACGACGCCACCGGATCTGTTGCGCGGGAAGGTGAGCCCCGGGCTGGAGACGTCCGCGGTCCCAGACGACTCGACCGCCAGCCACGCTGCGCTGGTGTTTCGGATTGCCGAAGAATGGCTCGCCCTGCCGGCCGCCGCGCTGCGCCAGGTGGATAACATTCGCCCGATTCACTCCTTGCCGCACCGGCGCAATCGCATCGTGCTCGGGCTCGTCAATATCCGCGGCGCCCTGACTGTGGCTGCGTCGCTCGGCGAGCTGCTGCATCTGGATCGCACGGCCGGCGGCAAATACGCGGCGCGCAACAGTTACGCGCGCATGCTGGTGGCCGCACACCGCGGCGAGGCGGTCGCCTTCCCCGTCGACGAGGTCGAAGGCGTGGTGCGCTTTGCCGCCGACGCGCTGCTGCCGGTGCCGACCACCCTGGCGCACACCAGCGCCTCGCATGCGCGCGGTGTGCTGGTCTGGCGCGAGCGCACCGTCGGCCTGCTCGACACCGACCGCGTGTTCGAATCGCTCGCCCGGAGTTTGCGATGAGTCTCGACGACGATCTGAGCCGCCGTTCATTACTCGACCTGTTCCGCGAGGAGGCGCAGACGCAAACACGCGTGCTCTCCGGCGGCTTGCTCGCGCTCGAACATGCGCCGAGCGACGCGGCGCAACTGGAGGCGTGCATGCGCGCCGCGCACTCGCTGAAGGGCGCGGCGCGCATCATCGGCCTGCAGGATGGCGTGGACATCGCGCATCTGATGGAAGAGTGCTTCGTGGCAGCGCAACGCGGCGCGTTGCAGCTCTCGGCTGCCCATATCGACGAGCTGCTGCGCGGGGTCGACCTGCTGTTGCGCGCCGGCGAGGCGGACCCGGCGGGTGCGCTCACGCGGGCCGAAGTCGACGCGTTCGTGGCGCGCCTTGCGGCCTTCAGCGCCGTGCCTGGCGCTGCGCCTGGCGGGTCCGAACACGCCGGAGCCGGGCAGGATTGGAGCGCCCTGCTCGCCGCGAATGCGCTGGCGGAGCCAGCCGCAAACCCATTCGCAAACTCATTCGCAAACTCATTCGCCAACCCATTCGCCAACCCATTCGCAGACCCATCGGCGAACCCGGACGACGACGCGACCATGCGCGCCGCGCTCGCCATCCTCGGCGCCGACGCGGCCAAGCTGTCGGCCAGCCCTGCCGCGACAGCGCCCGCCATGGAAGAACCCGCCAGCGAATTTCCGGCCGGCGGAGCACCGGCGGCAGAGCCGCCGCTTACGCCGGCCCCGTCGACGGCCCCGCCCGTCGCCGGCTTCAGCGCTGCGCAAAATCTGCACGGCGCCCGCGATCCGGAGCGCATGCTGCGCGTGCGCGCCGACAATCTCGACCGGCTGCTGAGCCTGTCGGGCGAGTCGCTGGTCGAATCGCGCTGGCTCAAACCGTTTGCCGAATCGTTGCTGCGCGTCAAGCGCACCCACCGCGACGCGGCACGCGCGCTCGACACCTGTTACGAAACGCTCGCCGAACGCCTCGAACCGCAGGCGCTCGCCGCGCTCGACGCCGTGCGGCAAACGCTCGGCACCATGCAGCATCTGCTCGCCACGCGCATCGACGAGCTCGACCGGTTCGATCGCCGCAGCAGCCATCTCGCACAGCAGCTCTACGACGAGGCGCTGCAATGCCGCATGCGTCCGTTCGGCGACGCGACCCACGCGTATCCGCGCATCGTGCGCGACCTTGCGCGCTCGCTCGGCAAGCGCGTGCGCTTTTCGATTGTGGGCGAATCCACCCAGATCGACCGCGACATCCTCGACATGCTCGATGCGCCGCTTGGCCATCTGCTGCGCAACGCACTCGACCACGGCGTGGAAGCGCCCGAGGTGCGTCTCGCCCGCGGCAAGTCCGCCGAAGCCACGCTGACGCTGGAAGCCCGCCATAGCGCCGGCAAGTTGCTGATCAGCGTCAGCGACGACGGCTCCGGGGTCGACCTCGACGCCCTGCGCGACGCAATCGTGCGCCGCCAACTGGCGGACTGGGAAACCGCGGCGCGCCTCTCGGATCAGGAACTGCTCGATTTTCTGCTGCTGCCGGGCTTCTCGATGCGCGCTCATGTGACCGACGTTTCAGGCCGCGGCGTCGGACTCGATGCCGTGCATGAGATGGTCAAGGCGGTACGCGGCACCGTGCGCATCGTCACGGAACCCGGCCATGGCACGCGCTTCGTGCTGCAGTTGCCGCTCACGCTCTCGGTGATCCGCAGCCTGCTGGTCGAGGTCGGCGGCGAGGCCTATGCGTTCCCGCTGGCTCATGTACGCCGCACGCTGGAACTGGCCCGTGGCGGCATCGACATGCTCGAGGGGCAGCAGCATTTCTCCTTCGACAACCGGCCCGTCGGCCTCGTCACCGCGCACCAGTTGCTCGGCACCGATGCGCCGGACGAGACGCGCGCCAATGTCGCGGTGGTCGTGATCGGCGACGAGCGCGGCACCTACGGCGTCGCCGTCGACCGCTTTCTCGGCGAGCGCACGCTGGTGGTCCAGCCGCTAGACAGCCGCCTCGGCAAGATCAAGGACATTGCCGCCGGCGCGTTGATGGAAAATGGCGAGGCGGTGCTGATCGTCGATGTCGAAGACCTGCTACGCTCGGTCGACAAGCTCGTGCGCGGCGGCCAGCTCGACAAGGTGCAGCGCGCGCACGGCGTCGCCGCACGCACCCGCAAGCACGTGCTGGTGGTGGAAGATTCGCTGACGGTGCGCGAACTCGAACGCAAGCTGCTGGAGAAGCGCGGCTATACGGTCACCGTCGCGGTGGACGGCATGGACGGCTGGAATGCGCTACGCAACACGCACTACGACCTGGTGGTCACCGACATCGACATGCCGCGCATGGACGGCATCGAACTGGTCACGCTGATCAAGCGCGACGCACTGCTCAAATCCGTGCCGGTGATGATCGTTTCGTATAAGGATCGCGACGAAGATCGCCGCCGGGGACTCGAAGCCGGTGCCGATTATTATCTTGCCAAGGGCAGCTTCCACGACGAAGCGCTGCTCGATGCGGTGCACGACCTGATCGGAGAAGCCCATACATGAACATCGGCATCGTCAACGACTTGCCGCTTGCGGTGGAAGCCATGCGCCGCGCGATCGCCTTGCGGCCCGAGCATCGCGTGCTATGGGTTGCCACCGACGGCGCCCAGGCGGTGGACTTCTGTCTCGCGCAGCCGCCCGACGTGGTGCTGATGGACCTGATCATGCCGAAGTTCGACGGCGTCGAGGCGACACGCCGCATCATGGCGCAGGCGCCCTGCGCGATTCTCGTTGTGACGAGCAGCGTCGGCGCCAACGCGTGGCGGGTCTACGAAGCGATGGGCGCAGGCGCGCTCGATGCGGTCGACACCCCGACGCTCGCCGACATTCGCCTCGCCGACGCCGCCCAGCCGTTGCTCGCCAAGATCGACCAGATCGGCCGCCTGCTCGACAAGCCGGTCGTCACGGCCGCGCCGCGGCCAGGCGCGAGCACCTCGCGCGGCGCACCCACGCTGATCGCGATCGGCGCCTCCGCCGGCGGCCCCAGCGCCCTCGCGGCGCTGCTCGGCAAGCTGCCGGCCGATTTCCCCGGCGCCATCGTGATCGTGCAGCACGTCGACAAGGCGTTTGCCGAGGGCATGGCCCAATGGCTCGACGGCCAGAGCCCGCTGAAAGTGCGTGTCGCCGTTCACGGCGACCAGCCCACCCGCGGCGAAGCCCTGCTGGCCGCGACCAACGACCATCTGCAACTGACCCGCAACGGCACGCTCGGCTACACCGGCGAGCCGTCCGCGACACCCTACCGCCCCTCTGTCGACGTGTTTTTTCATAGCGTGGTCGAGCACTGGCGCGGCGAGGCCATCGGCGTGCTGCTCACCGGCATGGGCCGCGACGGCGCCATCGGACTCAAGGCGATGCGCGCGAAGAGCTACCTGACGATCGCCCAGGACGAGGCCAGTTGCGCGGTCTACGGCATGCCGAAGGCCGCTGCCGCACTCGACGCGGCGCGCCGGATCCTACCGCTTGGCAGCATTGCGGCGGAATTGACGGCGAACGTCAAACGATGAGAATGGGATGAATAGAATGAATGGCACGACACGCGTGACACGGGTTTCCGGAACAGGTAACAGATATGGCAAATGATCAAACCGGCTCGCCTGACCAGCGAGCCACGACGCCCATTGCAAAAGACGGCGCCGACGCCACGCTCGAAGCGGCCCGGGCGGCGCTGCAGGTTCCGCTGCCGGCCGAACAGCCGGTCATGGTCCTGCTGGTGGACGACCAGGCGATTGTCGCGGAGGCGGTGCGCCAGGCGCTGGCGGGCGAAGACGGCATCGACTTCCACTACTGCGCGCGCGCCGACGAAGCGATGAAGGCCGCCGTTCAGACCCGGCCGACGGTCATCCTGCAGGATCTGGTGATGCCCGGCATCGACGGGCTGACGCTCGTCAAGGCGTACCGCGCGACGCCGGCTATCCGCGACGTGCCGATCATCGTGCTGTCCACCAAGGAGGAGCCGGTGATCAAAAGCGCGGCTTTTGCCGCCGGGGCGAACGATTACCTCGTCAAGCTGCCCGACCGCATCGAACTGGTGGCACGGCTGCGCTACCACTCGCGCTCGTATGTCAGCCTGCTGCAGCGCGACGAAGCCTACCGCGCGCTGCGCCAGTCGCAGCAGCAACTGATGGAGGCCAATCTGGAGCTGCGCCGGCTGACCCATTCGGACGGCCTGACCGGCCTCTCGAACCGGCGCTATCTCGACGAGTATCTCAGCGCCGAGTGGCGCCGCGGCACGCGCGACCGCGCGGAAATGTCGCTGTTGATGATCGACGTCGACAATTTCAAGCTTTACAACGACACCTACGGCCACGTGGCGGGCGACGAAGTGCTCAAGCAGATTGCCGCGACAGTGGAACGGTGCCTGGGACGGCCGGGCGACCTGGCTGCGCGCTTCGGTGGAGAGGAATTCGCGGTGGTATTGCCCGGCACGCAACTGCAGGGCGTGCGCACGCTGGCCGAAAAAATCCGCAGCGAGGTGGAGTCGCTGCAAGTGCCGCACGCCAATTCGTCAACGGGACAATTCGTGACCATCAGTATCGGCGGAGCCTCGGTCATTCCGACCGGCGAAGCGCCGATGACTTCGCTTATCGAAGCCGCGGACCTGGCGTTGTACAAGGCGAAGCGCGACGGCAAGAATCAGGTGGCGCTCACTGGAGACTGAGGGAGGACCGAGGGGAGACTGCCGGAGGATTGAAACACATCGGAAACGGGCTCGCCGCGCCGGCCAGCCGGCACGCTACGAGCCCGTAAGCACCGCGCAGCGCCTCCCTGAGGGGTGGCGGCCGCGCGGAGATCGACGCAACGATCAGGAAGCGTTGACCGCGTCCTTGAACGCCTTGCCGGCGGTAAACTTCACCGTCTTGGCCGCAGCGATCTGGATTTCCGCGCCGGTTGACGGGTTACGGCCGACGCGCGCAGCGCGGGCGCCGGTCGAGAACGCTCCGAAGCCGATCAGCTGAACGGTTTCTCCTTGAGACACCGCGTTCGTCACCGCTTCGATGATCGCATCGATCGACTTGCCGGTGGCCGTCTTGCTTTCGCCCGTCGCTGCCGCAACTGCGTCAATCAGTTCCTGCTTGTTCATTGCACATCCCTTTCTGTATTGATAGAACCGGCGCCTTCAAACAGCGCCAGACCCGCCACCCTACCTCATCCGGGCGCTTCTACGCAAACCCGCGGCACCGCGAGTGCCCGGCT
>Ga0114930_10001943_pt1 | contig 19022 bp, 19 predicted proteins | sample AnhtaG_FD_87300 | JGI IMG/M metagenome (GOLD analysis project Ga0114930, IMG submission 87300) | Deep subsurface microbial communities from Anholt, Denmark to uncover new lineages of life (NeLLi) - Anholt_01485 metaG | ecosystem: Environmental > Aquatic > Marine > Oceanic > Sediment | place... | reverse complement strand
TGTGGCTCTTCACCGAAATATGGTGGCGAACACACTCCAAATCCGCGCATGCTTGCCTGACGTTGATATTGGGAACGAGGTGGTCCTGATGGCGATCCCGATGTTCCATGTCTACGGGCTGGTTGCTGGAATGAGTTTCGGTGTCTCAGCCGGAGCCTCGTTGGCTCTGGCTGTCAATCCACGTGATATGGATGATGTTCTCGGTTTGATCGCTAAACATCGACCCACAATTTACCCGGGCGTACCAGCAATGTATAACGCCATCAACAACCATCCGGATGTGATCAACAAGAAGGTTGATGTGAGCTCAATCAAAGCGTGCATCTCCGGATCGGCTCCGTTGATGCGCGAAACCCAGGTAACCTTCGAGTCCCTGACTGGTGGAAAGTTAGTTGAAGGTTATGGCCTGTCTGAAACGCCTACCGCCACCCACTGTAACCCGCTTCAGGGGTTGAGAAAGGAGGGTTCGATTGGCGTTCCTCTACCAGATGTGGATGCCAGGATCATATCCCTGGAGGATGAAACAACAGTGCTTAATCCCGGGGAGATTGGCGAGTTGGTGGTCAAAGGCCCACAGGTGATGAAGGGTTATCACAACATGCCTACCGAAACGGCCAACGCACTGCGTGAGGGGTGGCTTTTCACTGGTGACATTGCTCGCATGGATGAGGACGGCTACTTCTACATCGTAGATCGCAAGAAGGAGTTGATCAAGCCAAGCGGTTACCAGGTCTGGCCGCGGGAGGTTGAAGAAGTCATTGCAGAGAATCCAAAGGTGCTCGAAGTGGGTGTGGCAGGGATACCAGATGCATATCGCGGCGAGACAGTTAAGGCTTGGGTTGTGCTTAAGAATGGCGAAACAGCAACCGTAGATGAAATCCGAGCCTGGTGTAAAGAATTAATAGCACCGTTTAAAGTTCCAACTCAGGTCGAATTCCGCGATGAGCTTCCCAAAACAACTATCGGCAAGATCCTGCGGCGGGAGCTACAGCGCCAAGAGAAGGAACGCCAGGAACAGGAGACTGGATAGTCGGTAGATCACAATTCACATTCGCCAGGGAATAACCCTGGCAGATGGGTTGCAGAAATCAACCAGCCCTATTTGAGGGCTGGTTGATAATGGGGTTACGTTGATTTGTAGAATTCTTTATCCGGATGCTGGTATAGGGGTACCGCCGTTCTTCGGTTGAACAGGTTCAGTAAAAATCCGCTCAAACTCCGCGCGGTCGATGGTTTCGACTTCAATCAATCGCTGGGCAATTACATCCAATTGAGCTCGATATTTTAGCAGAATATCTTTCGCCCTTCCATACGATTCTTGCACCAGTTGGCGAACTTCAATGTCGATTTTCTCCGCGATACTCTCTGAGTAGTCTCGTTGCTCTGTGATCCCTCGACCCAGGAAGATCAACTCTTCCTTCTGTCCGTACACCATCGGACCTAGCAAATCACTCATCCCCATACGGGTGACCATTGAACGCGCGGTTTTCGTGACCCGCTCTAAGTCGTTAGATGCTCCTGAGGTGATGTCATTGAAGACGATTTCCTCTGCCGCGCGGCCGCCTAAAATAAAGGCCATATCGCTCTTCATCTTGTTGCGTGAAATTAAAGTTCGATCTTCCTCGGGTAGCGCCAGGGTGAACCCGCCAGTCATGCCGCGGGCGATAATACTCACCTTGTGTACCGGATCTGCCTCGGGGATCACGTGTCCGACCACTGCGTGACCTGCCTCGTGATAAGCGATGATCTGCTTCTCTTCCTCGCTGATAATGCGACTTTTGCGTTCAGGACCGGCGATGACCCGCGCAATCGACTCTTCGAACTCAGATTGACCAATGGTGTGTTTATCCCGACGGGCAGCCAGAATTGCAGCTTCATTGACAAGATTCTCAAGGTCAGCGCCCACGAAACCGGGTGTGGATTTGGCGATAATCCCCAGATTCACCTCCGCCTCAAGCGGCTTGCCTTTGACGTGGACATTGAGTATCGCCTCCCGACCCCGGACATCAGGTTGGTCGAGGATCACTCGACGATCAAAGCGACCTGGACGTAAGAGTGCTGGATCGAGGATATCGGGTCGGTTGGTGGCAGCCATAATGATCACGTTGATATCGGTATCAAAGCCATCCATTTCGACCAGCATCTGGTTGAGCGTTTGTTCCCGCTCGTCGTGGCTTCCGCCTAATCCCGCACCACGTTGGCGGCCGACAGCATCAATCTCGTCCACAAAAACAATACAGGGGGAATGTCGTTTGGCTTGATCGAACAGATCCCGAACACGACTAGCACCGACACCAACGAACATCTCGACGAATTCAGAACCGGATATCGAGAAGAATGGCACGACGGCTTCGCCAGAAACAGCTTTGGCCATCAAGGTCTTTCCAGTACCTGGCGCTCCAATGAGGAGAACACCCTTTGGAATACGGGCTCCAAGCGCGATGAATTTTTCCGGTTCTTGAAGGAACTCGACGACCTCTTGCAACTCTTCCTTGGCTTCCTCCACACCAGCCACATCGTCGAAGGTTACCGTTGGTTGGTCGCCAGTAAACAACCGGGCGCGGCTCTTACCGAAGGAAAGGGCTTGGTTGTTGCTGCCCTGTGCCTGGCGGAGCATCAGAAAAATCAAACCAACGACAAGCAACGCAGGAAGAATATATGTGACCAAACTAAAAATCGTGTTCCAATCGCTTGGTTCTTTGATCTCAAGCATAATTATAGTCGTAGAGAGATCACTCGATGTGACGCCTAGGTCGAGTAATTGATCGACGAAGGTCTTAGTGGGTTCTTTGCGAGAAAGGGCAGTATTCCCATCTTCAAAAATGACTTCTAAATCATTATCGTCGACGACGATTCGAGCGATCTCCCCTGATCTAATTCGATCAGCGACCTCGTTGAAGGCCAATCGCTCAGGTTGGTTTGCACTGCCCCGGAATTGGAGCACCAACGCAGCGACAATCAAAATTAGAATCATGAGAACAAGCGAGTTTCTACCTCGCGGTGAATTCACGACAACCTCCTGATAAACAATTACTGTCGCCGGTGTTCTTATGCCGGCGCATTACATTATAATACATCACCCTATGATATGGTGTGGCCAAAAGGTCATTTTACCATGTATTTAATGGGCATGTTGGGTATAACAGACAAACCCATAACCAGAGGGGAATTAATCCTCCCACTGCGATGAAAGCCAACAATCCCAAGACGACAGCCGTCCAGTCAATCGGAGATGAATAGGTCACCTCCCTCAACTCAGAGTGCGGGGGATGATCGTTTTGGGGTGGGTCGGTTGAGTGGGTATGAATTGGTTGGTCGATTGGTTGGGGCTGCCTGGCAAATGACGATAGGACACGACCGAATTGGTCCGCCGTCCGGTAACGGGCGGATGGTTCCTTCGAGAGTACCTTGAGTATTATTTGTTCCAGTGTCACCGGAATTGCTGGATTGAGGTGTCGTAGAGGTGGGGGTGGGGCGACCTGGTGGAGTTTGGCGAGAAGGACCGGGTCGGTAGCCACAAAGGGTGGACGCCCGGTGAGCATTTCAAATAGGATTATGCCCAAGGCATAGACATCGCTAGCTGGAGAGGGAGAAGCTCCTGCAGCTTGCTCAGGGGCGAAGTAGGTGGGGCTTCCCCATACGATCTCGGAATATTCATCAGGACGAATGGATGCCAATGCGCGAGCGATACCAAAGTCGGTTATTTTTACTCGGTTATCGCGCCCGACGAGTATGTTCTGTGGCTTCAGATCACAGTGAACCAATCCAGCTCGATGCGCATAGCCAACGCCAGCGCTTATTTGGATCATCAATTCAACAGCTTCTTCTGGATTAAGGCGATTATTGCGAAGTATCAATGACTTAAGGTCGGTTCCTTCAACGTACTCCATCACAATGAAGTAGCGTCCGTGGTCGTAACCGAAATCGTAGATAGTTACGATGTTGGGGTGAGCAAGGTTTGCTGCGGCTCGAGCTTCATGCAAGAAGCGGGCTTGAAACGCAGTATCTTCGATTAGTGAATCACGTAATATTTTAATGGCCACATCACGCTGTAAGTTCTTATCATGGGCATGATGAACGTATGCCATGCCTCCCTTGCCCAAGTGGCCAAGAAGCTCATATCGTCCACTTAATATGGTATGCTCAGACATCCCCGCCATGGTATTTATATGAAATTCTAACCGCGGTTGATGATCGAAGCAACTGACGCTGAAATATTCAGGTTATAATTAAAGGTTGGAGCGGTAACAGTGCGTCGCGCATGGCTGATTTATAATCCTGCTGCCGGGAGATTCCCGGCTGGTCCACTCCTTGGTCGAGCAACTCGAGTGTTGGCAAACGCTGGTTGGGATGTACAGCTGATTACGACCGAGGATAAATTTGGACTGTCAAAATTAGCTTCACAGGCCGTGCTCGCAGAATGTCAGGCCGTCTTCGTGGCTGGGGGAGATGGATCGGTAGGACGGGTTGCTGCTACACTTGCGGGGACACAGACAGCGCTAGGTGTTCTGCCGGCGGGGACAGCCAATGTATGGGCTCAGGAAATTGGCTTGCCGCATTTGGACTATGGACATTTGTTTGCTTTAGAGCAAGCAGCTGCCCGTCTCGCCCACGGTAATATCCGCTTAGTTGATCTCGGTGAATGCAATGGACAACCTTTTTTACTTTGGGCTGGGATGGGATTAGCGGCAAAAGTTGTCAATAACATCGGGCCACGTGTTCGGTGGGAGAAATTATTCAGTGTCGCGCATTATGCCACTACCGCACTGTGGAGTTCTATTGGTTGGGAGGGGATCGAGCTTCAAGCGCACGCGTCAGGAAAAAAATGGAGTGGACGGTTTCTGGTCGCGGTTGCATGCAACATCCCTGGTTATGCAGGCGGATTAGCGGAATTAGCGCCTGGAGCTCAAGTAGATGACGGATTGCTTGATTTTTGGCTTATCGGTGGAGAGTCGGTAAGGGATGTAGTGATTAGAGTAGTACAGGTCTTCAGAGGGACTCATGTCGATGCACCCGGAGTTGTTCACTTTCGCGCAGGAGAGGCGACGTTCGAGGCCGAGATAAATATGCCGATGCAAATCGATGGTGAGCCATGGGTGATGGAATCTCCTATCCAATTCCATGTCCGTCGCAGAGTGTTGAGGGTGTTGGTTCCTGCCGATGGGACCTCGGGACTCTTCTTATCACCCGATCTCCCCAGACATGAATCTTAGTGATCATTTGCTGAAATGATTTGCTTCGCTTTTGCCCATGGTTGATATTCTTTTCTCTCGTATCAGAAGATGGCGCCCAGGATGCTTGTGGGCAGTTTCTGGAGGAGCATTAGGTGGAGGGTTGTTTATATTGCTCGTTGTTTTGGGTTTTATGTGGAGGGAATCAGCGCCTAACAGGCCGATAGTAACACCGGTTTTCAAGATGATTGTCATTCCCACAATTTCGCCGATACCAGCAACTCAGACAGCCGTTTCTTTTGAACACAATCCGACCAATACTCCTGAGCAGCCAGCATTGCCACAAGACAGCTTCCTGCGTGGCCAGTTGGTTGCCGTCTTTGGAACCGGCGGCGATGGGCTTCGTTTACGTAATCAGCCCGATTTGGATGGCATTATCAGTTTTCTAGCTCTGGAGAATGAAGTCTTCAGGGTAAATGATGGACCGGTTAATAGTGATGGTTATATTTGGTGGTATTTAGTCAATCCTTACGATAACAACAAGGCGGGATGGGGGGTAGCTAACTATCTTCGATCATTAGCTTCACCCTGAATTGTCAGGGGTTGGAAATCGGATTATGATCTGTTTGGGGAAGTAAGTGGTACAGCTAGTCTAGAAAGACGGTCATAACTATGAGATCTACTCAGGGGAATGTCTCAGAGAGCTCTTCACGAAGGTCTGCAAGCTAAAGGAGGAAAAACTGGTGAGTCATCCATTAGATGAGTTGCTCTCACTCGCTAAACGCACCTACGTACGATTGGAAGCAGAGCAACTGATAGATGATTGTCTCCGGAAAGGAGATCCCACACCATTCGACGAGCTCCTGGAGGAATTGGTAATAGCCGGGTCAAAGTCGCTTATCGTTCTACGGGAGATTCTCGGTGCAATACGTACAGTGAAAACCAGCCTTAGCCAGGAGGGATTAGGTGTACGACAGGATTTATTAGACGCCCTTGCAGAGTATGGCATCAAGCTTAATCAAATAATATCAGTAGAAGCTCCTGAGTCATTCTGGCGAATTACCAGGCAAGACCTACATAAAGAGGTCATGAAGCGGGTTATATCCTTGCCACCGGAGGACGAAACGCTCCTGGAGGAAATCTGCATCGAAGCCGGCAAGCAGGTAACCCGCATTGCCCGACGGCTAGTAATATTAAACCGATTCGAAGAATCGGTTATTGATTGGATCGATGGATTAGCCTATGTAATTGTACATACGGCTGAGGAGGCGTCTGCTGCCAGTCAGGATCCTCCCTTACACTGACCGCGCCGACGTTGCCTTAGAGTCCCCACATATACATTCTCTTCCTCGAATTTGGTCTTTTGTCAGTACAATCTATATCGAATTAGAGGTAATTCTTTAGGTTATACTCAACGGAATAAGCTGCGGCTTCAGCACGATTACGAACATTTAGCTTCGATAGGATGCTGCTGACGTAGTTGCGGACGGTACCTTCCCCTAAAAAGAGCATCTCAGCAATTTGACGATTCGTGCGACCTTCGGAGACTAATTGTAATACATGCATTTCTTGTTGGGTGAGTTCAGCGAAAGCTGAGGCCTCTTCCTCACGGGCAGCCTTTCGCACTTCCTGAAACACGCGTTGGGTGACTGCTGGATCTAGTAGGGCTTCCCCCCGACCAACGGCTTCAATCGCTCGAATTAGATCATCGCCTCCTATTTGTTTCAACACATATCCAGAGGCGCCGGCCCGGATAGCGGAGAAGAGCATTTCATCCTCAGCATAGGAGGTGAGCATTATCACATTTATCTCAGGGGATGAATTCTTAATTTCCTGACAAGCTTCGATGCCTGATCCTCCTTTAAGGCGGATGTCCATCACCACCACATCTGGTTTGTATGCTCTGGTCTTATCTATGGCCTCACGGGCGGTTGCTGCTTCGGCAACAACCTCAAAGCCGGGGTGTTTATCGAGTAAAGCCCTCAAGCCCATACGTACAACTTCATGATCATCTACTAGTAAAATTCTTTTCCGCGCCAAAGATCTTACCTCACTCTCTGATGCGATTGTAATGTATGCCCTGGATGGGGACAAGGGTGAAGTACGGATCGATCGTGTGTCTGTTTATTCTTATGCCGACGGAAGTCAATAAAGCGATAACCGACCCCGCGTTCAGTAAGAATATATTGGGGGTTAGAGGGATCTTGCTCAATTTTTTTTCTCAGGTAATTGATATACAGCCTTAGATAATGTGTCTCTTCTCTATATTCGTAGCCCCAAACCTTCGCCAGAAGTTGTTCATGAGGGACGACCCAACCAGCGTTCTGGACCAGGTGATATAGAAGTCGGTACTCCGTTGGTCGAATCTTTACTAGCTGGTCTTCAACCCAAACCTCCCGGCGATCGAAATCAATCTTGAGCCTATCATCAACCTGGATCACCTCGTGAGTTGGGGTACCAGGCATTTCGGTACGGCGTAGAACAGCTCGAACCCGGCTGACAAGTTCACGCGGGCTGAAAGGTTTAGTGATGTAGTCGTCAGCTCCCAACTCAAGACCTTTGACCCGATCATCCTCGTCGCCTTTAGCAGTGAGCATGATAACTGGAACATTCGAGATTTCACGTATCAAACGCAGAGTCTCAAAACCATCAATGTCCGGCATCATTACATCGAGCAAGATCAAATCGGGCAACTGGTCGCGGAATTGATCGAGCGTTTTAATACCGGAGGTAGCCTGGTATACCTCGAAGCCGTCATGTTCTAGATTTAAACGGATGAAGTGGATCATCCGAGGTTCGTCGTCGACGACCAAGATCCGTCGTCGACGAGAGGTAGATGTTGCCATATTACTCCCGGACAAATCCGATTAGTTCTTCTTCCTCTCGCGATGGCAGGATTTCGATGAAGTTGATACGGTGCATTGGCCAGATGACACTCACCACAGTTTCGGCGAGATATGTAAGTTCCTTGTCATCACGTCGGCGAGGGTTGTTGAGAGTGACGGACGTATCGGATGGGGCGGGAAGCTGTTCTATTTCACCGACGACAGCTTCCTCGTTCGAGATGTGAAGCAATACGCTGATGGGCATGATACTCCTTTATCTTTTATAACGGGAGATTAATTGAAGGGATAAACCCCCAAGTTGAATGAGATCGGCATGACGGATGGCCGCGGGTGTTATAGTTTCCAAGAGAGTGCCGTTTACTGTTGTGCCGTTGGCACTATCGAGGTCGATAATATAGATGCCATCGGGTTTCAGTTGTATCTCAGCGTGGATACGGGAAACACCATGATTATATGCATCAAAAGGACTTAAATCAACATCAGGAATCACAGCTTGTCCTTCGATGGAAATTCCTAATGTGTAGTTGACCCGACCAAGTAGGGAAAGAACGGCATCAGTGCCAACTACACGTAAACCAAGTAGGGCTCCTGTTCGAAGTTCAGGTCCTTCGGGGTAACCGGGTGATCCGGGGTGAACTCCATCTATTCGTCCTTCTACTGGACCAGTTGCCGGTAGGGGGGATACATGTACCAGCCGGGTACCACATTCAATACAATACAAAGTACCGACAAATTGCTGGTGTTTGCAGGAAGGGCATTCAATCATTACTTGTCACTGGATGGAGGGAGGAGAAGTGCGCGTGTTCCATACTTAAGGACTTTTTCCCCTGCACTAGAAATGCGATGGTTGCGGGAAAGACGTACCGCTTCGCTCAAAGCTGCTTTTGCTAGTTCTCTTTCACCAGCTGCGATCAAGTGGGTGGCCAGATTCTCAAGACGCTTCGCTGCTTTTGCAGACTGACCAAGTTCAGATTCGTGACGTGCTTTCTCCTGCAAGCCGTAAAGGGCGATGAGATTGAGGGCTGATACAATCTCCTCCGGCGGAGGATCAGGATCGGGATCTGATGATACCGGAATTTCGATCTCGACTGGAAGGTTTGTATTCTCAGTACCGGTTAAAAGGATGTCGCCGGTGATGTTGAAGTGAGCCAAGGTTATATTGTCCATTTCGCCAATGGGATGGATTACTAGTTCCAGAATAAAACGGATAGCTTCTTCCCTCGGGAGATGACCGAGGCTTAATGGCAAACTATCACCTAATGGCATAGGTTCAGGAGAAAGGCGGAAAGCAGATCGTAGATCAACCTGCTGGCCAATGGCTCCATCCAAGCGTACACGGCTGGCGAGGACCTGACCAAGAGAGTCGAAGATATCCTTCAAGAGATCTTGGATGGCACGCGGAGAGTTAAGGAAGATAACATTGCCGCCACCCCGGCTTGCTAGATCATCAAGCAGACGATCGCTCCAATCGGAGCCGATGCCAACGCAATTGATTGAAATACCATCTTCGGCGGCTTTATCGGCCAGGGCTATGCACAATTCTTCGTCACCATATGTGCGGCCGTCGGTGAGCAAAATCATATGGTTGACGCCTTCTTTGTTGAAATTACGATGAAGCGCGGTCAAACCTTTTTCAAGACCTTGACCGATTTCTGTACCCCCGCCAGCTTGAAGAAGGCTAAGACGAGCACGTGCTGAGGAGAGATCCTTGGCTTGCTCTGGTGAGACGATTGTCTCTGCTCGATCACTGAAGGCGATGATCGAGGCGGAGTCGTCTGCCTCGAGACCTTTTAGTATGTCCAGAGCGGCCGACCGTACCCGATCCAAGCGTTGTCCACGCATTGAGGTTGAGTGGTCGATTACGATGGTAAGGTTGATTGGGGAGCGGATGTTAGGTAGATCCAGGGAGGGTGTTATTTCCAAGAGAGTGTAATGAACTTGGGGTTCAGCAAGTTGGAGCAGGTTTTTACGACTGTGTTTTACATTGCAGCTAAAAGAAGCTGAAGCAGCCATCACTACTTCGACTGCCTCTAATTCCAGGTCGTAAGCCGCACGCTGATCTGGGTCGAGTAATGTTTCATAGGCGCGACTGACATCAAGGAAAAGTTCTGTATCGCCAGGAGCTACATTTTTATCTGGATGAAAACGAAGAGCGGCCTCACGATAAGCGCGACGGAGTTGTTCTATTGTCGCGTTCCTTGACACACCTAATAGAGAATAATAATCCTTATCCGATGGCACGCATCCCTCTTCTCACTTCGGTGGAAAGCCTACAAGTACCGCGGTGATGTTATCGGGTCCGCCAGCCGCGTTGGCAGCTTGCACTAGCTCGTCACACGCTACCTGAGGGTGTCCCGAATTATAGATAATCCTTCGGATTTCATGATCGGGAACAACTCCCCATAAACCATCGGAGCAAAGAAGTAAATATCCACCATCTGGAACGGGGTGGGAAATTATGTCTACCTCAAGATTAGCTCCTTGACCGATGGCTCGGTAAAGAACATTGCGTTGTGGATGGGAGGCAGCTTCTTCTGAGGTCAATTGACCAAGCTCTCGCAGTCGTTCAACCAGGGAATGGTCTCGAGTGATGACTTCACTCTTGCCGTCAACAATGAGATACGCCCGACTGTCACCAACATGACCAATCGTCAACTGCCCGTTGAGAAGTAAAGCTGCGGTCAGTGTCGTCCCGCCGCCGGGAACGCGAGTGACAACCGACTGATTGGCTTGTTCAAGCGCTTGACGGATGAGATCATGAAGCGGGAGTGTGTGTTCCTTGGGTTCGTTCTCAAACAAACGTAGAATTGTACCTTCAGTGAGACAATGGGCGGTGGTTCGGACAGAAATTGCGCTGGCAATCTCTCCTGCGCGATGGCCTCCCATTCCGTCAGCGACGAGAAACAAACCGAACTCTGGGAGTGTCTCCTGACCGGCGGAATTTCCTACTAAAACGAAAAGAGTGTCCTCATTGTGGTCTCGTTCGATACCCACGGATTGCGCAGTACCGACTACGATCGCTTGCTGCCCATCAAGATCCCAAGCTGGTTCCAGGTGGGATGGTTCAAGAGGCGCGGTTTTAATACTCCCGGGAGGGTGGATCTCCTCCCGGTGGAAAATACGCTTGATAAACCGATTTAGAACATCCATTTTATAGACACGTTCCATTCTGCCTATTAAATCTTGCTATGTGAGTAAGGCATAAACTTTATGGTCGTTAGAGCCGATGTAAAGTGTATTTTCAACGATGACTGGTGAGCCAGTTATCGGGCCCTCGGTGCGGAAACGCCAGCGTAACCGACCCGTTCGGAAATCCAAGCAATATAAACCTCCATCAACAGAACCACAGTATAGAGAATCCTCATGCGCGACAGGCGAACCAGTGACCTGATGTTCAGTGGCATAACGCCAGAGCTCACGCGCATGACGGGCGTGAATAGCGTAGATATGGTTATCACCACAGCCGATAAAAATCTTGTCTTCAGCCGAAGTAGGGGTTGAAATAGTTGGTCCTCCCATACGGAATCGCCATACTTGCCATCCGTTTTCCATCTCGAGGGCGTACAATGTCCAATCTTTAGAGCCAAAATAAATTAACCCGTCCATCAGAATGGGCGAGGAGGTGACTGCACGCTTGATTTTCTTGCGCCACTTTAATTCACCGCGAAAGTCATAACAATAAAAATCGCCGCTCTCGCATCCAAAAAAGACTCGCTCATCATTCACTAATGGAGTAGACCAGATAGGGCCCATCGCCTCAGCCCGCCAGACACGGCGGCCATTGAGGGAGTTCACGACATGCAGGTGATTGTCATCAGATCCGATAAAAATATGACCGTGAGAAAGAATGGGAGACGATCGTATCGGACCATCGGTGTAGTACATCCAGGTCAGATTGCCCCCCCGGGCGGTGACAGCGTGTAAGCGATAATCCTCAGAACCGATGAATACGACACCATCCTCAGCCGCAGGTTGACCCGTTATACCTCCCTCGGTAGCATATTTCCATATGAACTCGCCTGTCTTCTTATCCAGGGCGTAGAGATTGTGATCATAGCAACCAATAATGATCATGTCCTGATACACAATCGGGGTGCCGCGAATCTCATCTTCACACTCGAAAGACCATAATTCCTTAATGTTGTCGCCGCGTATGAAGATCTCCGCTGTACGTGGCTTGATCAAGAGTCCGGTATCACTTGCCGTCGTTATCAAGGCTTTCTTCAACGCATCAGTGCTTGGGTAGCGTTTTTTTGGATCGTAATCAAGGGTAATGTTGATGATTGCCTCGATTTCAGGAGATACATCGGGATTGATCTCCCTGATTGGGCGTTCGTTGAAAGAAAATGGTGGCTCAAGCCGAGGATCGCGGCGGGTTAACATGTGGTGCAAAGTTGCCCCAAGTGCATAGATATCGCCAGCAGGGGAGGCTTCACCCCGGTACTGTTCTGGAGGTGAGTAACCCTCCGTGCCGATCATGGTCCCCTTTTGTCCAGGTTGGAAGACACGAGCAATACCAAAGTCAATTAGACGGATATGGCCATGCTGGTCTATCATTACATTAGAAGGTTTCATATCCCTGAAGACCAGTGGTTCAGGTTTATGGTCATGAAGAAAACTGAGGACATCACACAGCTCGATTGCCCAACTAACGACCTGCTCCTCGGACAAGAAATCGTCACTCTCCTGTAGAACAGCTTCCAAATCCTTGCCGTCGATAAACTCCATCACCAGGTAGAGATTTTTATTGCTGATGAAATAATCATGAATACGGGGAATGGCGGGATGGGAAAGAGTGGCCAGGAGATCAGCCTCACGTTCGAAGTTGGTGACGATCATCTCATACATTGTTTGGTCAGCAACTAAATTCGTCATTTCCTTGATGGCGACCAATTTGGTGACATTTGGGAAATGTAAATCGCGACCCTTATAAACTGAGCTCATACCGCCCGAGCCAAGCAGGCCGAGGATTAAATATCGATCCTGTAGAGTGATTCCAGGCTGTAAACTTTCAAGCCGTTCAGTCTGGTTATTAAGCGCGCGAGTGGTCCTTCGTATCATCTCTTACACCTATTATGAGAAAATTATAGCATTAAGGAAAAGTTGTGCAACGCGTACTCTAGTCAGCGGTGGTGTAATTGTTAAGTTTGGCGTTGAAGGAGTAGGAGTGATAATCTTTTAAGCTCCCCACCGGACGGATTCAATGGGGCGGCTTCTTTCAGAGCCGACAATGCCAGGTCGGTATGGTGTTGAGCTAAGGAGCGTGCGTGTTGATGTGCGCCCACTTCGTCCAGGGCTGCGACCATATTCAATAGATCGACATCATCATTTTCTTGTAAGAAAAGGCGGCTGAAGGTGGTGGATTTTTCCAACCCATAGAGTGTGGGAAGAGTCTTTTTACGCATAAGAAGATCGTCACCGGCTGGTTTCCCGGTCAAGTTGGATTTCCCCCAGATGCCAAGGATGTCATCCTCGATCTGGAATGCCAGTCCCAGGTTATGACCAAAAGAGCGATAGGCTTCAACTACCGAGTTGGAAGCTCCAGCGATATGAGCGCCGATAGCTGAGGCGGCTGAAAGCAGTGCTGAGGTTTTGCCTTCGATCATCCTAATATAGTCGGAAATGGTAACATTCTCTTTGGTCTCATAAGCGAGATCCAGGTGTTGACCTTGGGTGAGTTGAAGGCAGGCGCGATCGAGGATGTGTTGGACATCTAGAGTAGTTTCATAGGAGTTCCCAACCTTGACCAGTCGATAAGTGGCTAGGCGAGCAAGGGTGAAAATCGCATCGCCGGTGTTGAGAGCCTGAGCGAGTCCCCATAGTTTCCAAAGGGTGGGGCGCCCGCGTCTGGTTTCACTTTGGTCTTGGATGTCATCATGGACGAGAGAAAAGCTGTGGACCAATTCGACCGCACTCGCGGCCGGCAAGGCAATCTCCCAATTTGTACCAACACCAGCGCAGCTCAACAGCGTGATCATAGGCCGAAGGCGGTTTCCCCGTGAGTGTGCCTGGTCTTTCCAACCCATATGATAGCTAATCATATGAGCTAATCCGGTATATTGCTCTGAATCAAGCCCTTCGATGGAACGCTTGAGATCAACCTCAATTGCCTCTCGCATACGACTAATTAAGGATGGGGGATTGTTGTGACTCATGTTATGTGCCGTAATTCTGTCTGGCTCAGAGCAGTTAGATTTGGAGAACCGGTGACGAACATACATATTCGCATCTCGGCTTCCACCTTTTTAAGGGTTGCCATTACCATCTCTGTTGACTGCACTGCGGCTTTGAGAAAAGGACCGGCAATCCCACCCATGTCTGCACCAAGGGCAATACATTTAGCGATATCGATGCCGCTGCGAAGGCCGCCTGAAGCAATGAGAGGGATTTCCGGTAAAGCCTGCCGAACATCGGTCACTAACTCAGATGTTGGGTTTCCCCAACCGATAAAGTTGGCGGCCAGTTGAGCCTGAATTTCATCCTGCGACCGATGCATCTCCACCTGGGCCCACGAAGTCCCGCCCGCACCAGCGACATCAATAACCGAAACCCCGGCCTCTACCAGATCCTTGGCAACCTGAGAGGAGATCCCCCAACCGACTTCTTTGGCGATGACCGGGACGTCGAGCTGACTGCATATGCTCTCGACCTTACGAAGAAGGTCACTGAAGTTGACGTCTCCTTCCGGTTGCAATGCCTCCTGCAATGGATTGAAGTGTAAGATCATTGCGTCGGCTTCAATCATATCAACGGCACGACGGCATTGGTCAATGCCATAGCCGTAATTAAGCTGCACCGCGCCAAGATTAGCAAATAGCAGGATATCAGGAGCCAGGTGGCGAATTTGAAAGGTTGGCTCGAGTGATGGATCTTCGATTGCTGCGCGTTGGGAGCCCAATCCCATTGCCACCCCCATAGCTTGAGCGGCTTCAGCCAAAGAGTAGTTAATTGCGGCTGCAGCCTCTATACCCCCGGTCATCGAAGAAATTAAGAGGGGGAAGGAAAGATGTTTACCAAGGAATGTAGTTGAAGGGTCGATCTGGCGGAAATCGATCTCCGGAACGGCGTTGTGGGTAAATCGAAACCGCTCAAGACCTGTGGTCAGATCGGATTGGACCTCCTCTTCAAGGTTGATCCGAATGTGGTTAGTTTTACGGGTAGAGGTTGGCGTAACTTTGCTCATGTCAGAGTGTTCCTAGTGTGAGAAGACCATCTTACCAAGGGCGACAAGGAGATGTCAACTTGCCTTATCGTCGATAGTTGAATTAAAATCGGTGAGAAGCAATAAAAAAGGAATCGAATCAAGGAGACGACTGATGTCAGATACATTAGAACAGGTGAAGTTGATTATCGTAGATCTGCTTAGCATTGACGAAGGTAAAATATCTCCTGAAGCCCGCTTTCGAGAGGACCTGGAAGCAGACTCGCTCGACTTGGTGGAATTGATCATGGCCTTCGAGGAGAAATTCGGGGGAGAGATCTCCGACGAGGATGCACAGAAGATAACAACAGTAGGGGAGGCTGTTAAATATATTGAAGAGCACCTTGGATAACCATTCATGCTACAAGTTCCAAGAATGGTCCGGGTTAAAGCAGGCCAGTTCTGTTATTTAATTTTGAACCCCTTAACCTGAAGGCTTTTTACTTTTGGAGGTCTTTTTCTTTCTGGAAGAAGACCTCCGTTTTAAAGACGATATTAGTCGGTCTATCTCTTCTTCCTCTTCGGCTCTGGATGTGAAATAATCTTGCATAAAGGTCGATCGACGAATGCGGAGAGACATGGGAGCTACTTTTCGTACATCTTGAATGCTAGCTCGCTTGCGTCCATCAGCCACAGCGTGTGCACGGGCAGATTCAAAGAGGGTGATTTCGGCTCTCAGGGAATCGATCCCCAATTCTTGAATTAATTTAAGACCAATTTTTTCCGCCTGAGAGGTAAGCGGTACGTTTGCAAGGGATTCACGAGCCGATGCTAATTCAAGTCTCACGAACTCAGTCGCTTCTGCATATTCCTTGATTACCCGCCGAGGGCTGTTGAGGAAGGCGATTGAACGATGGTAAGCTTCTAGTCGCTCTTTTTGATATTCCAGACCTCTGACAACCACCCGAAGGCCAAACCGGTCGAGGATTTGAGGGCGCAGGTGTCCTTCTTCAGGATTCATCGAGCCGATCAGCACAAACCGCGCCCGGTAGGTAGCCACCAAAGGACCTCGATGTACAGTGTAAGTCCCTTGAGCAGACGCGTCCAAGATGGCATCCACAATGTCGTCATCCAGTAAATTAACTTCGTCAACATAGAGTAGATTTCGATCTGCTCTGGCCATGATGCCACGATTAAGACGCATGCGTTTATGCAATGCTGCGCGTTCATCGAGCCCTCCGACAACATCCTCGAGACGGGCATTGAGCGGTAGTTCGATTAGCCGCACACGGTCAAGATAAGTTAATGATTCACCTTGACCATAACGGCGTGCGCATTCAGGGCATACAGCATCCATGTCGCCATTAATGATATCTTCCGGCAGGCAACCGTAGGTGCAAAGACTTCGATGGACGTCAGGCAATAAATCTATCAGACTACGGACAGCGGTCGTCTTGCCAGTCCCTCTTGTTCCAATAAGCAAAACACCGCCTATGTTGGGATTAATCAAAGAGAGAAGTAGGGCTATCTTCATCTCCTGTTGACCGATGATGCCCAAGAAGGGAAAAGCCAGGGGTTCTGCAAGCCCCATATCTTCAGGGGGAGGTGCCTCCATAAAGCGTTGGGAGCTTGCTTTTTCAAGTAATTTGGTTAGGGTTAGATCGGTATTACTCACTACACCGCCTCAAGAAGTTCCTGGCTATCAATCCATATCCTCTTTTAACTCACCGGCATCAATTGTATGAAGCCGATCAGGATCCTCGTCAAGGACGTCGATAATTTCAAATGGAAGTTCTGCCATCATCGGAGGAAGTGGAACAGTTGCTGGAGGACGAATGCGAGCAGGACGGGTGGGGGGTTCCATGCGAGGAAGTGATCCATCAATGATCCGTCTGCGCAGGATGCGTGGTTCATCTGTCAGCCAACCAACATAAATCCCTAATACATTATATACCTGACGATCAGGCGTGACCCAACCGATCCACTCGCCCATTGTGTTGTATAGATAAGGGAAGACCAGCAGCGACACCCAGTCGCCGGGTGTGGAATAGATCGGAACGGGTCGTTTCAAAGACTCGCTCGACATCTACTTCTCCATCTAATGATATAACAACTCTCATTATACTGATTGTCACCGGCACACGAAAGCAATTACATGGGGAATGTCCTACGGAGCATCTGAGTATGTCCATATTCTATTTATTCCGAAATTCCAGAATAGTACCACTAAGACTGCTAGGGCGAGAGCAAGATTTCGTCCCAAGATGACGTGCTCCATTGGGAATGGTGAGGCGTCGCCTGGAGTTATTGTGGCGGGCAGAAGAACCAGGATTCGTTCAGCAAACCTGATCATCGGAGTCTCGGTTAGAGCAAAAATCGGTGTTCGAATAGCCAGTCCTATAAGATTAACCAGCGCGAATTGCACGGCTTGTTGACCGACCGATTTACTACGGGAATCGGTGTAAGTCCAATAACGATTCCAGAGGAAGTTGCTGGTAACGGCTGCAATAAAAGAGATGATGCTGGCGACGAGACTCCATATGCCCAAGACAGTATTAAGCAGATTAAATGTGCCGAAATCAACGACAGCCCCAATTGCACCAACGACGGTGAATTTCAGGAAGCGTTCAAGCTCACGCCGACCTCGGGGCGAGAGCGAAATCATAGTCGACCCCTAAAATCCTCAATTGTTAGAGAAAGTCCATGGTCTAGATCAATCTGAGGTTCCCAATCAAGAATCCCCTTTGCTCGTGAGATATTTGGTTGACGTCGCTGTGGATCGGCGGGGGCCCGTTGATCGGGTAATAACTGAATACCAGCTGGATTACCGGTTAGGCGATTAATGGTTGTTGCGAGTTGATGGATGGTTATTTCGTTTGGGTTGCCCAGGTTAATTGGTTCGTTTTCCACAGACATCATCAATCTATAAAGCCCATCAACCAAGTCGTCGACATAACAGAAGCTCCGAGTCTGAGACCCATCACCGTAAACCGTGAGGGGATCTCCTTTGATTGCTTGACAGATGAAATTTGGAATTACACGGCCATCATCGAGCCTCATGCGGGGACCGTAGGTGTTGAATATGCGGGCGATGTGGGTTTTTAACCCATGGTAACGATGGTAGGCCATGGTGATGGCCTCAGCGAAGCGCTTGGCTTCATCGTAGACCGAGCGCGGGCCGATAGGGTCGACGTGACCCCAATAGCTCTCTTGCTGTGGATGTTCCTGCGGATCACCATAGACTTCGGAAGTAGAGGCTAGCAGAAAGCGTGCGTCATGGGCACGAGCAACCCCAAGTGCATTGTGTGTACCCAATGCTCCTACTTTAAGCGTCTGAATCGGTAATTGCGGATAGCCAAAAGGGGAAGATGGATTAGGGCTGGCTGGGGAGGCTAAATGCAATACGAAGTCAACTTTACCAGGAATGAAAATGAAATTTGAGACATCATGCTTGACAAACGAAAAATCATCACGCCCAGCGAGGTGAGCGATGTTTTCCAATCTGCCGGTGATGAGGTTGTCAATCACCACTACTTGGTGCTTTTCTTTAAGCAATCTATCACTTAGGTGTGATCCGATGAAGCCTGCGCCACCGGTAAGTAATATGCGCAAAGTATCCTCCTTTGCCGATCACTGATGCAATACAAATCCGCATCAATGGTACCAGAACTTTGATCAGGGTTTCCAATCGTAGTTTAATGTATGCCCGTCCCCCGTCACCCGTTGACCTAGACCGCTGATGACATCGACGATCCATAGATCACCGCGGTAAAGAACACCAAGGAGATCTGCTCCCGGAGACCAAGCAAGACGCGCTTGTTGTGGTTCTAAGCCTGGCTCACCGGTCATCGGAAAAATCGCTCG
>Ga0114930_10001941_pt1 | contig 19025 bp, 20 predicted proteins | sample AnhtaG_FD_87300 | JGI IMG/M metagenome (GOLD analysis project Ga0114930, IMG submission 87300) | Deep subsurface microbial communities from Anholt, Denmark to uncover new lineages of life (NeLLi) - Anholt_01485 metaG | ecosystem: Environmental > Aquatic > Marine > Oceanic > Sediment | place... | reverse complement strand
GAACTCACCAGCCTTTCGTAGATTCCCCCCCCAAATGCCCTAGATGACTTGACGGGTGTGCTACAATGGTGTGCTACAATAATTATGGCAGTTCATATACGATTATCGTTGCTGATTGTTCCCTCTTGAGAGGAAGGAAGGGTAGGCTAAGGTTTTTGGAGAATTACTAAACCATCTCTGTAATGAAAGGGGGTGGTCAAAATGTAAACAGTGAGAGATTCAGAGGCGGTAAGATTATCAAACAATAAAAATCTAGTAAAGGAGCAAAGATGAAAAAGAAAGTTGGTCTAGCAGTACTGCTAGTAGTGGTGCTGGTGCTGTCAAGTCTGTTTGCCTTTGGCACGGTATTTGCCAAGCAGCCAGATAAGGGAGATAACTCCGGTAAGCCACTTACGATTTTGGTCGCTGGCTATGGCTGGTATTATGGCATACCCCCAGGGTGTATTAACAATGCCGAGGCTGTAGCCATGGCACTGGACGGTGAGATGGTTAAAGCTCGCGATGCCAGCGGAACAGTTATCGCCAAGGGCAAGGTTTATGGTATTGCCGTGCCGGTGATATGGGATGATGTAATGCCGACGGTAGATGACGGCATTGCTGAGTTTGACCCGGATATTATCATCGGCCTTGGAACCAGTGGGGGGGCCAAGGGCATTCGGCCGGAGCCATTCGGTTCGAATGTTATGAGCGGCTGTGATGCGCTGGCGCCAGGCACACCAGGTATGGTCTGTTATGACGGTATTGATGACCCGGTCTTCCTAGGCGGCGATGACTGGATGAAAGGCAACCTGCCCTATGAGGATATGGTCTTGGCAATGCTGGAGGCTGGCATCCCGGCGCGGCTGGGTCACGAAACGGGTTATACAGACGAGGAACCGTTTCGCCCGACAGCTACCCCCGGCTGGTACATGTGTAACTACATGACCTACCATCTAGCCATGATGACCGAGGCAGACCCTGAGCTTATGGCTGGTTTTATCCACATCCCGCAGCGGTCACCATATGCCGCACTATTCCGATACAATGCCCTTCAAGAAGAAACGCCCTATTCAGCGGAATGGTATGAGGAGCTTGAGAAGGAACTCAGTCCTTCACTGGAACTGCAACGCATAATTGACGGGATTAGGATAGTCATTGAAGAGAGTCTGAGGGCCACAGTACAATAGCATTGTAATTGGGAAGCATGTAGGAAAGGGTGGCGCTGTGGTGATTGGCTATGGCGCCACCCTTACTGTAGACGCAACCGCACCTCATGCCCTTTATTCCTGTCCGCAGAGGAGTAGGGTTTGGCTAAAGCCATAGCGGAAAGATATGGCAGTCTCCGTTTCTGACGAAAACTATCTGGTACACCAGTATAGACAGCTCCCACTCTTCTCAGACATCATTCCATCCTGACAACGACTGCTGGCGTCCTATCAGCGGCCCCATTAAGTAATCTTCTCTCCAGGTCGGGAGGATATTTGACATATGACCAGCAACAAATTAATATGAATATAGGAAAATACAATTATGAAGTAAGCACAGCGCGGTGGAGAGGTGCGGCTATTGTGCTGTGTTTGTAGCGTGATGATTACGCTATTTAGGAAGAGCAGCCAGTAGATGGTGAATGGTAATGGACAATGTCTTGGCTATTATTTTGGCTGGAGGCCGAGGGGAACGTCTTGGTATTTTGGCCCACGAGCGAACCAAGCCGGCTATTCCTTTTGCTGGCAAGTACCGCATCATAGATTTTACCCTGAGTAACTGCGTCAATTCTGGGATTTACAATGTGGCTGTCCTGACCCAGTATCAACCCCTCTCTCTTGCTGAGCACATCGGTATTGGTGCCGCCTGGGGCTTAGTTCGTATGGATGGTAGTGGAATACGGCTACTGCAACCCTATTTGGCGCGTGAGGAAGACCGTGACTGGTATAAGGGAACTGCCAACGCCGTATATCAGAACCTCCAGTATATTGATGAGCAGGGGGCTGAGTTGGTGCTAATCCTTAGCGGTGACCATATCTGCAGAATGGACTACTCTGATATGCTCAAATTTCATCAGGAGACCCAAGCCGATGTTACCCTGGCCGCTACTCCTATGTCTTCTGAGGAATTACAGCGATTTGGCACGGTGACCGTGGACGAAGAAGGGCGGGTGCTCAGCTTCCAGGAAAAAGCTAAGAAGCCAGAGAGCAATCTCGTCTCTATGGGTATTTACCTTTTCCAAAAGGATATACTTCACAGGTGTTTAGAGGAAGATGCCCAACTTAGGTCCTCTAAACATGATTTTGGTCGGAATATCATTCCTCGGGTGGTGAGTAACTGCAAAACTTTTGCTTACAGTTTTCATGGTTACTGGCGTGATGTAGGCACTGTGCAAAGCTATTGGCAGGCTAATATGGATTTACTCGAGCCGCACTCGTCCCTCCTATTCGATGCTAATTGGCCTATCCGGACTAGAGAGGATGAGAGACCACCGGCTATGGTTTCTGAAACAGCCGGAGTTGTTAACAGTATGATATCGTCCGGCTGTGTCATTAAGGGGCGGGTGGAGCATTCCATCCTCTCACCAGGAGTTAAGGTGGCTGAAGGTGCTGTAGTTAAGGACTCAATTATCTTGTCTGACAGTGTCGTTGGGCCACATAGTATTGTTGACTATTCAATCCTGGACAAGGAAGTAGTAGTCGGAGCTGGCTGTCACCTTGGCTGTGGCGATAATTTCCAGATTAACCGCAGGGAACCCAAAGTGGCGAATACCGGGATTACCCTTGTCGGTAAGAGGGCTAAGGTTCCCCCCGGGGTTAAGATGGGCCGTAATTGCATCACCTACTATGGGGTTACGGAGGATGATTTCCCCGGCCCTGAAATTCAGAGTGGGGAGACAATTAGGCCAAGGCGGAGAGGCGTTGCCCGAACAGCATAGCCCACGGTAAGTTAGACAGCAAGAGACAGCATGTCAGAACTAAGGCAAGACCCAACAACCAGAGAATGGGTAATAATAGCTCCGGAGAGAGCCAAGCGTCCTCAGCAGACGCCGAAACCAAGGCGTGCCGATAGGTTACCTGATTGGGATGGGTCCTGTCCTTTCTGTCCGGGTAACGAAAGCCAGACACCTCCTGAAGTCTTCCGCCTCCCCCTATCGGATAAAGCCTCAGCCTGGGAGGTGAGAGTAATACCCAATCGGTTCGCTGCGCTAATGCCTGATGGGGATATTACCCGCAGGGAGGGTGGACGCATTTTCCGCAAAATGGACGGCATTGGGGCGCATGAGGTAATCATAGAAACTCCCTCTCATAATATCCCCACGGCGTTGATGTCATATGAGCAAGTAGAAAAGGTGCTAATAGCCTACCAGGAAAGATACAACACCTTGAAGAAAAATTGGCAACTCAAGTTCATTACTATTTTCAAGAATCATGGTCAGGCATCGGGGACATCTTTGATACATCCTCACTCGCAGCTGGTCGCCACACCTGTCCTTGCTCCTTACTATCATCGAAGACTTGATGTCGCCGTGCGTTACTATGCTGACGTCGGCAAGTGTCTTTACTGTGATTTGCTCGCTGAGGAGCTAGAGAAGGGAGAAAGAATCGTTGCCCAGACCAAAGAGTTTGTTGTCCTCCATCCTTATGCCTCACGCGCACCCTGGGAAACCTGGATTATTCCCCAAAGGCATTATGCCTCCTTCGGCCTGTTTCCAGATGAACATCTTGCTGAACTGGCTAGGGTGCTAAAGGATACCCTCCTCTGCCTATACCGGGGGCTTGATAATCCCGCCTTCAACTATATGGTTAATACCACTATTACCGAGGATGAAGAGAACCCCTATTACCACTGGCATATCAGGATAGTACCGAGGCTAAATCTCATTGCCGGGTTTGAAATGGGTTCAGGTATCTATATCAGTACGGCGCTGCCAGAAGAGACAGCGAGCCGGATGAAACAGGTAGCCTACTCCCTCCCTGAGGATGAATGCCCCACTCTCAAGCCAAAAGTCTAGCCAAGCGGCTTTAGTGTAACTTAGGGGGTATGGTTTCGTTCAGCCAGCTTAGAAAAGCCTCCACCTCACTCACCCCCCTGAGGAGTAAATCGGCTCTTTCGGCGACCTCTGGCGGCGTTTCTTCTCCTACCACCCCGAGGGCCAAACCTTGAAATATGGCGCTACGCGATAAGGTGCGCATAGTATCAAAGGCATCTATATCAGAAACGTCGTCTCCTATATAGACAGCGGTCTTAAGATGATAGCCCTCGATAAGTTCCCTCACAACTGACCCTTTACTCACCTCCAAAGGAGGGCGAAGCTCGATAACGGCTCTAGCCTGATCAACCTTAAACCATTGGGCAGCGGGAGAACGGCTTATTTCCTTCAAGATGTTCTCTCTCACTTTTTCCCGATGAGGCAATGTCCGGTAGTGGAAAACAAGCCCGGCACCTTTATCCTCAAAGGCCACCCCTAGAGGGAGGAGAAGCGGACTCAGCTCCTTGATGACAGCAGCAGTTTTCTCTACATAGCTTTGTGCTAATGGCCTAATTTCAACGTGCCCCTTAAACCACCGTTCCAGGCCATGATTGCCATAGTAGACCACCCCATCTACACCCACTAGGCGTCTGGCTACCTTGGCTAATCTCCCCGAAATGGCAGCCACCAGAGGCAGACGCTTGACTAAAGACCTGAGGTGCTTTTTACACTCAGGGGTGACCCTTACTGCTTCTGCAGTGGGGGCAATTTCTGCTATGGTGCCATCGATATCAAAGATTAGACCGAAAGGATGGGTAAGCACCACGTTTTGCACTTGTTCTAGATTTGAAAATAGATAATTCATTTGAGATTCACCTTGCTTTATTACTTAGGATAACTTGGCCAAGTGGCAGTGTCAAACTGTTGAAGGTTCTTTTTAAGACTTTTCTAATTGACAGTGAACATTTCCTAGCTAAGCCTGTGCTTATCTGCTATAATCAAAGCCTAATTAAAGGTGCCCCTTAAAGGGCTTTTTACGGAGGATAGCAATGTCCAGTGAGTCAGCTCCCTTGAAGAATGTTCGACAGCAAGGGCAGAAGAAGAAAGCCCCTGACTTGGTGTCTAAGCACAACACGATGTATCTAATAATTCTGGGAGTCTGGCTAGTTTCTTTAGTCTTGCTGGCGATAAATTTCTTTTCCATCTACGATATGCCAAACTCTGTCATTCTTTGGATTTTGGTTGTGCTCGCTGCAATTTGTCTGGCCATCTTTTGGTTCTATGCTCTCTACCATTACGGACTGGTGTTCTTCCGACAAATAGGGAAGATAAAGTCTGAAGCAGAGGAGGGTGAAGAGAGCAGAGCTGGTTTTCCCCGTATAGCTCTCCTTTACACAACGGTAGACGATTTCAGGTATGACGCTGCCTTAAGGTGTGTTAATCAAGACTACCCCCACTTTCATGTCTTCCTTATTGATGTGAGCCAGGGTCAACAAGGGAGGGACCAAGTAGACGAATTCCACCGGAGCTTCCCCCAAAAGACCACTATTGTCCGACGGGAAAGTCTGGAGGGATTCAAGGCGCGCAGCCTTAACCTGGCTTTAGCAAATCAAGCTAAGGGATACGAATTCTTTGCCCTTTGTGACGCTGATGGGTTACTTGCCAAGGACTTTCTGAAGAAGACTGCTTCTTACATCCAGCGAGATGAGCGAATTGGATTCGTTCAGGCTAACCATAACAGTGGTTCCAGCATCAAAAATGCGTTTACAGAACATTTCCTTGCTGAAACTCTAGTTCGCTGGGAGCATAACAATGTCCCCCGGAATCACTACGGGTTTCCTCTTATGTTGGGGCACGGGGTACTTACCCGCACTGAAGCCTATTCCAAGGCAGGGGGATTCCCTGAAGTTGTCGCCGAGGATGTAGCTTTTACTATTGCTTTGCGCCAGGCAGGATACACTGGTTTCTTTGCCGAAGATATAGTCTGTGGTGAAGGTGTCCCGGAGAATTTGGGACAGATGAGAAAACGTACCTATCGCATGACTACGGGCGATACGGAAACCTTTATGCGACACACCCTGCCCTTTATCAGGTATTCCTCAGCTTCTTTCGCCGAAAAATGGGACATTATGGCACATACCCTGAGGAGAACAGCTAGTTCCCTGTTTCTGCCTTGCCTCTTGATTTTGCTGGCCATTTCTTTAATTTCCGGCAATACCTTTGCCACCACTGCCTGGGGGCTGGTGGCTTTCGGCTGGTTGGCGGCATTAAGCCCCTTAGCCCGAGTTGTGGTTAGCCGGTACCGCACACCTATCAAGCTATTCCGACATCTGAGCCAGGTAACCTGTGCCTATGTTTCGTTCTATCTGCATTGCACTGTAGCCATCCTGGCCTTTATTGTAGCCCGAAGAGCCCATTTTATCGTGACCGGTGCAAAAGCCAAGGAGAGGGACGGGGCACGGCAAGGATTCAGAGAATCTATAGCTCGCTTAAACCCAAATAGCAAGGCTATGGTATCAGCCTCAATTATCCTGGCCCTGCTCTTAATGGCAGGAGCTATCTACACCCGTAACATAGCGCTCTTAGGGATTGCCCTGGCCATTGTCTCACCGATACTCCAGAATAGCTTCGGGTGGAAACAGAAGCCAGCCGAGGCTACAGCCTGGTTGGCACTGCTGCTCATTTTCTCTGGGGCTGTGCTGGGACCGCTAGGGGTGGTTGGCCCTCAATGGCAATATCTAGTCCCGGTGGGGTTTTCTGTAATGATTCGCACTTGAATTCGGCTTAATCTATTCGTCGTCACTCAGAGTGGGACACATGATGGGACAGGGCTAATGGACATCCAACTCCTCTGCACTCCACCTTACTTTCTCTTGTTTCACATGCTCATTAGTTTAACAGGTATTCTATTTAAGTTAAGTCAAATTCACCAGACACCCCGATTGCCCAAAAGCGGCAACCACATTTGGTAGCTAGTTACATCTTTTCGCTAGGTGAGCTTTTTCCTCCTTGCTCCTGAGTTCTGCCATCTCTGTAGCCGGGTTACCGAGGAAGGTTGCAACTTCCAATTGGGGTAAACTATAGTAATACAGGTGATTACGGCACGAAAGTTTACTCATTGTAGGGGGTTTGCTTATGCAAAATTTAGGACTGATTTGGACAGAAATCGACCTTGATGCCATAGTTGGCAATATCAAAGCGATTAGGGAGCTAGTTGGGGAAAAAGTAAAAATCATGGGTGTAGTAAAAGCTAACGCTTATGGACATGATGCCTTAGAAGTGGCCCCTCTTTTACTACAGAATGGTGCATCCTTCTTAGGTGTGGCTCGGCTGGACGAGGGAGTAGAGTTGCGTAAGGCTAATATCAAAGCTCCTATTTTAGTCCTTGGCCTTACCCTAAAAGAAGAGATGCCGTCGCTACTTTTATATGACCTTACTCCAACAGTTTGCGATATGGAAAGGGTGGAGTTTCTTTCTCATCTGGCGATTAAGGAGAACAAGGTAGCTAAAGTTCATATCAAAGTGGATACAGGGCTGGGAAGGATAGGAGTGCTTCCTGAAAATGCTTTAAATTTTGTCCAAAGAGTACAAGACATGAAAAATATCCAGATAGAGGGAATATTCACGCATTTTGCGTCAGCAGATGAAAAGGATAAAAGTTATACTGAAGAACAGTTTGCAAGATTTACTACGGTATTAGACGCTTTGGAAAAGAAAGGTATAAAAATACCGTTAAAACATACCGCCAATAGCCCTGCCGTTCTCGCTTTGCCTCACGTGTACTTAGATATGGTAAGGCCAGGGCTCAGTATTTACGGATTGTATCCTTCTTCTGAAGTTAAGCAGGTAATAAGATTAAAACCAGCCCTAAAACTCAAGACCAGAATCGTGTATCTTAAAAAATTACCAGCCGGTAAAAGTATTAGTTATGGCAGAACTCATACTACCACTGCTGAGACTTTAGTAGCTACTTTACCAGTGGGTTATGCTGATGGTTACCCTCGCCTTCTCTCTAATAATGGTGAAGTTTTAATTAGAGGAAGAAAATCTCCGGTAATAGGACGAATTACCATGGACCAGACTATGATAGATGTTACTCATATTCCTGGCGTTGAGATAGGAGAAGAGGTAACCTTGTGGGGAAATCACGCTATAGAAGAGACTGCCGGAAGGGTTAGAACAATCGTTGATGAGGTTTTGTGTATGGCGGACAAAAAGCGCGTCCCCAAACTCTTTATGAAGGATGGGAAACCTTACAAAATCAAGTCTATGTTAGGCGAAAGGTTACTATAAATATAGGCTGGATTAGCGACGCATCCCCTTATATTCCTCTGGAACTTTAAGCACATAGTCTATATCGTATTTGGTGTGACCAGCACAAATCTGGAATCTTATTTCCTCATCTCCTTTAGGAACTAGCGGATAATATAATTCAGAAGTGACTTGGAATTGTCTTCCGATTAGGGTGTCGCATCGGTGGTAAAAACCTTCTTTGGGGGAAATTCAGCTTTGTGGTACCCCTGGGGCGACTCGAACGCCCGACACGCGGTTTAGGAAACCGCTGCTCTATCCACCTGAGCTACAGGGGCATCATAGCTGGGCCGTCCTGCCTTGACGTTCGTTTGACGCTACCACGCCAGATGGTAGTGCCTCGTCCAGTAGCGCCATAGCGTCCTCTTGCATTCCCTCTATCAGGTGCGAGTAGACGTCCATCGTGAAGGCTACCGAGGCGTGCCCTAGTGCCTCTGATATGACCTTCGGCTTCGCACCCTTCATCAGCATTATACTGGCGAACGTGTGGCGGAGATCGTGGAATCTGACGCTTCCGAGGCCCGCTCGCCTCACTATTCTAGCAAAATTGTGGGTGACAGTGCAAGGGTCGAGCGGCCTCCCCTTCTCGCTGGCAAATACCAGGTCGTCCAGGCCGAGTATCTTGCCACATTCCAGATGCATGACCTCACGCTGGGCCTTATACTGCCGTAGATAGAGCCCCAGCTTCGGCGTCATACTCACTCGGCGGCTAGAGCCTTTGGTCTTTGGCTCTTTGAAGATGCAGACGCCACCTCTCTTGTAGAGAACCTGAGAAACGCTGAGGCTAAGGCCGTCCAGGTCAACGTCTCTCCATCTTAGTCCCAGCAGTTCCGCCTGCCGTAGTCCCGTGCTCACGGCAGTATAGTATACGGGGTAGAATTGGTTGCCTGCTGCCTGCGTCAGCATGGTCTCGACCTCGGTTGGCGTTAGAGTCCTCATTACCCGCTTTCGTGGAGATGGTGCGCTCGCCAGTGAGCAGGGGTTACGTCCTATATGACCTCGCCTTTCTGCGTGCTTCAGTGCCTCGGATAGTAACCTGTGGTGGTGCTGGACAGTCCTTGCCGATAGCTTCTCACACGCCTTGCCATAGTAGGCTTCAATCATCTCTGGCTGTAGCTTCCGCAACTGGAGATGTCCCAGAGCGGGTATCAGGTGATTCTTGATAATGGACTCATAGCCGTCCTGAGTTCGCTGGCTGCAATTAGTCTTGACGTACCCCTCGAGCCAGGACTTGAGGTGGGTCTCTACTGTCATGTCTCCCGTGGGCGTCGGAACGCCGTGATCGAGGCTATATTCCAGCTCACGCATCCGCTTGGTAGCCTTCTCCTTCGTGCCTTGCACGGTCTCATGATACCTTACTGGCTTGCCGTTCAGATAGCCCTCATAGATGGTGATCTGCCAGCTACCCTTAGTTCTCTGTCTTAGATGTCCCATTCTTGACCTCCTTCTTCTTGATAGGTTTCTTCGCTTCGGTAGTCTTGGTGGTGGCTTCGGCAGTCATCGCAATCGCTCTCCTGGCTCTGGCTGCTTCTTGCCCAGCTACGAGCCGTGCTCTAATGGCTGCCCGCTGCTCTGGGCTGAGATCCTTCCGCTTCTTCGGTTTTGCTGTAGTGCTGCCCTGCTCCAGGGTGGCTAGCCGCTGCTCAAGAGAGGCCATACGTGCCTCCAGGGTTGCGATTCTCATACTGGTGATTTGGTCGTCCATTTGCTCCTCCTTCCGTGTTGCCTGCCTCTTTGTGGTCAGGTCTTATGCCACTATGGATATTGTAGCACTATTGGAAACATTTGTAAATACCCCACAACAGACCCATAGAGGTTGTTTGACGGCGTGTCCATTTGTGCTTGACATCAAGACTCCTTTTGTGATACCATTGTAGGTAATGAGAGGAGGTGCTACATGCCTAGAACGAAATATAATAAGGAGGGCGCTCTAACTTTGACCATTCAGCAGGTGGCTAAGGAGCTGGCGATCAGCGAATACCTGACCGAGCGAATGGTCAAGAGCGGGCAAATCAGGAGCGTTAGGTTCGGTAAGCTCCGCAGGATTCCCAGGATAGCTCTTGATGAGTTATTGCGGGGCGAGAAACCGAACTAGAAGCGGACTAAATTTAATGGAGGTAGACGAGAATGAACAAGACAGAGATTCAGGATAGGATCATATGTTGCGATTGCGGGCAGGAGTTCGTTTTCACCATCGGTGAAGCCGAGTTCTATAGGTCTAAAGGCTTTACTCCACCTCGGCGGTGCAAGCCATGCAGGCAGGAGCTAAAACTCAAGAAGAGACGGGAAGACGAACGGGCCAGAGGGGAGGTGAAGCGTGGATAGTATCAGAGACATTGTCCTCAAACTGCACCGAGAAGGCTACTCCATGATTCCTTCCGGTAAAGGAGACGACGGCAAGCACCCAGCAGTGGAATGGAAACCCTACCAGAAGGGACTGCCACCAGAGGATGTCTTTCGTAGCTGGCTGCGCCAAGAGAATCGAAAACTCTGGGGCATAGTTGCTGGTGGAGGTTCTGGTGTGGTTATAGTGGACTGCGACCCCGGAGCAGACCAAGCCATAATGGACAGCCTCGAGCCACACGTGAAAACGCCAAGAGGTGGAAGCCACTACTGGTTTGAGCATCCTGGTAAGCCAGTCAAGACCTGTGCTAGCGTACTGCCCAAGATAGACATACGTGGAGACGGCGGCTTCGCTAATGTAGTGGGAGTCAACCCCAAGACTGGCGGGCATTATGACATCAAAATAATGCCTACACGGGACAAGCTCTATAAGTGGGACAGAATGCCCAAGCCTATACTGGAGGCAATGGAGAAAAGGGAGAGACCAGAGGTAGGTGCTATAAAGGCTCTCGACGGCGTTCCAGAGGGAGAGAGGGACGTAGACTTATATAAGTATGCCTGCCGCCTATTCGGAAAGGGATTAGCCAGGAGCGAGGTTATGGATCTGGTGGTGCTGGCGGGCTCAAGGTGTGACCCCTCATTCTCTAAAGAGGATTGTCTCAAGAAGGTAGAGAGCGCAGCCAAATATGAGAAGACTGGTAAGCAAGGCGAGCCGCCCGAGATAGTTTCAGCAAAAGATCTCATGGAGATGGATTTCCCGCCGCTTAAGTGGGCTTTGGAAGGTTGGATAGTTGAAGGTCTCGGGATAGTGACGGCCAAGCCTAAGGCAGGTAAAGGCAGGTTGATGCTCGAAATAGCATATTCAGTCGCTCTAGGCAGGGACCTGCTAGATGGATCGCCATGCGAGAAGGGTAGGGTTTTATATATGGGATTGGAAGATAGCCTGCGGAGACTCCGAAAGAGGGTTGATGAGATAAATGATTCGTTAGTGACTGCTAAGGTCACCAGGGTAGAAGGCGGCTTCCATATCCATGCCAACATAGGTAAAGTGCCTGATGGCTTCGATCTAACGACAAAATGGCCCCGTATAGAGGAGGGATGCATCGAGTATTTGGAGAAGTATCTTGATGATCACCCCGACACTCGCCTCATCATTATTGATATATTTAAGCGGATAGCGAAGGCGAAAAAGGGTAAAATATCAACCTATGATGAGGAGTATGAGTCTCTCCAGCCTCTTCAGGAACTGGCTACCAGACGAAGAGTGCCTATATATGTAGTCCATCATAATCGGAAGGCAATAGCCGATGACCCTATGGAGATGGTGTCTGGCACATTTGGGGTTACTGCTGGAGTCGACAGCGTGATCGTGATCCAAAAGGTAACTAAGGGTGAGATATACGATGAGAGCAAGTTCAGTTTCTTTGGTAGGGACATAGATGAGAAGGAACTGGCTATGCAATTTAATAAGCGGACTTATCAGTGGAGCCTGCTGGGAGACGCTGCCGTTCACTTCATCAAAGAGGAGCAAAAGGTCATACTTGAGCTACTGGAACACGAGACGCTGGGGCCAAAGGAAGTGGCAGAGAGGTTGGACATGAAGGAACCGACGGCTAAGTCAAGACTCTGGCGTATGGCTAAGGCTGGCCTGCTGGTGAACGATGGCGGCAAGTACCGAACGGCGGGGAGGTAGCGAGTGCTTGCAACCAGTGAAACCTTGCAACCCTCGCAACCTTACAACCGTGAAACCGCCAGCATATTGCCGTGCATTATGGGTTTCAGCCTCGGTTTCAAGAATGGTTTCAAAAGTTTCAAGGTTTCTCTGGTTTCAAAGGTTTCATTACTACTACTACTTAAGGAGTGGCTCTTGGAGGGAGAGATGATGACATTTGTTGATGTTTCTGCTGAAGCAGGGGAGGCTGTCTCTTGTAACAAGAGAGCGGTGATAGGGCATAAGGAAGGATCATGATTGTTTCTCCTGAAGCTGGAAAGCGGTGATATGGCACAGAGAAGTATCTCTCTTGTGGGACAAGAGTCCGGGCATAGAGGGCAAGAGAGGTCTTTCTAGCAAGGGACATTCTAATCAGAGAGAGTATGAGAGATGCAAGAGAAGGTGAGAGAGGCATTGCAAATATGCATGATTTGGCGATAAGGCTTCACATTGATTTACCCCATGTGCCAGTTAGGTATATGCTGGATGAGGTGGTGTCATATGGGAAATAGAAGGTCTGCATGTGCTTTGAAGCATGAGAGATTTTGCCTTGCTCTGCTTAGCGGTATGACCGCAGCCGATGCTGCTCGGTCTGCTGGCTATGGTCGCAAGCCCGCTAACGTCAGGATTATAGCCTGGGAGCTGCTAAATAAGCGTAAGGACGTCCAGAGACGGCTGGCTCAGCTGTCCGCCATAGCGACCAATGAAGGCGTGATGACTATCATTGAGAGGAAGATAGCTCTGTCCGATATGATACGTGCGAATGATAGACCGCTTGAATGTATAGAGCTAATGAACAAGATGGATGGTTTGTATCGTGGTGAGAAGAAGGAATCGTCCACGTCCGGTATCACGATCGTGACCGTCGATAAGGGAGGTGAATGATGAGCATATGGGATGAGTGGCTAGCCCCGATCCTGCTGAGTGGCGTAATAGGATTGGCCGTAGCGTCACTGATGGTCATCGGCTAATGGCACTATTATAATGCACGTAAGCATCAATTTAAGGAGGTGAGCTATGAGTCTGGAACAAGGAGAGATCAAACGAATGAGTCGAGAGGAGACGGTGCAGGGGCGTTATCTGCGGCGGATAAATGGCCTTGGCAAGTGTTTGGTGTTATGGGCTAGCCAGTATCCCGAGTTTGGCTCATCCGACCCTTGGCACTCTACCGAGCTAAATGTCGATCATCTGATGGAACTTATAGACGAAATGTCTACCCTTGCTGTTCAAATAGACAAGGAATCCGTGCAATTTTGGAAGCAGATGAAATTAGTATTATCAAAAACAATATAACGAGTCGCCCCTATTCCTGCTGTGTGGTCGTTGAGACGGAGCCACCAGGTTCGCAAGGGACACCTCCGGAGGGCACGGGGAAAGGGAAGAATAGCCCGTTGGTCGGCAGGGCTGTCCCTTGCCCATTAAGGAGCGAGTCGTGGCAAACGTAAGATGAGCGTCAGCTAAGCGTCACCGAGATGGCTGTCGCATAGTGCCAGCGCTCTGGGAGACCTGAGTCTAGGATGTCGATTTCTTTGCAGCAGCAACTCCCTTTATCACCACGCATTCGATTCGATTTTGAGGTTTGCAGCTTTCAATCATTCTATCCCAATCAGCTTTTGGAAAAACTCGGCGAGTTTCATAGATTACGAAGATAATATTATCGCGGTCGGGAGATTGGTAACCTGACATATCGGCTAAGACTTGGTCAATTATTATCTTACCTTGGGCTCGATTGGCGATATATTTATACTCTATTAATACCTTCAGAGACGGTATCTCAGTGTCAGGTTCAAAGCTCTTTATTGTCTTAGATATTCTTGGTTTTGTCTGAAGGTCGTTGTAGAAGCATCTTAGAAGGCCTTCAATACGAATGTGAACGTCGTTTTCCGAGCGCGGAGCACTCTTAAAGATATCTGTTTGTGTGATGTAATATTCCGATCTATTTAAGATTTCTAGTAGCGAGTCGATGTCTTTATCGGATTCGGTCTTTTTCTCAGGTATATGAAGAGAGCTGAACATATTGACAAGATCACGGAGTTTGAAAGGCCAGATAAGATATCCCTCTCCTGCGAGTACTTCTGCCTTAAGTGGGTTTCTTCGAGATGAAGTGAGGAGACTCCTGGCCTCTTCGAGAAGAATCCCATGTTTGTCGGGGTACTGCTCAAGTAAGGCGATAAAATTCAAAATGGCATTATCAAGCTCTCTTTTAGCAATCGCTTGGTCTATATCATCCTCGCTACCCCATTGCGTGATACGATTCCCATAGTCGATTGCCTTTCTATTCATTTCTAGTATCTCTTGTATTGCTTGCTCTGGATAAACTGATAAATCCTTATTCATCTTCCCCTCTCGAGAGACATTATCACATAGACATTAAAAGTGCAATGACTTCGACTATAAGATACTCGACCGACAGGGTATGATTCCCTGAGGTTATCAGAGCTGTACGTCGAAGTAGGTCTGGCAGGTTTCAAGGTCCATAAGCGAGTAGGCGGCTATCCTATCCGGCCAGCCAATGCGAGCATCGTCCTGCTCACTGAACACGCATAGTGAGGGCATAGCAGCAAACGAGGAGAGTGGCTCCATGGCCACTCTCCTCTCTTTGGTTATATATACCTGGGAACTGGCGGCTACTTGATTAGCTTCCTTAACGTCTTGCTAATAGCTTTACCAGTTGCCAAAACAACATCAAACCTACTAACAGGACGTCAGAATGTGCAGTTAGGTTAACTTTTGGTTGTTATCTCTCTCGCGATCTCTCTAAGAGGTTTCTTACAACCGTTTTTGTAAATAAACGAATATCCACTCTGGTTTTGTTCTTCTACCTCGACCAATTTGTAAAAGAAGTCTACGTTTAGCTCATACAATTTCCGAAAATCCGTCTCTGTTTTGTACGCACCACACCAACATTCAGTTGAAGAAGGGAGTGAATGTAAAAGGGTTTTGGGGATACCATTACTATTTATCAAGGAGTTCACTCGGTTGTCGGACCAGTAAAAAATGGGACTAACAGAGAGGCACCTAAAAGAAGGATGATACCAAATTGGTATGTAGTGTTTTCTCACATTAGATTCCGCAGCTCTTATTCCATCAAAAACAACTTTCGGTTCCATCACAGTATCCAAGTACTCTTTTACCGGTTTGATTTTTAGTTCTCGACAGCACCATCGATATCCAAAACTCGGAATGCCCCATTTTTTTACTAATGTGAAATAATCTACCTTTGGGGTCACTATTTCGAGTTTGACTAATAAATGGTGGCATATTTGTCTTACATATTCGGTGTTTTCCGGAAGGCCAGCGGTTGTATCAACATAGAGTGCGGTTAAATCCCTTTCGACCTCTTCTGCGATTCTTTTCAAGTAGAGTAGCGTAGCCAGGCTATCCTTCCCTCCACTAAACAAGACAAACGACTTGCCAGACTGCAGGAGTCTTTTAATGTCACCTCTCAGCATAGCAACTTTTCTGCGAACGGTAGCGGACTGTTTGCCATCAGGTTCGCATACCTTTGTTACCTCATTCCGTTTGATGTGTAGGATATAGACGGGTTTTAGTGTTGGACCCTTAACCCATCTCGTAACAGCCAATCCTGTTTCTTGACAGACAGGGCATCTGACTTTCAAGCTTTTTAGGCTGAGGCCGCCCAGAGCTTCTCCTATTGGCCGCCACCATTCTTTATTGGTAGACTTTTTCTTGTTTTCATACTGTATTATCATTATGTCGTAGCCTCTTACTCAATCCTTTCTACGGCGTGCACCAGTCTCTGAAGCCTCTGGCGGAAATCTATTCCAGGTACGGGTTCCAAAATCACTTCGCCATCAAATGTTGATGCTAGTTTACATGCAAAACTATGACATATTGAGCTATCTTCAATCATTTCGGTGCTAATCTTGCCGCCAATAATATTGAAATACTGACCAATTATGGGGTGCTTCTGCAACTTTCTCAGAATTTCCCCAACCCCTATATGTCGTCTTGACTCGAACGTCTGCATAGCCTGGTATGACCTAAAACCTACGAAAACGCTCTTCTCCAAACTGAGAACATTTTTTTGCCATTGCTTCGTGTGATTCATTATCGACCTTCTGAAATCAGCTCTCGTGGCTGAATTTCTCAGGCTATCATATATACCAACAAAAAGGCCTCGTAATTCTAGATGTCTCATTGTAAAGGCTAATATTGAGGTTTGCAGGATTTTCGCTAGGTCCGACACTTCGATCGGAACAAATCTATATTCTTGTTGTGGATGGCTTCTTAAGGAACGATAGGTGTCTTGTGATATTTCTCTGCACACAAACAGAATAAAAGCATCATCGTGTTGCACATTATTCTGAGTACAATAATCCTCACAATGCCGTATGGACTGTGCAAACTCTCTTTGGTATTGGGTAGCTCCTGTCGTGAGCGTAGCTTCTATTATGCAATGAAAACCAAAGCAACGTGCTATGGCATCTGCTCCGCCTGATGGCGCTTTACGTAGTGAGTGAATTGTACCAAGCCAAGTTACACGATGAGGAGTAGTAGCGATATCAGTGTCACTTGCGTAGAATGGCAAGCGAACCGTATGACTAAAAGCTTCAGCAACGAGTTGCTCAAACCTCGTAGACCGACTTACTCCGTGGTAGCCTGATAGATAACGGTCCAAAGATCTTAAGTTACTTAGTACCACTCTGGGCGATGCCATCGGCGTTGTCTCACTTTCCCTCTTCTTTGGGTACTCGCTCAAGCCAATCCGTTACTATCGATCTTAATAATTCTGCAGGCTTAATATTGGCAAGCGTAGATTGTTTCATAATTGCTTTATACGTCTCATCGTCGAAATCTACTAAGAATATGTGCAATCCTTTAGGCTTAGCGACTGAGACTACTTTTATCGCATCTTCGATGGAGACTTTAGTCTCGCTAACAAGTCGTTTAATGTCTCTAACGTCTTTCGATGAGGTGTTAACAAGTGCCTCCGCAGCAGCTAACTGTTTGGATGAGTCACTGAGCGCGGAAAGTTCTCTAACAATGTCAACGCTATCTATTCTCCTGCTGGACACTAGTTCTTGTACAGGTGCAGAAAGCTTCAGGGTCGTCAGGAACTCTCTTATCATCTCAGCCGATATCCCAATCTTATCTGCCACGGCCTTTTGTGACCCATATAATCCAACAAGGTACTCGCAACTCTTAGCGATTGTAAGTAGGTCGACGTTTCTTTTCTTTTTCCTCGTATTGCCAAAAAGCATGGACAAGGCAGTTGCTTCGTCAAGTTCCTTCATTTGATAAAACCCCTTGTTGTTAGCCAATCCAATATAGCATCCTTAACGATATCCTCTTTTTCACTCTGATATTCTCTTGAGGCAAGGGTTATAGCTCTATATATGGTTTCGGTTACATGTATGGTGATTCGCTTCATCATTGAGCGCTCTCTTGCTGCTCTAACAATACTTTCGACTCCTTCGCTTGGCTTCTCTCGAGCTATATCAATTATGTTCCTCCGTTCTTCGCTACGGGGGGTTTCGCTTATCTTTTCTGCTATCCTAATGGCCAGAGATTCATCTGGGATACCTTTTGCTATTCTAAGAGCGGTAGAGGCGCTTAACTTATCTTCATCTACCATTCTTTTTATGACCTCAGGCACAGCCGTGTATCCCAAATAGTTGCGAACCGTTTGAGGGGATACCCCTAGATGCTTTGCGACTTCATCTACAGAGTCCAGTTTAGACAGCAATTCACTAGCGGCTTGCATCTTGTCTCGATATTCTAGGTCAAGACGGTGAATATTCTCACTGAATGATTTGATAAGCGCGTCTGTATCACTTCTCACGCTGGTAATAATGGCGGGGATCTCACCTAATCCCAACTCCTTACAAGCAAGGTATCGTCGTTGACCAATGATTAGCTCGTATCTATCTCCTTTCCTAACTACCACAACCGGTTGCTGAACACCTATTTTTCTAATACTGCTCGCTAAGTCAGTAATACCTTCTTGAAGATTTGCTTTTCGGGCATTGGATATGCTTACGTCTATTTTGTCCAGGGGAATATAATCTAATACAAGTCTGCTCATTGCTCACCCCCAATTATGGACAACGATCGGTAATAGACCACCAACTATATTACTACATTTAACGAAGAATCTTCCACAACCATTTGCCTGCCATAGTCTACTCATTCTTTGAAATACCTTCATCCCCTGTTTTTTCACTTTGCGCACGAAACCTTTCTATTAGGGCTTCTCTAATAATGTCGGCCTTGTCTAAACCCCTACGCTCTGCTTCTCGCTCAATAAAGGCATTAATCGGCGGAGGAACAGTAGAATATATCGGGACATACCCCTTTTTTCTTCTTCCGAGTTTGCTTCTCATGTTATTATAAGTTGAATAGAGTTAACCACAAGTATTAAGAGTTATTTTAAGTTATATCGAGTTGTTTGTCAAGCCTTTTATGAACTCCTCCATTAGTATAAGAAAGTATGATGTCAACAAGCGCCCGCTGTTGTTCAGCGGTAAGGTATTATAATGGCCAAACAAGTTTTAAGATCAGAGAGCGGAGTTAGGTTGCCTTATTAGCCTGACGTCCCTCAGGAGTCGGTTCAGCCAGTAGAGATATCCCCTTGTTTTGCCTGTGGTGGTATAATGCTGGTAATACTAAACTGATAAATGGACAAAATGCTGGGGGCAGGACATCAGTATTCCGTCTAGGCCAAAGGTGATAAGGTCAAGATGAAGGATCCCAGCGTAG
>Ga0114930_10001940_pt1 | contig 19031 bp, 16 predicted proteins | sample AnhtaG_FD_87300 | JGI IMG/M metagenome (GOLD analysis project Ga0114930, IMG submission 87300) | Deep subsurface microbial communities from Anholt, Denmark to uncover new lineages of life (NeLLi) - Anholt_01485 metaG | ecosystem: Environmental > Aquatic > Marine > Oceanic > Sediment | place... | reverse complement strand
GAGACTGGGAACGAGGTGTGGTAGGAGACTGTGAACGAGGTGTATTATGAGACTGGGAACGAGGTGTGGTAGGAGACTGTTAACGAGATATAGTCGTAAACTGTGAACGAGTTTTCCCTTGTTCCCAGTCTCTGACTGGGAACAAAAATCCTGTTAATCACGTAAATCCTGTCTAATATTTTACTTGAAAAATGATTAAAATATATGTATATTACTTGTAGTATATATTACAAGTAGGAGGTTTGAGATGGTTGTAATGAGTATTAGAATAGATGATAATAAAAGGAAGGTTCTAAAAGTTATTGCATCTCTTGAAGGTAAAACCATGGGCGGGATAGTGTCAGAATTAGTTGAAGAATATATTCGTAAAAACAAGGGGAAAATAATAGAACTTGCTGAAAAAGAAAATTTACATGAAATAATGAAAATGTCGGAAGCTTCATTTATGGAATGGGATAACGAAGAAGATGAAATCTATAACGACTTATAAAAAATGGGATATTATTTTAGTTCCCTTTCCTTTTACTAATTTGAAGACTACCAAGAAACGGCCTGTATTGATTATCTCACCTGACAAATACAATGAAAAATTCAATATTGTTATTGCATTCATTACAAGTAAATTAGATTTAGAATATCGATTAGGTGATTACAAAATACAAGAATGGGAAAAATCTAATTTGCCAAAACCATCAATGATACGAATGAAGTTTGCAACTATTGATAAATCCATTATTTTAAAGAAAATCGGAAGGTTAAGCGAAAAAGATGTAAACGAATTCAAGAAATTACTCATTAACTTTTTTGCCAAATAATTGTCTCTTCATATGTTAGTATACGTTCCTGACAAAAAAGCAAAAATGGGGACACAACACATTCGCAAATTCGGGAACACAATTTTTATTTCCCAGTACACCACATTGGAAGCAGGTACTTTGTGATAAAATTGGAGGCTGCATTAAGTCGAACTATGAAGCCCAGAAAGGGGGAAATAAAACCAAAAATTCAAGGAAAAGCTGATAACGGGAAATTTTTTGTGCATTTTGGGGGCAGAAAGACACCTGTGGATTATACTACTTGAGAGCGGGTCAAATAAAAAAAGGCGGAAATGAACCGCCTCTTTAAATGAAGAAACCACCTATTTGAATGAAACACCAATAACCAAACTACACTCACCTATATTATCGGATATTACGCTACTTTGCTTTAATTTAGTCTTACTTATTCATAAATCAAATACTTTTATTGTCATACTGTCCCGCTACGAAGTGGAAGCTATATAAAAGATTCAGGAGGGCACGGAAACCGTGCCCCTACAATCAGTGTTGAATAAACATATTAATAGTCTATTTTATGGATTAATACAATCTTTTTCGCTTTATAAGATACTCAGATAATGCTTTATCAAGCTCTGTTTCCGTATTCATTAAGACATAATCTATTCTGTTTTCGCGGCAGAACTTTTGATAAAAATAGAGCATATCTTTAACCTGCCGGCGGTACTCCCGACGGATGTGCCACGGCAGGGTATTTATTTCCTCACCGGTTTCCATGTCCAGAAAAACCGCTTCCCTGTTAAAAGCGAATGAGACCTCGAACGGGTCAAGAATATGAAAAAGCAGGACTTCATGTTTTTTATGACGGAAATGTTTCAATCCGGAAACTATCTTATCAGGCTCGTCAAACAGGTCTGAAATGATTATAACAAGCCCCCTTCTCTTAATTTTCTCGGCTAACGCATGAAAAGCGGGACTGACGTTGGTTCTTCCCTGGGGTTCAATATTTTCGAGCTCCCGTAAAATGTGTATAAGATATGTCTGCACAGACCTGGGAGGAATGTATTTGAGTATTTTATCTGAAAAGAGAGCTAAACCGACGGAATCACGCTGTTTGAGCATGAGATACGTGAGCGACGCAGCAAGATAAGAGGCATATTCAATTTTCGTTACCTTCCCAGAACTGTAACGCATCGAGCCGCTGACATCCATAAGAATGTAGCTTTTCAGGTTTGTTTCTTCTTCGTATTGCTTAACGTAATACCTGTCAGTTTTTCCAAGTACTTTCCAATCTATGTGCTTAATTTCATCACCGGGCATATACTGCCGGTGCTCGGCAAATTCGACACTGAAGCCGTGGTATGGGCTTTTATGTAAACCGGTAAAAAACCTTCAACAACGAGGCGGGCTCGAATTTCAAGATTGGAAAGACGGGAGAGTGTCTCCGGTTTTAGAAAGACCTTCGTATTTTTCATAGCAGAATAACTAAAAAATTAACCACAAAGAACACAGAGAAAAATAAATGCAAAATGAATAATGAAAAATTTAACCGCAGAGAACGCAAAGAAAAACGATACAATAAATGTAAAATGAATAATGAATAATGCAAAATGCAAAATGTAAAACATGACTTTATTGAAGAAGTATATTTTCAATGTGAATAATTACAAATTTAAACACAAAGAACGCAGAGAACATAAAAAAAAATAGTACAATAAGAGATTGTTGCATAATTACAAATATCGTGTGAAATCAACTGCGAGATTGCCGCTCCCGCTCAGCGGGATCGCAATGACATACTCATTCCCATTGTCTTTGCGAGGAACGGAGAGACGAAGCAATCTCATTATAATTATGCAAAAATCTCATAAATATGTAATGCAAAATGCAAAGTGAAAAATATAAAAAGCTGACCGCTGAAAGCTAACAGCTAATAGCTGCACCTACAATTTAACCTCATCAAACAATTTTTCAATAATTGTGAGCGTATCTATACCTTCGGCTTCCGCATTAAAACTTGTTACAAGCCTATGACGTATAACGGGGCGTGCAACCATTTTTACGTCCTCGATATCGGGAGACGGACGCCCGTCCAGGATAGCCCGTGTTTTGGCTCCGAGAATGAGATACTGCGAAGCGCGTGGTCCTGCTCCCCAGCTTATCCAGTCTTTTATAAAATTCGGCACTCCATCATGATCCGGGCGGGTCATACTCACAAAAGACACCGCATAATCAACGACGTTATCCGCAACCGGCACATGCCGTATTAAATCCTGGAATTCAATAATTTCCTCTGCACCTATAACCGGTTTCAAGTCCGGCTCGTACGCGCTTGTGGTAGTTTTGACAATTTCTTTTTCTTCATCTTGCGTGGGATATTCCATCCAGAGGTTGAACATAAACCTGTCGAGCTGTGCTTCCGGGAGCGGGTAGGTTCCCTCCTGCTCTATCGGGTTTTGCGTCGCTAATACAAAAAAAGGCTCGTCAAGCGTATAGGTTTCCCCCGCCACGGTTACCTTATGTTCCTGCATGGCTTCTAAAAGCGCTGACTGCGTTTTTGGCGGCGTGCGGTTAATTTCATCGGCAAGAATAATATTCGCAAAAACCGGACCTTTCACAAATTTAAATATTTTCTGCCCCGTGGTTCTGTCTTCTTCGAGGATTTCCGTTCCGGTAATGTCCGACGGCATTAAATCGGGTGTGAATTGAATGCGGCTAAATTCCAGATCAAGCACCTGCGCCAGCGTTTGTATCAAGAGGGTTTTTGCAAGCCCCGGGACACCGATAATTAAACAGTGTCCTCTTGCGAGCAGGCAAATCAAGAGCTGCTCGATGATATCAAGCTGCCCTACAATCCGCTTTCCCAGTTCGTTTTTTATGTCGTTATATGCCGTTTTAAGCAGTTGAACTTTTTTCAGATCATTAACCTTTGATAGTTTTTTAGTCATTACGCCTCCGTTTTCAAACCAAACCACGCGTATTTTAGAACATTATACGCTAAAAAATAACCATAATCACCATAAATTTTATAAATGCTCACCTCATTTCCCGTACACAGCCGGGTCGATTTTGTATTTTCTGATCTCCGCAAATTCGGTTTGTGTAGTCATTTTTAATTGATAAGCATAACCGTTTCTAATGACGTAGGGATAAAACGGGAATTCTATCGTTGTTACGTATTGACAGGTCTCCAGATCAAAAACCTCAGCCGGAACACGAAGCGGATCTCTTTGTACTGATTCAGATAACATGTTCGGGAAAAGAAACGCATACCTTCCTTCGACTTTGATGATTTTTACCGCAGCATAGTACTTTTTCTCTTTAAAGACGCGTGCCTTATCTATTTTGTGTTGATCGAGGGGATTTCCTTTGCGGGCTGGAGCAGTGGTCATTCTCTCGGGAAATTCCACCGGTGTGAATTCCCGGGCCGCACTGATATCTTTCCCGTTATCGAGCGAAAGAACATGTATGGTATAATATGAACCTTTTTCTACGTCGAAAACATCTTCATCTGCATTCTGGTAAAACAGTCTGTTACCGGGAAGGGCCTCCCAGTGTATTTCGCCTTCCGGGTACGCCGTGCTGCCATACATAAGAAGTAACTTCTTCTCCAGAATATGTGTAATAGTTCTGCCATTATCATACAGAACTCTCCAGTAATATTGAGCTTCTTGGTCTGATCCGGTTTCCTCAATTACTGCTTCGAAAAGCATCTTATCTCTGTCCAGCAGAATAAATCTTGCCATTCTTCTCATATTTTTGCGTTCGAGATTGTGCTCCTGAAGATATGCATCGATACGGGGATTGTCTTCGATCCTGTTCTTTTCAATTAACCTATAATCGGGTGTAAAAAGGTTATAAAAATCGCTGAAACTGCTTATGCCGAAGTAATCCCAATTTCCTATTCCTATACTACCGACATCCGCCGCGAACAGATATCCGGCTGGGCCGATATACGGGACAAACCTCCTGCCGAACTCACCGGGTCCTTCGCCTCGCCTGCCGACGATCATCTTCTCATTCCCCTGCGAGTCGAATACTTTGATCCTGTTTTCGTCAATAACAAGGATATCGCCGGTATACGTTACTTCCATTATCTGGGGATCGGCGAGGAGAAATTCTTTTGAATGATCGTCATCTGCACCGCCGATGGTTAACTCGATCGTGAATATCTCTGATGGATCGATCGCTGATCCAGCAACCTGATTAGGTTTCTTTCCGGTCTCTGAACAAGAACAGAGGAACATCGCAACTGCCAGGGTGAGAAGTGTGTTTTTTCTCATAGTTGGTCTCCTTATCTCTTCACGTATTTACGGTATTTACTTGCGGCCTGCCGCTTTCACTTCCCGTACACCACCGGGTCGATATTGTATTTTTTCACTGATATTACTTTAATGTAAGTTAATTAAATTTAAATAACTTATATCTTTATAATTTTTTTAAGATTAATTTAAATGTTTAAATGATAAAATTTCAGAATTTTGTATGAAAGGTAAATATATTATGTTTTTTTGTGGTTCATATTCAAATTTCAATCTTAAACCTCCAGAAATAATTTTTAATTTATTTTTTAATGGCAAATTTATTTTATTGATTAAATTGAATTTATTGTCCAAAACTAAAATTCTCACATTATCAAGTTGAGGTAATAAATCTTCTCTATTATTTAATAAAATATAAAAATAGTTATCTCTTAAAATGATTTCATGGTAAAAATTTTGATATATTAACGATGTCAAATTCTCTACATTTACTAATTTTGTAGTTAATTCTATTTCTTTTAGCAATGATATTTCTTTTATAAGATTGCCGGAGTCATCAAAAATTTTTATCATAGGTAAATGTTTTAAAAATACTATGTAGTCTCCATTTTTTTTAAAGGCAAAATTTCTAGCATATTCGTCATTTATTTGGGGAAACTTTTTATTGATTTCTGGAACAACACCAATATTTTTAACATGCTCTCCATCTTGAGAAAATACTGTAATATAATATCCACTGCCTGATACACGGGCAATAATATTTTGATTATCATCTATCGTAAAGGATGGATACGACCCAAGACTATTTATTCTGAATGATTTTATAAATTTGCCATTTGATGAAAATTTAGAAATTCTCAAATTGATTTTTTCATAGACATATATAATTCCATATCTGTCTATCTCAAAATGTGCAGGACCTAATAAATCTCCTGGTCCTTGTCCAATATTACCAATTTTCCTTATAAATTTACCTTCAGATGAAAAAACATATAGACATACATTACCCTCATCAAGAACAACAATATCATGTGTAATTGGATTAATTCTAATTTCGGAAGGCTTGTGTAACCCTTCATTAAGAAAAGTATAATCTACACTAATAAATGTTTCATTTTTATAATTTTTTATTGGAATAGATAAAACTAAATTATCATTTTTATTATTACAATGTAAAAAGTAAAAAGATATTGTTATTAGCAAAACAAAATACAATGTTAGTTTAATCTTCATTTCAATACCTCCTTTCAAAAAATTTAATTTTCTTTACTTCATTTCCCGTACACCGCCGGGTCGATTTTGTATTTTTCGATTATATAAAAACCTTCTTCATTTATCATACGACCATAAATGTGTTCATTGTGAAACTTAACAGAAGCATCCACCGTCCAATAAGGAAAATATACCGAAGTTATATAGCTCTTTGAATCTGCATTAAAAACATCAGTTAAGACTTCCCCCTTTTCATTGATTTTATTTGTAAATACAAATATATAGTTTCGGTCGGCACGAATTCGCTTTACAGGAGGGAAATATTTAGTTTTTCGTGCCATATCGCTGAAAATTTCCGCAAGTTTATTACGGTTTTCATTATCATAGTAATCTTGTTTTAGAGAGTCGGGAATAACAACCGGAGTATACTTTTGAGAGATGGAAAAATATTCTCTTAAATCGAATGATTTGACATGCAGAATGTACGTGTAATTATGATTTTCAATATATTTATCAACTTCGGCGTGAGTATAGACTATTCGGTTACCCGATAATATATTCCATTCGAATTCTCCCGCAAACGGTTTAGTACTCGGACCGCTACGGTCCACATTTAGTTCAGTCTGAACCGAGTAATTAACTAATTCAATAAGAGAATCCGGTTTTTCATGGACTATAATCTCATTTGTAAATCCCGGATTGTTATTATATCCGTGAAAGACCTTTATTGAAACAATTCTCTGAAATTCATTAATCGAAAAACGTACAGCAATATGCGGTAGCGGATAAAACCGAGTGGCTGGAGTACGGCCTCTGTTGTACTTTGAATACAGCGGATTCGATGCGGGACTCACCTTTTTTATGAAATTATGGTGCTCGTCAAATATATTTGCGCCATCAATATCGTTTACAGTAACAAATCCTGTTGAGCTAATTGATAATCCCCCGGCATACTTGAATTCTCCCGGTCCCTGTCCAATACTGCCAATTATTGCTTTTTCTTCCCCATCAATGTTATATACTTTTACTATTCTTTCATCACTGACATAAATATCCCCTTCTCTGTTTACCTCTATGCTAAGAGGGTATACCAGTAAAAATTCATCTTTGGTGATGGTCTTCTCATCCCCGAAAGAAAGCTCTAACGTCAGCACATCGGTCAACGCCGGCTCCACTTCCTCAGTCTGGACATCAACGTCAGAGCTGCAATTAAAAAGTAAAATAAAGAGCATAATTGGAAAAGTTAAATACTTCACGACATTATCTCCTTTTACTAAAAGCCAATATTGTATTGGCGTTTATTAACACTGCAATATTAACATTTTTTTATCTTGAATCAAGTGGTATTTAGGTCGATTTTTCAAAACATTTTACGTTTTAACATGCTAAATGGGGGATATAAATATACAATATACAAATATTTATCTATTTTTTCTATTGAAAAATCCGTTGAAAAAACCTATTTTTAGATATGCGCTTTGGATTAGTATACGAATATAATAATTGTAAAAAATAAAATTATTGTTTTGAATAGGAACAGTTTATTTGTATTTTTGTTTTATATGATTATAAAAACTAACTACAGAGGACGCAGAGAATGCGCAGAGGACGCGGAAATTTTTTCTGTGTTTCAATATTAAAAACTTATCCTGGTTAATTCATAAATTCCAATTCTGTCGTGCCCCGAGTACTCGGGGCATCTAAAAAATAGATCCTGAAACAAGTTCAGGATGACAGTCTTGTAATAATATCAATCCCGCTAAGCGGGACAATAATATATGTCAACACATAAACAATTTTGCGAATTATGCATGTTATAAAATTCTTTATTTTTGTATAAAAAATATTTATCCTTCTAAGATGGATTAAAAAGGTGTTGTAATCTACATACTACTTAATCTGAATTTCTCCTTCATTGTCATTCCCACGAAAGTGGGAATCCAGTTGCATTTTTTATGGATTCTCCCGAATATTCGGGAGAATGACACCGATATCAATTGAAGTTTTTAGTATTACTTTATGCGTAAATAGAATTTATGAATAAATCAGCATATTAACAACTTTACTGAAAAATACTAATTCATTTATCAGCAATTTGAAAATATTCCTGCTGCATTTCGACTTATTTATGATATCATAATGGAAGAATATATAATAATAGCCGTTCTCGGTGCGCTGGTAGCGCTGGATACCACGGTTGCCGGGCAGTTTATGGTTTCACAGCCGCTGGTTTCGGCATCGCTTGCAGGTTACTTTCTCGGGGATTTGCAATCTGGGATATATATTGGCGCAATAATGCAGTTGATGTGGCTGAAACTGATACCGGCAGGTGGTTCAATTTTTCTTAACGGAAATCTTGGAACATTAGCCGCCGTCTCCGTTCTCGGGTTGAGTTTTAAGGAGTTTCAATATTCCATTGAGTCGCTGCGTTTCACTGTAATCGTGTACGGCATAGCAACAAGTTATATCTTTGGATATTTCACGACGAGCCAGCGTTATATTAATCAATTTCTTATCCGAACTGCGCATAATGCAGTTAACAAAAATCGTATTTTCCGGTTTCAATTAGCGCATATTCTGGGGGTAGTCATCACAGGGGTCGCCGGAATGTTCATCGCTGTTATATTCGCTTTGGCAGGAAAATGGCTGCTGTTTCGCATTCCGCCGGTATATTTTACATCATTGGCGCCCTTTTTCCAATACGGTCTGTACGCATTTTTAGGAATCGGAATCGGCACGGTACTTTCGATGCTCTGGTCTCGCAAAGCCTGGTATTATCCGGTAATCGGTATAGGCGCAGGATGTGTGGTTATGCTCTTATCGTAATGGGATTATGATGGGAGTGAAATTCTACATCAAAATGGGGAAAAACACATTATTCTTCTGACTAATTCATCCCCCGAGTACTCGGGGGATTTCCAGAAATAATGTAATTTAGAAAACTTTAACAAAAGCTGATATATTCTCCTATGTAGTATAGTTTAAGCTCCTTGAGAATGGATTTATCCAGGCACGAAGTGCTCCCTTCGGGAAAGGGATCCCTTACGGGACAGGATAAATTGGATATAATATCTTGTTTATCATGTACATTCTGTCAAAAAAATAAAATTTTATGAATAATTCAGGTTCTTTAGGTACTTTCGATTTAATGCGGATTTTTTTACGCAGTTTTTTCATTCAGGCAACGTTTACCCTGAAGGAAAAACTTGGTGTTGGTTTCGGCTTTGCGCTTCTTCCCGGGATCAGGCGGATTTCCGGGAATCACGAACATACACAGCAATTATTAAAGCGCCATTCCGAGTATTTTAATTCCCATCCATTTATGTCGTCCTTTGTTCTTGGATCGGTACTCCGTCTGGAAGAAAATGCGATTAATAATTCAGGAAATGCACATAAGGATATTGAAATTATTAAGACCCGTCTTGCAGGAGCGCTGGGCTCTTTAGGAGACCGATTGTTCTGGAAATTTCTTAAACCGTTAGCTTCGATTGTGGCTCTGATAATGATATTTACGTTACACGAATTTTATCCATGGAATATTTTCGTGAGCTTAGTCTATTTTTTATTCATATTCAATGTACTGCACCTATTTTACCGCTTGTGTGGCATTCTTCAGGGCTACCGTTCGGGCACTGGAGTAATTCACAGTAAAAGTATTCAATGTATTGAACATCTGAATTTCCGGATTACTTGTTTCGCGCTTGGATTTTTGGGGTTATTGAGCGTTTTGGAACTCAGAGAAGCTTACGAGGGGGATTTCTTAGGGATTATTATTTTCATAGCAGCAGCGTCAACAGCATTTTTGCTCAATTATAAAAAAAGTCTGCCGGGTCTCGGCATAATTGCGAGTCTTGCCGTTTCTTTTGTTATTTATTCGTTATTTCACTTAACCGGAAATTAGTATATGGTTGAAAAAACGGTACAGATACAGAATATCATGGGACTTCATGCGCGCCCGGCGGCACGATTCGTTAAAGTTGCGACAAAATATCCATGTCATATTGAAATAACCAAGGATGATTTGACCGTAGACGGTAAAAGCATTCTTGGGGTTATGTCACTTGCTGCAGAAAAGGGAAGCGTTGTAACAATACGGGCAAGGGGAGATGAAGAGGAAGAAGCCGCTGCAAGCCTTATTGCATTGTTAAATGAGACGTTTGATGAGGAAAAAATCAAAAAATAGAAGCGACCGCTTAGAAGTAATCTTAAAGGGACAGCCTATTTCTCCCGGTATCGCCATTGGTAAAGCGTTCATTCTTGACGAGGATTATATTGAAACGCCGAAGGAACGTATCCCGGCACACAAGATTCAAGATGAGATAGATAAATTTAAACAGGCTATCCATAATACGATACGCGACCTGCAGACAATTATTGATCAAGTCGGGATGCGCGTCAGTGCGCGCAAGCGGGAAATTTTTGATGCCCACCTGATGATTCTCGAAGATGCGCAAATCATCGAACAGACAATTTCAGAAATAAAAAACAAGCAAATAAATGCCGACTACGCTTATTTCAATATAATGCGTAATTATCAGCGCGCTCTCAGCGCTTCAAGCGATTCGTATTTAAAAGAACGCGCCGCTGATATCAGAGATATGAAAAGGCGTGTAATAAGAAGAATTCAAGGCGTACAGCGAGACCGGAGAGATAACCTCAAAGATACAGTCGTTGTTGCACGCGAGCTGAATCTCTTTGATATTTATGCTCTAACGAGAGACAAAGTTGCAGGAATTGTGCAGGAAGGCGGAGGAAGAACCACTCACACAACAATTATGATCAGAGCTCTTGAGCTGCCTGCAATTATTGGCGTGCCGCGTATATTGCAAAAGGTTAAAACAGATGATATGCTCGTTGCGAATGGATTAACCGGAGAAATTATACTAAATCCTGAACAAAAAACATTAAAGAGATGCATCAAAAAACGTAATAATTTCAAAATATATGAACAGCAGTATTTGCGTGTAGCAGGGCTTCCTTCTGTAACTCACGATAAAAAACAGTTTGTCGTAAGCGCTAATATCGAGTTATGTGATGAAGCAGATTCTGTTATTGCACACGGCGAGTTTGGTATCGGGCTATTCAGGACGGAATACCTGTTTATGGCTGAAGACAAGCTTCCAACTGAAGAGGAACAGTATGAAAAGTATATGAGCGTGGTAAAAAAAATTCACCCTCTGCCTGTTACCATAAGAACGATTGACCTTGGAGGAGATAAAATCGTACCGTTTTTGGAGACAGAATCGGAAAAAAACCCATTTTTAGGGTGGCGTGCTATCCGCATGTGCCTTGATATGCCGGATATCTTCAAAAAACAGCTCAGGGCAATATTAAGAGCGAGTGTGTTGGGAAATGTAAAATTAATGCTTCCATTGATAACATCTCTTGAAGAAATCTACTCGACAAAATCACTCATTGAAGAGGTTAAGACGGAACTGCAAAGCCAAAACATAGACTTTGACCCGAACATTCCAATCGGCATCATGATAGAGGTCCCTTCTGCCGTAATGCTTGCAGACCAACTTGCGAAAGAGGTCGATTTTTTCTCAATCGGCACAAATGACCTTGTTCAATATACGCTGGCGGTTGACAGAGGCAATGCAAGGGTAGCAAATCTCTTTAATTTCTTCCACCCTGCGGTGCTTCGTATGATCAGAGCAACTATTCAGGCAGCAAATAAGCAGAACATTCCGGTTGGCATGTGCGGTGAAATGGCAGGAGAGCCTCTGGCAGTACTCCTTTTATTTGGATTGGGCATTACGGAATTCAGCGTCAGCCCGGTCATGTCATTAAAGATAAAGCAAATCTTACGCTCCATTAAATTTACCGAGGCAGAAAAAATCAGCCGTCACTGTATGCGGTTACATACTGTTGGTGAAATTGAACGGTATTTACGAAGTGTAATGAATAAGCTATTTCCCCGCATGGATGAAGATAATTTTTTCAGAAGAACGTATAAATGAAAAAATTTTCCATACAATGTAAAATATTTATTCTAAAAAATTCTCTCGCCCCGAGACTCGGGGCAAAGAACGCAAAGAAATAATCCCGCTGAGCGGGATAATGAATTGTTTTTACTTAATATACTGTTTACTTTTTATAATTTTATGAATAATCCAGGTTATTTATTCTTTGCTAAAAATCTACCCAAATATGCATTTAAGCTAAACTCAAAATACAGGAACTTGACATGGATATTAAACAGGCTGTTGAGACAATCGACAAATCTAATTACATCCGTTTTTTAGAAGAATTTCCGGATCAATTGCAAGACGCCCTCACCCTTAAAATACCCGGAACTGCAAAACAAAAATCCGATATACGCAATGTCGTTATAGCCGGTATGGGAGGGTCTGCCATTGGCGGGGAGTTGGTTCAATCAATCTATTATGATGAAATTCCGGTACCGCTGCAAGTAGTGAGAGACTACAATCTTCCATCATTTGTAAATCGCAATTCCCTCGCTATTGTTTCCAGCTATTCCGGCAATACTGAAGAAACACTTTCATCATACAGGCAGGCGCTTCAAACCGGCGCCGCTGTCATCTGCATTACTACGGGAGGGATGCTCGCACAGAAAGCTGAAGGGGACAGAATTCCCGTTGTATTTCTGCCGAAGGGATACCAGCCGCGCGCTGCAATCGGATATTCTGCCATACCACTTTTGCGGATTCTGCATATATATGGTTTGCTGCCCGAAAAATCATCCGAGATAGAAGAAACGATTAACTGTTTACGCAATTTAAACAGAAAATATTCACCGGAAAATGGCGAACAATCAGAACCCTTTAAACTTGCGATGCAAATCAAAGGAAAAATTCCGGTAATTTATACCGGTCCTCCCCCTTTTAATGCTCTTGGGACACGATGGCGGTGTCAACTGAATGAAAATGCACAAATACTGGCATATAGTAACACACTTCCCGAATTGAATCATAATGAAATCATGGGTTGGGACAGAGAAGTCTCAAATGTCGGAGATGTTTTTGCAGTATTTCTACGGGATAAAGAGGAATCACCGGCTATTGCTCGCAGGATGGAGATAACACAGGAGATTATTCGCAAACATTCAGGTGAATTTGCGGAGGTCTGGAGCACAGGTGAATCTGTTTTGGCAAAAGTTTTTTCGCTGCTGTATTACGGCGATTATACCAGCTATTACCTTGCTCTACTTAATAAAAAAGACCCATCGGTTATTGAAAATATAAATTATCTTAAGACCAAATTGCAAAAATTGTAATTGTTTTTAACAATTAAAATCCGTAAATTTAGATTTATTATTTTTGTTGAGAATTGAGTAAAATGAAAGCGATTATTCCTGCAGCAGGTGTCGGCACCCGGTTAAGACCTCATACGTTAGTTATTCCTAAAGTGTTAATAAATGTTGGCGGAAAACCGATACTGAGCCACATTATTGATCAGGCGCTGGAATCAGGCATCGATGATATTGCATTTATTATCGGTTACAGGGGAGACCAAATTAAAGAATATATTGAATCGAATTATTCATTTAAACACCGGTTTTATGAACAGAAGGAAATGTTGGGTATTGCACATGCAATAAGCCTTGCAGAAGAGTATCTCCGGGACGAACCGGTTTTTATTGTTCTCGGCGATACAATTTTCGAAGCAGACCTTAAACCGGTCTTCAAAGGGAAATATTCCTCATTAGGCGTAAGGGAAGTCGAAGACCCCCGCAGATTTGGTACAATCGAGTTAGACGAGAACGGTTTTGCGCACACACTGGTGGAAAAACCTGTTCATCCAAAATCGAACCTGACGCTTGTTGGGTTGTATTTTTTGAAAAACGGCAGAATTTTAAAAGAATCGATAGAGGAACTCATTCAGCGTGATCATAAAACCAAAGGCGAATATCAAATAACCGACGCACTTCAATATGTGATTAACAAGGGTGAAAAGATTACCACATTTCATGTAGACGGATGGTATGATTGCGGCAAACCGGAAACTATTTTGAGCACTAACAGGCACTTGTTATCGCGCATAAAACAAAACCACAAAATAGAAGGGTCATTAATACGCCCGCCTGTATATATTGATGCTGCCGCAAAGGTGGAAAATTCGATAATAGGTCCTAATACAACCATTGCGAAAGGTTCGACAATACGCAATTCAATTCTCATTAATTCTATCGTAGGTAATGAATCACTTGTTCAGAATGCCAGCTTAAAGGATTCTATAATCGGCGACCGGGCAGCCATTTCCGGATCTTTTAACACCTTAAATGTCAGTGATTTTTCCGAAATCACCCTGTAATAACTGCATTATTACCTTGTTAAATAAGATTAAGTTTATAACCTGAGTAATTCATAAATTTCCCTTCTAACATTATGTCCTGCCCCGAGTACTCGGGGCTCAGAATCTAATTCAAAAAACCAGATCCTGAACCAAGTTCAGGACGACAGCAGAGGTGGCACCCCCATCCCGCTAAGCGGGATTGGGGGTGATTATTGCAGCAAATATAATAATAACAATAGTTAGCAGAACAAATAAAACTATCTTATGAATTATTCAGGATAATTATCCCAAAAAACAAATAATGGGACTACTGCAAATCATCCACATATATCAATAGTAGCAGGAGTAGTTATGGCATGTTATGTTTTTACCTCTGAATCAGTTGCTGAGGGTCACCCGGATAAAATTGCAGATCAAATCTCTGATGCAGTCCTTGATGCAGTTTTTACTGATGATCCATACGGAAGGGTTGCTTGTGAGACTTTTGTTACCACGGGTTTCGCTCTTGTAGGCGGTGAAATTACAACGTCTACTTACGTGGATATCCCCGCACTGGTGAGAGAAGTGATAAAGGATATAGGTTATAATAATTCCAGCCTGGGTTTTGATTATGAGACCTGTGCCGTTATTACAAGTATCGACCGGCAATCTCCTGATATTTCTCAGGGGGTCGATACGGGTGGAGCAGGTGACCAGGGAATTATGTTTGGTTATGCTATAAAAGAAACCCCTGAATTAATGCCCCTCCCTATATCATTAGCCCATAAATTGGTTAAGAAACTTGCCGAAACCAGAAAAAACGGCACTTTACCGTTTTTACGACCCGACGGAAAAAGCCAGGTATCCATAAAATACGAAAACGGAAAACCGGTGTCTGTTGAGGCGGTGGTTATTGCCGCTCAGCATGATGAAAAAGTATCTATTGAAACACTCAGAGAGGAAATAAAAGCGAAAGTAATCAAATCCGTAATCCCTGTACATTTATTGAATGATGACACAAAGTACCATATCAATCAAACGGGCCGCTTCGTAATTGGAGGACCGATGGGCGATGCAGGTTTGACCGGCAGGAAGATTATTGTGGATACCTATGGAGGTTTTGGAAATCACGGCGGGGGCTGTTTCTCAGGCAAAGACCCCACAAAGGTCGACCGCTCAGGTTCGTATGCAGCCCGGTGGATCGCTAAAAATATCGTCGCAGCAGGTCTTGCAGAAAAATGTGAGCTTCAAGTAGCGTATGCGATTGGGGTAGCCGAACCTGTGTCTATAATGGTAGATACCGGCGGAACGGGAAAAATGGAAAACGGCGAATTAGTAAAGCTGATCCGGAAACATTTTGACCTAACGCCAAATGGTATCATAGAAACATTAGACCTTCGCCGCCCGATTTTCCGTAAAACCGCTGTTTTCGGGCATTTTGGTCGAGAAGAACCTGAATTTACATGGGAACGAACCGATAAAATAGATGATTTACACTCTTAATTCTTCATAAGGAGCAAGCTGCATGAATTACAAAATTGCTGATATTTCACACGCTAACGAGGGCAAACGGCGAATAGCATGGGCTGACAACGATATGCCCGTTTTGAAACTTATCAGAGAACGATTTGCTAAAGAAAAACCGTTAAAGGATTTAAATATGTCTGCCTGTCTTCATGTTACGGCTGAGACAGCTAACTTAGTCCGAACACTCAAGGAAGGCGGAGCGAATATATTGCTATGTGCATCAAATCCGCTCAGCACGCAAAACGACGTTGCCGCATCTCTTGTCCGGGACTTCGAGATACCGGTCTGGGCTGTAAACGGTGAAAATACTGAGTCATATTATGAGAATATTCGTGCTGCAATAAAACACAAACCGAATATTACGATGGATGACGGCGCTGACCTGGTTTCAACAATCCATTCTGAGTATTCCGAAATGGCGCCTACTATTATCGCCAGCATGGAAGAGACAACGACGGGTGTCATTCGCCTTCGCGCCATGGCAAAGGATAATGCCCTAAAATTACCGGTCATTGCAGTTAACGACGCCCAAACGAAGTTCCTTTTTGACAACAGGTACGGCACCGGTCAATCTACTGTAGACGGTATTATCAGGGCAACGGACATACTCATTGCGGGGAAAACCGTTGTCGCGGCAGGATACGGCTGGTGCGGAAGAGGATTTACGATACGTATGAAAGGAATGGGCGCTAATGTTATTGTAACTGAAACAAATCCTATACGTGCAATCGAGGCTGCGCTGGACGGTTTCCGCGTCATGCCCATGCTGGAAGCGGCAAAACAGGGCGATTTATTTTGTACCCTGACCGGAGATATTAATGTCATTCGTAAAGAACATTTCGAGGTTATGAAGGACCGCGCTGTTGTAGCAAATTCGGGGCATTTTAACGTGGAAATCGACATCGAGGCGCTTAAGAGTCTCGCAAAAGAAGAAGTCAAGGGGGTGCGCAACCTGGTTGACATGTACGTTATGCCGGACGGACGGCGTATATTTTTATTAGCCCAGGGGCGGCTTGTCAATCTGGCTGCCGCCGAGGGACATCCGGCATCCGTTATGGATATGAGTTTTTCTGTTCAGGCATTGACAACCGAATGGGCGGCAAAAAACAGTTCAAACCTTAAGCCGGGAGTATATGACGTACCCGCTGAAATCGACGATCTGGTTGCATCACTAAAACTGAAATCAATGAATATATCAATCGACACACTCACTGACGAACAGGAAGAATATCTTAGTTCATGGGAAATGGGAACGTAGGTGTTATAACGGCTTTGCGTTGCGTAACACCCCCAATCCCCAAAAGAAGGGGCAAGCAGAGTTTTGGGGGTGCCACCCAAGCACAAATGGTCATTGCGAGGATCCCCGAGTACTCGGGGAGACGTGGCAATCTCGCCTTTAAAATCTTACATAACGCTTAAATGTGCCTTATAAGCCATAGGCAGATACACCCCTGGCAGAAAAGTAATTTTTACCAAATTCTTGTCTAAAAATTCCCTTGGCGTTAAAACCTGTGTACTTCGAGGTCAGGTCTTGCATTATTACATTTTATATTTCTATTCTCTAAAGATCAGACTTTGTATGAAACCACAATATAACATAAAATTATAATATTGCAAGACCTGACCCCAATTTATATTGGATTCAAAGTCTGATCAAAGAGGTTCGCTGGTTTTTAACCTAATGTGTCCAGGATGTTTTAACAACGTACCGAAAGTAATTTTAGCCAACCAAAATAACCTCCTTTTACAATCATAATTGTACACTATTTCAGCAGGATCATTTTCCTTGACTGAGCAAAATCGCCGGAGGTAATCCGGTAAATGTATATACCGGTGGCGGCCCGGCGCCCGGCGTTGTTCGTGCCGTCCCATAGAACCGTGTGTTTCCCCGCGCCGTACAGCCCGTCGGCGAGTCTCTTCACTTCCCTGCCGAGCACATCGTAGATTACAATGGCCACGCGCGACGCCGAGGGCGCGCTGAACGAAATCGTGGTTGACGGGTTAAATGGATTTGGGAAATTCTGATGCAATTCATAATCATAGATAATATTTTTACTTTCTTGAACATTAACAACTCCGGCTTCATTAAAAACACAAACACTGTTACCACATGTAAAATATTTATTGTTATTATCATCTATGTCTATTCTATATGTATTATTACTAGCTAATCCGCTGTTTGAAGTGTCATAAGTAGTCCATGTGGTACCATCAAAAAAACAAATTCCCCCTCCCTGGCCATTAGTATCTGCAAATGTTGTAAACCATGGATCGTTATTAACATCAACAAGAACATCCTGAACATAATTAGTGTTGTTTATGTTATATATATTCCAATTAGAAATTCCATCAAATTTAGCGGCACCGCCATATGTTGCTATCCATTTATTACCTATATTGTCAAAATCTATGCCAAAGACAAAATTATGAGGTAATCCGCTATTTATTACCTTAAATTTCTGAAAATTTCCATTATTAGGATTATATTTATATAATCCTCCCGTAGGATTTTGGAATTCATCAATAACATTTGTACCGAACCAAAAATTATCACTATTTTCTAAAGCAATTGCAGTCACATATCTAAATTCTGAATCCAATGATATATTATTCCAATTTTGTCCATCGAAAGTTGATATTCCATTTTCATGTCCAATCCACAATAATCCATTTCCGTCAATCATCAGATTTGTAATTCTATTACCACCAATATTGCTGCTTGTTGTATCGTACATTGTCCAAGTATTATCATCAAATTTAAAAAGACCATTTCCACCACCCCGAAAAAAAGTTCCAAACCATTTATTATTGCTATTATCAATTTCAATCTGTATTGCATTATCAATTGGAAATCCAGTATTCTGGGAAGTATAATTTATCCAATTTCCATTATCATAACAAAAAACACCATAACCATAGGTTCCCACCCAGAATTTTGAAGTATTCTCTACTTTGATTTCTACAATTCCTTCATTTGGCAATTCACTATTGTAACTATCATAACATACCCATTGAG
>Ga0114930_10001939_pt1 | contig 19037 bp, 16 predicted proteins | sample AnhtaG_FD_87300 | JGI IMG/M metagenome (GOLD analysis project Ga0114930, IMG submission 87300) | Deep subsurface microbial communities from Anholt, Denmark to uncover new lineages of life (NeLLi) - Anholt_01485 metaG | ecosystem: Environmental > Aquatic > Marine > Oceanic > Sediment | place... | reverse complement strand
TATCGCCCCGGCTATTGACCTCTCATCTTTATGGGTGATGATACTGGCGGTGGTGGCATCGGAGACGATGCGGTCGGGATGGTCGTGATTCCACAGACCGATGGGGCTGGCTCGCATGGCAGTGCCGTTGCCTGCTCGACCCCGAGGGGTCCCCGCCTCTTCCCAGGAGACCTTTCCCGAAATGAGGTTGAACACTGCCTCAGTGCAGCTCCCTCCCGCACCTATAATCTCCCCCTTCTGCCATAAGGGGACAAACTCCTCGGCAATCGCTCTCCCATCAACTCTTCCCTCTTTCAGAATAGCCCGCATGATAGCCAGGGTCATCTGAGTATCGTCGGTGTATTGACCCGGAGGATAAGGATAGAAGCCCCGGTAATAGAACCTCCCTCCCTCACCGGGAAGAAGCTGACCGGGTGAAGAGCCTTCCAGAGGTGCTCCCAGAGCGTCCCCCACCCCCGTTCCTACGATGCAGCCTAAAAACTTTTCCTTTATGGAAGTTGCCATCTCTAAATCTCCTGATTCATTTAAAGGGCTATTACGGCAGTGGTGTAGAGGTGGTGGACCCCAATTTGGAGAGCCGGTCGAAAACCCTGCTTATGTGAGTTCCCCTCCAGTAAATCCTGTCGCAGCGGGAGCAGTAAGCGAAGCTCCTCTGGGTCTTATAAACATAGGGGGGAACTTTCCCCTTAACCTTCCCCTTGGATAGAGTCTTAAGAGGGGTGTTGCACAGCAGGCACCTTCTCAGCATACGCCGGCTGGGAGGCTTGAGCTTAAACTCATCTATCACCTGCTTCAACTGCTCCAACACCTGGTCGCTCTCGATGAGGAGGCAGCGGCGAGCGAGTTTCCTTTTGATAAGATGGGTATCTCGGGTGAGAATGACCCTCCCTTCCTGAAGGGCACGGAAAACCAGCTCCTCATCGTTGATATCCGAATAGTAAGCGGTATCGTATCCGAGAATTCTCAGCCACTTAGCCAGTCTGCCCAGCATGCAATCTGCCAGAAAGGTTATGGCAGCCATAGCTTAAAACCACAATATAAGGCGCCGGGAGGAGAAGCCACGATATAGCCCTTCCTTGCGAGCCAAATCTATGGCAGCCTGGAACTCCTCGCCGGTGATGGAGCGGTTCACCGGAGGGTAGCTATCCGCCTTGAATAAGGGGCGATACTGGTCCATTATGTTAACATAGCTGTGAGGGGATAGCTCATGAGCAATAAAGCGGACTATGTCGGCGGTGCCCGCCAGGTTGTTAGGGAGAACCAGATGGCGAATCAACAGCCCCCGCTGGGCAATCCCCTGGGAATCTATATGGAGGTCGCCTACCTGTCGGTGCATCTCCTTGAGCGCCTCTTTTGCCACCTGGGGATAACGGTTGATTCCCGAGAGCTTGAAAGCTTTCTCCTCGTCCGAGTATTTGATGTCGGGCATATAGATATCGACCACCCCCTCCAGCAGCCTCAGTACCTCCATTGGCTCGTATCCCCCACAGTTGTAAACAATAGGAATATGCAGCCCTTCCTGCCGGGCATAGTAGAGAGCTTCCAGTATCTGGGGAGTTTGAGGGGTGGGGGTTACCAGATTGATATTATGGCTCCCTCTTTGCTGAAGGTGCAGCATAATGGTGGCTAATTCTTCCGGAGAGACCTCCTCGCCGTGGCGGTAGTGGCTGATGTCGTAGTTCTGGCAGAAGATACAATCAAGGTTGCAGCTGGTGAAGAAGATGGTCCCCGAGCCATGCCTTCCTACCAAAGGTGGCTCCTCGCCGAAGTGCGGTCCGGAGCTGGAGATCACCAGGCTGCTGCCCAGCTGACAGTAGCCCTTCTCCCTCTGGGGGCGATTAACTTTACACTCACGGGGGCATACCCTGCATTCCTCCAGCAGACGAAGGGCACTCTGATACCTCTTTTTCAGCTCCTCCAGCGTGATGTTCATTCTCTTTTAACAGGTCAGGTGAAGGGCAGCGACGGTCTTCTTGTCGCCATGAAGGCGGTTGTAAGTCTGGCAGGCGTCAGCGGTTCGCTGTACCACCAGCTCTATGGGGCTTTCTCGGAAAAATCTCTCTGTCTCCGGGGCTATCTTCATCAGCCCGCTGTCCCCGGTGCCGACGATGAGGAGTTCCGGGCTGAAATCTATCACCGCCTGGAGGTCTTCCAGTTGAAGCAGATGCCCCTGCAGACGCCACCAGTGGCTGTCTAACCGGTGGGGGTAGATGATAATATCCGAAGTGTATCTTTTACCGTTGATTACTATATTTCCAAATGAGTAAGAGTCGATCACCACTTTGTCTCCTCTTATAAAGCCGATAAGGTCATTCTACCAGCTTGCGGAACTCCTCCTCGCTTATTATCTTGACCCCCAGCTCCTTGGCCTTGTCGAGCTTGGAGCCCGGGTTTTCTCCCACCACCACAAAGTCGGTCTTTTCGCTGACACTGGAAGAGGCACGCCCGCCCAGGCTCTCCACCAGCCTTTCCGCCTCGTCGCGGGCGAAATGTTGCAGCCCCCCGGTGAAGACAAAAGTTTTGCCAGTAATCCTGCCTGACGCAGTTACCTTCCTGCTGATTTCTTCTTCCATCTTTACTCCGGCTGCCCGGAGCCTTTCGATGACTCTGAGGTTATTCTTCTCTTTGAAAAAGCTGACAATGCTGGCTGCTACCTGGGGACCTATTTCGGGGATGTTCATCAGCTCTTCTTCGTTTGCCTTGCCCAGCTTCTCTATCGAGGAGTAATGCTCAGCGAGAACCTGAGCCAGATGTTCCCCCACATGCCTGATTCCCAGGGCATAGATGAGCCTGGCCAACCCCCTCTCTTTGCTCTGGTTGATGGCATCAATGATGTTCTGCCCCGATTTCTCTGCCATTCTCTCCATAGCTGCCAGCTGTTCCAGGCGCAGGCTATAGAGCTCAGCCGGGTCTTTCACCAGTCCCTTCTCCACCAGCTGGGCAACTATCTTGTCCCCCAGCCCATCGATATCCATTGCTCTTTTGGAGGCGAAGTGCTTGATCAATTCCTTCAGCTTTGCCGAGCAGGTAAGCCCGATGCAGCGATGTACTGCCTCCCCCTCAAGCCGAATTACCTTTGCCCCACAGACCGGGCATCGGTCGGGGAAATGGAACTCTTTCTGCGTGCCATTCCTTTTACTGGCGATGACCTTTACCACCTCAGGGATTACATCACCCGCTCGCTCCACGATGACCGTGTCCCCTACGCGGATATCCTTTCGGCGGAGCTCATCCTCATTATGGAGGGTAGCCCGGCTGATGGTGACCCCTGATAGGCTGACTGGCTCCAAAATAGCCACCGGGGTCAATGCCCCGGTGCGACCCACCTGCAGGACAATATCCATCACCCTGGTGCTCTCTTGCCGCGGCTTAAACTTGCAGGCTAACGCCCACCGGGGGCTTCTGGCGATGGTTCCCAGCCTCTCCTGGAGACCGAGGTGGTTGACCTTCAACACCACCCCATCGATCTCATAGGGAAAGGTATCCCGCTTCTCTTCCATCTCCTGATAGAAATCTATGGCTTCCTCTATGTGGTGACAGAGGCGTCGGTGGGGATTGGTCTTCAGCCCCCATCGGTGCAGGGAGTGGAGAATTTCCCAGTGGCTGGTAAAGGTAACCCCTCGCACCTCACCTATCCCATAGAAGAAGATGTCGAGGGGGCGGGTGGCGGTTATTCTGGGGTCGAGTTGACGGAGGGACCCCGCAGCGGCATTTCGGGGATTGGCGAAGGCAGGCTCCCCATTCTTCTCCCTCTCGGCGTTGAGCTTCTTGAAATTGGTGTTATGCATAATGACCTCGCCCCGAACCTCCAGCCGCTCTGGTGGGGGTAGGTCGTCACCCCGGTGGAGGATGAGGGGTATCGCTCTGATAGTGCGGAGGTTCTGGGTGATGTTCTCCCCCACGAAGCCGTCCCCTCTGGTGGAGCCGATCAGCAAGTTGCGGCTCTCGAAAACAAGCTCCACTGCCACCCCATCGAACTTCAACTCAGCTACATATTCTATATCCTGTGCAGTGTTCAGAAACCTCTTCACCCTTTTATCAAAATCCCTCATCTCATCCTGATTAAGGGCATTGGAGAGACTGAGCATGGGTATGGTGTGCGCTGCGGTCTCAAACTCATCAAGGGGCTCCGCCCCCACCCGCTGAGTGGGGGAGTCGGGGGCTATCAGCTCCGGATGAGCTCGCTCCAGCTCCTCCAGCTCCCGCATAAGGCGGTCGTACTCGGCATCGGTTACCTCTGGGTCGTTGAGGATATAATATCGGTAGTTGTGGTGACGGATAGCCTGGCGGATCTTCTCTATTCTTTCGATTAGCTCCCTGTCTTTCATAAGGGCTTATACCTCTGAGTGGTAAGCCTCTGATAAAGTCAGAGTTCGTAGTGGCTCAATTGCCCTAAAACATAACCTCTCAGCTCCTGAGGGGAGGGAAGGGGATAGACCACTTCCCCTCTTTCAACGAGGGATATGGTCAAATTCTCAAACTTCCTGCCGCAGGGGCAATCCCCTTCAGGCTCCTTTTCGGGAAGAACCCGGTAGGTGTAACATTGTGGACACCGCACCAGCTTTTTTCGCCCCGACTCCTTCCCCCGCTTGGCGATGGGCTCCCCTTCAATCTCTACGATATCTAAAGAGAAATTTATCACCGGGGCGTTGGAGATGAAGGTCCCCACCCCATAGCCATCAACCAGAGGATTGAGCTCGAGAATGGATTTCTCATCTACCCCTCCGCTGACGAAGAGTTTGACATCGTTATACCCCCTGAGGTCGAGCTCCCAACGGACCTCCTGGAGGATCTCCAAGAAGTTCCCTCGTCGGCTGGAAGGGGTATCAAACCGGAGGCCATACAGCTCCTTTCCCAGAGACTCGGCGACCCTGAGGCTCTCGAATTTCTCGTCGTTGAAGGTATCGATTAGGGATATTCTTTTTATATCTTTGTCGATGACTTCGTGGAAGGCTGTGGTAGCTTCTACGGCGTCCCCCATCACCAGGATCAGGGCATGGGGCATGGTCCCCTGGGGTTGCTCGCCGATCATTTGGGCACTGAGAGCCTCGGAGACTCCATCGCATCCCCCGATAAAAGCACCCCTTTCAATCAAGGGGGAGATGGTGGGATGCATTCTCCGGGCGCCGAAGCTGAAAAGGAATCGGTCGCCAGCCGCCTTGCGGCAGCGGGCGGCAGCGGTGGATATCCCACTCGATTGACAAAGCAAACCTAAGAGAGCGGTCTCATAGAGGCAAAAATCGATATAATTGCCTTCAATTGATAATACGGGCTGGCGGGATGAGAAGAAGGTTCCCTCCTTCAAGCCCTTTATGACCAGAGGAAATCCCTTGAAGAGACGGACCACCTCCTCCACTCCCCCCAACACACCCCACGACCAATTATGGGGAAAATTCTTGGCGAAAACCTCTGCCACCACCCGCTTGTTCACCCCTTTAGCCTTCAAAATCTGAAGGGCCCTCTGGAAATAGCAGTCGGTAAGCTCTCCCCCCTTTATCTGCTGAAAACTGGCGGTAAAAAAACCTTCAGAATCTTTATCTTTCAAGCTATCCTCCCTTTAGAAATCTCCACCATAGAAAACTTCTCTCTGCATACCTTTCCAATTCTCTCGCAAGCTAAAAAACCAATTAAGTTGTGATAATTATAGCAAAAATATCCTCCCTTTTTCAAGATTTTCAGGGATAATGGTATGTATTCAGAGGAAGAGCTGAGCGGCGAGGCGATGGTAATCCTGCCTTAGCTGGTTCATGTTCTCACCCCGGTAGTGAGGATGAATGCGGTTGGTCAGCAAGATGTAGATGGCTTGGGCGTGCTGGTCCAGCCAGAGGCTGGTGCCGGTAAAGCCGGTATGACCGATGGAGGAGGGGTGAAGATGGTGACCGGCGCTGGAACTCGTGGTGGAAGCTAACTGCCAGCCGATGGTGCGGTCTTCATCCAGCCCGGCAGTGAAATTTTTGAAGAAAAGTTCCCTGAAGGGCGGCGAGAAGAACTCACTTTCGGGGAGGAACTGGGTTGCCAGGCGGAGGAGGTCGTCAGCCGAGGAGAAGAGCCCCGCATTGCCACTCACCCCTCCCAGGGAAAAGGCGTTCTGGTCGTGGACTTCCCCCCAGACCACTCCCTGCCTCCACCCTTTATAGTCTATGCCATATTCTTTGACCCGTTCCCTCTCATAGCGGTTAGCTTCCTCTGTGGCGGCAATCTCAGGCTTAAGTGAGGATAGGGGGCGAAACATGGTTCTGGAAAGCTTTAAGGGTTGGATTATCATACGGAGAGCCAGCTTATCCAAGCTCACTCCCGCCACCCGGGACAGTATCTCCCCCAGGATTATGTAGCCGATACAGCTATAAACCACCCTCTTTCGCGGCGGATAGAGGAGGGGAGTCTGATTGAGGTGGCGGAGATAATCGACCATGGTGCCGCCGAATAGATAGAGGGGGAGCCAGTCTTGAAATCCCGCCCGATGGGTGAGGAGGTCTGTCAGGGTAAGCTCCCTTTTTAGAGAGTCGGAGAACTCGGGGATGAACCTGCCCACTTTTTCCTCCAGCCTGATGGTTCCCTTTTGAGCCATCAAGGCCGCAAGGAGGGCAGTAATCAGGGGCTTGGTAAGTGAGGAGAGGTCGAAGATGGTATCCAGCTTCATGGGAATTGGCTGTGGTTTGACCACGGCTAACCCCTGAGCCGATTTAAACGCCCCTTTGCTCTGGCGATGGACAAGAAAAACAGCCCCGGGGCAATGGTCCTCTTCAATCTTTTGTTGGACAAACCGGGTGAGTCGGGAGAGAGGGTTTTCAGCCGTGGTCATTTTATCTTCAGGGAAGGCTAAAAGAGGTTCTCAAAATAAATAAGGTGACGCCCCTTAGTCTGGTATGAGAATAGCTCGCTGATGTCAAATCTTTTCCAGCACCCGCAGGGCTACTTCCATGGATAGCCTTGCATCTTCGCCACTTACCACCACCTCGGTGCCGTTCTCCACCGCATCTATAAAAGATTTCAGCTCTCTTTTGAGAGGCTCCTCCTTCTCAACTTTGAGCTGGCGGGTCTGAATGGTGGGGAAGTTGGTCTTCGAGTCTCTAATGAGGTTGGAGACGGAGACCTGCTGGGTGGTGTAATCAAGGGAAATGTAGGTGTCGGACTGGAAGATTCTGACCTTTCGTATCTTTTCCGAATTGACCCGACTGGCGGTAAGGTTGACCACACAACCAGAGTCGAACTCCAGACGGGCATTTGCCATATCGAGCTCACTGGTGAGAACGGGTACCCCTGCGGCATGGACCACTTTGAGGGGGGATTTAACTATGCTAAGGACAATGTCTATATCGTGGATCATAAGGTCGAGGACGACATCTATATCAAGGCTGCGAGGAACGAAGGTCCCTATGCGGTAGGTCTCGATGAATCGGGGGTCCCGAATAATGGGCATAGCAGCTTTGAAGGCAGGGTTGAGTCTCTCCAGGAAGCCCACCTGAAGGGAGACCCCCTTCTTCCTGGCTAAATCTACCAGCCCATCCGCTTCCTCAAGGGTTTTGGTTATCGGTTTTTCTACCAGAACATCTATCCCCTGGTTCAAAAAATCCTTGGTCACCGCATAATGGTCAACCGTGGGGACAGCAATAACCGCCGCTTCCACTTTGTCCATTATCTGGCGATGATGGGTATAGTAAGGAGTACCATATTTCTCGCCAATGAACTTCGCTCTTTCGGGGATGCAGTCTACCACCCCGATTAGATTTATATTGTCGAGAGATGATAGTATCCGAACATGATGCCTCCCAAAATAGCCAACTCCAACCACCCCTACTCGCAGCAACTTCTTTCCCCCATAAAAAGTGGTATTAGGACAATGCTATTACAGCAATATTCTCTCCATTGGCTCTGCTGAGCAGCTTCTCTTTATCGAAAAAGAGGGTTTTGCCGGCATCGACCGCCAGGGCGCTGGCTCCTACCTCTGCCATAGTCTCTATAGTATTCAGCCCCACCACCGGCACATCAAAGCGCATATCCTGCTGTGGCTTGCTGACCTTAACCACCACCACCCCTTGGCCTCCTATCTTACCGCCTCTTCTGATGAGTTCGTCGGTTCCCTCCATACCCTCCACGGCGATGACCGCTTTGCCTTTGACTACCACTGTCTGACCTATGTCGAGGCGGGCAACCTCCCGGGCAATCTGGCGACCAAACCTGATATCTTCCATCTCCTCAGGTGTGGGGGCTCTCTCGGTCAGTATCCCTGGCGAGACAAGATAATGGGATAGAAAGGTGGTGGAGTCGACCACCTGAATACCCTCCCTGGTGAGGGTATCGGCAATCCCCCTTAATAAGGAATCGGTCTTCCTGTCCTTGAGCTCTTTGAGAATGGCTTGAAGCCGATGGTCAATCTTGACCCTCTCATATACCAAGGAGTGGCTTACCTTCCCTGCCATCATAGCCTGGGAGACCCCGTTCTTCTTCAGTATATTTATCAGCTTATCTAACTCCCCCACTTCTACCCAATAAGTTCGGTGGGGGGTCAACCTCTGGAGTTGGTCAGAAGCCAACCCTTTGATTCCCACTACGGTCACCTCCATTCCCCTCTGCTGAGCCTCTTCTACAATCAAGCAGGGAAACTGCCCGCCACCAGCTATGACCCCTATTCTCTGAGCTTCCATATCATTCTATCAAAAAAGCGTAATCTCCTAATGGAAATATGTCACCCTATTTTATAATTCCTCTTTTAGACCTCCGGATAAAGTCAACCAGGTAGCTGACCTCGGGGGAATTATTTATCTCTCTTTCGATCTTCTCTAATGCTTGAGTGGTGTTCAGCCTGGACTGGAGGAGTATTTTGTAAGCTGACTTTATGTTTTGGATAGCCTCTGGGGAAAATCCGCTTCGCCGCAAGCCTATAAAGTTGACCCCGTAAGTTTTAGCTCTGTTTCCTACGGTTTTGGAATAAGGGAGAACATCCCTGGTGATGACCGAATACCCCCCGATGAAACTATATTTCCCCACCACACAATGCTGATGAACTCCGGAGAAAGCTCCTACAGTGGCGTAGTCTTCCACCTCCACATGCCCTGCCAGGGTGCCGGCATTGCCGAAGATGACCCCATTGCCTACCTTGCAGTCGTGGGCAATGTGGGAGTAAGCCATAAAATAGTTGTTGTTGCCGATAGAGGTGACCCCGCCTCCCCCCAGTGTCCCCAGGTTGACGGTAATAAACTCCCGGAAGATATTGTTGTTTCCTATTGTCACCCGGCTCTTCTCGCCTTTGAATTTCAAATCCTGGGGAGGGGTACCGACAGCGGTAAAGGGATAAAAGTGATTGTTTTCCCCTATTTCGGTCCAGGCTTCGATGACTACGTGAGCCTCTATGATGTTATGGTCGCCTATGGCAACCTTATCCCCAATAATAGAATAGGGACCGACCTTTACTCCGGCTCCCAGTTTAGCGTGATGGCTGATTATTGCTGTAGGGTGAATGTCCACCTCCCCCTCCCTCTTAGAAGGCGGCTTAAGCATCCACCATAGAAGACATTATAATTGCCTCCGCTACCAGCTCTTCCCCTACATAAGCCTTCCCTTGCATCTTGCATACCTGGGACTTCAGCCTCAAGACTTCCACCTCGAAACGGAGCTGGTCGCCGGGTAGAACCGGTTTGCGGAACTTCGCCTGGTCTATTCCCATAAAATACACGAGCTTATTCTCCCGCTCGGGGATTGTTCTCAGCAGTAATATCCCCCCCACCTGAGCCATCGCTTCGATAATGAGGACCCCTGGCATAATGGGGGTCTTAGGGAAATGCCCCTGAAAGAAGCTCTCGTTGATGGTCACATTTTTTATCCCCACAATCCTTTTTTTCTCCTCCAACTCCACGATCCTGTCTACCAGCAGGAAGGGAAAGCGATGAGGTAACAGCTTCATAATCTCATCTATATTAATAATCGCCATAGCTCTTTAGCCTCTCTGCTTGATGAGGGAGTCCAGTTTTTTCTCAATGGCTTCCATCCTTTCGAAAAGCTGGGGTAGCTTATGAAAAAGAGCTGTCTGCTCCTTCCATCTCTTCATAGAGACAGCGGGAAAACCTGCCACTACGGAGCCGGAGGTGATGTCCTTGGTGATGCCAGCTTTGGCCGCCACCATCACCCGGTCACCCAGCTCCACATGCTCTGTGACACCCGATTGACCCCCCATAACCACTTCTTTGCCCAACCTGGTGCTCCCCGAAAGTCCGACCATAGAGACCAGTATTGAATCTTCGCCGATGACAACATTGTGGGCTATCTGAACCAGATTGTCCACTTTAACCCCCCGTCTAATATGGGTGGCACCCATGGTTGCCCGGTCGATGCAGACATTGGCGCCCAGCTCTACATCGTCCTCGATAATCACTGTGCCCACCTGAGGTATCTTATGATATACACCTTTCTCCTTAACATAGCCGAAGCCATCGCTCCCTATCACACAACCGCTGTGGATGATAACCCTTTTTCCGATACGGACATGGGGAGAGATGGATACATTGGCATGGATAATGGTCTCCTCCCCAATAGTCACCCCTTCCCCGATGACCACTCCCGAATGGATGACTACCCGATCCCCAATAGAAGAGTTGTCTCCCATATGGACCAAAGGATAAAGGGAGACATCCTTCCCTATACGACAATTCTTACCCACTATTGCCTGAGGACTAATCCCTGAGGGCTGGTATCTCTTCCGATAGAAGAGATTCAGCACCTGGGAGAGGGCATAGCGGGTATTGGCTACTTTTATAATATTAGGATACTGCAGCTCTGAATCGGTGGAGACAATGAGGGCAGAAGCTTGAGTCTGGCGGAGGTAGCGGGCATATTTGGGATGAAAGAGAACAGCTATATCCCCCGGCGTGGCTTCCTCGATGGGCTTTATCCCCTTGATCTCAACATTGGCATCTCCCAGCAGCTCTCCCTCGGTAAGCTCTGCTATTTCCCCTAAAGAATACTTCATCTCATTACCTGTTTAAATAGGTATACCCTCCGCCCACTTGAGGACCCGCTTTCTGCCGTCAATTTCCAATGCTTATCTATTTATTGCTGAGCTTAGTTCTTCGGCTGGGTGCCTGTCTGGGCCTGATTAAACTTTGCTATCACATCGTCGGTGATATCGATAGAGGGGTCCACAAAGAGCATCCCCCTCTGGGGAGCGTTCTCCAGAACCAATATCAGCCCTTTCTCCCTGGCTACTTGCTCGATGACGGGCAGCACCTTCCGCTCGATGTCCATAATACCATCTGTGTAGAAACTGCGCAGGTCTCTGTCAGCATCCTCTCTCAGCCGCTGTAATTCGAGCTGTCGCTGCGTCAAATCCTTCTCGGTACGGCTGCGAGCCTCCTCGCTGAGGGAGAACATCTGTTTCTGGTAGTTCTGCTGGTCCTCTCTCAATTTGTTTTCCCTGGCAGCGATCTCCTCTTGTTTCTGCCGACGCTGTGCCTCTAAAGAGGATAAAAAGTTTTTCCCTATTGTCGATTCTTGGATAATCCGATTGCTGTCCACCACCCCTATTTTTATTGGTCCCTCTTGAGACCAAACCACCGACGGAAGGCATACCATCAGGAGCACCGCCACTAAAATAGATTTTCCTCTCATATTAACCTCTTTCTGAGAGCCTTAAAATAAAATCTCCCTTTTTCCCCCTGCACCTTGGTTAATCACTCACAAAAGGACAAATGAGTTTAGAAGAAACTTCCCACTGAGAATTGAAAGTTAGACCTCTTCTCCCATTCGAGGGGATGCATATTAAATCCCCAGATCAATCTCATGGGGAGATTGAACATAGGAACAAAGAAGCGGAACTCCAATCCCGCTGTAGTGCGCAAATTGGTCAGGCTATAAGGCTCTGATGCGTCGAAGGCGTTACCAGCATCGTAGAACATCACCAGCCTCAACTGGGGATTGAGCAAATAGACATATTCGAAATTAAACAGCAAGGTTTTAGTCCCCCCAATAAGGAAGCCCTCCTCACTGCGGGGGCTCACCGTCCTGAGCTCCAACCCCCTGATGCTGTACTCACCACCCAGAAAGTAGCGCTCAAAAATGGGAAGCTCCTGACCTCGTAACCCCATGGCGTAAGCTATCTGAGCCCTGAAGGAGAACAGATGCCTCGGCGGGGCGAAGAAGAAGTGCCTGATTACCTCACCGTATGTCTTGATGAAATCGATGGTGCCCCTCAGTGGTCCCCCGGCATATTCGAACGAGAAGGTGGCTCTCATCCCCCTGGTAGGGAAGAAGGGGTGGTCCACCGTATTGTAAACGATGCTGGGGCTAATGCTGCTGGTGGTCATCTTCCCCTCGGGAAAGAGAGCCGGGTTGAGGTAGAAGGAGGGATACAACCCAGTTGCATCCTCGGGGTTGCGTATATTGATTAGCTCATAGCTGTAAGTCAGCATGCCGTAGACAAAGCGGGAGAAGTTCCAGCTAAACTTCACATTCCCACCAGAACCCTCTCGGGCGAAATCGCGGAAGCTTATTCTCCTCTTAAAGATGGAAACCCCCACTCCAAGGCGATGCTCAAACAGCCAGGGGAGCCAGGGCTCGTAGAAGGAGAGGCTGAAAAAAGTAGCCCTCCTGCCCAACTGTCCAGAAACCCCCACCGACTGCCCCCTGCCGAGGAGGTTTCGGGTCTCAAAAGCGAAGTTGGTAAAAAGCCCTTCAAGGGCGCTATAACCACCACCAAACTGCACCGAGTTCCGCCCCATCTCGTTCACCTGAATGGTGACATCGACCTTCTTCTCTTCTTCTAAGATGTCGTTCTTGGGTTCCACCTTATCAAAGAAACCGAGCTGCTGAACCCTCAGGACGCTGAGGTCTAATATCCTCTTGTTGAAAACCTGCCCCTCATGCAATATCAACTGCCGGCGGAGAACCCAATCTCGGGAGGTATAATTCCCTAGAAACTCTATCTTGTTCACATAATATATGTCGTTCTCCTCAATAGTGAGGCTAATGTCGCAGAGCTTCTCATCATCCCTAAGGTTATAGCTGGGCAGCACGCTGACCATAATATAGCCCCTGCTTCCATAAATCTCCTCAATAGCCTCCTTCCACTCCTGCACTTGGGTGATATCGCATACATCATTTTTCTTCATCTGGGCAAAGAACAACAGCTGCTTCTCTGTAAAAACCTTGTTCTCCTTAACCTGAAGCTCCCCCACCCTGAACTGCTCCCCCTCCTCTATGGGGATGGTAAGGTAAAGCCGCGGACTCTCCTTGCGGCGGAAGAAACCAACTTTCTTCTTCTTGACCTCAATAGCCGGTTTATCTATCTTCACCCTCAGATAGCCGTTCTTCCAATAGAACTGGGTCAAGCGGGCCACATCCTCGGAGAAGCGCTCCTCACTATAAAGGTCGGTGTTGCTGGCCCAGGAGATAAACCAATGAGGACGGGTCTTTTTCATTGTATGTTTTAGAGTCCAGTCGGAATATGCCTTGTTGCCCACAAATTTTATATTCTCAATCCTCGCCTTGTCCCCCTCGTCTATTTTAAAAGTGAGGGTTACCGTGGTCTCGGACACCGGGGTTATCTCATATTTGATCTCCGGATATTGAAGCCCCTTCTCCGCCAACAGAAGCCGCATAACCTCCATAACACTATAGACTGCTCCTATATCCATATAGTTGCCCGGCTTGAGGCTTATGCCCTGCTCATCCAGCTTTTCGGTGACATCAGATTCGGAAAACGATTTGTTCCCCTCATACACAATCTCCTGTAATTGCATCTTCTCCTTGACCTCGAAGGTGACAATTTTCCCCTGAGTTCCGTCCTCGCTTAAGATGCGCACCTCATCGAAAAAACCGGTGTTCCACAGGGATAGGAAATCCTTCTCCAGGCGCTCCCCATCGAAAGGGGAGCCTTCCGCAGAGGAGATGTAATAAAGAATGGTCTCTGAAGAGATGCGCTTGTTCCCCGCAATTACAATCTTCTCTATAATTGGTTGCTGGGCTATAAGAAGATTAGACAGGACAAACAGCCCCATCACTAAAAAGGGCAGAAAAGATTTTTTGGTCATAAACAAAATCTACCCTTTTTATCGATTAGTGTGCTTCTTTCTTTATGATTACATCCTTCGGTTTTTTCTCCCGAAGGCATAGCTTGTCGCCGCAAGGATATACCTCTATGACCCCAATCCCTTTCAGATTCCCCCTTATCATCTCCTCGGCCAAGGTATCCTCTATGTGCTTCTGAATAGCCCTCCTCAAGGGGCGAGCGCCATAGGATCTATCCTTACATGTTTGCTCAATGAACCACTTGCAGGCTTCCTCGGTCAGCTCCAGGGAGAGGTTGTTCTCCAGCAGGTAGCGGTTTATCTCCTCGATCATCAGCTTTATGATTTTGACGAGGTCTGCATCCGACAGAGACTGGAAGACTATGGTCCCATCTATGCGGTTCAGAAACTCCGGGTTAAAGGTCTTCTTCACCTCACTGAGAACCATATCCCTCATCCGATTGAAGGTGAGCTTTTTATCCTCGGATTTAAAACCCATGGAGCCCTTCTTCTGGATGTAGCGGGCTCCCAGGTTGGATGTCATAATGATGACGGTGTTCTTGAAATCGACCGTGATGCCAAGACCATCGGTCAACCTCCCATCCTCCAATATTTGCAACATCACATTGAAGATGTTGGGATGGGCTTTTTCAATCTCGTCTAGCAAAATAACCGAGTAGGGGTTCCTCTTCACCTGGTCGGTCAACTGTCCCCCCTCCTCATATCCAACATAGCCAGGGGGCGAACCGATAAGCTTAGAAATAGAATGCTTCTCCATATATTCGGACATATCAAAGCGGATAAGAGCTTTCTCATTGCCAAAGAGGAACTGAGCCAGCGTCCGGGCCACCAGGGTTTTGCCCACCCCGGTGGGTCCCAGGAAGATGAAGGAGCCGACAGGCTTCTGGGGGTCCTTCAGACCAGCCCGCGAGCGACGGATAGCCCGGGAGATGGCGATAATAGCCTCCTCCTGACCCACGATGCGCTGGTGAAGCTCTTTCTCCATATTGAGGAGCCGCTCCATCTCCCCATCTTGAATAGAGGTTATGGGGATACCGGTCCAATTAGAAACCACCTCTTCAATGTCGCCCCGGGTAACTCTCAGCTTCCCCATTTCGTCGCTGTCATTCACCCTCTGCTTCAACTCCTTGAGCTCCTCCTGCAGAGCTTTCTCCTGCCGGCCGAAGAAATCGGCTTTCTCCAGCTCCTTGCCGGCGATAGCCTTTTCCTGCTGGGACTCGACCTTCTTCAAATTCTTCTCCATGTCTCGAATGCGATTGGGAAGATTGACAGCCAACAGCTTCACCCGGGCTCCGGCTTCGTCAATCACATCGATGGCTTTATCGGGCTGAAAGCGGTCGCTTATGTAACGGCTCGACTGATAGACAGCCGACCTGATGGCTTCATCAGCATATATCACCTGATGATAGCTCTCATACCGCTCTTTGATACCGGAAAGAATGTCGATGGTCTCCTGGTCGGTGGAGGGTCGCACCTTGATCCCCTGAAATCTCCTCTCCAGTGAGCGGTCCTTCTCTATGAATCGTCGGTAATCTCTGGGGGTACTAGACCCGATGCACTTTATCTCCCCCCGGGAAAGGGCCGGCTTCAGAATACCAGCGGCATCCAGGGAGCCCTCCGCCGAACCAGCACCCACCAGAGTATGAATCTCGTCGATGAAGATCAATATGTCTTCATTCTCTACCAGCTCTTTCATAATGGCTTTTAATCTCTCCTCGAACTGACCCCGATACTTCGTGCCCGCTACCACTGCCGATATATCCAGAGCCAATATCCTCTTATTAAAGAGGAAGGGGGGCACATCAGCCTTTACAATTCTCTGGGCCAGACCCTCTACAATGGCGGTCTTCCCCACCCCCGGTTCCCCCACAAAAATGGGGTTATTCTTGGAGCGACGACATAGAATCTGAATCAATCGCTTAAGCTCCACTTCCCTCCCTATCAGTGGGTCGAGCTTATCCTTCATCGCCAGTTCGGTGAGGTCTCGGCTGAATTCGCATAAAAAGGGAGTCTCCTTCTTTTTCTCCAGAACTGACTTCTGCCTCATCTGGCCAATTATCTCCTCGCGGATACTGTTCAGCCGTATCCCCTTCTCCGCCAGGATACGGGCGGCTAAGGATTTCCTCTCCCGGAGCAGCCCCAGCAGGATGTGCTCGGTGCCGATATATTTGTGGAGAAGGCTCTCCGCCTCTTCAGAGGCATAGGCCAATACCCTTTTAGATTCCTCGCTGAGGGGGATTTCGATGGAGGTGGAGACCTTATCCTTCAGTGTGGTTACCTCCTCGATCTCCTTCCGCATGGCTTCCAGCTTTATTTTAGATTGGTCTAAGAGCTTACCGGTTATACTATCCCCCTCCCGGAGCAACCCCAGCAAGAGGTGCTCGGTCTCAATGGAGCTACTCCCCAGCTGGCTCGCTTCGTAGCGGGCGAAGAAGATCACCCTTCTGGCTTTCTCGGTATATTTCTCAAACATATTTTTATTATATCATATCACATTTTTTCTACAAACTGTCCATCTTCCAGATGGAGAATCCTGTCGCATCTTGCTACTATCTGCTCATTATGGGTAACCACTATAGATGTCAATCCATTTTTATCATGTAACTGGCGAATAAGCAAGTTAATTTTTTCTCCAGTCGCCGAATCGAGGTTCCCGGTGGGCTCATCAGCCAGGATCAGCTTAGGTTCTCCTACCAGAGCTCGGGCTATGGCTACCCTCTGCTGCTCCCCACCTGAGAGTTCCGCAGGGCGGTGGTGGCTGCGGTCAGCCAAACCCACTTTCTCTAGCATTTTCTGTGCTTTTTGTTGGGCTTCGGGGAGGGCCATCCCCCGCAGCAGACAAGGCATCAGGGTATTCTCCAGGGCGGTGAACTCTGGCAGCAGGTGGTAGAACTGGAATATGAAGCCAACTTTACGGTTCCTGAACTGAGCCAGTTCGATGGGAGGCAGGGAGGACAACTCCACTCCTTCAAACCTGATGGACCCACTATCTGGTCTATCCAGAGCTCCAATAAGGTTCAACAAGGTGGTCTTCCCAGCACCCGAAGCTCCCACAATAGCCAGCATCTGCCGGGGAGGGAGGTCAAAGTTGATTCCCCGGATGACCTCCAGTCTACCCCTCCCAGAAGAGTAAGATTTATACAGCTTTTTCACTTCTAACAGATTATTCATAACGCAAGGCTTCCACCGGATTGAGCTTTGAAGCCCTCCACGAGGGGTAAAGGGTAGCCAGAAAGCTTATGCCCAAGGCTACTCCCACTACCATAAGGAGGTCTCCTGCCCTAACCTTAAAGGGGAGATAGGAGATGGTATAAACATCGGGGGGGAGGTGGATCAGCTTATAGGTATCCATCAGCCAGCACAGCCCCCCTCCTAATAAGGAGCCGAGAAGTGTCCCCAGCACCCCTATAATTATCCCCTGGAGCATGAAGGTTATCATAATCCCTTTAGAAGTAGCCCCCATAGACATCAAGACCCCGATATCCTTGCTCTTCTCTATCACCATCATCACCAGGGTCACGATGATATTGAGGGAGGCAACCGCTACAATGAGACTGATAGCGATGAAAAGAAGCAGCTTTTCCAGCTTCAGAGCGGAGAAGAAGGAGCGGTTCATCTCCATCCAGTCCTGAAGGATATAGCGGGACCCAATCTGCTCTCTCACAGCCTGAGCGATCTCCTTAACTCTCCAGATATCGTCCACCCTAACCTCTATGACGCTGGCTCTGTTTCCTAAGTCGAAGAAGCGCTGTGCACTGGGGAGAGAGATAAAAGCCCACTGGGAATCCGCCTGCCACATTCCTGATTGGAAGACACCCGCCACCTCATAATACCTCGGCTTGGGAAGTAGCCCGATGGGGGAGAGAGAGCTGGCATCGATAGAGAGAATCTTCACCACCTCCCCCACCATCACCCCCAGATTCTGGGCTAACTCCTTGCCCAATATGATCTTTTCTCGCCTCTCCGCCGAAGGACTGGAGGCTAAGGTAGAGACATCCCCCTCGACCATCCGGTCAAATATGTTGAGCACTCTCCGTATGGAAAGGGGATTAATGCCGTAGATGACCACACCCTCCGACCTGAAGGGACTGGAGACCATCCCCTTGCTGTAAACCACCTCTGCCGCCGCTACTACATTAGGGACCTCCTCTATCTGCTGGACAAGAGCTTGGTAATTGTTAATCGGCTGGGTGAGGTTGGCGTTGAAGACCAGCAGATGGGAATTAGCCCCCAGAATCTTTGACTGAATATCCTCGTGAAAACCGGTCATCAGAGCCAGGGCGACAATAAGCGCCCCCACCCCCACCATCACTCCTAAGACGGATATGACGGTTATAACGGCTATAAAGGCCTGCTTACGCTTCGCTTTCAGATAGCGAAGGGCGATGAACAGTTCGTATCTCATAATAAAAATTGTTACTCAATAGCCAGGTGGAGCTTACTCTCCCGGAGGCCTTAGGCTCCCCCACCTTGCCGAGGACGGAGCTGAGGGAAGAGAATCACCTCCCTGATGGACTTGGAGTCGGTGAAGAGCATAACCAGGCGGTCGATACCGATCCCCTCTCCTCCGGTGGGAGGGAGCCCGTATTCAAGGGCATTGACATAATCTTCGTCCATCCAGTGAGCTTCGGCATCCCCCTTGGCTCTCTCTTCCAACTGGTGCTCAAACCTCCTCCGCTGCTCCGCGGGGTCGTTAAGCTCGCTAAAAGCATTGGCAATCTCCAGCCCCCCTATGAAAAGCTCGAACCTCTCAACAATAGCTGGGTCTTCTCTTTTTTGTTTAGCCAGAGGAGAGATCTCAATGGGGTAATCGATAATAAAGGTGGGGTCAATCAGGTTGGACTGCACTAACTCCTCAAATATTCTACTCATCAGCTTTGCCTGGGAGACATTATCTTCTACCTGAAGGCTCAGCCCGTGGGCTATCTTCAACAGCTCCTCCTTACTGTTCAACTGCTCCGGTCTGAGCTCCCCCCATTTTATCAGGGAATCCCTCAGGGTGATACGTCGGTATGGGGG
>Ga0114930_10001938_pt1 | contig 19042 bp, 22 predicted proteins | sample AnhtaG_FD_87300 | JGI IMG/M metagenome (GOLD analysis project Ga0114930, IMG submission 87300) | Deep subsurface microbial communities from Anholt, Denmark to uncover new lineages of life (NeLLi) - Anholt_01485 metaG | ecosystem: Environmental > Aquatic > Marine > Oceanic > Sediment | place... | reverse complement strand
TTAGCCTTGACTATGATGGTGAAGGGCAAGCCCTAGTCAACCGTGATGAGTTAAGAGGCATAGCCAATGCCTTAAGGCGTGCCAAGCGGGCAAGGATTAGTTTTGAGCCAAGCGGAGAGAGCCTTGACGGTATGTCCCTTATCCTTGATACCGAGCTAATCCGCTATAAGTGGACTAGCTATCAAGGGAACTTTCCTGATTGGCAAAAGCTAATCCCTACCGAGTTTAACACGGTAGCCCACTTTGACACGGTAGAGGCAATCAAGGCTACCCTCTCACTCAAGGCACTATCGGATAATCCTAAAGCCTATCCGATAGACTTGACCATTGGTGATAGCAAGGTAGTAATGGCTAATCCTGATAGCACTGGTCAAGCCGATATTCCAGCCGATACCGATGGGCAAGGCTTTGTGAGGATAGACGGGGGTTATCTTACTCAAGCCCTCAAGGCTTGCGGTGGAATGGTGGACTTTAGCCTTGCCAGTGCCACAAGCCCAACGCTTTTTAGCCTTGACGGTTACCGATTGGTGGTTATGCCGATGATGACCGACAAGGCACAAGAGCAACAGAAAGCCGAGGCAAAGGCTAAAACCGAGACACCTGCCGAGCCAGTAGCCGAGAAGCCCAAAGGCAAGCGCAGCCGAGCTAAACAGCCAGTAACAGCCTAATAGAACGCTATAGCCCAAACAGAACCAGCCACGCAAGAAGGCGGGGGAAGCCCCGCTTTTTTGCTTTTTTCAGGGGGTTCCGCTCCCCCAGGCGTGGGAGTGATACCCCCTCTTTTTGTGGCTAGAAAGGGGTAAGTATGAACGCCTATCTTTACCGTCGCCCAAACAGGCGCAAGTGCTACTGGCTTTGCCGGGAGTGCCTACCGCTTTAGACCCAAAGTGTTGCCTGATGACAGGGATGATATTGAGATGGAGATAGTCCTCAAGCTCAAGGCTGAGGCAGACAGGCACACCCAGGTAACGATGGGCTTCCTGTATGCTGTTGCCAGGAATGTAGTAAGAAACTACTGGCGTAGAAAATACCGGGAGCGAAGGAGGTTCTGTCGTCTCTATGAGGGGGGCAAAGGGGAGATGATTGCTGATGGCTGGGAGATATTTGTCCAAGAGCCTGACATAGAGACTAAACTTGACGCCAGAGCTACACTCAAAACACTGCCCAAAAGAATGATTGAGGCAGGAGCTAGGAGAGCGGAGGGCGAGAAGCTAAATAATGCCGACAAACTATACCTATGCCGTCAAAGGCATAGGCTATCCAAGTTTAACTGGACTACCGATGCCGAGATAGAGCAAATGCGACATCTGTATGTAGATGAAGGGTTATCCAGCGTTGAGGTAGCTAAAATTACAGGTAAAGGTAAGGCTACTGTTCAGCGCCACCTAAACAAGCTAGGGGTAATGAGAGGAAGATAAAACGCCTAGTTTGAAAGGGCAGGTGCGCCTAAAATTAGGCAGATTACTAGCCATAAGGGGGAGTGATTTTCATCACTCCCCCTTTTTGCCCTTTTTCAGCCTTCCGAATAGGGGGGGAGAGGAAAGCGTTGACCACCCCAAAAAAGTGCCCAGATTTTGACTACAGAGCGTCTCTCGTTGTAAAGTAGAGGCTCTCCCAAGTATCAGTGGGAGAGCCTCTCTTTTTTCGTGTATAGGGCTGAACAAAACAAGCCCAGGTGCAATCGAATAGTTTGGACGTCACGCTATGACCTGTGCAAGTGGAGACTTAGTAGAAATGTCACCGCCGTGCGCTTTGTTCTTGTATAGTCATCGGCAGAAGGTTTAAGAAACATGGCATAAGTCGGACTACAGAAGGGGCGAATATTCTCAAACTAAGGACGTTGTGGTATAATAAAAGCGATTGGGAGGCATTCCGGAGAAAACAGTCAAGTTGCGGGGGGTGAGCCTTTTCCCCAACTAATTAACACAACCGATGACAGATTGGCAATTGCAACTGAAAGGGCAGGAGATAATAGGCTATCCATTGGTTGACTTCCCTTCTTATCAGTCCTATAGTAAGGAGAGTCAATCCAATTAATGTTTGCGAAGGAGGTATAAAGTATGGTTGGACCCTTAGATGGAGTTAGAGTGGTGGAGATAACCATGTTTCAGCAGGGGCCGGTGGCTGGGATGAGACTAGGTGATCTGGGTGCTGACGTAATTAAGGTAGAACCCGGGACTGGAGACCCGGGGAGGGGGATGATGAGAATTGTCGGCGCCGATACCGGCCTGAAAGGTCGAAACTATTACTTTGAAAGCAATAATCGCAATAAGAGAGGCATCGTTCTGGACTTGAAAACGGAAAAAGGGATGGAGATATTTCTTAAGCTGATTGATAGGGCTGATGTCTTTCTGACCAATATGAGTATAGAGGCACCACAGAGGATGGGCATTGGTCCCGAGGTGCTACTGGCTAGAAATCCACGGCTTATTTATACCCATGCCTCTGGTTGGGGGAGGAAAGGCCCAGATGCTAATGAGCTTTCCTTTGATTATACCGGGATAGCCAGGTCGGGGACCATGATGATGTGTGGGGAGAGGGGTGGTCCACCGGCAACCCTGATACCAGGAATGGGTGACGAGCACGGCGGGCTTATGTGTGCCTGGGCAGTGACCTCTGCCCTCTATGCCAGGGAAAAGACGGGGAAAGGGCAGCTGGTTGATACCTCATTAATGGGTAGCCTGATTGCTTTACATGGGGTCAACTTCTCTGCTCCTGGGGTTCTGGGGAAGGAATTTCCCAGATTGCTTAGGTCTGAAGCTGGTAACCCGATTTATAACCACTATAAGTGCGCCGACGGTAAATGGATTGTCATTGCTCACCTTCAGCCGGATAGATACTGGCCCAATGTGTGCAAGGCAATGGGCTTAGAAGAACTGGAGCACGACCCAAAATTTAGTACTATAGAAGCCAGGCATGATAATGGAAAAGAGCTGGTGGCTATCTTAGATAAGAAGTTTGCTACCAAGACCGGAGCTGAATGGATGAAGATTTTTAAGAAGGAGAATGTAATCCATACCCCAGTTCAGTCATCTAGTGAGGTGTTTGAAGACCCTCAAGCCTTAGCTAATGAGTATATTGTCCAGGTTGAGCACCCGGTATGGGGCAAGATAAAGATGCTGGGCTTCCCGTGGACATTTCATGAAACCCCGGCCTCAGTGAGAAGAGAAGCGCCTGAACTTGGGCAACATACTGAGGAGATATTATTGGAGCTGGGTTATACCTGGGATGATATTACTAAGCTAAAGGATGAAAAGGTGATACCTTAAACAAGCTTTTTGAGAAAGGGGTTGACGTTATGCCAGGAGAGGCTGGTGGTAGCGGGTTGGCGGTGGCAGATGGATATTATCAGGATTATGGCTTTCGGGCCAGAGAGCTAAAAGGGAGGGGGAGCGGATAAAGGTGATGCATATTATGGAGCTTCTGGCATAATGCCTATTCAACAGCCTGCCGGCACACCTCATATCCAAGGTCAAAGGCTTTAATATTAACCGGGGCTACTTTAGCCGGGAAACGCGCCTGGATAAATTCTTTTATGGTGGCTATTTTTATGGGAAGCTGCTCGGTGCCAAATAACGCCCCCAGCATCACAATGTTGGTGGTTAGCAAGCTTCCCGCAGCTTGAGCGATTTGAGCCGCATCTAGCTGGATTATCCTGCCCGAAACTTTACCCAGTTTTTCCAAGACTTCCTCCAAACTGGGGTATTCGCTTTTACCAATTGAGACGGTGAAAGGGATGGTTACCGCAGTATTAAATATGACCAGGCTGGACTTTGATAGATAGGTGATATTTCTCAGTGCCTCCGAGGGCTCCATTCCGATTAGGATATCGCACTTTCCCAGAGGGATGAGAGGACCGTATACCTCGTCTCCAATTCTGATGGCGCTGGTTACCGAGCCGCCCCGGACTGCCATCCCCAATATCTCAGAGCCTCTAACCCTTAAGTTATCGGCGACGGCTGCCTTTCCCAGCAGCTCCGACATCAAAATCACTCCCTGCCCGCCAACCCCGGTGATTAGCATATTGAATTCTTTTATCATGCCTTCTCCTCTATTATCGCCTTGTAGGGGCAAACCTGGGCACAGACTCCGCAACCAGTGCATAGCGAGCTGTCAATGATGGTCTTAACCCCCTGTTTTATTATCGCCGGACAACCCAGAAGTTCGATGCAGGCGTTACATTTGGGGCTGCATTTGTCTTGGTCTATGTAGTAGGGGATAACCTTTTCCTTCCGTTTTCTCTTTTCCCTCTGCTCAATCATGGTACATAGCCTTCGGGAAACTATGACTGCTGGCCCATCGAACCTTATTGCTTTTTCTATAGCCTCGGTTGCTTTTTTCAGGTCAAGGGGGTCGACGACCTCGACGAATTTTACCCCGCATGCCCTGGCTATATCTTCTGGCTTTAGCTGGACGGTCTCCTCTCCCATAGCGGTATAGCCGGTGCCGGGGTGGGGCTGGAAGCCGGTCATAGCCGTGGCTGAATTATCAAGTATTACCATGGTTATATTTGCCTTATTATAGACGGCGTTTATTAGCGGTGGTATGCCGGCGTGAAAGAAGGTAGAGTCGCCCAGGTGAGCTACTATTGGTGCGTTGATGACATGGGCTAGTCCATTGGCAATGCCGAAGCTGCCTCCCATACAGACTGTGGTATCCACCGCTTCCAGCGGCGGGTTGTAGGCTAAAGCGTAGCAGCCGATATCACCAGGGTAGACAGGCTCTATGTCTTTGCCATAATCTCTAGCTACCCTTTTTGAGGCTGTCTTAATGGCGTAGAAAGAAGCTCGGTGGGGGCAGCCGGCGCATAGGGCAGGCGGTCTCCAGGGTAAGAGCGGGGCTGTCTCCTGCACTAGCCTATCTAGCTCGGCGAAATCGACTGGAGGCTTAGATTTGGTTAACTGGGCAATAGCCTGGGTAACCTTTCCTGTAGATAGCTCTCCTATTCGGGGTACTAAATCCTTACCGTGGATTCTAACCGGGATGTTGGCCTCCCCAGCGATGGCTTTAACATGAAGCTCGACAAAGGGGTCTAGTTCCTCTACTACCAGTATCTCCTTTACCGAGTTTAGCAATCTTATTACCAGTTCCTCGGGGAGGGGGTGGGGGGTGCCAATCTTCAGTATGGAGACTCTGTCCTCAATCCCCAGCCACTTTACCGCCTCTAAAGTATAACTGTATGAGAGGCCGCAGGCGATGATACCCAGCTTGGCTCCATCAGCCAGCTTTAGCTGGTTGTAGGGGAGTGTATTCGCCGCTTTCTTTATTTCCTCAAACCTTTCCAGCATTAAAGGCTTGTTTATTCTGGCCTCACGCGGAGTGTAAACTAACCAGGTGCGGTCTTTTGTAAATTGCCCCTTTCTCCTTTCCTTTGATATTTCCCCCAGTACTATATCGCTCCGGGCATGACCTATCCTGGTTACCGACCTGACCATGAAAAGGTGCCTGAACTGCTCCGAGAGCTTAAAGGCGTCAGCCATCATATCCTTAGCTTCCTGGACTGAAGAAGGCTCAAGAACTGGTATGTAACCCTGCTCAGCAATATATCGGCTATCCTGCTCATTCTGAGAGCTCCACGCCCAGGGGTCATCGGCGGAGAGTAGCACCAATCCCCCTTTAGCCCCTATATAGCTAGCCGTCATTAGCGGGTCGTGAGCCACATTTACTCCGACATGTTTCATCGAGGCCATAGCCCTTATCCCGCAGATGGAGGCGGCTAGGGCAACCTCAAAGGCTACCTTCTCATTGGTTGACCACTCGACGTACATATCAAGCTCTTTGGCTACCGAGGCTAAGGTTTCCAGTATTTCACTTGATGGGGTACCGGGGTAGGCGGCGGCCACTTGAACCCCAGCCTCTATTGCCCCCCTGGCTATCGCCTCATTGCCCAGGACAAAAAGTCTTTCCCCGGGAGCATCAGAACTAATGGTTAATTCTTTCAAGCTAGCCTCCTAAGTGAGCGTATTTTTGTCTTAGTTTTGGCTTTTCTATCTTACCGGTGGGATTTCGCGGCACCTTATCAAATATGATGCGCCTTGGTCTCTTATACCGGGGCAAATTCTGTTCGCAGAACTGATTTACCTCTTCTTCAGTCAATATCATGCCTGGCTTGGGGTCGATTACGGCTACAGCTATTTCTCCCAGCCTCTCATCGGGAATACCAATTACCCCGGCGTCATAAATCTTGGAATGTCGCCGCAGGACCTCTTCTACCTCTACAGGAAAGATGTTCTCACCCCCGGTGATGACCACATCCTTCTTTCTATCAACGATGTAGATAAACCCCTCGTCATCCTCTCTAGCCATATCGCCGGTATAGAGCCAGCCATCCCTGATAGTTTCTGCCGTCTTTTCCGGGTTCCTGTAGTATTCCCTCATAACCCCGTTGCCCTTGACCAGCAACTCGCCGACCTCTCCGGGAACGACATCCTCACCCTTATCATTGACGATGCGGGTCTTCCAGTTAAAGCCAGGCTTGCCGGTAGCTTCCAACTTATGCTGATTATCTATGCCAAGGTTGACGCATCCCGGCCCCGTGGACTCACTCAGCCCGTAGCTGGTATCGTACTGCATATTGGGGAAGTATTGTTTCCAATGTCTAATCAGGCTGACCGGTATCGGTTGTGCTCCCATATGCATCAGCCGCCAGCAGCTTAAGTCATAGTCCTCTTTCTTTAGCTCTCCCTTATCCATCGCCCAGAGTATATCTTGAGCCCAGGGCACCAGTAGCCATACTATTGTCCCTCTCTCTTTATGAATGGCTTCAAAAATATATTGAGGGCTAATTTCCGTCAGCAGTGTGGCACGACCACCTACAATCAGGCTGCCAAACCAGTGCATTTTAGCTCCGGTATGGTATAGGGGGGGAATGATGATAAAGTTATCCTCATGAGTTTGATGATGGTGGCGGTTCTCGGTGATAGTGGCACACTCCATATTCTTGTGGGTGAGCAGTATCGGTTTGGGTGCCCCGGTGGTTCCCGAGGTGAAGTACAGCCCGCACTCATCTTCGTCACTTAATTCTACCTCTACCGGCTGGGGGGATGATTGACTTATTACCTGCTCAAAGTCCTCCATACCTTTAGGTAGGGGTTGCCCAACAAGGATATAGTCCTTAATTGTAGGCATCTGGGAGCGGACAGCCTCTACCCGGTCAATAAATTGCTCACCCAGAATCATTGCCTTGGCTTCGGCTATATCAGCGCAATATTTAAGATCCTGACTGGTAAACCTGAAGTTAAGGGGGACTGCCCAGGCCCCGGTTCTAATGATGCCGAAATACGCCTCCAGCCAGCTGGTGGAGTTCAGCATCCAGTGTATTACCTTATCGCCCTTCCTGATCCCTCGGTCGATAAGGGCGTTGGCTACTCTATTAGCTCTCTCATCAAAGACCTTCCAGGTGATTTCTTTTCTTAGCCCCTGGCTCGGTTTTAGTTCAATAAGGGCGCTATCATTGGGGTACATTCTGGCATTTCTAGCCAGCATCTCTACTATAGTCATTTATCGCTTTACCTCCCCAAAGTTAGTTGGGCTAGGCAAAGGATGGCATGGATGCCTGCCAATCCTTAGTGTGTCGTCGGCAAAATGGAGACTCAGAAGTCCAAGCCTTGCCAAGCGAGAGGCTCCAGATATGATTGTACCGGTAACGCTCATAATACAACCATTATAGTGTCCTTTCATCTCTTATCAAGTGTCACCCATCTATCTGAACGAGCCCACTAACTGACCTGATTTAGCCAGCGCCGATATACTTAAGCTCAATACCTGGCAAAACTGGGCAAAAAGGTGGCGATCTGTGGGAAAGCTATCAGTATGCCCACGGCGACAATCAACGCCGCCAAGAAGGGGAATATGCCTTTGAAGATAGTTTCCAAAGGAACATCCTCGGCAATTCCCTTGATGACATACACATTTATCCCTACCGGTGGTGTAATCACCCCCATCTCAGTGACCAATACTATTATCACCCCGAACCATATGGGGTCAAAGCCCAGAGTTAGAACCACCGGGTATATGATGGGAACAGTAAGGGTAATCAAAGCCAGGGCATCCATAAAACAGCCGCCCACAAGGTACAGGAGGACTATAAGTCCCATAATCGCCGCCGGGGGGAGGGGAAGCCCGCCTACCCAATCGGATAAGACGAGGGGAAGCTTGGCAACCGCCATGAAATGGCCGAAGATGATAGCCCCGGTAATGATGACCATCACCATGCAGGTTATGCGCAGGGTGTCCTTAACGGCGAACAGGAACCCCTGCCAGCTTAGCTGCCGCCTGGCTAGACCAATGAGCAAAGCACCAAAAGCACCGGCTGCCCCAGCCTGTGTGGGGCTGAACCAGCCCAGAAATAGCCCCCCTACCACCAAGCCGAACAAGGCCAGCATCTCAAGAACTCCGGTAAGCCCAGCCATTTTCTCCTTCCAGCTTGTTGGTGCCCCGGCTGGGGCAAGGGCAGGATTGCGCAAGCAGAGAAGCACCACCACAGCCATAAAAAGGCTGGCTAGGAGTAAGCCGGGAAGAACGCCAGCTATAAACAGCTTACCTATGGACTGTTGAGTTAATATTCCATAGATGATAAATATCGTGCTGGGGGGAATAAGTATGCCCAGGCTGCCGGCAGCGGCAACACAGCCGGTGGCTAATGAGTCATCATAATTGTATCTTTTCATCTCGGGCAGGGACACCCTACCCATGGCGGCGGCAGTGGCACTAGTTGACCCGCACATGGCGGCAAAGCCAGCACAGGCAGCAATGGTAGCCATAGCTAAACCACCGCGCATCTGCCCGAACACGGTATAGCCAGCATCATAAAGCCTTCGGCTCATCCCCGAAGCGTAGGCAATAGAGCCCATGAATACGAACATGGGGATAACGGTGAGAGAATAGGCGGAGAAATTGGCAAAGACATCCCGAGCCAGCAGGCTAAGCCCTGCCCCTGGAGTAGTCAGGTAACAGAAACCAGCGAAGCCGACAAAAGCCATGGCAAAGCCCACTGGCATGCCAAGGAGAAAAATCAAGACCAGAACGACAATGCCTATGAGACCGACGGTAATCGGGCTCACCTTTTCACCGCCTTGGTCACTGACCTGAGAAATTCCAGCACCAGCACCAGACAGATAGGGATACAGCAAAAGGCTATGGCATGGACGAAGGGATAGAAGGGTATCTTCTGGGTCATGGAGACCGTCCCGGTAGCCTGGAGGCTCAGCCCATACTCAACGCTTTGCCAACCCAGCAGGACAAACAATGCCAGGCTGAGGAACCAAACAAAGGCAGCAATAACTGCCTGCACCCGCTGGGGCAGACGCATTGTCACGAATTCTACCCGGATGTGCCCGCGCAGAACCTGGGTATGGGCTATGGCAAAGGCAGTTACCACCACCCCGAGAAAGGCTGCCACCTCAATACCACCCGGGATGGGGCGGAAGAAAGGAACTCCCGCCTGGGCAAGCTTGATTCCGAATATGTCACCCATGGTAAGGGCGAGAATGCCAACCAAGCCAACACCAGCCACCCAGTTAAGCCAGTTGCTAAAAGAATTGGCAAATCTTTCCAGGCGGTCTATTTTACCTGACATAGGATTAAACCATTCTTTGGGGGTGCCCGAAATCTCAGGTTACCTCCCGGGCACCCCCAATAAGCCTAGTTCAGAACGGTGAGATTATTCTCCGGGCACTAGCGGTATCACATTCTGCTCAACCCAGAAGATACACTCTGCTTCTGATGGTGCCAGGGCAGACCAGTAGGCAATCCGTTCGTTCAAGTATTCTTCGTATTCGGCGGCTGGAAGCCCCAGGGCCGTTAGCTCCGCGAAATAATCTGCTTTCGCTACCTCGCCGGCTGCCACCCACCTTGCCATCTCATCCGCCGAAAGCTCAATGACCTCTCTGCCCTCAAGGGTCAGGAAGTAGTCTTTTGCCATTTTATCATAGGCGATCCAGACCTTGGCATGCTTTTCTATCCACTCTTCACTGACATCGGTAAACACCTGCTGGATGTCGCTGGGCAGGCTATTCCACTTCTCCAGGTTCATGACAATGAAGAAATCGGTGGTGTAGCCCACCTCATAGCAGTTGGTGGCATACTTCACCACCTCGGCGTGGCCCCACCCTACTAGCGGCTCATAGGGTTCATAACTGCCGTCTACCGTACCCTTCTGCAGAAGTTCAAAGGCCCCGCCCATTGACGCAGAATATGGGGTGGCGCCCAGCTCTTCCATTACAAAGGCACCTACGCCAGTAGCCCTTATTACCAACCCCTCCATGTCCTCCATTGTGTACACCGGCTTATCGACGGTTACAACGATGCCCGGACCATGGGCATGGAAGTAAAGGGGATGAGTATCGGCAAGTTCTTCCGGCATGAACTCATTATAGAAGTCCCAGGCTACCATAGTCGCTACCCAGCCGCTGGGGTAACCGTGAGGCATGTCGACCAGGGTGCAGGCAGGAAAGCGCCCCATAGTATATGACAAACAGGAGAAGCCGATATCACAGATGCCCTCAACCACCGCATCATAAGTCTCTGGGGGAGAGGCTAGCGCAAATCCTGGATAAACGGTAATGGTCACCAGACCATCGGTGCGCTCATATATCTCATCTGCCCACGCCTGAACCAATACACCGTGATAATTGGTAGACCCGAATAAGAGGTTGTAGGTTAGCTCTATGGGTTCAGGTTGCTCTTCTTCCTCCTCTTCTTCCTCCTCCTCCTCACCGTCCGGTGGCACTACTTCACCTTCACAGGCAGCCCATAAGGGCAACGCTACCAAGGTGAGTACCAATAAAAATATTAATAGTTTTTTCATTGATTTACCTCCGTAAAGATTTGGAAATTCCCTCGGCTCTCAATCTGCTCACATAATATTACCTCCTGACTATAGATTTATTTCAAGGCTCGGCTTACTTACAATTTACCACTCAAAAATATGACTGGCAAATTCCAAGCTGTTTGCCATTATGTTCAGAAGCTGATTTTTAGCCTTAAAAAAGATTACAGCATTATTACCCCCTTGTCAAGGGATGCTGTTCAGCTAAATTTCAGCCCCTTTCTGCTCCTTAAAGCTCGTTTTTGCCTATTTCTACTGCTTCTGGCGTTGCCGGTACGCTTCAATATAACGCCGGGCACGCTTGTCATTAGCCAACACAAGGTCGGCAGCTAGAACAACTGGGCGCACCTTAGCCACATCCACGATGAGGCAGGTCACACCGGCAGCAATACAATAGCGACAAAGGCATAGTTGATTACATCGCGGTCAGGAAGACCAAGGGAGATATTGCTCGCGCTCAGGGTCAAGTTCACTCCTAGCTCGGCTTTAACTCTACGAATAGTTTCTAGGGTTACCAGTCCCGAGCTGGTATCGGCTCCCACCGCGAAAGCCAGGCAATCAATCATTATGTCCTCACGGGGGATGCCTGCCGCCTTAGCACGTTGTACAATCTTGTAAGCGATGGCTACCCCAGTGACATGTAGGTCTGGGAATGATTTTGCGATGAGGGCAACCAGATAACCCGGCTCACAGCCGACGTCTAGTAAAATCCCGTCGGGACGATATTTCTTCAAATGACCTACAATCATGCCTCGCAGGAACTTAAATTGAGGCCATTGACTAATTGTGTCGTAGGCTTAGACACTTCATCACTCTCAATGCCTTCGGCGCTGACCTGGCGGGCGACACTAACCCGACGGTAGCCAAGTATGGAGACTGCAAGCGCCAGAGAAGCGACTGCTGAGATAGCCCAAATTAACATGTGTTTCTGCTCTAGCAGATTCTACCGCCTTCTTTGGGCGTCGGTAAGCCTAATAAGAGCTGTACGACACATAGATTTGCGAGTCACAAGGATTGGAACATCCGAGCGTCCTCAGACCGATGGTTAAACATAACGCTAGAAAGTGTGATTAGGCAACAAAACAAGCTCTTGTTAACTACTTTGGTTTGACTGCAGAAACCTCCACGCTAACGATTGAGCTGGCAACCTCCCTTATCATTTCGGGAGATATTGATAAATCCTTGATAATTGCTTGTGCTGTAGGGTCATTAGCCATACACTCGACAGGGAAAAGCGTCTCATCAATGATCATGACATCTTGGAATCCAGCCGCTCTTATTGCTTCGATGTATTCGGTTTTCATCGCTGCTCCGGCAATGCAACTAACATATGCTTCGATAGAGTTCAAGATAGGGGATGGAAGCGGCTCCAGCAAAACGATATCGGAGACCATCAACCTTCCGCCTGGTCTCAGCACCCGGTACGCCTCTGCAAAAACTCTGTTCTTGTCAAGCGAGAGATTGATGACACAATTGGAGATAACCAAGTCAGCTAAGTTATCTTCAACTGGCAAGTTTTCAATCTCCCCGAGCCGGAACTCTACGTTCAAGTAGCCACCTTTTCTGGCATTTTCTCTCGCTTTCATTACCATCTCAGGCGTCATATCAACACCGATTACTCTACCCTGCCTGCCTACTTTGCTGGCAGCCAGAAAACAGTCGAAGCCTGCGCCGGAGCCAAAATCAACTACAACGTCACCCTCTTTTATTGAGGCGAGGGCGACAGGGTTACCGCATCCCAGCCCAAGATTTGCCCCTTCAGGAACCGCTTTAATCTCTTCATCAGAGTAGCCCATCTTCCGGCTTATAGCTTGTGCTGGAACCGTGCCCCCACAGCGTGGATTCCCCGGAGCGCAGCAGGAGCTACCCTGCTGTGCAATCTCGCTATAGCCACGCTTTACGGCTTCCTTTATCTCTTCCTTTTTCATTTCCACATTCCTCACTTATATTTTATCAGACTCCTGCCTTTTTCGATAGCAAAACTAGGTTATGCCTGTAGGGCAAAAAACTTCCTCTTGAAGTAGAGCGCCACATTTACCAGGCTGATGAGCACCGGCACCTCCACCAGCGGACCGATTACAGCGGCGAAAGCCTGCCCCGAGCCAATGCCGAACACTGCCACCGCCACGGCAATAGCCAGCTCGAAGTTGTTGCTGGCAGCAGTGAAGGCGATAGAGGTTGTCTTGGCATAGTCAGCCCCTATTTTCTTGCCCATGTAGAAGGAAACCAGGAACATGAGCACGAAGTAGATGAGGAGGGGAATGGCAATACGAACCACATCCAGTGGTATTTGCACGATAAGTTCGCCCTTGAGGGAGAACATGACTACGATGGTAAACAGGAGCGCCGCCAGGGTGATTGGGCTTATCTTGGGGATAAATTTCTTCTCGTACCACTCACGTCCTCTTGCCCTGATAAGGGTAAAGCGGGTAATCATGCCCCCGAAGAAGGGGATACCAAGGTAAATAAATACGCTTTGGGCTATCTGACCGATGGTAACCTCCACCGCCGTCCCTTCCAGCCCGAACCAGCCGGGCAGTATGGTGATGAAGACATAGGCATAGACTGAGTAGAAGACTATCTGGAAGATGGAGTTGAGTGCCACCAGACCGGCAGCATACTCGCTGTCTCCTTTAGCCAGTTCATTCCAGACGATAACCATGGCGATGCAGCGCGCCAGCCCTATCATAATCAGCCCCACCATATACTCAGGATAGGGCCATAGGAAACCAAGGAAAAGGATGGCAAGGAAGAACATAAGCACCGGGCCAATAAGCCAGTTCTGTATCAGCGATAGTCCCAGCACCCGCCAGTCACGGAACACCCGGCCCATTTCCTCGTACCTCACCTTAGCCAGAGGCGGGTACATCATCAGGATGAGTCCTATAGCTATAGGTATGGAAGTAGTTCCAACCTGGAAGAAGCCGATGAAGTCAGCCACTTCGGGGACGAAATAGCCCAACCCAACCCCCAGCCCCATAGCCAGGAAAATCCAGAGGGTGAGGAAGCGGTCCAGTATTGGAAGTCTGCCGGCTATGCCTCTTGGTTCACTCATGACTATACTTAATCAACCTTTCTACAGGGTTATGCCTGTATCCAGAGCACCACATAGTATATTCCCACCCCGATAAAAATGATAGAGACTATTATGCGGAGGACTTTCTCGACGCGGGTGACGGCATTGAGCCAGGTGGAGACCTTGGCTATGCCGGCCGATATAAGAATGCCAAATACTAGAACAGGGAGCCCGGTGCCGATGGCAAACACTGCAGGCAATGTTACACCTCCGGTAGATTTAAGGGCTAAGGGTATCAATACTCCAAAGAATATGATAGCGCTATAGGGACAGAAGGCCAGAGCGAAAATTACCCCTAACAGGAATCCGCCCAGCATACCCCAATCAGCGACCTTTCCTCCCAGTGAAGCTAGCTTCCCAGCTCCCAGACCGAAAGAAAAACGGTGGATGCTTAGCATTATCAGTCCCACCACAATCAACAGTGGCCCCAGTATTTTCTCGCCAAAATCCTGGAGAAATGAAGCAACTCCGGGTATTTCAAGGCCAGCTACAATTATCAAGATACCAATGATGGAATAGGAAACCATCCTCCCCAGTGTATAGAGTGCTCCAGTTATGACAGCGTACCTGCGTTCCGTCGCTCTGCGGCTAACATAAGCAATAGCGGCGATATTAGTCGCCATGGGGCAGGGGCTAATGGCAGTTATTAACCCCAGAAACAGTGCTGAGAGCACTGGGATATTAAGGCTCTCAGAGAGCTGATGTAATAAGCCACCTAAATCCATCACTCCTCTCCACTGAGGCTTTGCTCAATTTTGCTTCTCACCACCTCGACAAACGCCTCATCGTCGCCCAAGACGAACCAGATTTCCTTTATCTCTTCGATATGTTCCGTGCCGTCTATTATGGTGTTGATAAACAAGGACGAGGAATAAGCGTCATATTTCTCGACGATGGCAGCGTTTTCCTCAGCCGCTACATTGAATGTGGCAAAGGTTATCTTACCGCTAGCCAACTCGTCGGCAAAGTAGGTTTCCAGTGTATAGCGGGTAGTAGTTTCAGCGTAGACACAGCCAGTGCAGCGCTGTGCCCGGTAAAAATAGACAACTTCGACCTTGTCGGCTGGAGTGGGAGACGTGTCTGAGTCATCCGAGTTCGGGGGCGTGTCTGAAGCTGGAGGCGCTTCAGGAGCCGGACTTCCGCAAGCGCAGAGCATGCCGGCTACCAGGATAATAAGCAAAAACGAGCTCCATATCTTAACTTTATTCCGTTTAGTCATATAATTCCCCCTGCACTACCCTTGATATATTATCTTCTCTCATCAATCCACCCCTTTATCTCTTTAGGGCTGGGAATTCTGCCCTCACATAGCTTGACGGCATCAATAAGCACGGCGGGTGTCATGAATACACCTCGGGCAGCCATAATCCTGGGGTCTTTGATTTCCGTCAGTGCTACCTCTTTGCCTTCTTCCAGTTCCATCTCCTTGAGTACCTTGCGGACATTCTCCTTCGTGGCATGGCACCGAGGGCAACCCGGACCGCAAACTTCGATAATCATTATGGTAATACCTCCTTAATTATTATTTTTTAGTCCAAGATAAAGCCGGCAATCCAACCGACGATTGTTCCCAGAACTATAATAGTCGGAACATAGACCAGCGCCTTCTTGACCCCAAAAACCTTGGCAATGGCCAGCCAGTTGGGTAAACTAATACCCGGACCAGCAAGGAGTAGTGCCAAGGCTGGCCCTTTACCCATCCCCAGATTCATTAAGGTATCGACGAATGGTGCTTCGGTCATGGTGGCGAAGTAGGTAACGGCGCCAAGCAGGGTGGCCATAAATGACTAGCGCAAACCGGCACCACCGAGCCAGGTCTGAATCCATTCCTGAGGTAGAAGGGCACCGATAATGCCCACGATAAAAACCCCAGCCAGCAACAGGGGGAAGATGATGCGCACAAACCACCACGTCTCCTTAAGCCAGGCTTTAATTCGCTCTCTGTCGATAAACTTCCACACGTAGGCTGCTACCGCCAGCAGTCCTACTGCCCAGACCGCCACTTTTTGCCAGTATGGCCCTTGAGAAACAATATAATTCGGTGCTAACAGCCAGGCGACCAGCAGCAGGAGCAAAACCACTCCCTTCTTGCTCATCAAGGGACCGCGGCTCATCTGGATGTGGGAAACCCGGGTTTTTTCTTCCTTGTAGAAGGCATAGGCCATAACCAGGCCGACGACAAAAGCCATGAGCAGGGCACTTACTAGCCTGGCAATAACCATCTCAGCACCCAGTATCTGGCCTGTATAAACCAGAGCCAGAATGTTAGCTGCGGGGGCTGCCCAGAGCAGTATAAAGGCGGCACCGACACCGGCTCCCCCGTAATAGATACCACTGGCTACAGGAATAACGGTGCAGGAGCAAGCGGCAACAAAGAAGCTACCCCCCGTTGCAATGCCGAAAGAGGATAGCTTTCGGGCTGCGGCACCCAGATAGCTGATAATAGCCTCTCGTGAAACGAAAGTTACTATTCCGCCGGCCAAAAGAAAAGCTGGAATAAGACAGGTAAGCACGTGGAGAGCGATATAATCTTTAAGAGCATTAAGCCCGCCAAACAGGATATCAATAACCATAGTACTTCTTCCCTAAATGCGCATCTTTGCATCTAAATTAGCCAAAAAAAGAACTAGGTCGTTTTTCTCATATGGCTTACGCTAGCTGGCCCGACTCGCTCTGCTTTCCTCAATCGCTCCCTGTCTGTATCTATTACCTTGTTACCTTCTAGTGCCTTCCTCACGGCGTCAACAAGATCGGAATAGTATTCCTCCGTCCTCTCTCTAGATATAGAATATAGCGACCACAGCCCGTCCTTTCTTAGCTTGAGGAAACCGGCATCGTAAAGGGCACTCAGGTTGCGAGAGGCTCGGGTCTGGGAAATGTCCAGTGCCTGCATCACCTCACAGACACAGCATTCCCTTTCCAAGAGCAGGTTAAGTATCCTTAGCCGGGTCTCATCTGATAGAGCTTTGAAAGCTTTAACTACATCTCGCATGGTCTGAGCCTTTTATCTATATGCGCATTTACGGTTATATTTTAGCTCATTCGCCCTAGTCTGTCAAACTGTTTTATGGGCGGTCAAAAGAATTAGAAATATACGTATATTTACTCTCCTAATCCTAGAGTTAACAAAACGCTATTCTGTGCAACGGAGTATATCTAACTTCATGAACTCGACGGCTGTCTCTTATGCTACAGGGCATAAGGAGCACCTAGCCAATATACGTAAGACACGAAAACTCGCAAGCGTATTGGATAGTTAAATTTCTGCGAAGGCTAAAATCAAACCAAGTGTAAATTAGATACTGTGTATTTTGACCAGGTTGGTGCTTCCTGAGACAGCCAGGGGGATTCCGGCAATAATCACTATCAGGTCGCCCCTCTTGGCCAGGTTCGTCTCCAGCGCTGCCTTGCTCGCCAACTCAAAGACCTCCTCCAGATTTGCCGGCTCAGGTTCTTTAAGCGGTAGTACACCCCAAGCTAAAGAAAGACGACTCACCACTGATGCGGAGGGGGTTACAGCCAGAATAGGATGATACGGTCTATATTTCGACACCCTTAGGGCCGTAGTCCCAGCGGTAGTAAAGGCTACGATGGCCCTAGCTTCCACTTGGTGAGCCATCTGGCAGGCGGCCTTGGCGGCAGCGTCATTGACCTCAGGTAGAACATCCTGCCACCGGCTGCGGAGTATTTCCTCATAGGGGAACATCGCCTCAGCCTCCAAGGCTATTTTTACCATTGTCTCTGTAGCTTCGATGGGATAACTACCAATGGCTGTTTCCTCGGAGAGCATCAGAGCGTCACTGCCATCAAGGACAGCGTTGGCTACGTCGGCGGCCTCTGCCCTCGTCGGTGTAGCTGACCGGATCATAGACTCAAGCATCTGGGTGGCGGTAATTACCGGTTTTCCCTGGTGGTTGGCCTCCTTTATCAGTCGTTTCTGGGCCATTGGCACTTTCTCGATGCTTATGTCGAGGGCTAGGTCGCCTCTGGCTACCATGATACCTTCCCCTACTTCAAGTATGGCTCTGCTCTCTTCCAGAGCTCGTGCTTCCTCTATCTTGACAATGACAGGTATATCAGCCTTCATTTTTCTGAGTAGTTGCTTAACCTCTTGTACCTGTCGTACTGAGGAGATGAAAGATAGGGCAACAAAGTCAGCGTCCTCGGTGAGAGCAAAATCGAGATGCTGGCCGAAAACGGCCTTGATATCCCCATGACCAAGTTTTAGACCAGGAAGATCAAGGAGGATGCCTACGGGAAGTTTGAACTTTTGACTGAGCGACCGAACTTCAAAAATGAGCTGGCTGTGTTCCTGAAGTGTCCCATAGGCTAGGTTAAATCGGGCGACATCCATGCCGGCTTTTAACATTCTTTCAATAACTTCGGGAGAACTGCTGGCAGGACCCAGTGTGCACACTATCTTGACATGGCGTCTCGTTGTGGCTTTGTCCATCGTCGCCTATTATAGCATATCGGAAATTACGAAATATGAAGAACCGTGTACTGCACAATCTGAGTTAATGTGACATTCATACTGAATACTGGGAGTGACGCATTTGTCTGGACCTAGGTTGTCCTATAGTACCTCTGTCAGGAAAATCATAACCAGGATGCCAATAATTACGACGGCGCCACCGATAACTATACCAATGGCTATCTTGCTGCCGAGTGACGACCGACTGAAGGTAGTAACCTCAGGATGATTATCTATGGCAGCAGGCGCCTTGTGTGTCTTCAGTGGTGGCACTGCCTCAGCTTTAGGCCTAGCCTTGCCCTTGTCTTTCTTAAGGACACCCTGCCATAGGCTCTTGAGTTCAAGCCCAATGATGGCTAGCCCGGGGAGGAAAATAGTTAGTATGAAGCCAAGGCGCGTCTTTACGAAGGCAGCCAAATACCCCAAATAGGGTATATCAAAGATAACCTCACCCACCACCGCTGATGCTGACACCGGCGTGAGGTCGGGGTCTTCGCTGGCATTATTCTTATGCCTGAAAATTGGGTGAGGAAAAAGTGGACCGAGGTTAAAGATATAAACCAGATGGCAACCATATTCGACGTGCCCAAGCCGATAGTGTGGGCCTCGCTCAAGCACCTAAGCTTGATTTAGCGATTTAGCAACCCTATCTCGCTCTTCTTCC
>Ga0114930_10001936_pt1 | contig 19058 bp, 13 predicted proteins | sample AnhtaG_FD_87300 | JGI IMG/M metagenome (GOLD analysis project Ga0114930, IMG submission 87300) | Deep subsurface microbial communities from Anholt, Denmark to uncover new lineages of life (NeLLi) - Anholt_01485 metaG | ecosystem: Environmental > Aquatic > Marine > Oceanic > Sediment | place... | reverse complement strand
GAAGGTGTCACGAAGTGATCACCCTGTGAAATAAAACCTTATACAATGAAGACACTTTTTTCTGTTGGTGATAACACCAACAGAGAACTTAAAATGCAAACTATTTTATGACCCGAGTAGTAACTAATATCTATACAAGAAATAATACAACATGGGAATGGCAAAAAAAGATTGAATGTAAAATGCAAATGGCAAAATGTAAATTGCAAATTAAAAGAAAAACTTCCGTTTCATCAATTTAAAGCAGCTAACCTGGATTATTCATAAATTCGATTTTTGAGTAATGTAAAACTAAATAATATCAATTGAAAACAATGTCATTCCCAGCTTGCATGTCATTCCCGCCACAAAAGTGCCCCGAGTACTCGGGGTCACTATGTGAGTGGCTTTCGCCATGAAAACGGGAATCCATAAAAAATTATACTGGATTCCCACTTTCGTGGGAATGACAATGAAGAGTGGGAATGACAATGAAGAGTAGGAATGACAATGAAGAGTAGGAATGACAATGAAGAGTGGGAATGACAATAAGAGTGGGAATGACAATGAAGAGTGGGAATGACAATAAGGGTGAAATTCAACAACATATTATAAAAATAAATACAACATTTTAATCCCTCTAAGCGGGATCAATAATTTAAGACTGTTCAATAATAAGTTTTTAAAATTGAATGTACAATATATGGAAAAATATTCATGAATCAACACAATATCTTGTTTTCGAAAATGATAATTTCGAATTATTGAACAGTCTCAATTTATCTATAAAAATAAAGAATTTTATGAATTTTTCAGACTAAATAATAATTTTTTCGTTGTGCATTTTTCATTTTTACCTTGCACTTTTTAATTTTTTGACTGGTTCAAGTTTATAACATAAATCTAAACGTTTTATGATTTCAAAATGCTAAGCTCCAATTTGAACATAAAAAAATCACCCATCATCCATCGCAGAGTTGATAACCCCGAGGTACTCGGGGCGGTAAAACAAGGCTCATACTCTCGCTCTCTGCCGTTAAAGCCGCATATTCCGATAAAGCGTGTTCTTCTGATTTTGACCATGTTGTGCACTGCTTTAATTCTTTTAATCTGGCTTCAGATTCAGATTGATAAGGTCTCATCCAGCGTTAAAGAGCTCGAACAAAAAATAAATGATCAGCAAAGTATTAACCGTTATGCCACGCAAGATATAGACAAAGCGACTACATATGAGATTATTTATCCGATTGTGAAATCCCGGTTTAACATGGATTATCCAGCCACACCGCAGATACAGCTTCAGGTTCCCGGTGAGGTATTGTCCGGAAAAAAGTAATACAGGTTAACAAAAATTGAAATAATTATGCATGTACGAATAAAGATACTCGAATATTTCCTCGTTCTTATCTGGATATGTTTGTCTGCGCGCCTTTTTTACATACAGGTATACCGTGGAAACGACTTCGCATTATTAAGTAAAAATCAGCACCTCAAGGAAGAGATCCTGCCTTCTTCACGGGGAGATATTCTTGACCGGCATGGTCGGAAACTGGCAACCGACCTTGCGTATTACGAATTTTCCGCAGAACCACCACGCGTAAGGGATGCCTGGAAAGTTGCAACTGTATTTGCGCAGCATCTTGAAAAGACTCACAATGACTACTTAAGAATATTAAAACAAAATAAAAAATTTGTCTATTTAGACAGAAAAGTCCCGGCAGAAAAAGCGGAAAGAATATTGCAGAGAGACTTAATAGGCGTCAATTATGTAACGGAATTCAAACGGTTTTACCGGCACGGTGATATTACCGGTCAATTAACCGGTTTCACAGATGTTGATAATGTGGGAATCGAAGGTCTTGAGTTGAAATTTAACGAAACCCTCGCCGGAATTCCAGGTAAAAGAATCCTCACGACCGACGCGCTCGGCAATCAGAAAACTGATTTCAACTACCCTGTTCAAAAACCGGTCAACGGGAACAACATCATTACGACGCTTGACCTTGACTGCCAGATAATAGCCGTTGAAGAACTGTCAAAAGCCATCGAACAATATAATGCTCTGTCGGGTACCGTAATTCTCATGCATCCGATGACCGGGGAGATTCTCGCCATGGCATCGCTGCCGGCTTTTGACAGCAATAATCCGGGTGCCGTTCAATCACATTTACGAAAAAATAGAAGTATCAACGATACATTTGAGCCCGGCTCAATTTTTAAACTTGTCACTGTTGCGGCTGCCTTAGAACTGGGGGTTGTCGCCCCGGAAAATACAATCTTTTGTGAAAACGGGCAAATTAAGCTCGGCAACCGGCTCTTTCGCGATTCCAAACCGCACGGCAATCTAACCGTTCAGGAAGTGATAGAATATTCAAGCAACATCGGAACATATAAAATTGCTGAAAAGGTTGGCGCTAAAAATCTGTATAAATTCGCAAAAAAATTCGGATTCGGGTCAAAAACCGGCATAGAAATTGGTGGCGAATCTCCCGGAATACTCAGGCAAACCTCGGAGTGGTCGTCCCACTCTCTTGCCTCGATAGCCATTGGACAAGAAATTGCCGTTAATGCACTGCAAATAATTAATTCTTATGCTGCTGCGGCTAACGGGGGAATTTTGATGAAGCCGTACATCGTCAGAGCAGTCTCCGACCCGTCCGGCGCTGTAATCAAAGAATTCAAACCTCAGATAATCCGCAGAGTTATATCAAAGCGAACTGCAGAAATCCTGACGAGCTTTTTTGAAGGTGTGGTGGACCACGGGACTGCGGTCTCAGCAAAAATTCCGGGAAATACCCTCGCCGGCAAAACCGGAACAGCTCAAAAAGTAGACCAGGAGGCGAAAACGTATTCCGATAAAGATTTTATATCCTCATTCGCTGCGTATTATCCTTCAAAAAATCCAAAAATCGCCGGCATAGTAGTTATAGATTCACCTCAGGAAACATATTATGGCGGTACTGTCGCTGCGCCGGTAATGAAAAATATTATTAACCGCATTACTCACATACCCGGAAGTACTTTGTTAGAATCATTTGACCCCATAACGGAAAATGCACCGAAGAAAGAAAGTATTTTTAAGATAATATTAAGTTTAGTGTGCGGTAATCATCCAAAATATTTTCCAGCATTATGGACAACAGTTGAACCGGCAGATGATTCAGAAAACTTAGAAGAAGATAAAAAAAGCCGGTCTCCACAGTCCTTTGTAATTAAATTTGACCGGAAAGATGGAGAGAAAAACTCTGAAAACGGTCCAACGGTAAAAAATCAGAATTATGTAAATGTTCCGGACGTCACCGGTATTTCGATACGCGATGCGGTAAAGATATTAGTTCAAAAAAGGTTAAATATCAAAATAACGAGCGGTTCCGGGCTTGTAGCCGAACAATTTCCACTGCCGGGTGAAAAGGTTGTATCAGGAACAATAACTTATCTGCGCGCAGAAATAGCTGAGAATTTATCCGGGAATAAAGAGAAATAAAATCAACTTTTCATTGTTACATGGCACTATTGAGGGAACTATTACACGAGGTATCAATAATTCAAAAGAAGGGTAACATCGATATTCAGATAAAAAGTATTCAATACGACTCCCGCAAAGTTTCACCGGGTGACCTTTTCGTGGCAATTAAGGGGGGAGAGCTTGACGGTCACGATTATATTGACGCAGCCATCCGGCAAGGTGCGAGCGCTGTTGTCGGAGAATTATCCACATCCGACGAGAAATTTCCCTATATGCCCTATATTCAGGTCGGAAATTCCCGTGCAGCCATGGCGCACATGGCTTCTGCTTTTTACGGGCATCCATCACGTTCGATGATGATGATAGGCATAACCGGGACGAATGGTAAAACCTCGACTGTATACCTGATTGACAGTATTCTTCAAGCAAGCGGTTTAAAAACCGGAATACTTGGGACGGTTGTTTATCGGGTCGCCGGAGAGGCGCACATAGCTAATTTGACAACGCCGGAATCATCCGTGCTGTATCAATTATTGCATTCGATGTTGCAGCATAAGACTGAGGCAGTGGTAATGGAAATATCGTCTCATGCCTTAGAACAATATCGAGTAGAGGGATTGGCATTTCGATTGGCTTTGTTTACCAATCTCTCACAAGATCACCTGGATTACCACCGGTCTATGGACCAGTATGCGACCGCGAAACAACGGCTGTTCAGACAGGTCGATCCCGTTGTGGGCGAGAACATTATTAACGGTGACGACCCGATGAGTCCCGTGATGGCTCAACAGAACCGTAGACCGGTTTTTACTTTCTCCGCTGCTCCGGGGAAGGCTGATGTCTTCCCCGGGCATGTGGAGTTTTCGTTTAAAGGTATTTCGGCAAATCTGCATACACCGATGGGCAGGCTTACAGTACGGTCTCCACTTTTAGGCAGACACAATCTGTACAACATTATGGCAGCCGTTTCAGCCGGTATATGTTTAGACGTTCCCGCTGCAATGATCGAAAAAGGAATAAAAAATCTTGCCGAAGTCCCGGGCAGGCTTGAACCGGTAGACGAAGGTCAGCCATTTTCCGTTCTGGTCGACTACGCCCATACGCCGGATGCTATGGAAAAAGTCATCCATGCCGTCCGTGAGTTAGTCACCGGCAGTCTTATTGTTGTATTCGGCTGCGGCGGCGACAGGGACAGAATCAAACGACCCCTCATGGGCAGCGTGGCTGAAAGAGAAGCAGACAGGGCGATACTTACATCAGACAACCCGCGCACGGAAGACCCGATGCAAATTATAGATGACACGTTGGAAGGCGTCAAAAACAAAGATTCAATGGAAGTATTTGTTGACCGGACGGAAGCAATTCATCGCGCTCTCGATGTGGCTGCCGAATCGGATTGCGTTTTGATCCTGGGGAAGGGACATGAAACCTACCAGGTAATCGGAACGCAGAAAATATCCTATGACGACAGAGAAATAGCACGGAATTTTTTACGAGATAAATTCAAAAACAAAGATTCGACCTCCGGAAGCGAAAATGAGCCGATTGACGCTGCAGGATATCCTGCAAATTGAGGGAGTAATGCCCAGGCAGCCCCGAGTTCTCGGGGTGCTTCGGGATGGAATAGAGATTAGCGGAGTGTCGATTGATTCCCGAACCATTAAGCCAGGGGAGATGTTCTTTGCCATTAAGGGGGAGCGCTTTGACGGTCATTCATTTCTGCAGGATGTTATTAATAAAGGGTGTAAATCCGTTGTGGTCTCGCTGGATTGGGAACTGCCTTCCTCTTCGGAATGGGATGAGGTAATAATCCTGTATGTTCCGGATACTACGCGTGCTCTGGGAGATCTTGCGGCGATTCACCGGAAAAAATTTGACATTCCAATCGTAGCTGTGACCGGAACCAACGGCAAAACGACAACAAAAGAGATGATTTTCTCGGTTCTTTCGCAGAGGCACAGAGTCGTTAAATCGCAGGGAAATTATAACAATCAATACGGTGTGCCGCTGACGCTGTTTCAGTTGACCGGTGACACCGAAATTGCCGTCGTCGAGCTTGGCGCAAGTTATCCCGGAGATATTGCACAATTGTGCGGCATTGCACTTCCGACTCACGGTATTATTACCAATATCGGTAAAGGGCATATTGAATTCTTTAAAACGGAAGACGAGATTGTGCATACGAAAACTGCTTTGCTCCACGCAATTAAAGACCGGGGAGCGGGTTTTATTAACGGAGACGACCCCAGACTAAAGCCGCTTGCAGAACAGTTCGACAATGTGCGGACTTTCGGCTTAGGCGCTGGAGTGAATTTTCGCGGTGAAAATCCGGTTATGCAGCCTGACGGAGGATTTGTATTTACGATTAATTATGAGGGCAGGCGCAAGACCTGCCCCTACGAGCGGATGAGAATCAGGCTGTCCGTTCCGGGGAGAAATAATATGTACAACGCACTTGCGGCAGCGGCTGTCGGCTTGAATTTTGGTCTGGACGAAACTGCGATTCGCGAAGGGCTCGAGTCTTTCACAAGTTTTTCACAGCGGATGGAAATGACCAAGTGGAACGGGGTGACAATCATTAACGATTCGTATAACGCCAACCCTGATTCGATGGTCGCCGCACTTGAATTGCTTATGGAATTCTCATCAACAGGAAAACGTTTTGCTGTTCTGGGAGATATGCTGGAACTTGGCGCTATCAGCAAAAAAGAGCATGAATCAATCGGCAGGAAAGCAGCGGCTCTCAGCGTGGACCGTCTTATTACCGTCGGTCGGGATGCCCAGTTTATTTCCGAAAGCGCTCGGGAGGAAGGGCTTCGTGCTTCTGAACATGTTGATGACCACCATAAAGCGGCAATGCTGCTTCGTATGGAACTGCAGCCCGGAGACGTTATGCTTATAAAAGGCTCACGGGGCAGCACTATGGAGAAAGTACTGGAGTATTTGTATCAAAAATAATAAACCACAGAGAACAATGAAAATGCAAAATGCATAATGAAAAATGAAGAATACATGTTGAATATAAACGAAAATTAATTTTTCATTTTGCATTATTAATCTACTGTTAAAGTGGAATTTAATGCAGAAAATATTGCAGGAAAGCGAATTGGTGTACTTGGCGCAGGAAGGAGTGGACTTGCGGCAGCCCGCCTCCTGCTTAACAATGGCGCCGATGTTTTTCTCAGTGATCATAAAACTTCAGCAGAAGTAGAGAATGAATGCAGGGAACTGTCCAGAAGTTTTGGGACCGGGCAGGCGCAAGATCAGCCCCTACTTGAATATGAACTTGGGAGGCATTCAGACAAGATTTTACATTCACTGGATTTGCTGGTTATCAGCCCGGGCATCGGTCTTGACAACCCGGTTGTGATAAAAGCCCGGGGAAAAAGCATTCCGGTTGTCGGTGAATTAGAAGTCGCATCATGGTTTTGCCGTAATCCGGTTATTGCGATTACAGGAACAAACGGCAAAACAACCGTAACAATGATGCTAAATGAAATTTTTAAAGCCGCCGGCAGACCGGCTAAAGTTGCAGGTAATATAGGCACTGCATTCGGAGTCCCGCTTAGCGGGATTGAAGATTTAGAGCCTGATGCGACGGTCATTTTGGAGGTTTCAAGCTATCAATTAGAAACAACCAAGTATTTTCATCCAAAAACTGCGGTTATACTCAATATTACGCCAGACCACCTGCACCGGCATAAAACTATGGATGAATATACGAAGTGCAAGTTACGTATTGGTGAAAACCAGACACAAGATGACGTACTAATCTTAAATCGTAATGATGCTTTATTAACTAATGCTGACCGGTTGTCAAGCATACCGGGCAGCGCCCAACGCCTGTGGTTCAACAACAGGGGTGCAATCGGGTCAGGTGCAGGTGTGAAGAAAGATGCTATGTATTTATTTATCGAGGGAGAAGAATTAAAGATTACAGGGTGCGGTGCAATTCCGGTACCGGGAACGCATAATATCGATAACGCACTTGCCGCCGCGGCTGCGGCACATTTTTCAGGAATATCACCGGATAGTATTCGGAAGGGGTTGCAATCATTTAAAGGGCTCGAACACCGCTTGGAGCATGCAGGCATCGTCAATGGAATTACATTCATCAATGACTCAAAAGCGACTAACATCGATGCGATGATTGCGGCTCTGCGTTCATTTACCAAACCGGTTATTCTTATAGCCGGCGGCGAAGATAAAGGCAGCGACCTCAGTGTTGCCAACGAGCATTTGAAAGATAAAGTAAGAGTGCTGGTTCTACTTGGTGAAGCTGCAGAGAGGATGTCTCATGCATGGGGGAACATCGTTGATGACAGCAAAATAGCAGGGAGCTTTGAAGCCGCCGTTCATACTGCATTTAAAAAGGCACATGCCGGAGATACGGTTTTGCTCTCACCCGGATGCGCCAGTTTTGACATGTTCAAAAGTTTTGAAGAACGGGGAGAGGTGTTTAAAGAGATTGTACGGGGGATGAAATAGCTATTAGCTGTTAGCTGTTAGCTATTAGCTTTTAGCCCTTAGCTATTAGCTATTAGTTATTCTGGATAATTCATCCCCCGAGTACTCGGGGGATGAATTATTGCCTTTTTCCCCGAGTACTCGGGGCATGAGAAAAATTGTGATTTAATTACAAAGACAAAATATCAAATCCCCCTTAGTCCCCCTTTTAAAAAGGGGGAGACTTTAGTTCCCTCTCCCCTTATGGGAGAGGGTTAGGGTGAGGGTGAAAAATTAAACGAGTTCAAATAACTAAATCTATTCGTTTAAGTCTCTTTTATAAATATGTCAGATTCTGAATCCCGAAACTTCGGGACAGGATGACAGCGGTAAATGAATTATACATAAAATGACAATGTCGATAAAAAAAGCTAACAGCTAATAGCTAACAAAAAATGCCCGAACGCAAATATACAACTGATTATCTCTTACTTATTGTGATTTTAGTACTGGTTGCCATAGGTATCGTTATGGTATATAGTGCAAGCTTTGCTATCGCAGGGGCAAAATTTGACGAAACCGATTATTTTTTAAAAAAACATGTAGTACGTGTGTTTATCGGTCTTGCGGTCATGGGTGTATTATTAAAAATCGACTACCACCACATCAGGAAATTGTCAAAGATCGGACTTTTTTGCGCCATCGGCTTCCTGGTGTATCTGCTGGTTGAGCAGTTTATTAAAGTTAACAGTGTTACACGATGGCTGGATTTTGGTCCATTCTCTTTTCAACCTTCAGAATTAGCCAAATTTGCCCTTGTGTTTTACATGGCAGATACGCTTGACCGCAAACAAGACAAGCTGGGCAGTTTTGCCGACGGATACCTCCCGCCGCTCATGATAGCTGCCGGTGTTGCAACATTGATTTTAGTAGAACCCGATTTCAGCGGCGCTGTGATAATTGCAATTATTGTACTCATGATGTTTTTTTTAGGGAATGTCAGACTTCACCATCTTGTCGGCACCGGTATTGCGGCTCTGCCCATTTTTGCCATAACTGTGTATAATTCACCATACAAGCTCAAACGTTTGCTCGACTTTTTGAACCCTGCGGCTGACCTTTTAGGCGGCAATTACCAGATCAACCAGTCGTTAATCAGCCTTGGCAGCGGTGGGTTTTTTGGTGTCGGTATCGGTCACAGCAAGGAAAAATTGCTGTATCTGCCCGAGCCGCATACCGATTTTATCTTCTCCATACTCGGAGAAGAGATGGGGTTTATCGGTGCCCTGTTTGTTTTAGTACTGTTTTTCGTAATTCTCTGGCGCGGGATGGCCATTGCCTACCGCGCACCGGACCTGTATGGAAGTTTACTTGCGGCAGGCATCACTCTGTGCATTGTAATTGTAGCATTTATTAACATCGGTGTCGTGTGCGGCATTCTGCCAACTACAGGGCTGCCGATACCATTTATCAGTTACGGTGGTTCATCATTATTATTATCACTTGGCGCTTGCGGCGTATTACTAAATATTGCACAACATCAAAAAGCAATTTTAATTGAAACCGCAAAGTGAATTACGAAGTGCGAAGTGAGAATGTCGAATGTCGAATTGCGAAGTGCGAATGTCGAATTGCGAATGACGAATGTCGAATTGCGAAGTGCGAATATTGAAGTACGAATGACGAGTGTTGAATTAGAAAGAGCAAATTTTGAATAATTTATCTCAAAATCTTAGCGTTCTTTGTAACTACTTTGTGAACTCTGCGGTAAAAGACAATGCGTTTCGGAAAAATTAAACACCTCCATTTTGTCGGCATAGGCGGCGCCGGAATGAATGGACTGGCAGAAATAATGGTCAATTTGGGCTTTCGCGTGAGCGGTTCAGATTTAATAGAAAGCGCCGTCACACGGAGGATGCAGGAGTTTGGCATTGATATAATGTATTCACACGATGCGCAAAATATTTCAGGAGCAGACGTAGTAGTCTATTCTGCGGCAGTCCCTGAGAACAACCCGGAGCTGGTTGAAGCCCACAGGAGGAACATCCCGGTTGTAAAACGCGCTGTTATGCTTGCCGAACTGATGCGTTTAAAATACGGGATATGCATTGCGGGAACACATGGAAAGACGACCACGACCTCGATGATTGGGCAGGTTTTAACCGCCGGTGGTTTAGACCCGACGATTGTTGTAGGCGGTAAGGTAAAAAGCCTTGGATCGCATGTCCGAGTGGGTGCCGGCGACTATATAGTGACCGAGGCAGACGAATTTAACCGTTCCTTTTTATCGCTGTCCCCTACAATAGCGGTGATAACTACCCTGGAGCTGGAACATCTCGATTCATATAAGGAATTGGAATCGCTGAAAGAAGCGTTTCTCGAGTTTGCATTAAAAGTTCCTTTTTACGGAAGCATAATAGCGTGTATCGATGACGAAGCGGTCAGGGATATACTCCCGAAACTGGAGCGGAGGATCATTACCTACGGCACGAACACGCAGGCGGATTTCCAGCCTGAACAGATGCAATTTGATCAATTTGAATCATCCTTTTTGGTGCGATGGAAAGGCGAATCACTGGGATATTTTACCATTAACACGCCGGGTGCGCACAATATTAATAACGCTGTGGCAGCCATTGCGGTTGGACTGGAGATGGAAGTTCCCCTCGAAGTAATACGTTCGGCACTGAAAGAGTTTAGCGGTGTTTTCCGGCGGTTTGAACTAAAAGATGAGATAGATGAGATAATGATTGTCGATGACTATGCCCATCATCCCACCGAGGTGAAAGCGAGCCTTAATGCAGCAAAAACAGGATGGAAAGACCGCCGCATCATCGCTGTTTTTCAGCCGCATCTTTACAGCAGAACAAGGGATTTTTATAAGGATTTCGGTGAAAGCTTCGATGATGCGGATACCGTCATAATTACGAATATTTATCCGGCGCGTGAAGAACCGATACCCGGAATATCCGGCAAGATGATAGCGGATTGGGCAGCTAAAATAGGACACCCTGATGCACGGTATATCCCCGGTAAAAAAGAGGTTATAGACGAGGCAGCCGAACGCGCACGCCCGGGAGACATTGTTATAACGCTCGGCGCAGGTGATGTGTGGGACATCAGTGAAAGAATAATACTAAAACTTAAGAAAAAACATTTATAGCGGGAGTGTTGATCCCGCTAAGCGGGACGATAAAGTACTATAAACAACATGTATTAACTCTGTTGGTGATAACACCAACAGAGAACGGAATGGAATGGAAAACCAACAGAGAACGGAATGGAATGGAACACCAACAGAGAACGGAATGGAATGGAACACCAACAGAGAACGGAACGGAATGGAACACCAACAGAGAACGGAACGGAATGGAACACCAACAGAGAACGGAACGGAACACTAACAGAGAATAGAACGGACGGAAGAACATTTATGAATTTGATTTGTTATCGAATCATTTTATTGTCGTCCTGTCCCGAAGTTTCGGGATTCAGGATCTAAAGGAGCTCTGGAATAAGTGATACAGCATAATAATCGAAAACACCAGAGTAAATTCCGGCGTTTACTGCGCATAGTAAAGCGGCTCATGTATGTATGCATTACCGGCGCCGCAGTTTACTTTATTATTACAGGGGTGAAATTCTGGATTACGCATTCAGAAGTATTTCGTGTTACACAGGTCGAGGTTACCGGAGCAAATATTCTTTCGGTGGAGGATATTCGCTCGTTGATCACGCTTGAACAGGACCAAAGAATCTTTGACATGGACATGAAACCGCTTAAAAAGAAGATTGAAGCTAACCCTTATATCGCACATGTTTCAGTTGGCAGGAAATTTCCCGGTACAATATCAATCGATCTAAATGAACGCACCCCATTTGCATATATATCATTGAATAAAGTGTACTTTGTCGATGCCGGGGGTTATTTACTTCCCACAAGGTGGGAGATTCCCGAAAATCTTAACGGTATAAAGAAATATGCTGATCTCCCAATTATTACCGGGATTTCCGTAAAAAATCCGAAAATAGGCGCAAAGACAACGGATATGCGTTTGACCAAGGCTTTATCATTTTTGCAGTTACTCTCAAGCGAATTTTCCGAATATATGGATACTATTTCAGAACTCCATTGCAACCCTGATGGGTCCTTCTCGCTATTTCTATCCGAAAATGGGGTCAGGGTAGAATTCGGTACCGGAGATTACAGAAATAAACTGGTTAAATTACACTATTTTCTTGCCTATTACGAGGAACGCAACCAGGAAAACAAACTCCAGTACATCAATTTAAAATACCGGGACCAGATTGTAGTCAAGGAGGTGAATTAAGAAATTTTGACAATTTATCGGGGATATTATTTGAAATTCGCATATACTTCTACGCAGATTAACGCTGTCCCGCTTAGCGGGATTATGATATACGCTGACATTATTTTTTATTGAAAAACTTATCATAAAAAATCATCCCCGAGTACTCGGGGCTGCGCGTCCTTCTGCGTCTTATATATGTTTTGACAAATATTACTGCCAGTATATTGAGAAAAGAGTTTAGAAAAGGAGTGTCAAATGCCTGAAAAAGATATCATAGCCGGTCTTGATATCGGAACGACAAAAATCGGCGTTGTTGTTGCAGAAAAAGGTCAATTTAACGAGATTAAAATTCTCGGGGTAGGCACCAGCCCGTCCAACGGTTTAAGGCGGGGAGTCGTGATAAATATTGATAAAACGGTGCGTTCAATCGAAAAAGCCGTTGAAGATGCCGAACTCCAATCCGGTGTAGAGATACGCTCTGTCTATGCGGGTATTGCCGGAGACCACATCCGCAGCCTGAATTCTCGCGGGATAGTGGCGGTTTCTAATAATGAAATCAGCCAGGCGGATATTGAACGTGGAATCGAAGCCGCTAAGGCAATATCCCTTCCCATTGACCGTGAGATCATTCATATTTTATCACAGGAATTCATTGTTGATGACCAGGACGGAATCCGCGACCCGATTGGGATGTCCGGTGTGCGTTTAGAAGTGGAGACGCATATTGTGACCGGCGCTGTGACATCCGCACAAAACATTTACAAAAGTGTTGAACGTGCTAAACTCAGTGTTCAGGATATTGTCCTCCAACCACTAGCATCCAGTTATGCTGTTCTTGCTGATGATGAGCGGGAATTGGGTGTTGGTATGCTGGATATCGGCGGGGGAACTACGGACATTGCTCTCTTTTTCGGTGGCAGCATCCGTCATACAGGTGTAATAGGGCTTGGCGGGAAAAATGTAACAAACGATATCGCCATTGGTTTACGAACCCCGCTTGAACAGGCAGAAAAAATCAAGCTTGAGTATGGCTGCTGCTACATCGATAACATTACCGAAGAGAAATACATAACAGTTCCAGGCGTTGGAGGACGCGAGCCGCGAAAAGTATCCAGTTCAATACTTACACGGATTATCCAACCGCGCATGGAGGAAATTTTATCGCTTGCGCTCAGGGAAATTAAACAGTCGGATTACATAGACCTTTTGACCACCGGCATTGTTTTAACGGGCGGGTGCAGTATGATTCCCGGTGTAGTCGAGCTGGCAGAGTCCGTTTTTGACATGCCGGTACGCCTGGGCATTCCCAAGGGAATCTCTGGGTTGGTCGATTCAGCAAAAAATCCAATGTACGCAACCGGTGTCGGACTGGTAATTTATGGAGATATAAACAGGTCTTCCAGCGAATATTTTAGCGGTGACGATACCCGGCTACATGAGAAAATACACAGTCGTATGAAACAGTGGTTCGGGGAATTCTTTTAAAAGGTGAACTACAGAGAAAGTACAGAGAAAACAGAGGACGAAGAGAAAATATTTAAGTATAAATGAGAATGTTTTCCGCTGGCGAGTATGACTTCATCTGAGGAAGGTGTTCTTTCACATAGAGACCCCGAGCACTCGGGGCACCTTCGCTATTAGAAAACCGGCGAGGTGAATCCCGAAACTTCGGGATCGCCGAGCAACAAAAATATAAGAAATCAGAAAATATGAGAGTTTGAATTTTAAATAATAGAACAAGAGAAGGAGGAAAACATGAGGTTTGAGTTTGACGAATCATTGACCGAAGGCGCAATAATGAAAGTGATTGGTGTCGGTGGAGCCGGAGGAAACGCCATAAACGGGATGATCCAGGAGCGTCTTTATGGAGTAGACTTTGTAGCCATCAACACCGATATGCAAGCGCTTGAAGCAAACCGTGCAGAAATAAAATTGCAAATAGGCGGGAATATAACAAAGGGTTTGGGTGCCGGCGCTGATCCTGAAATTGGACGTAGAGCAATGGAGGAAGATAGAGACCGGTTAGCAGAAATGCTGACCGACACGGATCTGGTATTTATTACCGCCGGTATGGGCGGGGGCACCGGAACCGGGGGAGCGCCGATAATTGCCGAAATCGCAAAAGACCTTGGGGCACTGACCGTCGGAATAGTTACAAAGCCGTTCTATTTCGAAGGTAAAATACGAATGGTACGCGCTGAGGAAGGAATTGACCAACTCAAGGAAAAAGTCGATACGTTGATTGTTATTCCTAACCAGCGGCTGCTTTCGATTGTTGATAAAAATACCTCCCTCTTTTCCGCATTCAGGCTTGCAGATGAAATTCTCTATCAGGCGACAAAAGGAATCTCGGACCTTATCACGGTTCCCGGACTGGTAAACCTGGATTTCGCCGACGTGCGGACGATTATGATCGGTATGGGCGATGCTCTGATGGGCACCGGTTCCGCCTCGGGTGACAATAAAGCAATAGAATCTGCGACTCAGGCAATTTCAAGCCCATTACTTGAAGAAGTATCGATTGATGGCGCTGAAGGGATACTGGTTAACATCTGCGGCGGTAAGGAAATGACGCTGTTTGAGGTCAATGATGCCACCTCCGTTATCTTTGATTCGGCAGGTTCTGATGCCAATATTATTTTTGGCGCTGTAATCGATGAAGAGATGCATGATGAAATGCGGGTTACGGTTATCGCCACCGGATTTAACAAAAAACCTAAAAAGCAGCCTACAAAAGAAAAACTCTTCATTGAATTAACCAGACCGGAAATAACTATGAAAGAGAGGGATAGACCGACCATTGACCGGATTAAGGATATAGTAACAAATGAGAAAGAGACAGACGCTCATGATAATGAATCAAAAACATTTGCCCCGGAAGACTTAGACATTCCGGCATTTTTACGAAAGCAAATGGATTAACCGTTTAAATTTAAAACCGCCCTCCTTCTAAAAAACGGGGTGGCCTGAATATATAAGGTCACCCCACGTAGTTTATTATAATTCGCTCTTTATGTATGTAGGTATACGATTAAGACACAATAAATAATACAAAATATACAGCAATTTCATTGCAATTTGCACAACATAAACGGTGTATACTACTTTTTACATTTACGCAATAAACATTTTCGATATTTTTCCATTCGAGGTTCTTATGAAAAGTAAATTACAAAGTAGTGAAAACGAACCATCCCGCTTAGCGGGATTGGACACGTCATCTAATTTAAATAATAAATCTGCTCAGAAAAAGTCTAAATTCCCTCGGGAAAAAATAGATAAATGTCTTGCTAAAGCCTTTTCCCCTACAAAAAAAAGCGCTGAAGAATATGCCGCTATGAGAATAATTAATTGGGTAGACAGCACAATGGCTCACGTTGACAGGGATTTGGTAAGATGATTTTTAGCCTGAATAATTTATAAATCCTTAGTTTTCCAGATTGCCCTCTCTCGATATAATCATTTTTTATATAGTTACAACCGCCGGTAGATAAACCTTAATAAATAACTTAACTTTGTAAATTTTAATCGCCCCGAGTACTCGGGGCGGCTACCTTAAAGATTTTATCGGTGGGTAGCCGCAGGTTTTAACCTGCGTTTTTGATGATATAAACATGAATATTGAAAATTTACAAAAGTTTTGTAATTAAGGTAAATTGTTTAATTCATTCCCCCTTAATAAAGAGAAATAGGTATTGTGTACCCCTATTTTTCGCAACATGAAAATTATGTTAATTTTTCTGTATTTTACTATACTTCTATGAAAAAGAAAAGTTCCAAGTTAGAAACAGGATACTTGTCAATAAATTCCTTTTAGAACAAGAAACTCTCAATAAGTCCCCCTTAGAAAAGGGGGATTTAGGGGGTTATAAGAAAGGTTCTAATTTCTAATGAATTTTTTATACAACCCCCTGTTTCCCCCTTTGTTAAGGGGGAATTAATTATTTTCCCTTTGTTAAGGGGGAATTATTAATACAATTCACCATCCCACTTAGCGGGATCGCCCTGTCATTCCGGACTTGATCCGGAATCTATGCTTTTTTTAGATCCTGAATCCCTGCTTAGCGGGATAAGGACGACAGAAGAGCTGATTTTATGAAAAAATGAGCATTTTACCGTAAATTTCTCAAAAAACTGCCTAATAAATCCTAAAAAATGGTGTTTTTGGGTGAAAATAGTATTTTTAAACCCTGTAACTCATTGTAAAATCCCGAGTACTCGGGACGAGTTTCGTGAAAGGTACTATATTATACTCCTATTGCAGTTAATTTGTGTATAATTTATATGCTATATTGATTATTATTTCAAATTAAAATAAAAAATAAATATTAATTGACAATTCTATTACTTTTAATTACATTAAAAATAGTTGAGTCGATTAACTGTCGTTTTTAAAACGTAAGTTTTTGCTACGTGTAATACTTTTATATGTTATTATCAGGGGGATAAAAGTAGGAATAACTCAAAAAGAAGAACGAAGACTACTACGAATTATTGATTTGTCCAGCACAGCAAGATAAGAGACTTGAACACTACTCAAGTGCCTGCTTTTATCATTCCTGTATTAATATATCCGAATTTTATAGTTAAAATTTCATAATTCTTTAAAGCTGTTCAAATTTAAATAAAGAGAAAACAAAATGCGAAAAATTAGTGTTTTTGTATTGTTGTCGTTTTTGATATTTGTGTTCTGTAATAAAAATCCGGTGGAACAGACTCCACCCGATGAAATTAGTGCAACTAAAATCGCTTTTCAATCATACATGGATGGAAATTCCGAGATATATGTAGTGGATTCTAATGGTTCAAATCTGACAAACCTAACGAATAATTATGCAATTGATGCTTGTCCTTCTTGGTCTCCGGACGGTACGAAAATCGCTTTTATATCAACAAGAGATGGTAATCCCAACCTCTATGTAATGGATTCTAACGGCTCAAATGTAATAAAGCTAACGAATGATTCAAGAAATTATGCATTTCCAATTTGGTCGCCCGATGGGGAAAAGATCGTTATGACGTATGAATATAATAGTATTAATCCCGATATATATGTAGTGGATTCTGACGGTTCAAATCTGGCAAATCTAACGAATAATTCAGTACCTGATTATGATCCATCCTGGTCACCCGATGGGACAAAAATCGCTTTTACAACTCGCCGCGACGGTAATTACGAAATTTATGTGATGAATTCTGACGGCTCAAACCCTATAAATCTAACGAATAATTCTGCCACTGACGAGTATCCATCATGGTCACCTTACGGAACAAAGATCTCTTTTAATTCTGGAAGGGATAGTGGTCGTGGGATCTTTATAATGAATTCTGATGGTACAAATCCGGTAAATCTGACGAGTAATTCAGGATCTGATTGGAGGCCATCATGGTCGCCGGACGGAACGAAAATCGCTTTTTGGTCTTACAGGGGAAGTAAGGGGTGCGAAATTTATGTAATGGATTCTGACGGTTCAAATCAAACATATCTAACTTATACTTATGAGCTTGATTATGAGCTATCATGGTCGCCGGACAGCAGAAAGTTAGCTTTTATGTCTGATATGTCTTTCCTTCATAGATACAAGATTTATGTAATAAATTCTGACGGTTCAAATCTAATAAATCTAACGAATAATTCATCAAGTAATTTTTGTCCTTCATGGTCACCAATAATATATAAGTGAAATGGGTTGTATTTCTTAGACATACGTTATTATATTGATAGCTTAGACATGATACTTTTTACCAATAAAATCGCGGAAGATTCACAGCAAGAATTTATAACATTAATAAAAAATTAAAAAAGGGTGGGTTTTGGGGCGTCGCCTAAGCTCAAATACTCCATTGCAACCCCGAGTTCTAAGAACAATCTCGTCGTTAAGGTCTAATATATAACTTGATTTTGATATAAAAAATTTTTATCAAAGTTTACATATTTACTTATAAACAAGGAATTATATACCATTAATACTAAGCTATAATTTTTTATTCACGGCTTCATAAAAACTTTTTTCGATGATATTCTGAGCTTTTTTTGCCAACGTACCGCGCTCGGAATAATCATGACTATCCGTTGCAATAGGTTTATTGATAATAACGTGAATATGCCCCGGGTTAATTACTATCGAGTTTTTTGGCAAAACCGAGCGGCTCCCCACAATGGTAACCGGCACAACAGGGCGTCCTGATTTTATCGCCAATACAAACGCCCCCCTTTTAAACGCATGTATTTTACCGTCGGGCGAGCGGGTTCCCTCAGGGTAGACAACCGGAGATATATCTTCTTTTTTCAGCCTTTCTACAGCACGATCAAGGCTTGCTATCGCTTTTTCCCGGTTCTCACGGTCAATATTTATGTGCCCTATCACCCACATGCACCAACCGAAAAAGGGAATCCGAAATAACTCCTTTTTTGCCAGCATCCTGAGACGCGCCGGTATCACCATAAAACATGCAGGAATATCAAAAAGTGATTGATGGTTTGCAACGAATAAATACTTTTTCCCATTTTCCAGATTATCCAGTCCTTCTGCCGTCACTTTAATCCTGCATGTCCACAACATTAGACGAACCCAAGCGCGGGTGGCAAAATCTACATATTTCCCCCTGCCTAAAAAAGGAAACAACAGTAGTACGATCGTGCCGCCAACAACTGTATATACAATAATACACAGGATAAAAAAATACGAGCGCAAAAGTTTTAAATGGTGAATCATAAAATAATACTTATTCTAGTCGAGTAGTTCATCCATTACTGGATTTCACCCTCACAGAACCGGACGTGCGAATTTCCCGCATCCGGCTCTTCCAAGCAGGTAACCCGGATTGACCAGAAGCCACATCAGGTTTGCTTC
>Ga0114930_10001935_pt1 | contig 19064 bp, 18 predicted proteins | sample AnhtaG_FD_87300 | JGI IMG/M metagenome (GOLD analysis project Ga0114930, IMG submission 87300) | Deep subsurface microbial communities from Anholt, Denmark to uncover new lineages of life (NeLLi) - Anholt_01485 metaG | ecosystem: Environmental > Aquatic > Marine > Oceanic > Sediment | place... | reverse complement strand
GTCACCAGTTCCGCCTTGTCCTCCTCCAAGTTGGAGGGCTGGAGTTTGACAACCCACGCTTCCCCGTAGGGATCCTCGTTGACCAGCGAAGGATTGTCCTTGACGGACTCGTTGATGGTTATGATCTCACCGGAAACAGGCGCCGGCACGGGTCCGACCCACTTACCGCTCTCCAATGTACCTACGCTCTTCCCGCGGGCGACCTTGCGCCCCACCTTCTTGGGCGTAACCGCCACGACCTTTCCGGCCACGGCCTGGCCGGGGTCCGGGACCCCAACCGTGACAGTGCCATCCTCCTCGAAGCGAGCCCAGACCAACTTGTCACCCGCTAGGTAGTAGAGATCTTCCGGGATACTGCAGCCCCTCACTTCCGCCATAGTCCCTCCCTCATTTCTTATCTTGGTGCAGGATCAACGCTTGGGCGACCAGATCCACCACTCCGACTACGGAAACGTCCAGACCATAGTGCTCTGCCAGATTGATGATTTGCAGCTTGCAGTTGTCGCACGCCGTGGCTACCACCTCAGCGCCGCTCTCCCGAATCTGATCAGCCTTTGGCTGCCCAGAAGCCAGGCGGACCTCATCATACTCGGGGATGGTGATCACTCCGCCACCACCTCCGCAACACCAGGCGTGTTCACCGCTGGGAGTCATCTCCACGAAGCTCTCCGTCGCCGTCTCCAGGCAGACACGCGGCTCCTCGATCAGCCCCCCCTTGCGGGAGAGGTTGCACGGGTCGTGATACGTCACCACGTCCTTATTCACGCTGGGGTCCAGCTTCAGGCGACCCTCGGAGATGTACTCCGCGATGACCTCGACGATGTTTTTGACCTCGAAGGAGAGTGGCTTGCCCAACCAGCTCTCTGCCGCGACCTTCATGGCCCAGTAGGAGTGCCCGCATTCGCTGAGCACCAGCACCCTGGCCCCCAGCCTTTCCACCTCATCCACCAGCCGCTGCGCCATTTCGTCTCTCCTTTCCTCCTCTCCGGAGAAGAGACCGAAGTTGGTGCCGTCGAACCGCCTGGTACTCATCGTCCAGTCTTCCCCCACAGCGTAGAAGATCTTCGCCGCCGAGATGATGACGCTGGGGAACCTCATGATCTGAATCGGCGTGGGAACAAAGAGGACCCTCGCACCTTCCCTGTCTAGGGGGATCGTCGCTTCGTCGTCATCCACCTCGTCCTGGAGTTCCTCCTCGAACCACTCGATCCTGTCGAGGAATACCTTGTCGCTGATGGCTAGCGTGTTTCCCAACTCATAGGCGTTGTTGGTGTGTTCCCACAGGGGGGCGGGGACCCTCCCGGCATCGGCCAGCAGGCCTCTGATGGCGCTCACCATCGAGGCATTGTCAATGCCAAAAGGACAGTAGAGAGCACAGCGCCGGCAAAGGGTGCATTGATAGGCCATCTTCTGGAGGCGATCTAGAACCTCTTCGTTCAGCTCCTTCGCGCCCACCAGCCAGGGCGCCACCCTGCCCAGCCTGGTGAAGTACCGCTTGTAGACCTTCTCCAACTCCTGAGCTCTGGCCGAGGGAATCTGGTCCACGTCGCCAGTGCCGACGTAGGCATGACACGCATCGGCACATAGTCCGCAATGTACGCAGACGTCAAGGTACGTCTCAATCGGTCCCTTGACCCTCTCTTCGAACAACTCCACCAGGTCTTCCGTCCTGGTATCAGCCTCCGTACTCACAACTCCATACCTCTTCTCAACACCTGTTCTCCTGCCGCTTACCTGTAAGTCCACTTCAGGGTCAACGCGCCCCCGATGATGTGGACCAGCTTGCTGAAGGGGAAGTATATCAGAAACAACTGTACTAGAAAGAAGTGCAGTGTGAACATCACATTGTTCACCGGCGCACCAAACCTCAATTGGAAGAGATTGGTGAAGAAAGCGCGATACTCCGCCACGTCTACATGCATCAAGAAGCGCATGTAATTGCCCGAGACGGCGATGGCCAGAAGCAAGAGAAGCAGGAAGTAATCGCTGGGGACGGAGATGCTCCGCACGGGCATACGCAGTCTCCGTACGAAAAGGGCTAGGAGACCAAGCATGAACGCCATCCCAGACGCCCCGCCGCCCACGAGGGCCAACAGGTCAACCTGCTCTGGCGTCAGACGAAGCAGATCCCACAGCCAGCTGAAATCCATGAACAGCCGGAAGTGGCCCACTACGAAGACAAATATCGAAAGGTGAAAGAGCCAGCTCACGACCCACAGGGATCTAGATCCCTTGAAGACGCGACGGAAGGTGACGATTTCGGTCACGATCTCACCCAAGGTGCGTCCAACACTGCGCGGCTCAGGCGGCACCACCAATGAAACCGAGGCCCGTGGACTGCGCCACCAGCGATAGACCCGATCGGCCAATCCGCCGAAGAAAACGCCCGCCGTGATGAATGGCAGCATGTTGGACACGAACCAACTGAACCAATAGCTCATAAGCTATCTACCCCTTGCACCAAGAAGAGACCTGCCCTCTCAAGAGTGAGGACTCCCGGGCAGCATCGGCCTCGGAGACTACCAAGTGTCCAGTCAAGCGATCAGAAGGATATGACAGCGTCAGCTTCCAAGGCCATGCCGTTGAACGCCGCGCCGCCGATCATCTCCACGCCATCAATCAAGTCGTTCATGGCCAGGCCGTGCAGGTCAAGACTCGGCTGGCATACGTAGAAGTTCACGCCCAGGTCCATGGCCTGGTCCATGAAGAACCGCAGACTTTGCCCTCCTTCACCGCGCTTGATCGTCAGCTCCTCGGCCACCCCTTTCTTCAGCAAAGTCGCGCCGTTCATGGTGAAGTAGATGCTGGCCTCGATGTCCATAGCAGCCGCGGCGGCAGCCAGAAAGAAGGGTGTGGCGCTCTTGCTCGGCTCGTCCACGCCATGGGTCTGCACGTACATTATGGTCTTGACTTCTTCTTCACTCATATGCCACATCCTTTCTATGCAAACTAGGTGTGCCGGGCGGCAGAGGCTGTTGGCCTCCCACTCATACCCCTCGAGGACTACCGCGACAGGCAGCCGGCCAGCCTTCCGCGTCCTTCAAGACAAAGTCGAACTTCTTGCCGCCAGGCTCGCTTCGGGAGCATCGCAACCAAGCCTCGTTCTGTCACTCAGAGAGCCTGGCCCCGCAACAAACCCCTAGATGTAGAGACTCACGTCCGCGTCGGCGGCGAAGTCCAGGAAAGTGGTGGCTCCCACCAACTCGGCTCCCTCGACCAGGTCCTCCTCGTCCACCCCCATCACACCCATCGTCATGGCACAGGCGAACAGGCGAACACCCATTTCCTGAGCCATCTCCACGAACTCAGGGATACTTGGCAAGTTGGCCCTGCCCATCCAGCTCTTCATGAAGGCCGTGGCTACGTGGGTCATACCCGGAATAATACCGATGATGTTGGGAACCTTCGCCGGCACCGCAGGGATCGGTTCCGGCATAGCTGGATTGCCTATCGGCGCCACCTTCAAGGCATTCATCCTCTTCTTGCTGATGATGTCAAACCCGTAGAAGGTGAAGAAGATGCCCACTTCCCAGTCCATTGCGGCCGCAGTGGTGGCCAATATCAGAGGTGAATACGCCTCGTCCAGCGAACCTTTGGAAGCGACCAAGGCTAGTCTCCTCCTTTTCTGCTCAGCCATCGTCGAACCTCCCTATCTCACTTATTGCGGCGCACGTAGAATCTGAACACACCGCCCTCTTCCTGCGTGTCCACCATCTCGTGGCCAGTCTGCTTGACCCAAGCCTCCATGTCAGGCTTCGAGCCAGGATCGTCGGCCAGCATCTCCAGCACCTGGCCGACCTCTATCTCCTTGATGTCCTTGGACACCTTGACGATGGGCATGGGACAGAATAGCCCTTTGTAGTCCACCGTCTTGTCCACCTTCAACTCAGCACTCACTTTCTAACCCTCCTCTTGATGATTCTGTGTTCACCGCAACCCACCAGGGCGGCTCACACTCCTTCAACCGCTATTCCAGCGCCTCGACCAGCGCCTTGCGCTGAGCCAGAATCCGAGCCAGCACGTCACGTAGCAAATCCAGTGCTTCGATGACCCGGGCATCGGCCAGCGTATAATAGATACTCACCCCATCACGCGCGCCAATCACCATAGATCTATCCCGCAGTACCTTCAGATGTCTCGACGCAGTCGCCCGACCTATGTCCAACTCCTCCATCAGTTCCCGCACGTTCTTCTTCCCCTCGCTCAGTGCGTACAGAATCGCGATCCGTGTCGGTTCCGCGAGGCAATGACAGATCCCGGCGTGAAGCTGATCGATTTCCTGTTGCAGAGCTTTGTCCACCAACCGAACCTTGGTCACAACTTGGAGGAAAGACCCACAGAGCGCTCTATCAGTACTACATGTGTACGCATACACGTATACTATATCATATGTTCATCAGCTTGTCAAATAGACAGAGGACAGGGTGCGAAATGGCGCTCGGTAGACCAGACACTCGAGCTTGAATCCCGATGCAGTGCTGACCCCTCCAATCCCGTACGGGCATTCTGGCCTTGCCGCGGGAATACGGTCCGGCGCAACCCTGTGCGCAATCACACAGGGCCGCTGGGAGATCTCGTTTCCTCGCTCAGACCGCCAACCCTCTGACTACACACACGTGAGTACGGCCCGCCTGAAAGCCCCACTGACGGATGAGCGAGTTGGGTTCTCTCCAGCACCCAGGAGAAGCGGAGAACATACCACTCGGGACACCGCTGCCTAGAACCAGCGTTCTGAACTGGAATCTATGCCCCTTCAATGCGCTGCTTCACTTCGTTCAGCAGCTACCCTTCGACTGTGCTCAGGGCGCCGCTCAGGATCCACACGACGATGGCGCTGCAGGGTGTCCCCGGACAACGAAAAGCCGCCAGGTCTCCTCAAGATGACCTGGCGGCTGATCCGCAGAGCAGCGAAGTGATGTCAATCCAGGTGAGGTTCGATCTTCTTGAGCAATTGCTCCTTGGGCATCCAACCGACGAGCGTCTCCACGGGGTCGCCGTTCTTGAAAACGATCATCGTAGGTATGCCACGGATCCCATACTTGGTCGCCGTGGCGGGGTTGGTGTCCACGTCTAATTTGGCGACTTTGAGCTGCCCGTCGTGCTCGGCGGCGATTTGCTCCAGGATAGGAGCGATAGCGTGGCATGGGCCACACCACTCGGCCCAGAAGTCCGTAATCACGGGCAAGGAGGACTTGAGTACCTCCTCCTCAAAGTTGTCATCAGTCACTGGGATGGGTTCGGACATAGCTGGCCTCCTGTAGTTTTGTCACATCATTATCCTACAGGATTTCGGTCAGACCCGCAAACGCTTGAACCAATCCTCCACCGGGCCTTCGAACTCCCGCTTGGGACCCCGCAGCATCATCTCTTTGATGGCTTCCCGAGGATCCTTGCCCTCGAAGAGCGCCTGGTAGATCTGCTCAGTGATGGGCATCTCGACGTCGTATCGCCGCGCCAGCTTGAGTGCCGCCTTTGTGGTGTTCACGCCTTCAGCCACCATATTCATGGAGCGCTGAATGCTCTCCAGGCTCCGTGCCTTGGCCAGTTCCTGGCCCACATAGTAGTTGCGACTATGTCGGCTTGCGCACGTACAGACCAGGTCGCCCATGCCGGCGAGGCCCGAGAACGTGACGGGGTTGGCCCCAGCAGCCACGCCCAGCCGGGTGATCTCGGCCAGTCCGCGAGTCATGAACATGGCCTTGGCGTTGTCTCCATACCCGAACTGGTCCGCCGCCCCTGCTCCCAGAGCGATGATGTTCTTCAAGGCGCCGCCCAACTCCACGCCGATGACGTCGTCGTGGGTGTAAACGCGAAAGAGCGGCGTCATGATCATGCGCTGGGCGCGCTCGCCCACCTCCGCGTTTCGGGAGGCGATCACAGTGCCCGCAGGCAAGCCGGCAATTATCTCCCGGCTCAGATTGGGACCCGACAAGACACAGATACGGTCCTCGAAATCGCATGGTAGCTCCTGAGCGATCACCTCCGACATGCGGAGAGCGGTCTCCTCCTCCAAACCCTTGGCCCCGCTCAGGATGATGGTGTCTTTCTGGAGATGAGGGCGGATCCTTTGCACGTTCTCCCTCATGCGCTGGGCAGGGACGACCAGCTTCAGCATGCGAGACGAGTTGACAGCCTCCTTGAGGGACGCGGTGATCTGGAGCGCGTCGGGAAAGACGACACCAGGCAGGAAGCGCTTGTTCTCCCGGGCCGCTCGCAGGCGCTCAGCCTCCTCAGCGGTGCGCGCCCAGAGAAAGACCTGGTGTCCTTGGCGGGCCAACATCACGGCCAGCGTGGTGCCCCAGGCGCCCGTACCCACCACCACGATGCGCTGCCTCTCGGCCACTAGGTCCTCTCTTCCCTGATCCTCTTCGCTGGCTCGCCTAGGCGCCGTTCCCTCCCCTGCCAGAGCCGTCGGATATTGGGTCGGTGCGAGAAGAGGACGATACTCCCCACCGCCAGGGCATAGGCCAGATGCTCCACAGGCTGGTCGAAGAACAGCACCCCGATCAACATCGCAGGGGACATCAGCAGACAGATGAGGATCGAAGTCACAGATGCATAGCGCAGCACTCCGAAGCCGATGATGGCGCTGGATACTCCGACCACAACTGTGAGAACGGGGGCCAGCGCGAAGTACCCTCCCATGGAGGTGCCGGTTCCAGCCCCGCCACGGAACCGTATGAAGACAGACCAGTTATGCCCCACCACGGCGGCGATCCCAGCCAGCGAGGCCCCCAACTCCGTCCCCAGTAAGGCCCTTGCCAGAAGCACCGCGACCAGACCTTTGAGCAGATCGGCAGCGACGGTCACGGCGAAAGCCAAGCGCCCCGCCGAGCGCAGGACATTCGTCCCTCCGGTGCGCCCGCTGCCGTGCTCGCGCACGTCTATGCCCTTCAGCCGCCCGACGGCGTATCCGAAAGGAATCGCCCCCAGAAGGTAACCAACGAGGATCACCAGCATGTACTGTAGGACGAGCAATGTCAATCTACCCCTCTACTAGAACCCCAAAGTCGACCAGAAGTCACAACGCACTGCCTATGACGCCGCTGTTATCGGCTACCAATGACCGTGCGTGGAGGAGTGTTTACACTACGATTATAGGCGCAGAGCGCTCAGACCGCAAGGATGGTCAGGTCCCCGCGAGTACGGAAGCGGTTGCCCTGCGGCCAGCGTCCGCAGTCGCTGGGCGGTGCAGAGTCGGGGCCACCTAAGCTGCTCAGAGAGCAAGTAAGTGGCCCGTCCCGTTCCTCAGAAGGTGCAACTATGGCAACGCAGCCTTTTGTGGTACGATCATCGTCGACACGACTCCCCTATCCGTTCGTCAGGGCACCACAGTCGCGTGTGTTGGAGTCCGTTGCAGGTCTCGCACCTGGACTTTGCCGAGAAGCCATCATGAGAAAGGACCTTCAGCGAATCAAGAGAGTCCGGACCGATATCTCCGAGTTCGTGCTACACTGCACAAAGGAGCGCAGCCGTTCGCCCTTCGATGCCCTCAAGCTCATCTTGGAGGATGGCTTCTTGCAGGCCACCTGCGCCCCGGTGCAGGTCTCCGGCTCTAGAACGAAGCCCACGATCCGAGGACCACACCCAGCAGTGTGTTTCACCGACCAACCGGTGCGGTTCTTCCTGCAGTCCATCAAAGCAAGCGAGGAGATGACAAGGGATCGATACGCCAAGTTCGGTGTTGCTGTGAGGAAGCTTGACCTTTACAGATACGGCGGACGGCCTGCCATCTATGGCGACACGCAGATACTTGGCGACAAGCTAGCGATGCACGAACTGGAGGAACGAAACCTGCGGTCCGAGCTGTTGGTGCACAAAGGGGGTCTTCCTCAGGAGTGCCAATACTTGTGGGCGCACTACGACCCAATTGATCGGGACATCAGACGCAATCTGCGTCCGATCGACTTCACGCATGAGCGCGAGTGGCGAGCCCGTCCCAACGCGAAGGTCAATCAGGACATTGGCCTTACTGGACGGCCTGACGAAGTGATCCCACTTCAACTGCGTGTCCGTGTGACTTCCCAGGTAAGCGTAGTCCCAACCGAGCCCCGTTTCGTCATCCTGGTGGACACAGAGGAGAGGAAGGAGGAGTTGGCCAAGTGGATCAAGGCAACGTCTAGACGGATTGGTGATAGATCAGGCTATTGGCGGCGATACGGTCTAGCACTGGCCTCGGCGGCGAAGAGCGGTCACATACTGAGCTTTGAAAGAGTAGAGACCGAGTCACGCGAGCCTTCCATGTGTCGCATCGAGGACTTCGTCGCCTTTGGCGACAAAGTCACAGACAATGGCTGACCAGTTCTTGGACCGGCCCGCTTCGACCACTCTGGTCGTCCCCCCTGCCACCCAATCCCAGTCTTCTCACCACGAATCGACATCATACTCGGGGCGTGATTCGAACAGCGCCAATTGCCGTGGGGCTTCTGGATGATCGGGGTCGTACGTGCGCGGGATGATGCCTTCCGTCGTGAGCCCTCCCAACCGGTTTATCGTTGTCATCACGGCGGGAACGCAGTACTCCCTTGAAGTGTCACGGACCTGGTGGCCATTGAAGCGCAGTACTGACCACCCCAAACCCGTCAGGTCATTGTCCCGACGATTGTCGAGCGGAATGCGCGCCGGATCGGCATGCCAGGTGTCGCCATCGGTCTCTACGTCTATCTGGCCCTGGTCGCAGAAAATCGCGAAATCCAGGGCATACCGCCGGGTCTTCACTCTCACGAAGAACTGCCGCTCGGCAGCGATTTCTACTCTTCTGAATTGCACCCACAAGCCATCTTCTAGCGGGCTCTCATCATACAAGTCATTGATCTCCATCGCGCTTATGAACTTGTCCCACGTGGTGGGAATGAAGACGATACGGCGCCAACGAGCACTGACTATGGTCTGAGGCAGGCGTCCGAGTAGCCCGATTTCAATCTTGTGATACAGCTCATCCGCCCGGAGGTGGTCTGACTCTTGCGGAAGCAGGTCTCGTCGCTTGACTGTGCGAATACGTCTCACAGACGCGTAGTGGTTGATCGCCCACCGTTCCTGCCCGAAGACCTTCGTCTGATAGAAAGCCAGCCAACGCGGCGGCCAGCGCTCCTTCAGCCTTCTCTTCGCGCTCCTGACAGGTATTCGGTACCAATGCTGCTCCCGCGCGATATCGAAGTCGCGCAGGTTGTTCATGATGGCCACCAGCACCTCACCGCGAGAACCAGAGATCCCCTTCTTGCCGCTACCATCCATGTGAGGCGACATCTCCTTCTCCTCGCACAGAGCGCTCATCCGATTGATCAGTCAGATCTCCAGGAAACCGACGAGTTCGCACCTTGCTGAACTCTGTAGCCCGGAAATGACCCGACTCACCAAAGGCTACTCCGAATGCTTGACTCTGTCAAGCAGCGATGCTACAATCCGTCCGCGTTTTCCTTGAGTCTACGCCGGGAGACAGCGCCATGTCAACACCTCCCAATCGCATCCTTGCACTCATACTCTTGGTGCTCACTTTGGTCGCGTGCGGTCTGCCGTCCGCGGTCGAGGAAGTGCCGTCTGCAACACCCTCGCCAGCGACGGCAACTTCGACCCACGTAGCCGCCGTTTCGGAGCAAACGTCGACACCCCAGCCTACCGGCACACAAGAACCCAGACGCCGCAGGACTCCAACACCGATCCCTGCCAATCCAACACCCACCGAGATCTGGATGATGGAACTGGAGGACTGGCCTCCCATGACCACGCAGGAGTGGCCTCGACCTGCTCAGGACAACGGCCTGTGCATCCATTTCATCCCCGAGCAATACCACACGGAAGAGCATCTGGAGCACCACATCTCCCGCATGGTACGCATGAGGATGAAATGGGCACTGGTCATCTACGCCGACGAGATACAACTGGAGATGGCGGCGCGAAAGTTCAGGGACGCGGGCATCACCGTGGTCTGGCGCAAGATGCTCTACCCGGAAGAGAAGTACTTCGATTGGGGACGCGATGTCCAGCTCCTCCAGAGCATGGGCCTGCCGCCCTACATCCAGATCTATAACGAGCCCAGCATCGAGGCAGGGTGGGAGGATCCACCAGTCCCCAAGGACCGCTTCATGCAGAACCTTCTGCGGGCAGCGCAGGACGTGCACAACGCCGGTGGCTATGCAGGCCTCCAATTCATAGATGGGCAGTGGCTCAGAGACGCTCTCTACGAATTCAGGCTCCACGGTGGCGAGCCCATCTTCGCTCGCATGTTCTTCGTCCCCCACCCCTATGGCCTGAACCACCCGCCGTCCTACCAGGAGGACCCCAATGCCGTCCTGGGATTCCTGCACTTCGCCGACATCTTCCGCGACGAGATTGGTTTCGTACCCCCCATGGTCGCCGGAGAGGGCGGGTGGAAGTACGGAGCCACCGACGACGACCGCTTCGGTCGCATTGACGACCGACTCCATCGAGACTACCACGTCGAGGTCTTCAACTGGTTTCGCAGCGGCACTCTCTCCAACCGAGAGCCTCTCCCCGACTACCTCTTCGCCTTCTGCCCCTGGCTCCTGGCCTCCAAGATGGATGACAGCGCCTGGTTCGATAGCTTCGCCGGAGACCATACGCTGACCATCGAGGCGGTCCGGAGTATGCCGCCCTTCACCCGCCGCTTTAGCTGGGACTAGCGATCCCGCCGCGCACGCACCAGACACAGCACTCCCAGGTCAGCGACCCGCCCTCTTGACGCCTCCAGAATCCACAGTTTGGGACCGGACCGGCGCGATGGCTTCTCCCCTCTCGACACCGCCTGCAGCATATCCGTTCGATACACTCAGCGCAGGCTGAGGGTGTTGCCTTCTGGTATCGCATATCCGACCACGTCCAAGGAACCAAAGTACTATTGACTTCGGCGCATCGCACCGATAAACTGGAAGGGAGATGAGATCACAGGGGGAAGAGCCGAAGAGCGCCCCACTGTCTCTCAAGGCCGTCCAGCTCCTGGGTGCCCTCCTGGTCGTAGCTTCCTTGCTGCTCTTGACTCGGTCGGCGGGCGGCAGCGGAGTCAACCTGACCCGGAACTGGGGTTTTGAGGACGGCTTCAAGCCCAATGGGGTGGCTCTGGAATGGCAACCCTTCGTCCTCACGGGTAACGTCACCTTCGCCAACACCATCGAGTACTTCTGGCCCGGGGCCGAGCACACCGAAGGCGACACCTCCCAGCTTATCATCTCCAAGACCGCCTTCACTGCCGGCATTTATCAGCGTATAAGCGGCGTCACGCCCGGCGTCCCCTATGCCGCCAAGGCCGCCATGCTGACCTTTTTCGAAAGCCCCGCCCCTCCCACCAACCATGGTTCGATGCAGAAGCTGGTGGGCATAGACCCCTACGGCGGCACGGATCCCAACTCCCCCAGCATAGTCTGGAGCCCCGTGGACGATCACGACGAAGGCCCTTGGGTGGACGTCCGGTTGGCAGCGGTGGCGCGGTCGAGCACCATCACCCTCTTCATCAGAGTGAACTGCCTGGAGCCCGTCAGCCACCCCTCGCTCGACAACCAGGTCTTCATCGACGCGGTGATGCTGGCTGAGGCCCCAACTGTGAGTGCTTCCTCGCCGCCCATCAGCTACTCCCCGACGTTCCTGGTCAGTTGGGACAACGGCCAGGCGGCTCCCGGGGGCTCTATCGTCAAGTACGACGTGCAATACCAAGATGACGTGGACCTTACATGGGTATTGTGGCAGGACAAGACTGCGGCGACGTCAGCCAGCTTCACAGGCGTCGTGGGGCGCACCTACACCTTCCGCGCCAGGGCTCACCAGTAGTACACCGACTGGTACAACATCCGACTCTTCGGTGCCTGGACCGATGGAGACACCACCACCACGGTTACCACCATAGGAGGGGTGGAGGGGTACGTGCGCGATAACCGGGGCATCCGCATGCTGAGCGGTACCGTCACCATCTTTGGTACAGGGGCCTCGGCCGACAGCAGCGACGGCGGCCACTATCACGTCGTCCCGCCCCAACATGGCACCTACGACGTGTCGGTCATCTGTCACGGATACAGCTCCCCGCCTGAAGTTTGCGACGTCGATGTCTACGAGCCAGTGGTGGAACTGGATTTCACGGCGCGTCCCCGTGATGATGTCATCTCCAACGGCGATTTCGAAGACGGGCTGGACGACTGGGAGACCATGGTGGGCAGCATGGTGGTGCCGACTGTAGTCACTGACGTGGTCCGAAGCGGCGGCTACTCTCTGGCACTGGGCAAGGAGTCCCCCCTAGGTGGCCATTGTGGCGTAACCCAGACGGTGAATATCAGCGCGACGATGTACATGCCCACGCTGTCCTTCTGGTATCGAACACCCTCCACGGACGGCGACGGTGAGGATTCCCTCGAGGTAGGCATCTATCATGGCGATCCCTGGACCTACCATGTCCTGTCCACCGTCGAGCCGAGCCAGCAATGGATCCACACCTATCTCGATCTGTCCTCCTACACCGGCGCGGCCTGGATCTCCTTCAACTACCATCGGGAAGGCTCGCAGGACTTCATCGTCTATCTCGACGAGGTCAGCCTGGGCCGGGCTTCGGGCGGTCCGCTGAAGACCTACCTCCCCCTGCTGCCCTGATTCGAGCGATTCCTGCCAACTCGGAACACTTCTATCGCGCCCCCCGCTGCGAAGGGGGGGCAGCAGAGACGCTGGAGACCTGTCAGGGAACCGGTCTCAGCCCTGTTTCGGACGAAGCGCTGGACTTCCTCCGGCGCTCCCTGTGTTGTTCCAATCCTGCCTACCCCGTGCAACCTAACCCAGCAAAGCGGCCAACTCCTGAGACAGGAAAGGTAGAATGAAGAGCACGAAATGCACGGTCCCCTGACAGGCTAGGCTGGCCCCGAATCCATAGGCGATGCGGACATAGCTGTACACAAGACCCAGCATAGCCATGCCGCCCACGAGCGCCGCGAGGACCGGTGCATAGCCCCCCAAAGTGGAGGGCAGATAGTACATCCCCGTGGCCGCTCCGTAGAGAAGCACGCTGACCCACAACCCCTTCTCCCGCTGCACGAAACCTCGGAAATAGAGAGCCTCGATGAGCGGCAGGATGAGGACCAACGCCCAAAAGAGGCCCAGAGTGCCAATACCAGGAAAGAGACGCTCCGACGTAGCGAGCAAGAAGTCGCGGGCCGTCATCAGCACCGGCAGTGAGATGATCAAGCCAGCCAGCACGCCGCGCCCGAGATCGGAGAACCCGTACGCCAACTGTGTGCGCCTGCCCGCCCCGTAGGCCAGCGCCAGGGCCAACAACGCCAACCACATGAGGGTCAGGCGGACCAGTTGGTCAAGTCTCCAGGTTGCAACCCCCACCACAACGAAGATCACGAAAGAGAGGTATGCATCCAAGGCCAGGGGCTTCCGCCTGCTTCTCTCGCCTTTGCGGGCCACGGTCAAACGCTCCCTTTCATCACCTTTCGGAAGGCCTCCAGGGCGATCCTTATGTCTTCCTCCTCGATTCCGTAATGAGTCACCGCCCTCATCTGACCGCCACCAATAGCCTGTAGCCTCACGCCCTCTTCCTCCAGGCCAGTCGCCACCTCCACCGCAGTGATGCCATCACTCACCACCGAGAAGATGACGATGTCGGTCTGAACGCACTCCAGGTCGACGTCCAACCCGTCAATCTCCTTCAATCCCTCTGCCAGGAGTCGAGCGTTTGCATGATCCTCCGCCAACCGATCTACCATCTCGTTCAGGGCCACGATCCCCGCTGCCGCGATGACGCCCACCTGCCTCATGCCACCCCCCACCATCTTGCGGTTCTTCCGGGCGCGGCGAATGAAATCCTCACTTCCAGCCACCAGGGAGCCCACAGGAGCCGACAGCCCCTTGGAGAGGCAGAACATCAACGAATCCACGTTCCGCGTCAGATCCTTGACATCAACCCCGAGCCCGACAGCAGCGTTGAAGACGCGCGCCCCGTCCAGATGCACGGAGATGCCCCTCTCCCTCACGGGGATACAGATCGAATCCATCTCATCTGGACTGAGCGCGCAGCCTCCGCATAGGTTGTGCGTGTTCTCCAGACAGACCAATCTGGTCGGTGGAAAGTGGATATTGTCACCACGAATCGCGTCCATCACGGCCTCGGGGTTCAACATCCCGCTGGCCTCGTTGGGAATCGTGCGGACCTGCACGCCACCGAAAGCCGCGGCGGCTCCCACCTCGTACAGGAAGGTATGGGCCCGAGCACCCATGATCACCTCGTCGCCCCGCTGGCAATGGGTGAGGATGCACACTAGATTGCCCATCGTGCCGCTGACGACAAAGAGAGCAGCCTCCTTGCCCACCTTCTCCGCTGCCAAGGCCTCGAGCTCGTTGACAGTGGGATCCTCACCAAAGACATCGTCCCCCACCTGTGCGCTGTACATCGCTTCGCGCATGGCGGGAGTGGGCAGTGTCACCGTGTCACTGCGCAAGTCGATGACCTTCATCATCACCTCCTATGCCGTCTCCTGCAGAGCGATGGCCCTGCCAGTCCAGGCCGGACAAGTCAATAACAACACGGCGCGATCAGACTCCGATCACGGGTTCGTCTTGGTCCTCACTCATGTAGGCGTGAGCCATCGCTGGAGTATTGAAGGAGTAGCCGACGTTGCCGTTGCAATCCACCATGATGAGCCCGCCCCGGCCGTTCACCTTCTCCCGCAGCATCTCCACCGCCAGTGCTGCTGCCTCCCGAACCGGGCTGCCTCTTTTCAAGAGATCCACCGCGGTCTTCGCCAGCACTACCCTGATGATGGCTTCGCCCTCCCCGGTGCAGGCTGCTCCTCCCAGGGTATTGTCTGCGTACAGGCCGCAGCCGACGAGAGGAGAATCGCCCACACGCCCAGGATGCTTGAACGCCCTCCCTCCAGTGGAGTTCCCCACGGCGATGTCACGTCGATGGTCGATCGCCACTGCGCCCACGGTATCGCCCCCAGTTGGCCCATGGCTTACTTGGGAGCGAGATGCAACACCCCTACGCAGAGTCTTCCACAGTTTCAGCTCCCTATCCACCACTAGTTCTTCCCTGCTGCACCGCTCCATCCCTGCCGTCCCGGCGAACAGAACGGCGTCCTCACCGACTATCAACACGTATTCGCTTTCCAAGACCTTCCTGGCAACGGAGATGGGGTTCCTGATGTTCTGAACCGCAGCCACTGCCCCTGCTTCCAGACCGGCGCCTTCCATGATACCGGCATCGAGTTCTATCTGGCCCTCGGCGTTCAGCACGGCTCCTGTGCCGGCATTGAGAGCGGGGTCGTCCTCCATCACCCTGATCGCGGCCTCGACCGCTTCCAGGGCATGACCCTCCGAGGAGAGAATCTCCCAGCCCTCAAGTAGAGCGGCCTGGCACGCCGACTTGTGAGCCTCGATCAGGTCAGGCGGTATGTCCCAGGCCCCTCCGTGGACGATCAACGATACTCTCACGTCTCTCTCCCCTCAGCGCGGATTGGATAGCTCGATCCCTATGGCCAACTACGCCCAAGCCACCCGCATCACCCGGCGATCCACTGCTTGGGCGCACCAATTCTACTTTAAGAATTCTGCTCTGTCAATCAACTGGACAACCGGATAGACATGTGGTATAGTAAGGATTTGAACTTTAGTTCTACTTCCCGGATTCCCGAGCAACCACATGACTGACTCCAACTCAATCGGAGGACACGAAGATGGCCGAATTCCTCTTGACCTCTGACTTTCAGCCCACTGGCGATCAGCCGGAGGCCATCGCCAACCTGATCAAGGGCCTAGAAGAAGGATACAAACACCAGACCCTCCTCGGCGCAACCGGCACGGGCAAGACCTTCTGCATGGCCAATGTGATAGAGGCAATACAGCGCCCCACCCTGATCATCGCTCATAACAAGACCTTGGCAGCACAGCTATTCGCCGAGTTCACGGAGTTCTTCCCTCACAACGCCGTCGCGTACTTCGTCAGCTACTACGACTACTATCAACCAGAAGCCTACATCCCCCGCTCGGACACCTACATCGAGAAGGACGCCCACATCAACGATGAGATAGACAGGCTCCGGTTGAAAGCCACGTCGGCGCTCCTCAGCCGCAGTGATGTGGTTATCGTCGCCAGCGTCTCTTGCATATTCGGCCTGGGCTCGCCCGAGGATTATGGCAGAGTAGTCGTCTCCCTGCGGAAGGGTGAAGTACGCAAGCGAGAGAAGGTCCTCCGCCACCTGGTGGATGTCCACTATGAGCGCAATGACTTCCAGCTCAGCAGAGGTAAGTTCCGCGTGCGAGGGGACACGCTGGAGGTACAGCCTGCGTATGAGGAAGTGGTGTATCGCATCGAGTTCTGGGGAGACGAGATTGAGCGCATTGTGGAGGTGGACACGGTGACCGGTGAGATCCTCGCCGAGCGTACGAGTGTGGACATCTTCCCTGCCAAGCACTTCATCACCCCGGAGGAGAAACTCGTGCGGGCCATGGAAGACATCAGGAAGGAACTGGAAGAGAGGCTCGAGTTCTTGAGAAGCCAGGGAAAGCTATTGGAGGCCCAGCGACTGGAGCACCGTACGAACTACGATCTGGAGATGTTGCAGGAGATAGGCTACTGCGCGGGGATAGAGAATTACTCTCGCCCCCTGGCACAGCGTCCGGCTGGCAGCCCACCGTGGACTTTGCTGGACTATTTCCCCGACGATTTCCTGTTGATCATCGACGAATCACATATGACCATCCCACAGCTGCACGGCATGTACCGGGGCGACCGCTCCCGCAAGGAAACCCTGGTGGAGTACGGGTTCCGGTTGCCTTCGGCTCTTGACAATCGTCCCTTGAGGTTCGAGGAGTTCGAGAAGTACATCCATCAGGTCATCTATACGTCAGCCACACCGGGAACCTACGAACTGGAGCACAGCGAACAGGTCGTGGACCAGGTCATCCGGCCGACCGGCCTAGTAGACCCCGAGATCGTCGTGAAGCCCACCAAGGGACAGATAGATGACCTCTACCAACAGATCAACGAGCGCGTAGCGCAAGGCGAGAGGGTTCTGGTGACCACGCTGACCAAGCGCATGGCCGAGGATCTGGCCGACTATCTCGCCGAGATGGGGGTCAAGGTGCAGTACCTCCATTCCGAGGTTCAAACGATCGAACGGGTGGAGATACTGCGAGCCCTTCGCGCGGGGATGTATGACGTGGTGGTGGGCATCAACCTCCTCCGAGAGGGCCTGGACCTGCCCGAGGTCTCCCTGGTTGCCATCCTTGACGCGGACAAGGAAGGCTTCCTCCGCTCCGAGCAGGCGCTGATCCAGACCATCGGGCGGGTAGCGCGGCACGTGAATGGGCAAGCGATCATGTACGCCGACAAAGTCACCAACTCCATGCGGCGGGCTATTGACGAGACCAACCGGCGTCGCCAGAAGCAGGTTGAGCATAACCAGCGGCACGGCATCGAACCGCGCAGCATCGTGAAGGAGATCAAGGACCTGACCGACCAGATGCGGGCGGTCGCAGAGGAGAGGGTCGAATACGCGGTTGGCGCTGACTTGCCCAGCGACGAGCTGAGCCGCCTCATCACGGAGCTTGAGAAGCAGATGAAAGCAGCGGCCGCGGAGTTGGAGTTCGAGAAGGCAGCCATGCTGCGCGATCAGATCTTCGAGTTGAGGCAAGCACTTGAGGATGACACAGTGCCAGAATGGGAACGGATACGTGAGCAAGAGAGACGGGAGCTGCTAATGCGAAGGCAAAGCGCGCTCTGAAGTCGGAGCTTTTCGAGGTTTGAATGACACAAGACAAGATCATAGTTCGCGGAGCAAGAGAACACAACCTCAAGAACATAGATGTGGAGATTCCGCGAGACAAGTTCGTAGTCATCACTGGCATCTCTGGTTCGGGCAAATCCAGCTTGGCCTTCGACACCATATATGCCGAAGGTCAACGGCGGTACGTGGAATCCCTGTCCGCCTATGCCCGTCAGTTCCTGGGCCAGATGGAGAAGCCCAGCGTAGACCAGATAGAGGGTCTCTCGCCAGCGGTCAGTATCGACCAGAGGGGAGTCAGTCACAACCCTCGCAGCACAGTCGGCACGGTGACTGAGATCTACGATTACTTGCGCCTTCTCTATGCTCGCATCGGCACACCCCATTGTCCCCAGTGTGGAAGGGTGATCACCCGGCAGTCCGCCGAGCAGATAGTTGATTCCATACTGGAGATCGCCCCTGGGACCCGCATCATGATCCTGGCGCCCCTGGTGAAGGATCGCAAAGGGCACCACCAGCGAATCTTCGAGGACGTGCGCAAGGGCGGATACGTCCGCGTGCGGGTCAACGGCGAATTGAGGGATGTGAATGAGGAGATCGAGCTGGAACGATACAAGAAACATACCATTGAGGTTGTAGTAGATAGGTTAGTGATACCTGAGGAGTCAAAGGAACTGGAGTCGTTCCGCTCACGCCTGACAGATTCGATAGAGACCGCCCTGCCTCTGGGCGACGGGCTGGTAGTGGTCGCGGACATCTCCAGCAAGCCTCCCCTAGACCTGCTCTTCTCCGAGCACTTCGCATGTGCCCACTGCGGTATCAGCTTGGGCGAGATCGAGCCGCGCACGTTCTCCTTCAACAGCCCTCACGGCGCCTGCCCAACCTGTCAGGGTATTGGCACCAAGATGGACATAGACCCTGATCTTGTGATACCAGACAAGAACCTTTCCCTCGACGAGGGAGCAATCCACCCTTGGAGCCGGCGTCTCCAAACCGAGAGCTACTACTCGCAGTTGATCGCGGCAGTCGCCCAGCACTTCGGTTTCTCCACCGATGTCCCCATTCGGGATCTGACTCCGGCGCAGGTAGACATACTCCTCTATGGCAGCGGGGATGAGGAGATAACTCTCCGCTACAGGAACCAGCAGGGAAGGATACGACATTGGGGCACAACCTACGAAGGCGTCATCCCCAACCTAGAGCGACGGCACCGAGAGACCAACTCCGACTACATGCGTAGCGAGATCGAGCGATACATGGCCACCAACGCCTGCCCGGCCTGTGGCGGGAAGCGCCTCAAGCCGGAGAGCCTGGCGGTGACCGTCGGCGGAAAGTCCATCGATCAAG
>Ga0114930_10001934_pt1 | contig 19100 bp, 16 predicted proteins | sample AnhtaG_FD_87300 | JGI IMG/M metagenome (GOLD analysis project Ga0114930, IMG submission 87300) | Deep subsurface microbial communities from Anholt, Denmark to uncover new lineages of life (NeLLi) - Anholt_01485 metaG | ecosystem: Environmental > Aquatic > Marine > Oceanic > Sediment | place... | reverse complement strand
ACACACTCTGAAGGTTGGCTTCCGGTCAATCCGGGTTACCTGCTTGGAAGAGCCGGATGCGGGAAATCCGCACGTCCGGTTCTGTGAGGGTGAAATCCAGTAATGGATGAACTACTCGACTAAGTATCCAAAAAGCTCTGACGATGTACAATTATAATCTTTGAATAAGATTCCTATGACCGATTTATCGCGTTTTAATTATAAAAAATTTTCGCCGGAAGACAGACTGCGTCTCCGGGAATTACGAAAAAAACTTGCACGGTTATGGTATCCGCCGATGGAAAATGAAATCAGAGCCTGGCGTCGTAGAACAGGTATTAACAGCAGTCAGGGTTTGAAGGAGTTCTCCAATTTAAGCAGGCGTGAGAAGAAGCGATTTTTCTCCGATGCCGAGGTGTTTATCCGCCTTATTGAAAACGCCAGCAATACGTGGTATCGAAAAAATTTCCCAAGCTATGAAGATTCACTGGAGAAAGCGTATTTAACTTTAGATTTAGAAAGTGATGCATCTTTAGGTGTGGTGCGAAAACGGTATTATCGACTGGTTCTTAAGTCACATCCGGACCGGGGTGGTAATCCTGAAGAATTTATTCAAATTATCAATGCTTATCGCCGAATATGTACCCAGGCAGAGAAAAAAGAAACATCTGCGTGATATATTTCTCACTTTCTGCGGCATCGAGTTTAAAACTTTAAAACTTATTTTAGAAAGCCTAATATTTTCTTCACACCTTCTGCGTAGAAAATCTCTTAAATTGGATTTCAGAGCGTATTTCCTGGTATATTTTCAAAATCCTTAAGATTAAGTACGAATACTGATAATTTCAGGATTCAAAAAACATCAGAATGATATGTAAAGAAAACACTTGCAAAAGTTAAATGTATACCTTAATATCTAACTCGAATTGTAAAAAATGTTCTGACGACGTACGTATTATTATTCTCTTTTGATGTTTTTTTGATTTTTAATTCCTATGCTGATGAGTGTACATATGCTTATTGTTGTAGCGAAATAAGTCCCAAAAATCCATCCCTTTGTGAGTCGAATTAGAAAAATGTTATAAATTATACCTACTTGATCAGAATTTGGTAAACGATCCGTCTCATTTACTTAACCGCGAATAACCGGGTAATAGTATTGGAACTATTAAAAGCGATTACAAAATGAATATACTCTTGACAGGAAAGCCGGGCTGCGGCAAGAGTTCTCTGGTTGAAGATTTGATCGAGGCATTAAAAGATAAAAGGATTGCTGGGATAATTACCCCGGAAATAAGAGACAAAGGAAGAAAGGGTTTTAAAATAATTGATCTTGCATCCGGCAGGGAGGATATACTTGCTTCAGTTGATATCAAAACCAATCCAAGAGTCGGAAAGTACGGGGTAAATATCGAAGGGATCGATAATATAGTTGATTTATTTTTGGAAAGTTTTGAAACAACCGATTATATATTTTGGGATGAGATAGGAAAAATGGAGCTGTATTCTACGAAATTCAAAAAAGTATCTGAGGAGATTCTTAAATCCAATAAATATGTTGTTGCTGTAGTTCACAGAAATCTTGTAAATAGGTATAAAGAAATGGGAGAAATAATCTGGGTAGAAAGAGAAAAAATAGACCAGATTAAAAAGTACATTTTGGACAAACTAAAATGATTTCTTGTATATTGCATCTCCGGGGTCAAGTCTTGCATTATCACTTTTCATGTTTCTCTTCAATTTTTTAAATCGCTCTGCTCACTGTAGTATAATATACGTCGTAATATTCTGCTATTTCTTTGAGGGCATAGCAATGACCAATGTCAACTATTATTTCCCCTGAATATTCAGCTCTTCAATATCTTTACACAATACAGTTTTAACATTTGATGACAATGTTTTACATTTTTTTGACATTTTTGTAGTTAAATTCATTATATTGAATGAGGATGAGAACTTTGGTAAAATTGTAGGAGATTACCACGCTTCGCTCGCAATGACATGGTATTTCTTATTTATTTTATACCTTATGTTGCTATGAAGTATTAATAATGAATTCTTCTTTTGTCATTGCGAGCGAAGTCCCGAGTACTCGGGGCAATCTCGTAGTTAAATCCTGGTAATATCTATTTTGGGCTAAATTTAGTAAATTTACTAAAGTTCATTGAGGATATTGAAATTTGGCAATATTTCTACGTCGGGAATGAAAATATTTACAAAAGAAATATTAGCCCACAGAAAAATTATCTTTATTTTTCTTCTGGCAATTTTTCTTCCTTCATTAATTGTGGGTTATTTAAGCTTAAGTGCCTTTTCCAAGAGGCGCGAAGCTGTAAAAAAATTTCTTGAATCAAATCTATGGATTTCAGGCGAAGCGGCGCTCAAATCCATTGAAGGAACACTTCTTGAACAAGAAAAAAATGCATTAAAGTCAGAAAATTTTATTCGTTTGCTCCAGCTAAAAAAGGATGATTTGACCTTATTCAGTTCTTCTGTAGTTTTGAGCGATATCACCGGAGAGCTTTTTTTACTCGACGCTGATTATCGAATAATTTTCCCTGAAACGGGAAGTGAAGATGATTCGGAGTTTCAATGGGAAAAGGACATATCAAGCAGTGAATTTGCAAGATTTTTCCAGAGAGCTGAATTTTTTGAATTCTCTCAAAAAGATTACGCTCAGGCTGCAGAATTGTATTCGGAGAGTACTTTGTGCGCTCCATCAAAGCAGCATCATGCCGCAGCCTTAGAAGGCATGGGACGCTGCCTTTTATCATCTAATAAATATGATGAAGCTTATGAAGTATATAACGAACTATCTGACAAATATGGACAATTCCAAAACAAGGCAGGGCACCCTTATGGTATTACTGCCGTTTTTCAAATATATGAAATTGACCGGCGTCGAAATAAAGAAGCGAATAATCCTAAAATTTTGCTCGAGCTTTACGAAAAAATGCGGGATGGTGTGTGGCTTCTTAACGCTTCTGCTTATGATTTTTTCATTGCAGAAATTGAATCAATTCTAAACAGCGCATTTAAAGAAGGAAAATTTCCTGAAATTCAAAAATCTTATCATGACTTACAAAAACAGCAATCTCCTTACAGGCAAGCCCTAATTTTTACGGATTTTTTAAAGAGAGATGTTATTCTTAAGTTAGAGGAAAAGTTATCCCTGTCCCGAATGACAGGGGAAGTTGTGCCGGGACGCTTGCTTATCACTTCAGAAAATGATTATTATCTAATTTCTTATGCCGGTCTTCCGGACTTTCAGTCAGGTCAAACTTTTTATGGCGGTTTTTACTGGGACCTCAATTCTCTAAAAAAACAGGTAATACCAAAAGTCCTGGAGGATATAACAAAGGATTCCGGGCTAAGTTTTCAAATTGTTGATGAAAAAGGTCAAAATATCTTAACCGGAAAAGAAGAACCAACTTCAGAAGACTTTCTAACTTTATCCTCCCGCATTTTTCCTCTGCCGTGGAAACTTCTCGTTTCTCATCCCGATATAAATGCCCTTGAGCGGACAGCGCGTAAGGAGAATTTTTTCTACGGGGTTCTTCTGACTTTTATTGTGGCTTTAATGCTTTTAGGTGCTGTTCTGATGGCGCGCGATATTTCCCGTGAATCGGAAACCACACGCTTAAAAACTGAATTCGTTCATAATATCTCCCACGAGCTAAAGACCCCGCTGACTCTCATTCGTCTTTATGGGGAAACTCTTCAAACAAAGAATAATCTCACACACGAACAGAAGAAAGAATCCTATGAGATAATCACAAAGGAAAGTGAGCGTTTATCGCACATGATTAACAATGTTCTTGATTTCTCCAGGATTGAGATGGGCAGAAAAGAATTCGATTTTAAAAAAGGAAATCTGCCTGAAGTTGTCCGAAATACTGTGGAATCGTATCGCTATCATCTGGAGAAAAAAGGATTTGCCATTCAAACAGATATTGCCTCAGACCTGCCGGAAATGAATTTTGATGGAGAAGCTGTTGCAAGTGTTTTAGTAAATTTATTGAGTAATGCTCAGAAATTCTCGCCGAAGAAAAGGGAAGTGTCTGTGAAATTATTTAGAGACGATGGAAATGCCGTTCTTCAAGTCGCAGATAAGGGAATAGGAATTTCGCCCAAAGAGGTCTTAAAAATTTTTAAAAGATTTTATCGGTCAAAAAATAATATTGTCTCCGAATCCGGTGGAAGTGGATTAGGTCTTACCCTGGTAAAACATATTGTCGACGCACACGGCGGCAGGGTAGAAGTTGAAAGTCAACCGGGAAAAGGCAGTATCTTTTCCGTGATTCTCCCTATATCAAAATGAGGATAATAAAACGAAATGAAAAAAAAGATTTTAATTATCGAAGATGAAGAAGACCTGATTAAAGGATTGAAACTCAATTTAGCTATCGAAGGATATGAAGTGGATTTTGCTCTGGATGGCTCGGAGGGTCTTCAAAAAGCGCTGGAGGAAACACCCGACCTGATTATTCTTGATATTATGCTGCCGGAGAAGGACGGTCTGGATGTCTGTAAAGAACTCCGGCAAAAAAATATAGGCATACCGATTATCATGCTCACGGCAAAAGGAGAAGAGATTGACAAGGTGGTGGGGCTTGAAATTGGAGCTGACGATTACATGACCAAACCCTTCAGCGTTCGGGAGCTTTCTGCACGGATAAAAGCGCACTTAAGGCGCACTGAAAGAGAGGAAAAAACAGTTCCAAAGGTATATACTTTTGGTGATGTCGAAATTGATTTTGCCCATTTTAAAGTCAGGCGCAGGGGGAATGAATTGGACCTCACTTCTATTGAAATTGAAATTCTGAAATATTTCGTTGCCCACAGGGAAGAAGTTGTAACAAGAGATAATTTGCTCGATAAAATCTGGGGGTATGAAAGTTATCCCACTACACGAACCATCGACAATCATATCCTGAAATTGAGGAAAAAAATTGAGGAGGACCCGGCTCATCCAAAGTATATCCTTTCAGTCTACGGTGCAGGCTATCGATTTATGGGATGATGATATTAGTGTCCGGTTAAAAAAGACAACAGTTCCTTAACTTTTGTAATGAAGAAAATATACGCCATTTAAGAAATTTTTACTTATTCAGGGCATATAGAACCAAAACGTAGTTTATTTGAATGTTTTGAGTTTATATGTCATTCCTGCGAAAGCAGGAATCCATGAATATCAACTTTCAGGTATTTTAGTTAACTCAAGTATGATGATATTGCATTTTTATAAATCTTACCTACGTAACTATATTGAACACAGTTAAAACAACTGGATTCCTGCTTTCGCAGGAATGACACTAACGAAACTTTGGCAAATTAACCGAACATTTTACAGGTCTGTCATGGACCACAAGGATGTCATGGACTACAGGGCTGTCATGGACCACAAGGATGTCATGGACTACAGGGCTGTCATGGACCACTCCATGACAACGGGACAGGCTATCGATTTATGGGGTGATGACAATCTTTTTACATTCTTTTACTTGCATTTGACAACGTTTACAATTTAAAGAGCTATATTGTTAGTGAACAGTAAAATCTCGCTAAGAGATAAAAACTAACAATCTCACTAACAGGAGGTGGCATCATGAATCTCAAAAAATCTTTTATTGTAGTCGCATTTATTGCGATCTCACTGCCGGCTTTCGGGTTTCAGGTTTCGGCTCAGCAAAAGGTGCTTTTCGAGAAAGCGAAATTCACTATGGAAACGAAAGGGGACCTGGAGGGAGCTATCGAGCTCTTTGAAAAGATCATTGTTGAGTACCCCGAAGACCGTCCGGTTGTGGCAAAGGCGCTTCTCCATATTGGGATGTGCTATGAAAAATTAGGCTCGCAGGTAGCACAAAATGCCTACCAGCGCATCATCAGCGAATTTCCTGACCAAATCGAGGTGGTAAACGAAGCGCGTGCCAGGATGGCGGAACTGATTGCAAAAAAACCGTCGGAACCGTCTCTCACCCATATTTACTCCAGGGACGGTGACAATTTCTATTTGGAAGCACAATCCCTATCTCCTGACGGCACCAAGCTCCTGGGAATAGACATTTCCACCGGGCAGAATGTCGCGTACAAGGATCTCACCACCGGAAAATTCGTCAACATCACAAAATTCGATTGGATGAGTAAAGGACATGGCTATACCTACAATCCTGTATGGTCACCGAATGGAAAGGAAGTGGCATTCAATTTCTGCGGATTCCACACGGGTGTTTGGGAGCTTCGAGTCGCGGACCTTACGGGAAAATCGAGGACCATCTTTCGTGGTGAATCGAATGGTAAGGACAAGATCTATCCGTGTGGATGGTTCCCCGATGGAGACGCTATTCTGGCCATTTACATCACCAGTGACAAACACGTGCAGCTGGGTGTCATTCCTGTTGAAGGCGGAGATTTCAAGCTTCTTTATGAGCCCGATGTGCCGGTTGATGCGAACTTCCAGCCGGATGCCGGAAACTATTTCAAAGTCGACCTGTCGCCTAATGGCAAGTGTGTTGTATTTCACATAGCCAAGGGAGAAGATATGGATCTGTACATTCTGGATATCGCCTCAAAAACTGTCAAGATATTAGCCGATTCTCCGGCCGGTGAATTCCAGCCCCTTTGGTCTCCGGATGGTAAAACCATTGCATTTATGAGTAATAAGATGGGGAATCGGGCTCTCTGGGGTATCTCAGTTGATCTAGACGGTAATCCCAGGGGTCAACCATTTTTGATTAACAATTCTATGGATGGCGCAAGACTTTCAAACTGGACTGTACATGGGATTGCCTATTCGGCCTGGTTGAGTATGAGGGATATCTATACCATACCGGTCGATCCCCAAACCGGAGCTCCCATGGGAAAACCCAAACAATTGGATTTTAGGCCGACAGGGAAAAATAAAAGTCCCATTTATTCTCCGGATGGCAAGTACATCGCTTTTGTAATGAATCCGCAGAAAGACTCCCCCGGACTTAAAATAGTCATATATCCGGTTTCAGGAGGTGAAGCGCGGATTTTTGATATTCCCAGTAAAAACTTTTATGTGGCTCTAACCGATTTACGCTGGCTGCCTGATGGCAGTGGAATCAGCTTCTGTAATGAGACTTCTGACGAAACGCCCGGATGGAAACCTGGGATGCGACCTTACAGGTTTTTCCATCTTGATTTGAATACGGAGGAGTGGCGCACAATGGATCTGGGTGGAGAAGTGGTTAACAAGAGCGAATGGCGTGGCGATGGGCAGGGATTCTTCTATACCCGCATTCTGGAAACAGGCGAAAGCAATGTCGTTGAAAGAGATATACAAACCGGAAACGAACGGATCCTCTCTGAAATAAGACCTGGACTTCAAAATTTAAAATGCTCCCGTGATTATACCAAGCTGGCCTTCTCTACTTATACAATAGGAACTGAGATCATTGATACGAAAACAGGTGAGAAAATAAAAGAATTTAAAAGATTCTACATTTCGGCCTGGTCTCCGGATGGGAGAAATATTATGGCAGCCGGGCTTGAAAATTCCTATCATGTCATCTCCCTAGCTGATGGGACCAGCAAGGAATATGATCTGTCGGAGTACCTTCCCAAAGGAGACAGATTTCTTTTTGACTGGTCGCCACTGGGTAACCAGGTGGCCTTCTCTTTCATGTTTAGTAAATTTGATGCCTATATTATGCAGGTTGTTATTCCTGCAGAGAAGAAGTAGGTCCATTCCGGGAAACTGGATCTGGGGGCGGCTGTCATGGCTGCCCCTTTTTTTCTTTAAACCATCCTGAATTTTCTAAAACAATAAAATGAAACGTTCAATGATGGCAGTTGATATATCATTACATTTCTGTGACAGTGGATATTTTATTTTTTTTATATTGCATTAGATTGATTTTCGTTGCATAATTAGGAGAAGTGCTCACTAACCTCTTTCCAATTTGATACAATGAAAAAACCTGTTTCGAAATTATCCATACTCTTTATTGCCGCCATCCTGATCCCGGACCCGGTGCTGACCTATTTCAGTGTTCAGAATATTGCCTCCATGCGGGATTTAACCGAGAAAAAACTTCTGGAGGATGAGAACCGGCTGGCCTCGGAAATTTAACGGCGTTTTCAGGAACGGCTCGCCGCGCATACGGCCGTCTTTTTCTAACTCTATGAAACTGCGGAATCTCGATCCCTTCAAAACATGATGAATCTTTACACACTTGCATTTGTAGATCGCTCCTTTCTAGTGTATCGGAACGGACATTTTGCCCGACCTAATTTTCATGAGAAGTGCGCTCCAGGCCAGATGATTCGATTGTCTCCAAAGTGTGGTCAATTTTATTCAGGAGCAGAATCGGCGGAGTTCGCCGAATCGGATCTGGAGGCGGCGACGGGTGTCGAGCGGGACTCCCTGGTGCTGTCGAAGATCGGCAGTTGTGGGGTCACCGACTGGTCCCCGGACGGTCGATTCATCGAAATCGTCGGGACCCGGGGCTGGTGGGAGTACTGGGTTGTGCAGGGCCTGCAGGAGGGGCAGCGATAGCCTTCTGCGCGAAGGAGCGCCGGAAGTTGTGGCGAAGCGATGGCAAGATTGGAGAGTCATAAAGGGTAAACCGATGGAAGGTTCAAAAGTCTCCGGACCAACATGTACCTGCTCCCAGGATCGCGGATCTTTACTTCAACGGACTGGTCGCCTGACGACAGGAAGATCGCTTTCGGCACAATAATGTTGAAGTCTGAAACGAATTTGATCCAGAACGTGATCCTAGAAAAATAACTTTAGAAAATAACGACCATGTTTATTATTGCGGTCCCAAATTGCAAATTGCATTTTTTGGGAAATGTGGATTCACTCCTCCTAAATTTAATGAAGTCTGGGTGATGGAAAACTTCCTGCCGGAAGTCAAAAAATAAAGATAAAGATAAGACATGATAAGGGGGTACAATGTTTGGTCGTTGTGCCCCCTTTGTTATGGCAAATATTTCCAATTTGTTTTGAAGATAAACACAACTTTATTCCGGCTGCAATAAAAAAGACATTAGTTTCTAACCTGATCTATTCATAAATCCGATTTCTAAAAATATCAATTGATATTGATGTCATTCCCGCCACGAAAGTGCTACGAAGTAGTCACTATGTGAGTGGCTTACGCCATGAAAACGGGAATCCATAAGTAAATCAACTGGATTCCCACTTTCGTGGGAATGACAATAAAGGAGAAATTCAAAAACCATCTAATGGAGGTTGATGCAACATTTTTAATCCCGCTAAACGGGATAAAAAACTTATCTACTAAAATAATGAGTTTTATGAATTATTCAGGCTAATTGCAATTTGTTGAAAACCACCGGGTATTTCCAAAGTTTATTCCATATCAGAATTAATTAATCTCTCCTGTCGAAAAAATCACAATGTTTCCTTACTATCTCGCATCAGCATCAGGAATTCAGCTCATTTTTAAAGAAGTCGAAGGTGCCACGCAGTAATCACTATGTGCCACGAAGTGCCGCCCACGAAGTGATGGCTTTGCCAGAAGTGGTCAGCTGGTGAAAGAACATATCACCGAGCAATTATAGCTGGTTATATGATAAATTTTTCCCGCTAAGCTGGATTAATGCTCTCCGTAATAACAACTCTATTGTATTGGATGTTGAAATGCCGCTCAGCGCTGCGATAAAGGCGCCGGTCAACGGTCGGGACTTTGAGCATTCACTTGCAGAGCTTATGGTGGGTCAGCGTTCTCATCTTGTAGGCGGTTATCTTGATGTGGCAGTATCTTTCTTTCATGCAGCGCCTGAAGCGGCATTTACTTTAAAGGGTCATTTCATCGACTCTGTACAGGAAAACACAACGGATTACTACTACTTATGCGTGCGGCAGAAGAATAATCAATGGGCATGGAGCAGTCCGATTTGGGTGAGTAAATAGTTTTTTAAGCTGATACAGTCAATACTTCTAAGGAAAAGAATGTTCTTGTCCGGTGCGGGAAAAATATTGAGAAATTTTACTCCAGCCTTCTATTGGCGCTGGATTAGCACAAATAGTAAAATAGGATCCACAAGTACCTTAACTCTATTTACCCAATGACCGCAGTAGAACAAAAACAACTTATACAATTACGAAAACAATTATTTGAACCTGAAAACCCAAGCCCGAACTCTCAAAAATCCAAAACAGCTTGAGGAATAGAAAATGTTTTTACAGGAAAAAATACTTGACCAAAACCGGATTTAAAGCTTATCAAAAATATATTGCTTTCATGGGCATAATTATCTACATTATTATGATATTTTATAAAACATAAACTGCGAATAAAATTTCATCCCCATTATAGATTTTTCCGTTACAAATATTGAAATATTAAAATACTTTCTATGAGGTTATCTATGATTGGAGAAAAAATTTCACATTATAAGATATTAGAAAAACTCGGTGAAGGCGGGATGGGAGTGGTGTATAAGGCTGAGGATACGAAACTTGACAGGTTTGACAAAGTGACTTAACCATTTTGTATTTCAGCGACAAAAACTAATATTGAATTCATGATCGGACAAACAATCTCCCATAAAAAAATCCTTGTAAAGCTTGGCTGAGACCGCTTCAAGAAGCTCATGGAAAGAATCAAAGTTGAATGGGAGAATTTTGAGGTGTAATTATGATTGGTGAAATTATTTCCCATTATATGATTCTTGAAAAACTTGGTAAAACTGACATAGTGCGCACATGAATCGATTGTAAAAAAAATCATCAAAAATTAGCTGGTATCATCAATATTATCATCCAATAATGGAGGTCGAGTATGAAAACCAAGAAAAACCACTTGTCAAAATGTTTGATTCTAATTGGAATCATGGTGCTTTTGGCATCAAGTGTTCTCTTCGCACAAGAGACATTCGATGTTAAGGCAAACTATACTAAGACAGAAAACATGGTTCCGATGCGGGACGGCGTTAAACTCTTCACACAGGTCTACACACCAAAAGATGAAAGTCAAAAATATCCTATTCTTCTTTTTCGTACACCGTATTCGATAGGCACTTATGGGCTTGATAACTACAGAAGAGCATTAGGACCGAATGACATGTATGCAAAGGAAGGATTTATCTTTGTGTATCAGGATGTTCGGGGAAAGTTCAGATCGGAAGGGGAGTTCATTGTGATGAAGCCTCATAAGACTGATAAGCGCAGCACACAGGATACCGACGAAAGCAGTGACACGTATGATACAATTGAATGGATATTGAAGAATATTCCCAACCATAACGGGCGTGTCGGACAATGGGGCATCTCATATCCCGGATGGCAAACGGTCATGGGTATGATCGATGCGCATCCGGCGATGAAAGCTTCTTCGCCCCAGGCTTCTCCCTCAGACATGTGGATAGGAGACGATTTCCATCATAATGGCGCATTTCGTTTAATGTATACATTCGGATGGTTGTCGAGTAATGCCCAGATAAGAACAGGTCCCGCAGGAACACGGTCTGCCCGGTTCAGTTATGGAACACCTGACGGATATAAATTCTTTTTAGAGCTTGGTCCCGTCTCGAACGTGGATAAAATATATTTCCACAACAGTGTCCCGACGTGGAATGAATACATGGAGCACGGCGATTACGACGATTACTGGCAGAAACAGGATGTTCTCCGGCATCTGAATAACGTCGAACACCCCATTTTAAATGTTGCCGGTTGGTTCGATGCAGAAGATTTTTATGGTCCCATGAGTATCTACTATACGATTGAAAAGGAAAATCCTCAGAATCAGAGCACTCTTGTGGTTGGTCCCTGGCTTCACGGAGGATGGGCACGGAGCGACGGTGATGAATTGGGAAATATCCGATTTGACGTGAAAACGAGTGTTTATTTCAGGGAGAAAGTTGAATTCCCATTCTTTAATTACTACCTGAAAGATAAAGGGGAACCGGATCTGCCCGAGGCATTGGTCTTTGAAACAGGGTCGAATCAATGGAAATCCTATGATCAATGGCCTCCGAAAGAAACATCTGAAAAAAATCTCTATTTTCACGCCGGCGGAAAACTTTCATTTACTTCACCATCTGAAGAATCAGAACAAGCGTTTGATTCTTATATAAGTGATCCAAACAAACCTGTACCCTGGTCAGCAGAAATCCGAACGAGCCAGGGTCATCTATGGATGGTTGAGGATCAAAGGTTCGCAGCGAGGAGACCGGATGTCCTGGTTTACCAATCCGATGTTCTGACCGAAGATATTACTATTGCCGGTCCGATCATAGCAAATCTCTATGTGTCCTCGACCGGAACGGATGCGGACTGGATAGTAAAATTGATCGACGTTTATCCGGGTAATGCTCCCGATAATAGGCCGAATCCGAATAATGTTAGGATGGGAGATTTTCAAATGCTGCTTGCCGGAGAAGTATTTCGCGGTAAATACCGGAACAGCTACGAAAATCCCGAACCTTTGGTGCCAAATGAGGTGACAAAGATCGAGTATGACCTGCGGGACAAATGTCACTGCTTTCTCAAAGGACACAGGATCATGGTGCAGGTTCAAAGCACGTGGTTTCCCGTGATCGATCGGAATCCACAGAAGTTTGTGGACATTTATTACGCAAAAGAATCAGATTTTCAAAAGGCAACACATAAGTTATACCGTTCACAAGAATTCCCTACACATATAAAATTAAAGGTCATCGAGCAGCACTAAGGGTAGATTCATGATTGGCTCAACAATTAGCATTGTTGCTTGACGAACTTCCAATCCCATTAGATTATATTGTGGAGTTTTTAGTCTATTCAGGATTTCGGAAAGGGAATGTACCTGGTTAAAAATTGAATCTGTCCACTTTTTTGGCATAAAACCGGAAAGTGAGTTTTTACCTGAATGTGAAGCGGAATTAATTGTAAAAGGTGGGTGCCGTGAAAACTCACCACGTAGTTTTCAGGCAGTCCAGATGTTACGAAAATTAATCAAAAACCGATGTGAGGGGTACGTGTTTATTAGTCCCAAAACGGGAGACCATTATAAATCGATTAAAAAAACGTTTGATCTGGCTGTAAGAAGACTAAATCTCACTGTTAATGATACCAAGTTAAGACTTCACGATCTTCGCCACTGTTTCGCGTCTTGGTTGCATATGGCTGGTGTGAGTCTTGATATGTTGAGGCCGCTTCTTGGACATAGGGATAGGAAGACAACAGACAGGTATGCTACTATTGATAGACGTGCTATCGGTAAAGTCTTAAAGGTTATGCCGAGTATTGGTAAGAAAAATGAATGCAAAAAAATGGCCTCAATTAGTTAATAATCAATGCCAAATTGGCAAGAATTGGCAAGATTCACATGGTGACTACCTGCTTTTTGTGTAAGTTACCCGTTGTAAGTGCTTGTTTTTATTGAGTGGGCGATACTGGATTCGAACCAGTGACTTCCTGCTTGTAAGGCAGGCACTCTAAACCAGCTGAGCTAATCGCCCAAAAAATTGCTGTGTGTTCTTAAGCAACTCAATATACAAAATTGGTGATTGTTTGTCAAGGTGATTCAAATCAATAATATGTTGAGTTATGTTGTTTGCATCCCCATCTTTTACTACTCGGGTCATAAAATTGTTTGCATTTTAAGTTCTCTGTTGGTCCCGCTTAGCGGGATCACCAACAGAGAAAAGTGTCTACGCTGTCTCCCGAGTACTCGGGATTCACCTTCGACTTCTCCAAAATGTAAACTATTTAATGCTCTCCGTAATAATTCAAGTTTCTCTTCTAAAACCCGCTAATCTTCATTTGCGAAACAGCCAGAGCCAGAGGGCGTTGGTGACATGATGAAAAATAACTCCGATTACGCATGGCACAACCGCAAGGGAAGAAAAATTTAAAACCGCAACGGCAAGCACTATCTGGGTATTCCGGGAAGAACTGATCAACGCAAGAGTATGTCGTATACTCCTGTCGCCGATAACATACCCGATTGCATATCCAAGTCCACCCTGGATCATATATATGGAAAACACTACAGCAGAGAGACCGATTAACGATGTGTCCCAGACAAGCTCCTGTGAAGCGCTGCTGATCGATACGGTAACTATACTATAAATAAGAAAAACAATTATCCATCGTGAGGCTTTTTTTATCGATGATAAAGCATCTTCGCTGAATACCATCCTTAGAAATCTGCCTGCAAAATATGGAATTAATACCAACCCCGCTGTTTGAAGCAGTACATCTCTCGTATTGATCTGAACTGTCCCGCTGAGCGGGATTAACAGCATGAGAATGAGCGGAATGTAAAATATTGACCCGAATGTGGTAAAGAGAAAGTTGCTGAATATGAGATTATAGTCACTATCAGGAATAAAGCGGTATAAAATAAGCGTCAAGACCCCGCTCGGCGCACAGGCAACCAACACCAGTCCGATACGGTAGGGTTCTATGAAAACAGAGGAGAGGATATAGTAGACAACTACCGGCATAACGACAGCCGAAAGCAGGAGGGTAACCAACAATTCTCTGCGGAGAAGCTTATTCCACGGTGTCCTTACGTCAAGAAAGTTCACCAGCAGCAATAATCCGATCAAGTAGGGGATATATGCAGTTAATTCCCCTGCTTGAGGGAGGATCAATCCACTTGCTATTCCGGCTGCTGCACTAACGTATATCAGGTTCTTCAATTAGCATTCGACCTGTTTGGATGACTTGCATCACAATGTACAAAGAAATAGGGAAAAAATAAATCAAATTATTTTTTGGTAGTGCGCCGAAATAAAAAGGAATTTAAAATAAGATGCGGGATATTTTTATCTTAAAAGAAGTTTAATTGCATATATTTTTTGTGAATCATTAAGAATTTTTTAGTTCAAATGTTTAATTTGAATACATATATAATAGATTTGTATATTATAAGTTGAAATTAATACTTGATATTGTTCGCTAAATCATGTACATTATACAATAATAAAAAAATATTTATCGTCAATAATGACTTGTCTTCGTTCATATCTCTCTGGTATTATTGTTGGTTATGCCCTTTATTTTGTAAGCTTTCTGCTTATAATCCAGCTTCCTTATTTCCACAACATCGGGGCAGACCTTAACTATTCTGATATTCATGAATATGTGCAAATAACCGATGACGAAGATTGTCTGCCGCGCCAGGGTGAAACTCATTTTCATAATTTTTCAAAATCAGTCCGGGGATTTTGTTTTGTTTGTGGATACATTGCATCTCATTATACACAGAATATAGATTGTCCTCTAACGGATTACCTCAAGGTGGATTCTACAATTCATCTTGTATGGGAATCGGAAGACCATTCATCTGTTTTATCTCATCTTCCCTTATTACGCGCACCACCCTCAGCATAACCTACATTGCAGCTCATTTTTTATATATTTAACATCTTGTATTATTAAGTTAGTCACAGCAAAAGCGCATCCTTTTTGTATCCGGTACGTGCATTTTGTTTGTATGTAGTAGTAATATATGATTCTGAGTTCATTGAATTGATCTAATAATCATGGATATACAGGTAAAATAAAACCATTGGGGGTACCAATGAAATATACTTTTATAACTACAGTGATCTGTATTGTGTTGATAACGTACTTTGCTCCCGTAGTAGGGCAAACGGTAGAATCAAAACAAGACTCCTCATCAACCGAACTACAGCAGTTAAAAGAGCAGTTAGAGAAGCTTAAAGCCGAGCATGAGCTGAAACTGCAGGAGCTCGAGAAGCTTATCAACGATATTACGGCAAAAATGGAAAAGGCAGAGCAGGAAGATGAATTACAAAAGCTGCTTGAGGAAGCCAAACAACTTGAATCGGTAGAAAGAACAGAAGAAACAGGCATCGGTAAAAGATTTCACACGGGTGTGCGGGTGCAGCAGAAGTTAAACCCCAATATCAGTGTAGGGGGTGATTTCTTTGGAGCATTTAGTACCTCTAAGGGTGATTTTGTGAGCGAGCCAAGCGACCTGTCCTATGGAAATAATGGTTTTAAAATGAGAGAAATGGAGCTTCAATTGAATGCGCCGCTTGATCCGTTTACCCGCGGGAAAACTTTTATATCTATAACAAAAGAGGAAATTGCCATAGAGGAAGCGTATATGGAATGGCTTAACCTGCCAATGAATATGAATCTGAAGGCTGGCATATTTTATGCGGAATTTGGCGCATTGAACAGGTGGCATGACCATGCGCTGCCGCAATTCGACAGACCAAAGGCGTTGGTTAATTTATTCAGTAATGCCGGACTCAGCGGTTTTGGTTTTTCCTCAAATTTTATGCTCCCGCAACTACTTTTTGCCGATGCTAATATGCTGGATATAGCGATAATTAACGGTGGAAACGGTTTCAGTTTTACTGATACGGGTAAAGACAGGCTGATATATGTTGGACATTTTAAGAATTATTATGATTTATCCAGGGATGCCTACATTGAATGGGCTGTGAGTGGGGCTGCAGGTAAAAATGATCCCGCTGAAAAATATAATTCGTATGTCGGCAGTTTCAATATAACGTATAAGTGGGTTCCTGTGGGGCGGTCAAAATACAGAACGGTGGACTGGAGAACGGAATTTTTATTCGGTGTTCGTGAAACCCCTGTGGATTCTTTGGCTGTATCTACGAAAAATATTAACAGTATCGGTTTCTATACCACACTGCAGAATAAGCTGAATGCTAAATACTGGCTGAGCGGGAGAATTGGGTATTCTGAGCTGCCTTATAATAATAAACAGAGTGAGTGGGACTTTACTACCTGTCTGGATTACTGGCAGAGCGAATTCGTCTTTATCAGATTCCAGTATCAATATAATATAAGGAATTTTGATAATGATGTTATCTTAGGTTATCCCGGTGTCTACCCGAACGACAACTCGTTTCTTATTCATTTCTGCTGGGCGATGGGACCGCATAAGCACGAAGCGTATTAATTTTTGATAAATATCAATGAATGTAGATATGTTAACCGCACCCTTAAGGATGCGGTTAATAATAATAATAAAAGGAGGATAATGCCATGTACTTTAAAAGATATTTAAGAATAACTGCCTTGTCTGTTCTTACTTTGTTACTTGTAATTTCTCAGGTCGATGCACAGCAGGCGAGACTACGTTATAGATATCAAGGAGGGGATGCGGCAAATAGACTTAAAATTGTATGTTCATTTGCCGATTATGCAGCTGTTGCAGAATTTCTCACCGAAGGTAATGCTGATATACATCACATATCCCACGGTGATCAGGACCCGCATTTTGTTCCTCCGAAACCCAGCTATGCAGTATTGCTCAAGGATGCGGACATGTGGGTAACTACCGGTATGGACCTCGAACAGTGGTCTACTACCCTCCTGGATAAAGCCCGTAATAAAAATATAATGGACGGCGAAATCGGGTTTGTATCCGTATCCGATGGCGTTAACAAATTACAAATACCTGAAGCAATAAGCCGGACGGAAGGCGACATACATACTATGGGGAATCCGCATATCCAAACCGGTCCTTTGAATTTAAAGGTTATTTCCAAAAATATTACTATCGGTTTAATGAAAGTTGATCCGGAGAATACAGAATTTTACCTGGAACGAAGAGATGAGTATCTCGATAAAATGGACAGGTCGCTTTTCGGAGATGAACTGGTAGATATGTTTGGCGGTGAAACATTATGCAGACTACTGGAAAATAAGACCTTGTTTCCATTTCTGGAGAGTGAATTTGAAGGGACGAAGTTGATAGACAGATTAGGCGGATGGCTTAAAAAGGCGATGCCGTTCCGGGGGGTAAGAGTTATCGCTTATCATAAAAACTGGGCTTACTTTGCAGATACATTTGGGATCGAAGTTGCTGGCTACATCGAGCCGAAACCGGGAATTCCCCCGTCTGCCAAGCATGTTCAGAATATGATTAAGCTTATCCAGGACCAGGACATAAAATTGATGCTTGTTGCCAGTTATTTTGAAAGGGGGTCACCCCAGATGATCGAAGACAGAACAGGTATAAAGGCTCTATATCTGCCCGTACATGCTACAGGGATACCTGAAATCACAGAGAGTTTTCAATTGATAGATTACTGGATTGACCGGATTAATGAAGCTGTGAAAATTATACGATAATTGGGGTGAATATGTTAGAAAACATTATATTCCTTTTACCGCCGATTACTGCATGTGTTCTGCTGGCGGGTATATTGGGTTATTTCGGAAATCACATTTTGACACGTGGCATTATTTTTATTGACATTGCCCTTGCTCAGATCGTTGCTCTTGGAACCATGATAGGCTTGCTGCTGGGATTTGCAGAGGAGTCAATATCGATTCAACTGGTGTCGCTGGTATTCACGCTTGTGATAGTTTCCATGTTTGCGCTCACGAAATTTGAAAAACAGCGAATTCCCCAGGAAGCTATAATCGGTATTATATATGGTCTGGGTCTTGGTCTGGCTATGTCCCTTGCAGAACATATACCCAGGGGCTCCAATTTTATAGCCAAGACAATAACCGGAAATGTCCTCTGGGTCACATGGAGTAATGTGTTATGGTGTTTTGTAATTTTCAGTGTTATTGGCGTAATACACATTTTTTCAGGCAAATACTTTATTCAAATATCCAGCTCAAAAGATAGCCTTCCTTTCTCCATTGGAAAGGTGAGATTGTTTGAATTGCTGTTCTATTTTACATTTTCAATTGTGATAGTCAAGGCAGTGCCAATTGGCGGGGTATTTCTGGTTTTTACCCTGCTAATTGCCCCGACTTCAATCGCAACCATTTTTACACAGCGGTGGATATGGCGGTTTATCTGGAGCTGGATCATTGGGATAATCGGTTCGGTAATCGGGATTTATATTTCGTACAACCTGGATATATCAAACGGTCCGGCGATTGTATGTTTAATGGGGATATTTGTTTTTATCCTGGCATTTGCGAAAATTATTTTTGGAAGGTCGAAAGTATTAAAAGGAGTTACTAATTAAATGTTACAGCCGTACTTTGTCTAAGCTCTAACATAATTTATTCCATTATTCCCTTTTAATTTTTCATTTTTAATTCTTAGCTGATAACTAGCAAGACATCGCTAACACTTTTTCTAGCATAACATCGTTTACACTTTAATGGTGATTCTCTAGCATAACATCGTTTACAGTTTTTCTAAGAATATTCCGTT
>Ga0114930_10001933_pt1 | contig 19101 bp, 22 predicted proteins | sample AnhtaG_FD_87300 | JGI IMG/M metagenome (GOLD analysis project Ga0114930, IMG submission 87300) | Deep subsurface microbial communities from Anholt, Denmark to uncover new lineages of life (NeLLi) - Anholt_01485 metaG | ecosystem: Environmental > Aquatic > Marine > Oceanic > Sediment | place... | reverse complement strand
GTTTCTTATCTTACCCTCCTGCATATTTGTTCTTTCGTGTGTGGGTATACTCATGATATTTTGCTAAGCCTTGCTGTCGTCTTTTTCTCCCTTAAATAAAAAAACTGTGAATATGCTCCCTTTCCCTATCTCACTGGACACCTGAATGGAGCCTCCATGGGCCTCGACAATTTTTTTGGCGATGGAAAGTCCCAATCCCGTGCCTTTAATCTTTTGGTCTTCGCCTCTTTTTACCCGGTAGAACTGGTCGAAAATAAAAGGAAGATGATCCTTCGCAATTCCTATTCCTGTATCTTGAACTTCTACGGCAATAAAATCTTTGTTTTCTTTGATGGTTATTAAAACTCTCCCTTTTGGCTTGTTGTATCTAATCGCATTGGTGATAAGGTTGGAAAAAACTTGTTCCAATGTCTCCTCGTCACCTTGTACAAGGTCATTTTTTGAACAAGACCCAAGTTCTAAAGAAATGTAACCATCTTTGGTCAAAGGCTCCATATCATCTATTAACTTTTTTATGATTTTTTTCAACGATAAAGGCTTAAGTTTGTCGATGATTTGTCCGCTGTCCAACCTAGCAACATCCAGCCAGTCATCGATCAAGTTCATAAGACTATCTAACCTGTTCCTGGCTTTTAAGATCATCTCTTTTTGCTTTCCAGGAACCTCGCCCACCATTCCGCCTATAATCACTTCAAAATACTGCATGATAGCAACAAGAGGGCTTCGCAGTTGATGAGAAACCATGGTTATAAAGCTATCCTCAATAAGTTTCTTCTCTTTTCGGAGGGATTCTGTTTCCAGGGTGAGCTTTCTCCTCTCCAGCCCTCGTCTGATAATGATACGTAATTGATCCGGAGTAAAAGGCTTGGGAAGGAAATCATAAGCCCCCTTTTTCATGGCTTCTACAGCTGACTCGACCGTGGCATATCCAGTGATAACAACAGTAATAATGTTGGGATCGATTTCCTTTGTTTTTTCTAAAACTTCCATTCCGTTGACTCCAGGCATCTTCAGATCGACCAGTACCAAATCTGGCTTTGTTTCTTTAACTTTTTCGAGGCCGATGGAACCATCCTCTGCTGTTTCAGTCAGGAGACCTTCTTTCAACAGAATCTGACAGCAAGAGTCTCTCATAGCCTCTTCATCATCAATCACGAGGATGACAGGTTTTTTTTCAAGCATTTTATCCCTTTTATAAAACGAGATTACTTATCAATTTATTAGGCATTCCGAAAATATTCCTCTTTAAAATTACACCAGCTTCAGCCAAGAATTTTTCTTGGAGAAATGTTTGGCTATTTCCGAAAGAGGAGAAATGCCTGGAATATTTATTGTTTCTGCCTCCCCTATTATTTCCTCAGTAACTTTTCAATACGAGCAATTAAATCTTTTGGCTTAGCAGGTTTATCGATGTAGTCGTCTGGGCCAACCAATCCTTGCTCTTCGCCTTTGAACATGAATCTTGAGCCTGTCTTCTCTTTGACGGCTGAGATAAAGATAATCGGAGTATCCTTGAACTCTTTGTATTCCTTATAGGTTTTAATCGCGTGGCACAGAGAGAAGCCGTCAAAGAGACTGTCCATCATGATGTCAAGAAGAATTAGATCTGGTTTTTCTGAGAAGATTTTTTCCTTCCCTTCTTCAGCATTAGAAGCGATCACAACTTTGTACAACGCTGATTCCAGAATAGGAGTCACAGCATCTCTGAAATCCGGATCATCATCGATGACTAAAATTTTCGCCTTATTTTTTTCCATTTTCTTCCTCCTTTATTTATTTGCGTTATTGATGGCCAATTTTAATTCCTCTTTTCCAAATGATTTTATGAAATAGAAGAATATGTCCTGTTCTCTGACTTTTGCTTCCAGACTTTTATTATTTTTTTTCGTAGTCATGATAATTTTTATTTTAGGGTCTATGCTTTTTAGGATGGAAACAGCTTCGTATCCTTTCATTTCCGGAAGGTCCACATCCATGATTAAGCAGCTAAAACAACCTCCACGAATTTTCTTCACAGCGTCTGCAAGCCCTCTTCCAGTTTCAATTTGGAAATTTTCGCTTCTCAAAAAAGCAGCCATAACTGTTCTTTCTGTAATATTAGGATCTATGATTAGAATTCTCTTTTCTGCTCCTGCCATTTTCAACTTCCTCATATAATTGTTATTGCAATTATTGTGCCAATTATTCCATATGAGAGATGGGGATAACGATATTATATTTTATTGATATTAAAGAAGTTATGAGAATAAAAAAAGTAATTATTACTCTCAAAATAAAAATAAAAAAAATGTGGGGAATTATTCCCTATCTATGTTCAAGAAATTCCGTCAATAAAAAAATCGTCCAGCGGTGAAATTTCCAAGCCGGGGAAAAGGAGGAAATCTGTGACTATTTCTTCATAATCACTTTTTTCACCAAACTGGACGATTTTATGGAGTAAATAGATGGCTCAAATTTTTGTTTTTTATTAAGAGCTAGCCATTTTTTTTACTAAAAAATCGAACTATCTCAAGTTTTTATCAGTTTACAATCAGTTCGAGCACTCTGGTCAAAGCTTGGCGGACAGGCCTGGAAATTTTCTTGCCTTCTATGATCGACTTGGGCTGGACCCCAAGAACAAAAGAATTCTTAAGCCGCTCATAATTCATCTCATCTGAAATGAATGGTAAAAGCCTGTGGCTCAATGCAGAATTGGAGAAAATGTAGTGAATAGGAACAAGAATCACTTTCCCAGGTTTCTCTCTGAAGTCTACCGCATCTAGGAAAACCAGAGGGCGGTAATTCCGGTTTTTCCAAGGAGCTTCTCTCTCATTAATTTCAGATTCGAGCAAGATATCTTTTATACCATGTTTTCTCAATTCAAGCGCAAGTTCAATTCCTGCTCCATCGTCAGAACGATTTCTATTTCCAACTCCTATAAAAATTGGAGAGCCTTCTTTCATTATTTTGTCTAGTTTCGTTTTCCAATCCTCTTCAGGTGCTTTTTTAACTTCAGCCATGTGGGCAGAACAACTGATACAGGGGTCAAATGCTCGAACAACCAGCTCCATTCTATCTCTGATTTTGTCTTCTTCACCGCTGTTGAGTAGTTTCTGAGCGGCAATACAGCAATACCTTTCAATATCTTCTGCATTCTGAGCAGTAGGTGTAATAATGTCAGTAAACGAGACAAATCCGTCAGACACTTCATAAGAGTGGATAAGAAGGCCGCGTGGAGCCTCAACGATTCCCGTGCCCTTACCTTCTTTTTTTGTGTATTTCACAATAGGAGGATCAGGGAGTTTGAGCATTTTATCAATGATTTTTGGAATTCTCTCGAAAGCATAAAGAATCTCTATTGCTTGAGCTGCGTTGTTAAAGAGAGGATTTTTCTCCCAGCGGTGATTGAAGTATTTTTTATACATCTTACCTGCTTTGCCTTTTAATCTTTCGCCGAGATTATTGATTCTGGCTAAAGACCCTACAGAATAAGGCTCTCCCTTGTAGCGGCTTCGTTTTGCATATGAATGAGAGACCAAGAATTCGTTGGTAAGGTTCTTATAATCTTCTTTTTCTATTATCTCTCCCGTAGAAAGGATAATTTCATCTCCAGCAAAGCCGTATTTTTTCTGACCAGGATTACAGCAGGCATAGATAGTATCATCTTCAGGAGTATCTGGATAATCAAGTTTGCAGAAAAGTTCAGCTGTTTTTAGAACAAAAGGCATAAATTGAATTGCCCTGTTTTTAATCCAAATCAGCTCTTCCTTTGACGGAAATTTACCGAATCCACCAATAACTGGATTTTCGCCATGAATGTAACGGCCGCTTGCTGTTTTCATGATGTGGTTGCCGAATCCCTTCATCTCTAGTGCAATTTTTACTTCAAGCTCATATTCAGAAGCCATTGCAATGGCATTCGGAAATCCAACATAATCAGGCAGAGCGAGGTAATATAAGTGTAGAGAATGACTTTCTATCATTTCACCCAGATGCATGAGTTCTCTAAATTGAACAACCTTGGAGGGAACTTTAACGGAAAGAGCATTTTCCATAGCACGAATGGCAGCGTATTTATGAGAGATAGAGCAGATTGCGCAGATACGGGGCACAATATTAACATCTTCCTCAGGAGTTTTGCCTAGAGTCAGCCTCTCTACAAGGCGAGGGCCTTCGAATATCGAAAACTTCACGTCTGTTACAACTTTACCGTCAATAGTAACAGAAATCCCTCCGCTTCCCTCCACACGTGCAAGATGGTCAACTGATATTTTTTTCATTTCTTCTCTCCTTCAAGTTTACCCAAAAAATCGGCCATTCCTGTACCGCTAAAAGTGGCCATTTTTTTCTTTATAAAATCATAGTCAAATCCCTTTTCTCTCAATAGCTTAAATTCAGAAGTAAGGTTGGCATCCTCTACCGGCCCCCAGCAACCAACACAAGGGAGGTTATGATTGATACAGATTGAACCACACCCTGCACGACTTACTGGACCCAGGCAAGGAATGTCTTTATTGAGAAGACAGTCGTTCTCATTCCATTTGCATTCAACACAGACAGGAAAACCGTAAAGCTCTGGAGGATTTCCCCTTATTATCCGGTTAAAAGTTGATAAAAACTGTTCTTTGCCTATAGGGCAGCCTGGAAGATAATAATCCACTTCGATGTAGGCATTTATGGGCTTGGATTGGACAGGCTTGACATGTTTCATCTTTATGTCGCCATACACTTTTTTGAAATTCTTTTCCCATTCTTTTTTATCAAGGAATACAGCCTGGATTCCTCCAAAACAGGCACAGGTGCCGATTCCAACTACAACTTTTGCTCTTTTTCTTATGTCTAAAAGTTCTTCTTTTTCCTTCTCTGTTGTAACAGAGCCTTCCACAAGAGCTACATCCAGTTCTCCATCGATATTGTCGCTTTTTGCCATAAGGAAGGATTGAATGTTGGCGGCTTTGAATATACTTACTAGTTCTTTTTCACAATCAAGGATAAGGAGGGCATCGCCAGCACAACCTGTAAGTTCATAGATACCTATTTTCAATTTGCCATTTTTATCTTTTTCCATTATTTCCTCCTTAAATGAGCTCCCTCATGTGGATAACATCCCAGTAAGTAAAGACTGGTCCATCTAGACAAGTATAAACATAATCTATGGCACAGTGACCACATTTCCCAACACCACATTTCATCCTTCTTTCCAATGTCATCAAAATTTGGTCTTTGGGAATGTTAAGTTTGACAAGCTCTTTGATTACAAATTTATACATGACAGGAGGGCCACAGATCAGTGCAAATGTATTTGCTATATCAATTTCTTTGAGCTTAAGAAAGAGAGTTGTAACAACCCCAATGTTTTCTGTCCAGGTTCCAGTGTCATCCTCATCAACGGCTAAATGGCATTCGAGGTCTTCCCTCTGCTTTAGGGCAAAAAACTCTTCGCGAAAGATCATTTCAGCGGGTCTTTTAGCTCCATGAAGCAGTGAAACTCTGCGAAACTGGTCCCGGTTATCGAGACAATAAAGCAAAACAGAGCGCAGAGGAGCAACGCCAAGGCCTCCCACTGTGATGAGGATATCTTTATCTTTCATTTTTTCTAATGGAAAGCCGTTGCCATAGGGGCCTCTGAATCCGACTAAATCATTTTCTTTCATCCGGAAAAGCGCGTTTGTTACAGTTCCAGCTTTTCGGATGCAAAATTCCAGCAAGCCTGGCCGCGACGGCGTGGATGATATTGAGAAAGGAGCCTCGCCAGCCCCCAGGACAGAAATCATAGCAAACTGCCCTGGACGATACTTAAAAGAGAGAGCCTTATCCATCTCTACAATCCGGACCTGAAAAAATTTAACGTCTTCTGTTAGATGATAGGTCCGGACTATTCTTGCAGTTTCAGGCATAAAAGGATTGGTTTTGGTTAATTGTTTATTTTCTCCATTCATTTTGTCACCTCTTTGTTAATTCTTGCCCAGAAGGCATCCACTTCTTCTCCAATGAGTGCCTTTCCTACTGTTCGAACATTGATATCTACGGGACAAGTGGCAATGCAGCGGCCACATCCAACACAGCTTGGCTTACCGTATTTCGAAATATAAGCCTGTAACTTGTGTGTATACCATAGCTTTAGCCTGTCTGCCCTTTTTTCCCTGAAGTTTTCTCCTCCTGCAACTTCTGAATATTCCTTAAGAGTGCAGGCGTCCCAATGGCGCATTATTTTTCCATCTTTTCCGCCCAAGCACTGTTTATCCATAATGTTGTAACAGTTGCAGGTCGGGCATACATTTGAGCAGGAACCGCAGGCTAAGCATGCATCACCCAATCTCTCCCAGAGGGGATCTTTGTATTTAAGCTCCATGAGGTCAGGCAGAGCAGCAAAGTTTATATTCCACTTATAAGCATTATTTCTCTCGGCCTGCCAGTTAATATAGGTTTGGATATCTTTGTTCTTTAGCTCTTCATCAAAAAGCTCTGGCTTGAGGCGGATTAGATCATCTCCCTGGCTAGAGCCAATCCAAACAAGAAAAAAATCTTCAAGGTTAGTAAAGAAAAGATCATAGCCCTCTTCGATGACGTGGGTATTTGAGGATTTGGCAAAACAGTATTCATCCGGCCAGCAGGAAAGGCCCAGAATCAAAGTGTTTTTCCTGGCTTCAAGGTAATAAGAATCAAGATAAGCTTGTTTGTTAAAATTATCCAGAATGATCAATCCGTGGATATCGCAAGGATGGACTCCGAAGAGGATTTTTTTTGTAACGTGAGAGAAGTCTTCTTTATAGCCTTTCTCTGAGACGCTGAACATATTAAAATTAGGGGGAAGAAATATTTTACGAGGGGGAAGGATGGTCCTAGTAGTGTCTATTTCTATCTCGGAAAAATCATCGACTACTTTAAAAACATGCTTGTCTTCTTTTTTTACCGGTACCCAAAGATCCGCCTCCTCTGAAATAATCTCCAAAAAGGGAAACAAATTATCCTTTTTAAGTTTTGTAATCCTCATTTTTTACTTCCTTTAATATTTATTGAATTTCCTAAACTTTTTACTTCAAGAAAAATTAACTTAACTATTGAATATCTGAGTCCTGAAAAAAATTGTTTTAATCTCCAGGACATATTTCTTTATGCAAATTACATGCCTGTTTTGCTTAAAAGAAAAAAAATATGCTGTCTTTCTAACTTATTGAATCAAAAAGAAATAATCCTGTTATTGTGAAAAAGCTCTCATCAATGAGATGGAGTGGATAAAAAGAGTGGCATTTTTCCCCACGTGCTGTTCAATTTTGACATAGCAAGAAGCTCAGATTTTTCCGTTTGAAGTTCTGAGTTTGGACTTAGGAGTTATAAAATTGCTTTAATAGGATTGGTCTAATAATGTAAGGGCAGGAAAAAAGGAAAATATCTTTTTTTCTCTTTTTGGAACAGATGTTTATTTAACATATCATTTCCTATTTTTATTTTCTGTGAAATTTAAAGTAACAACTTCTAACTTTTATCATTGGATTTTATATTTTTTGACTTTTGCCATTAATGTCTTGCGGTCAATGCTAAGAATTTTTGCTGTTCTGCTTTTATTTCCGTTCTGGGCCTTAAGAACAGTTTTTATATATTCCTTTTCTATATCTTCAAGGTTCTTATACTTACCTCCAGCAAGATGAAATAGAGAGGAACTGGAACTAATCCCGTGATACACAAGATCTTCGAGTTCTATCTCATCGCCTTTAGAGAGCACAACGGCTCTCTCAATGGTATTCTCTAATTCCCTAATATTCCCTGGCCAGTCGTATTCCATCAAAGCCTTTTTGATTGCAGAGGAGAGGCCTTTAATCTTTTTCCTAGCTCTTCTGCCGTATTTCTGCAAGAAATGTTCAACAAGAAGCGGGATATCTTCTTTTCTCTCCCTTAAGGAAGGAAGATGAACTGGAACAACACTTAATCGGTAGAAAAGGTCTTCCCTGAATTTTCCTTTCCTTACCAAATCTGCCAAATTTTCATTTGTTGCTGCCAGTATACGGACATCCACTTTTATGAGCTTTGTGCTTCCAATCCGTGTAATTTCTCGTTCTTGAATGACTCTCAATAGGTTTGCCTGGATATTAAGGCTCATATTGCTGATTTCGTCCAAGAAGATCGTTCCTCCATTAGCAACTTCAAATCGCCCGTGTTTCGTTTCGTATGCTCCTGTGAAGGACCCTTTAACATGTCCAAAAAGTTCACTTTCAAAGAGAGTTTCCACAAGGGCTCCACAATCTACAACGACAAAAGGTGCATTCTTTCTGGGACTGTGATTGTGAATTTCTCTGGCAATGAGTTCTTTCCCTGTCCCGCTTTCCCCGGTGATAAGAACAGTACTTTCAGATGAGCTGACGCGCCTTACAATATCTAAAACTTTATCCATTTCCATACTTTTTCCGATGACCATATCAAATTCACTTTTCTTTTCAAATTCTTCACGGAGATAGATATTTTCAAAGAAAATTTTCCGGCTTTCCAAGACTTTTTTTGTGATTACACGCAGTTGTTCGGGGGAAAAAGGCTTTGCTAAATAATCAGACGCACCTCGCTTCATAGCTTCAACGGCAGATTCGATAGTTGCGAATCCGGTTATGATGATGACAGGAGTTTCGGGATTTTCTTCTTCTATTCTGCTCAAAATCTCCATACCATCAAGATCAGGTAATTTTAAATCGAGGAGAACAGCGTGAAAAAATTCTTTCTTGAAGAGCTTTAAACCTTCTGTCCCATCCTTAGCCGTTTTGGCTGTATATCCTTCTTTTTTGAACACTTGACTACAAGAGTCTCGGATGGCTTTATCATCGTCTATGACTAATATATTGGCTTTTTCAGTCATGACTACTTTCGCTCATAATGGGGAGTTTGACAGTGAAAATAGAACCTTTCCCTGCTTTGCTTTTAACTCCAATCGTCCCCTGATGTTTTTGAATTATACTGTAACTTATTGCGAGACCTAAGCCTGTTCCTTTGCCGACTTCTTTATTGCTGAAGAAAGGTTCAAAAAGTCTTTTTTTATCTTCTTCTTTTATGCCGTGGCCAGTATCAGAAAACTTTACCTCTATATGTGTATTATCTTCATTTAAAGCTGTACTGAGCGTGAGTACTCCATTGCCGTCCATAGCTTCTGCAGCGTTAAGAATTATATTTATGAACACCTGTTGAAGCTGGGCACTGTCTGCTACGATTTTGGGCAGGTCAGAAACAAATGACCTTTTTATGTTTATGTTTTGAAAAAGTGCCTGGCCTTCCATTATGGCAAGAGACTTTTCCACGGTTTCACTTATATTGATGAGGGACATTTCTGGTTCTTTAGGGCGGGCAAATTCAAGGAGGCCTTTAACAATGTCCTTACAACGAGTAGTTTCTTTGACTATCTTTTTAAGGTTTTCATGAAGAGGACTTTTTTTGTCTACATCTTCAAGCAAAAGATGGCTGTATATAAGAATGCCTCCAAGAGGATTGTTAATTTCATGAGCTATGCCTGCCGCAAGTTTTCCAAGAGAGGCCAATTTTTCAGATTGAATAAGATGAGCCTGCATTTCTGTCAATTCTTTAGTTCGTTCATCTACTTTTTTCTCCAGAGTTTTTCCCCATTCAACAAGCTTCTTATTTGCAGCTTTTAAGTTAGCTGTCATCTGGTTAAAGGAATCAGCTAAACAGCCAATTTCATCTTTGGACTGCACCTCAACCTTATGAGACAAATCTCCTCTTGCTATTTCTTGAGTGGCGATGACCATTTTCTGGAGAGGATTAATAATTCTGGTCGTCGAAAAATAGAGTATTATCAATAAAAAGACAACGCAGAGAAAGGCTAAACCTGTGAAGGTCAACATCACCCTCTCTGTTGTATCAACATAAGGTTTTTCAAGCATTCCTACATAAAGGATCCCGATAATTTTGTTATTGATATTTTTAATCGGCTCATAAGCTGTGATATACCAATCATTAACCACAAAAGCTCTGTCAATCCAGGGCTTTCCTTCCACAAGGACTGCATTATTGACTTCTTTCGAAACTCGTGTACCAATAGCCCTTTCTCCTCTTTCATTTTTTACATTGGTTGAAATCCTTAAATCATGCTGAAAGATTGTGGCTGTGCCAATTTCTCGACCCTTGTATTTTTCTTCCTTGTAAACAATCTCTTTTACCCGGTCGACAATCGCATAATTTCGGTTAAGTAATATTCCTCCATAGAGGATGCCAAGGAGCTTTCCGTCTTCGTCCTTGACCGGAGCGGCTGCTTTCAACATTATGCCGTTTATTTCTTTTTTTTCGGGCCTTGGAGCTGCTTTTGGAGTTTCAATAAATTCCATATATGCCTGATCCGCTAATTCCTGTCCTTCTTTAAGTAGTTCTTCTCGAGGGACAATCTGAGGCGAGGCAACGACACCTCTTTTAATGGCATTTTTTATTATTTCATCGTGAGATTGATCATCCCCTATAGCCTCAGGATTTCTACTTCTTACGATTACTTTTCCCCTCGAGTCAGTCAGGGTTAATATATCAAATCTGTATCTGTTTCTTATTCGACTTAGTTTTCTTGAGAGAATATCTTGCTCACCGCATTTTATGTTATCATGAACTCCTTCCCTTGCTGCATTTAAACTGACTATTTCCTTTATATTATTAAGTTCTCCGTTAAAAACCATCCAAGAAGCAGCCAGATCATGTTTTACCTTTGCTTGAGCTTGCTTGATGATAGTTCCCTTAACCAATCTCCAGCCCACGCTTAATGATAATAAGCCTCCAATGACTATTACTATAAGAAAGCTGAGTATAATCTTTGTTCTTAAAGAAAAATGAGTAAGTTTCATGCTGTTGAAGAATGATTATTTTAAAAATAATTATACTTTATACGAAGGACTTAGTTCAAGCCGAATTCCATAATCTGTAAATCCATAACTAAGAATATCCATTTATCTGTCTATATTTAGTTTCATTCAACCCTTCAATTTATTAAAAGCCTATCCACTGTCTAATAAAATCTTTACGGATAGATTTGAAATACAGGTTGGGATTGCCGCGCTTCACTCACAATGATACTTTTTCAAGACAAAAAAGAATCTGCTCACTTTTTAACAATTTTTATGTCGCATTTCCTCTACAATGACAATTATTTTTTATTTTCTCTTGACAAGGAGAAGAAACAGACTTATGTTATTATTGAAAATGGTTATCATTATCAATAAGAGAGGTTATTATGCCAGGTCCTCATAAATGGCAACAAAGATTCCGGGCGCATGTCTCCCGGTGGACTGTTCCCCGGGAAGTCATACTTGATCTCTTGAGCCGAACATCAAAACATATGAGCGCCAAAGAAATATATGCCTCTCTTTATAAAATGTATCCAGGCATCGGTTTAACAACGATTTACCGCACATTGGATTTATTGATGCGAACGGGATTCATCAACAAGTTTACAATCGGCGATGGACAGAGCAGGTACGAGTTTAAATCAGGCAAAAAAAAAGAACATCACCATCACCTCACATGTATAAAGTGCGGGAAGATTATCGACTACAGCGATTTTATGGATGAAGAGTTAGATTTGGTGAAAAAGACAGAAGAAACTTTATCAAAAAGGCACAATTTTAATGTCCTGGGTCACAATATCGAATTTTATGGATTGTGTGAAAAATGCAAATAAATCAATCATTTAAAAGGAGGTGAACAAGATGCCAGGAGGAGATAGAACAGGTCCAATGGGATTTGGACCTAAAACTGGCCGAGGCATGGGCTACTGCGGAGGATTTCCAGACCCTGGTTTTATGTCTCCGGGTCCGGGAATGGGATTTGGCCGCGGACTCGGATTTGGGAGAGGCTTTGGAATGGGATTTGGCTCTGGTAGAGGACTCGGATTTGGGAGAGGCCGAGGATGGCGAAGAGGAGGATTTAGCCGCTTTTACGGATATCCTTATCCTCCAGCGATGCCTTATGACAATCCTTATGGAATGCCCTATGGATATCCTTCCCCTCAGAGCTATGGCTATCCTTACGGAATGGGTTATGAGCCTGAGTATCCTGCACAAGGTCCTGCCAAAGGCAGTAAACAGAAAAAATAAGAAAGTAATTAACCCTTGTAAAAGGAGGTGAAGGAAATGCCTTTTGGAATGGGTCCAGCAGGATGGTATGCCTGGCCTTACATGGCTTCTTGGATGAGATGCTGGCATCCATGGTACGGGAGGCTCCATTGGTCACCCTTTCAACCTTTAACAAAAGAAGATGAAGAATCTTTCCTACAAGACCAGGCAAAGATATTGGAAGATCAGCTTGAACAAATCAGAATAAGACTTGAAGAGCTAAAAAAACAAGATAAGGAGAAAAAATGAGAAACAGACATAGATGGATGTATAACCTGACAGGTCTGCCAGGGTGGATGCGGTTCGAATTTTCACCAGGCTGGATAGGCAGGAGCCCAACGGGACTGGGACCAGCTGCCCAGTACCTTATGTACGGGACCTGGCCAACTCCTCAGATGGACTACGCCTGGCAGCAGGGGCAGCTTCCCTTCTCGCCCTATTCCGGCTTTCCACAACCTGGATTCCCGACTCCGTATGACCCGTGGGGAGCTGCAGAATTGACTCCGGAAGATGAACTTAACTTCCTCAAAGCTGAAGCTGAGCAGCTCGAGGATGAACTCTATGGTATTGATGAAAGAATCAAGGAACTCAAAGGAGAAAAAAAATGAAAATTGTAGTTACTGCTTCAACTCCAGAACTGTCCAGCCCGGTTGACCCGAGGTTTGGAAGGTGTGCTTATTTCCTCTTTGTAGATTCAGAAACCATGAAGTTTGAAGCTGTGGAAAATCCCAACGTTGCTTCTTCTAGTGGAGCCGGCATCCAGTCCGCCCAGCTTATTGCCAACAAGGAAGCAAATGTCTTACTCACAGGAAGCTGTGGGCCAAACGCTTTCCAGACTCTCCAGGCAGCAGGAGTAGAGATTATTATTGGAGTCACAGGAACCGCTCAAGAAGCCGTGTTGCAGTATAAATCAGGTAAAATTCAGCCTTCAGCCCAGGCTAACGTTCCTGCTCATTCAGGAATTGGAATGGGTGGAGGATCACCCGTAGGACCTGGCGGCGGTATAGGAGGAGGCATGGGCCGCGGTATAGGAGGAGGCATGGGCCGCGGTATGGGAAGAGGTATGGGAGGAGGCATGGGTCAGGGAATGGGATATGATCCCGCCTCTCAAGCTCCAGGAATGCCCCCTTCAAGCCCAAGCATGCCGCAGTTATCTCCTGAAGAGGAGCTTCAATATTTAAAACAACAATCAGAGTTCCTCCGCCGGCAAATAGAAGACATCTCAAAAAAAATTGAAAATCTCGAGAAAAAGAAGTAAATTTAAATTTGCTTGAACACCACAAAGGAGTCAAATATGAAAGTTGCGATCTCAACAGACCAAGGATATGTCTCTGCACATTTTGGCCGCTGTTTGTCCTATACTATTATTGAGATTAAAGAAGGGCAGATCTTAAGCAGGGAAGAAATTCCTAATCCAGGGCACCAGCCCGGATTCCTCCCTCAGTACCTTTCTGAGAAGGGAGTAAGCTGTATCATAGCCGGCGGCATGGGCCCCAGAGCACAGGATTTATTCGCTCAGAAGACCATAGAAACAGTTATAGGAGTCCAAGGCACCGTCGATGAAGTTATCGAAAAATTCGTAAATCAGGAGCTCGAAGTGGGCGATGATTTATGCGGCCACAAACATGGACTGGAAGAGCATCTTCCAATTGAACACCATGTTGAACACATCCCTCAAACGGCAGGGATTAAAATCTGTATTACATCAAAAGGAAAAAATCTTGATTCAGAAGTTGACCCACAATTTGGCAGGGCACAATATTTTCTTATCGTGGACCCAGAAACTATGGATTTTGAAGTTATTAATAATCCAAATATTGAAGCTGCACACGGAGCCGGAATACAGACAGCCCAGCTTATATCAAACAAAAATGTTGGAGCTGTACTAACAGGAAACTGCGGCCCTAATGCTCAAAGGGTCCTTCAATCCTCGGGGGTCAAAGTGATAACAGGTGTTACCGGAAAGGTTGAAGATGTCCTCTCAAAATACAAATCTGAGGTTAAATAATGTCTGCCAACAAAAGGGAAGAAGAAATAAAGGAAGCAGAAAAAAAAGTTACAGATACTTTAGCTAAGATCAAAAACAGGCTTCTCGTCTTCAGCGGAAAAGGGGGAGTTGGGAAAAGTACTGTCGCAGCCAACCTTGCTCTTGCTTTTGCCCAGAAAGGATTAGAAATCGGGCTTCTGGATGTAGACATTCACGGCCCGAATTTAGCCAAAATGCTTGGAGTTGAAGATAAAAAATTGGATGTTTCTCCTGATGGCATAAAAGCCGTAAGTGTCAAAAACAATTTAAAATTGTTTTCTATGTCTTTCCTCCTTCAAGATCCCAACATGCCTGTTATCTGGCGGGGGCCGATGAAGATGAAAGCCATCCAGCAATTCCTGGGGGATGTAGATTGGGGGGAACTGGATTGGCTTATCATTGATTCCCCACCCGGCACAGGCGATGAACCCCTTTCGGTCGCTCAGCTTATTCCTGCAACAGGGGCAATTATTGTAACAACTCCTCAAGAAGTTTCACTGATGGATTCCAGGAAAGCCGTTGTTTTTGCTATAAAACTCAACCTGAAAATACTTGGCATAATTGAAAACATGAGCGGAATGATCTGCCCTCACTGTGGAAAAAAAATAGATCTCTTCAAAAAAGGGGGAGGCAAAAGAGTTGCCGCTGAATTGGGAGTTCCTTTCTTAGGGAATATCCCCATTGATCCTCAAATTGTTATTTCCGGAGATGAGGGAAAGCCATTTATTGCCACTCAGCCTGATTCTGAAGCAAGCAAGGCTTTTCTGAAAATTGTCGAAACATTATTAAAGTAAAAGTCCATTTATAATAATAGTTGTTTGCTATAAATTTTAATAAATTCTTACCCCTGAAAAGGAGGTGAAAATTATGCCAGGAGGAGATGGAACAGGGCCTCAAGGATTAGGTCCAGGAACAGGCCGAAAACAAGGAGGAAAAAGCACTTTAAGCACAAATTCGCCTTTTCAAAAATCAACGCTGGGGGAGCACTTTTCGCTTTTGCTTCTATGTTTATCGGCAATTGGCTTGATAAAAAACTCTCTCAAAGAAAAACAAGGGAAAAATCCGAGCAAGATGAACCTAAGTAGAAAAATTATATAAAAAAACTCTGAGAAGGAGTCATTCATGAAAAAGATTGGAATCATTATTTGCGGTCGATACCAGGACTGCGGCGGTGGTAAATGTTTTAGATCAATAAGAGAAAGAGTTGGAGGCTTTTCACGTTACCCAAAAGAAGAGACTGTTGAAATTGTCGGCTATTCCTATTGTGGAGGATGTCCGGGAGGCAATATAGAATATGTCCCTGAAGAAATGAAAGAAAACGGAGCCGAATTTATTCACCTTGCCACAGGTTTAGTAGTCGGCTATCCTCCCTGCCCCCGAATTCGCCATTTCAAGGAATTCATAGAGACTTACTATAATGTGCCAGTAATTATCGGAACTCATCCTATTCCCTTAAAATATTTAGAGGCACACGATAAACTATCCTTCTGGAAAAAGATGAATATGGAGGAAATCGCAGGAGATTTGATGAAAGAAGATAAAAAAATCATGGAAGCTTACAATTAAGATAAGATAGGAGGTTAAAATGCAAGGAGGAGGACAAGGGCAAGGCCGAGGCGGCGGTCGCGGTCGGATGGGAGGTCAAGGCTTAGGCACTGGAGGTTACTGTGTCTGTCCTTCCTGTGGAGCAAGAATTCCGCACCAGAGAGGCATTCCTTGCTACCAGAGGACCTGCCCTAAATGTGGAACTAAAATGACTCGTTAGAGAAAAAAATGCCTATTTATGAGTATAAATGCCAGGAATGTGGAAAAGTCACTGAAATTTTCGTGCGCTCGCTTCATAAAAAAATTGATTTATTCTGTTCTCACTGCAATAGTAAAAATCTTCAAAAGATACTCTCCACGCCTTCTGTTGTCAGGATAGGCAACTCACCTTCAAAAGGCTTGACATGCTGCGGCGAGACCGAGCGGTGCGAAACTCCTCCCTGTTCAGAGGGAGGAGTATGTCGAAAAGACTAATTAAGACATTAGAGCAGGCTTTATCTTATATAGACATAGCTTTTTAACAAATCAAAATGCTAGCATGGAAAATAAAACTACCCTCTCTGAAGAATACAAAGATAATTTCGTAGAGATAGGGGGAGGGAAAGAGATTAAAGTTTAATGATTATTTCAGTTGCCAGCGGTAAAGGCGGAACAGGAAAAACAACTGTTGCTGTTAATCTAGCCTTATCCCTAATAGATTCCCATTCCGTGCAATTTTTAGACTGCGATGTAGAAGAACCCAATGCTCATTTTTTCCTGAATATTCATACTCTCCAAAGTAAGCCTGTTTTTCTCCCAGTTCCTGAAATTATTGAAGAAAAGTGCACTTACTGCGGAAAGTGTGCTGAAGTCTGCGCCTACAATGCTATAGCAGTTCTCAAAGATAATGTCCTGGTCTTTCCCGAGCTCTGTCACGGATGTGGAGGCTGCACCCTCCTTTGCCCTGAACAAGCCATAAAAGAGAAAGGGCAGAAAATAGGAGTCATAGAGTATGGCTCAGAGAATAACTTCCAGTTCATCCATGGAAAACTCGATATTGGCCAGGCTATGTCTCCTCCTATTATAAGGGAAGTAAAAAAACATATAAATACAGCTCAAACAATCATTATAGATGTTCCCCCGGGAACGTCTTGTCCGGTGATAGAGGCTGTAAAGGGAAGTGATGTCTCTCTTCTTGTTACCGAACCAACTCCCTTTGGCCTCAATGACCTCCGCCTGGCTGTTGAGACCTTAAGAATTCTAAAAATTCCATTCGGGGTTGTCGTCAACCGTGCTGATATCGGGGATAGGCAAGTTCAAAATTACTGCCTTAAAGAGAATATCCCTGTTCTTATGACAATACCTATGGATAAAAATATTGCAGTAGCCTACTCTGAAGGGAAAACTATCATCGAAACCCAGCCTTCTTACAAACAAAAATTTCTTGAATTATTTAAAAAGCTCAAAAAATTAAAAAATGAAACAGCTTGTTATTTTAAGCGGTAAAGGTGGCACAGGAAAAACGATCGTATCTGCTTCCTTTGCTTCCCTCGCTCAAAAAAAGGTCATGGCAGACTGCGATGTTGACGCAGCTAACCTCTATCTCCTCCTACATCCTGAAATTCAAGAAAGCCATAAATTTTCTGGCGGTAAAAAAGCAAGTCTAAAAACAGAAAAATGCACTTTATGCGGTGAATGTATAGACATCTGCCGATTCTCAGCGAACAGCGAAAAAGAAGACGGCGAAATAATTATAGACCCCATATCCTGTGAGGGATGTGGAGTCTGTTCCCATATCTGTCCTGTTGAGGCAATAGAAATGGAAAATAGCATATCAGGAGAATGGTTTGTATCCCGAACCAAATACGGTCCTTTTGTGCACGCCAGATTGGGGATTGGTGAGGAAAGTTCAGGAAAACTTGTTACTGAAGTCAGGAAAAAAGCTAAAGAAATTGCTGAAAAAAATAACCTGGATTTTGTCTTTATCGATGGACCTCCTGGAATAGGCTGTCCGGTTATTGCTTCCCTCTCAGGAACAGATCTGGCATTAATAGTAACAGAGCCTACTCTTTCCGGAATCCATGATATGGAACGCGTCGTTCAAATGGCCCACCACTTCAAAACTCAAACAGCCTGCTGCATCAACAAATACGACATCAACCTCAAAAATTCCGCTCAAATCGAGACCTGGTGTAAAAAGAATAGAGTCCCTCTTCTAGGGAAAATTCCTTTTGATGATGATGTCACAAAATCCGTGGTTCAAGGAATTCCCCTGACTGAATACACAAATAATTCAACATCAAAAGAAATAAAAAATATGTGGCAAAAACTACGTAATTTATTTGCCAGAGAGGAGATTAAAAAATGAAAAAAACAGATTGGCAGTATCTAATTGATACCCTCCTTTTTCTTTGCATGGTAAGTATAGTTTTTATCGGATTTCTTATGGGCCTTTTTCTTCCAAAAGGCCCCACAGCCCCGGAAAGCGCAAAATATTTCCTCGGGCTTCACCGGCATCAATGGGGAAACATTCATCTTTACCTGTCTATCACCTTCACTGTACTCATAATAATTCATCTTATTTTTAGCTGGAAGTGGATCAAGGGTAAAGCCCGTCAGATATTTAAAAAAGGATGGACTACCGGATTGATACTCACAGCAGTTGCCTCTATCCTTGTGCTCTTTTTATTCTGGGCTCTCTATCCAAGATATCCAGGTGCTTATGATGATCATGGCGTGGGATCTGGGAAGAGAGCAAAGCAACAACAGTTATTGGATGAAGGGTCCTCTCTGCCAGGAGAAAAAATTTACTATGAAGACGGAACAGTGGATGTCGTTATAACCGGGCAGATGACACTCCGGCAATTGGAAAAAGCTACGGGCATCCCTGCAAAAAAAATCATCGCAGAATTGGAGCTTCCCCCAAAGACTTCCCTTGATGAGACCTTAGGCAGGCTGAGAAAAAAATACCTTTTTACATTACAGGACGTAAGGGACATCATTTCTGATCTTTTAAACAAGCAAGCCGCTTCTCTCGAAAAGAAGGAAGAAAAAAAAGAACTTCAAGCAAAACTGGAGAAAAAAGAAGGTAAGAAGCAAGAGGCAATTCATGCTGAAGAGCATGAAGAAAAATTAACCATGGGGACAAAAACTGAAGATAAATCAGCAATCCTTATTACTGGCAGAATGACTTTCCAGGACATAGAAAACGAAACCGGTGTTCCGGCACGCAAAATTACAGACAAACTGGGCCTTCCCTCAAATGTCTCTCTAAATGGGCATAATACTAAAAAAGTGTTGCTGCTAATATTTGTATTTTAATTAAAATTAATAATATAGGACAGATTTTTAGCATATTTGTTGAAATAGTTTAACAATGTCACAAAAAGAACATGAAATCTAGGCGGTCTAGGCTTGATAAGTACTTTGATAACAATGGGATATAGAAGTATAACCTTCAACAGAGTATTAGTAAATAGCAACACT
>Ga0114930_10001932_pt1 | contig 19107 bp, 18 predicted proteins | sample AnhtaG_FD_87300 | JGI IMG/M metagenome (GOLD analysis project Ga0114930, IMG submission 87300) | Deep subsurface microbial communities from Anholt, Denmark to uncover new lineages of life (NeLLi) - Anholt_01485 metaG | ecosystem: Environmental > Aquatic > Marine > Oceanic > Sediment | place... | reverse complement strand
GAAAGTGAAGGTCTTGATCGAATCCAAGGCGGATAGCTCCGAATTTGGATATATTGCAGGAAAAACTGGGTACTATATCGCACGCAGCCAGAAAGAAGCCCCGGAGATCGATGGGGTGATTCTGGTGAAAGGCAAGGATTTGAAGATAGGGGAGATGGTGGAAATAAAGATTACTGGGTGGGAGGGGTATGATTTGATTGGGGAAATATTATAACCTGTAGGGACAGAACATTGTTCTGTTCAAATAATTAAGTAAAGATTATGAATTCTGCAAAGCAATTGCAAAAACAACACGAAAAATGTGTATGTGACAGATTAATCAATTGTTTAAATCTGAATGCCAAATTTGAAAGATACGGTAATGACATAAATGAACCAGATTGCATATACAAATTGAGAGATGAATTACTGGGGATAGAAGTGAGTACAGCATATCTAAGTAATGGACTTGCAAAGCGAATACGAGAACATAGAACAGGGAAAAGAAAATTTCCCAAAGAAGGTGAATGGTTATCTGATAGCCCAATTTACCCTGATGAGCCAATGAGGGAAAGGATTCAAAATCGAATAGATGATAAATGCAGAAAAAATTATACAGGAATGGATGAAATCTGGCTATGTATAGAAGAGGAGAATCCCTTTAGTGACGAAGCATCAGTGAAAAAATTGTTGAAATCTATTAAAGTTCCTGAAAAACATTGCTTTCACTTCATCTATCTTTTACTGCATGAAGGAGGAGACTATAAGGCATTTACGATCCATGGAGATTAGATCTTTTGTAGGGACAAAACATCGTTTTGTCCTATTGTATAAGAGGTAAAGATGAAATCAACTTTTAAGAAAAGAAAATTAACTCGATTAAGAAGTTACGATTATTCAGAAAACGGATACTATTTTATCACCCTTTGCACAGAAGATGGAAAGGAATATTTTGGTAAAATTGAGAATGAGAAAATGGTTTTAAATCAATATGGAGAGATTGTAGAAAGATTGTGGAAAGAGATCCCAAATCATTATGATAATGTTGAGATGGATGAGTTTGTGATAATGCCAAATCATATTCATGGAATTATAATTATCAGTAATAGTGGCATTAGGACAGAACACGGTTCTGTCCCTACAAATACAGGAAGATCATATGGCTTATTATCAAAAATTATCAAATCATTCAAAAATACCGTAACCAGAGAAATCCGTAGAAGATTTCGTGATGAGAAATTTCAATGGCAAAGGTCTTTTTATGACCATGTTATTCGTAATGAAGAGTCATTATATGAAATTCGGAAGTATGTTATAAATAATCCGTTAAAATGGCATCTGGAAAAGAATAACATAGAAAATTTACCCTCGATTCTATGCTCAAACTTAAAGAAGTAACCTGCAAAAACGCTCTGGTTAAATCCCGAATCTCCGGGGTGGATTATTGTCTGAACCCTTATGTGGGGTGTGAACATAATTGTGCTTATTGCTATGCTATATTTATGAAAAGATTTACTGACCATAGTGAAGAATGGGGCAGTTTTGTGGATGTTAAGGTTAATTTCTTGGAAAGGCTGGAAAGGGAAGTTAAAAAAGCTAAGCCCGGGGTAGTTATGATAAGCTCGGTTACTGACCCCTATCAGCCCCTGGAGGAGAAGTATAAACTTACCCGTGGTTCCTTGGAGATACTATCTAAATATGATTTCCCGGTATCTATCCAGACCAAGTCAGACTTAGTCTTAAGGGATGTAGATTTGTTGAAAAATTTAAAGGAATGTGAGGTGGGGTTCACCATCACCTGTTTAGATCCAGAAATCCAGAAAAGATTTGAGCCTCATTCTTCTTCTACACAGGAAAGGTTTGAGGCTTTAAAAAAGCTAAATGAGGCAGGGATAGATACATTTATCTTCTTCGGTCCGGTTCTTCCCTATTTCTTCGACACAGAAAAAAGTATAGCTCTTTTGTTACAAAAAGCACTTGAGACAAAGGTTAAATTTGTCTATATTGACAAGATGAACTATACCCCTTCTATCTGGGAGAGGGTAAAAAGATTTTTAAGTTCAAATTTTCCAGAACTTTTACCTAGTTATGAAAGTAATTATCTCAAGATGCATTCGCATAATCGAAACGGCTCCTATGCTGAAGAGCTTAAGGAAAAGATCAGGAAACTTTCTGCGGATTACACCTTGGAGGTAATCCTGGTATTTTAAAAAGGAGGGAGTTTATGGTCTTAGGCATAAAAATTATCAGAAAAGCTGGACTGACCATCTCCAAGCCGGTTACTTTTATTATCATTTTGATCTATTTAATACAGACCGCAGGGTTGGTTTATCTTCTGTATGAAAGAGGAGAAAAGGATAAGCTTTTGCATCAACAGGAACAGAAGATCAAGGAGTTGGAGGAGAAGCTTAAGATCTTGAAGATAATTGAGGATTTTCAGGTTGGCTTTGATAAAAAGGAGGTCTTAGAGCTTACCCAAGTGACTTATGCTGAAAGTAAAAAATACAGTTATGACCCCCTCTTGATCTTAGCCTTGATCCTGACGGAAAGCTCTTTTAGAAAGGGTGAGGAATCGTTGTTAGGGGCTCAGGGGCTTATGCAGGTCAAGCCCTCAGTGGGTTATGATTTAGCCAAAAGGAGAGGACTGAAGTGGAGGGGTGCACTCTCTTTGTTTGAGCCGTCTTTTAATATCAAATTAGGGGCTTTATATCTTTTCGAGTTGATCTTGAAATTCAAAGATGTGAAAAAGGCTATTATCGCTTATAACTTAGGTGAGAATGCCCTGAGATTAAGGATTAAATCTGGAGGTAAACTGCCCACCTATTTTTTAGCTAAAGTGCTTAAAAAATATAAAGAACTTAAGGAGAAATATGAATGAGCCTGTTTTAAGATCTAAAAAAATAGCTTTTTTCCTCCTTACAGGTCGTAATGCTTTTATCAACTGGATGAAGATTTTATTCTTAGTCTTTATCCTTTTTACCTCTGAAAGTTTAGCCTTAGAAAAGAGCTTACCTTTAACCAATGAGAACTTTCTGAGGAAGACCATATCTGAGGTTTTAGAGGATTGTTTAAAAGAAGCCCCTTTTGATTCAAAGTTAGTGTGGATAAAAGATGAGGAGGAAAATCCTTCTGCCTGGATAGTTAAGGAGGAGATGGTTTTATATCTGCAGAGAAGGGGACCGGTGGGGTTGGTAAAAAAAGAAGAGATAGGAAAACCAGATCTGCTTTTGAATTTTAGGGTTATAAAATTGAACTTGGAATATCCGGAGGTAAAACGGAGAAAACTTTTAGGGAAAAGCTGGGTGAGAAGAGAGGCCCAGGTGGCACTATCTTTTAACCTGAGCGATTTTGAGGGGAAGGTTCTGTGGAGCAAAAGAGGGGAAAGGAAAAACTCCGATCTGGTAAAAGTAGATGAGCTTATGCTCTTGAACAACAAGCAGTATCCGTTTTTAAGCCCTGAAGTTCCAGAGAGCAGCTGGGGTAAATATGTTGAACCTGCTGTGGTCACCGTAGTAATTGGTGCTTTAATTTATCTTTTTTTCGCCAATCGTTAAAAAAGGAATAAGATGCTAAGAAGATGGTATCTGTTAGGGATTCTGTTTTTAATCCTGGGGTGTGCTAGCACCAAGGAACTTCCGGTCTTAGGAGTTGAAGAGCAGTTCGCCTTAGCTAAGAAGGAGTATGAGAAAAAACACTATTCTGAGGCCATCCTGGAGTTTCAGAAGTTAATTTACAATTATCCGGGTGCCGCCTTTGTGGATTCAGCTCAATATCTTTTAGGAATGTGCTATTTCAAGGAGAAAGACTATCCTTCAGCAGTTGGAGAATTCAAAAAGCTACTTACCTCTTTCTCCGAAAGCCCCCTGGCAGATGATGCCTCTTTTATGATAGGGTTTGCTCATTATAAGGATTCGCCTAAGGCGGAACTGGATCAAAAAAACACTTCACGGGCTATTAGGGAATTAGAGGATTTCTTAGAGGAATATCCGCAAAGCGAGTATGCCAAAGAGGCGCAAAAGCTTTTATTTGAGGCTCGGTCTAAAATGGCTCAGAAGCTCTATAAGAATGGACGACTTTATTTTAAGCTGAAACATTATCAGTCTGCACTTCTCTATCTGGAGGAGGTTTTAGACCAATATGCTGATACAAAGTTTTCCGCCCCAGCTAATTTTCTTATAGCTGAGTCCTACCTTAAACAGAAAAAATACGATTTAGCTGAGCTCGAGTACCGCAAATTCTTAGAACGATATCCCGGAGACAGATTAGCAGGTAAAGTCAAAAAAAGGCTAAAAAAATTAGATGAGAACAGAATTCAGGCCCAGAAATAGTAAGATTTAGATTACTATGCAGCAGGATAAAAAAGAAAGATTAGGGATCTTAGGTGGGACCTTTGATCCAATCCATTTAGGGCATCTGATCTTAGCAGAAGAGTTAAAAGAAGAGCTTGGCTTGCACAAGGTGATATTCGTCCCTTCAGCCAATCCTCCCCATAAGGAGAACCCTTACATCTCCTCAGCTAAAGACCGGCTTATGATGACCAAGATAGCCATTCAGGATAATCCCAATTTCTTGCTATCTGACCTGGAGCTCAAAAGGGAGGGGAAATCCTATACCATAGATACCTTAAATGAATTTAAGAGGCTTTATCCAGATTCAGAGCTTTTTTTACTTTTAGGCTCGGATGTCTTAGAAGAGATTCAAAGCTGGAAAGAGCCAGATAAGATCTTCGAGCAGGTAAAGGTGGCCATGGCCCTAAGGCCCGGATTTGATAAGATTGACTTAGAGAATAGATTTGTGAAAAAATCTATTCTGATCCAGATAAATGGATTGAATATCTCCTCCACCCAGATAAGGGAGAAGGTTAAAGCCGGAAAGTCGATCAGGTATTTAGTCCTGCCCGGGGTAGAGGAGTTTGTTCAGGCTAAAAATTTGTATAAAGACTGATGCAAGAAGAGTTTAAAAGATATAGCCGACAAAGGGAAGAAATTTTGCAAATCCTCAGAAGAACCAGTATCCATCCAACTGCAGAATGGATCTACTTTCAAGTAAAGAAAAAAATACCCAGGCTGAGCCTGGGAACGGTATATCGCAATTTGAACCAGCTATACAAAAAGGGGGATATAAAGAAGTTCCACCTTGGTACCCCTTTCGAACATTTCGACGGAAACATCTCCCCTCACCAGCATTTCATCTGTAGGAAATGCGGGAAGATCTATGACCTTTACCTGGATTTAGGAAAAGAACTCAAAGCTAAAGCAAAAAAGTTAAAAAAGTTTAAGGTTGAAAAGATAGAGATTGAATTTCAGGGGGTGTGTTTAAATTGTTTAAGGCTTAGCCGATAATTTTTTTCCTTCGTATACAGTAATGGTTATTGTTATTATTTATGGGTCACCTTTAGCTTTGAGGAAAAGGATGTCCAAATCCAAGAAGAAAAAGATCAAGCTGATCTCGGAGAAGCCCTGCTGGCATCCCTACAACCTACAGAAGCTGACTTTAAAGAAATTCATCAAGGTGGTGAATAAGATACTTAAGGATGAATTAGAACTTTTGGATATACGGAAGGAGAAGAGTCAAGAAGAGGAGTAGATTTAAGATATTCCTGGCGTAGGGGTAAGCCCCGGTTCTAAAAAAAGAACAGGGGCTTTTTTTATTGTGTCATTGTGAGGAGTCCCCCCGCATTTTGCGGGGGGATGACGAAGCAATCTCCAGAGATAAAACGGATTGCTTCGCTCCTTTCAGTCACTCGCAATGACGATTAAAAAGTGTAGGGGCAGACCTACGTGCCTGCACCAAATCTTCTTTAAATCAGAAATTAAACAGTATATGTTATGGAATTTCTTTTAGCTGTATATCATTCACCTTTCACCCAAATATACTTTACTTTCAAATCATTAAAATAGGAATATCCAATAATTTTGTCATGTTGTAATCTGCCAACGATTATTCCAGGAGCAATTCCTGTTTGATTTGCAAAAGTTATTATAGACTGCCTGGAAAAGTCGTCTCTCTTTACAAACTGATTATATAATTTATTGTCTATAAGAAGATTCGCGGAAAACCTATCAGCTACTTTTTCAGAAGGATCGTGATCTCCAATACCCTCAATAAATAACTCTCTTTTGCCATGTAGCATTATGTGACCTGCCTCATGGAAAAAAGTAAACCATAAATGATCATTCCATTTATACCTTAAGCTTAGCTGAATAAGTGCCTTGTAAGGGTATAACCATCGTGTGGCACCTGAGACTCTCGCACCTTTGATCTCTGGTACAAAAACTACAGCGACCCCAGCCTTAGCACACATCCCCATCATTTTTGGAATGAATGTATCTGGATGTTTATTTGTCAAAGCTCTTATCCCGTGCAAAATAGTTTCAAAAGTATCGGAATTATAATCCTTACAATCAATTTTTTGTGCTTCAATCTCTCCTTGTCTAAGCCAGGCACTTAAAGCAAAAGGGTTACTTTCAAACGCTTTAGATTTTCTGTATATTGCCGACGGTTTATACCAAATTCTCTCCCACTGTTTCGGTTTAGCTATACCAAAAAATTTTAGGATCTCGATCACTTGTAGGGATTTATTAGCTGTCTTTTTAATCCAGTTAAATTTAATCATTTCTTTTACTGGAAACTTTGACAACCACATCAATTGTTTTACAATTTTTCTCTTCTCTTTTTCTTTTGCAAGAAATTCTCGATATTGCTTTTCTCGATTATTCCAGAAACTTGCAGGAATACCTAAGACTTTTTCTAATTGCAGCGCTGTTTCGGGCGTGATACGAGTTTTTCCTTTTATAATTTCATTGATTGTTTTACGCGGCCTTCCAGTTCTTTCAGATAAACTAGCTTGACTCATATTTATTGAATCAAGAATATCGCTCAAGGTTTCTCCTGGTGGAGAAACATAATCTGGTTCATATTTGTTAATAATTTTTTCAACCATGAGTATCCTCCACTTCTAGTATTCTAATTGTGGTTACTCTCTTCCAATCTATTCCCTCATCATCTGTTAAGGGGATAGGATAATCAGCTGGTTCAAAAATCAATCTATATGGGTGTTTTAGATCAACTGATAATTGGCCTTCCCTCTTTCCTGTCAATTCATGGCAATGAGCGTGTGGTAAATAGCGTAAAACTTCTAAAGTATCTGCAGCCCTCAATTCATCTAACCGTCTCATTAATAACCTACATTGAACGGGTCCAAAATTTTTTTGTGCAAGTTTTCTGCAATTGCAAATTTTTTCCATCTTTCTCTTCTTAAATATTATGTCCACTAAATGTTAGTTTCTAAAAATCATTAACCCTTTCCGTTAATATAATACGGCAGACTCAACTTTTTGTCAAGTAAAATCTTAAAAAAATCTTAGCTCTCTGTAAGTGGTATATTACAAAAGACTTAGGCTGCCCCACATCATTATTTCGAGGGAGATAGACAGATAGATTCTACGTGTGTACGTTTAAGATAAAAAAATTTTTAACAGGTCAGATGAAAGAGTCCTATCACCTTTTCTTTTGGGGAGAGCTCGTTGTAGGTTTTGACTGCCTTTTTAGTATCCTCCACAATCAGCCTTATCCCTTTGGAGAGGATATAATCCTCAGTCTCCGGCAAAACTTTTAACCCTGCATTAAAACCTGTGCCCACGATTATGGTATCCGGCTTTTCCTTGACCACTTCCTTCACATCTACCAGCCTCAGCTCATGACCTGATTTTCTCCACCACTCAGGCTCGATTCTCTGTGGATAGACGATCAGGTCTTTGGTATAACTTTCTCCATTGATTATCATCTTACCGAATTCATAAGACTCAATCATTTTTTTCTCCTTTAAGATAATTTAAGATCCCCTGATAAATACCTGAGGCAATCCTTTTTTGAAACTTCTCTTCTCTTAAAAGCTCCTCCTGTGCCGGAAGGATAATAAAGGCACATTCCACCAAGACGGAGAGGAGCTGGTAGGGTCGGGATAAGGCTAAATTGCCATAGTAAAGCCCTTCATCCGGAAGCTTTAATTTATCAACTAACTCTTTTTGAATGGATCTGGCAAGCTCCAGGCTCTGAGGATGATAATAGTAAGTGGAAACCCCATGATAATAGAAAGGGTTCACTCCATCCGGAAGTGCATTATTGTGAATACTTATCAGAATATGAGAGCTGCTCTCCACTGCTTTTTTAGGACGTTCATATATCTCAACCCCTTCCATACCATAGCGGGTTAAAACCACCTCTGCCCCACCTTTTTCCAACAGTTTTTTCAGTTTATAAGCTATCTCCAGGTTCACCACTTTCTCCTCTAAGCCAGTAGGTCCTACAGCACCGGGCTCTGGAGAATGCCCCGGGTCTATACATATCCTCAACCCCTTTAGCTTGGATTTAACCTCTGGCTCTTTTTTTATCTCCAAGTTAAGCTCATTATCTCTATAATATATATCGTATCCCCAGAACCTTTTCTGCTTTAGATAGACCTTCATTTCGAAAACCTTTTCCTGAGGCTGTATCCATCTTATCTCTTTTACAATCTGGTCTTTTGTATCATACCTGATCCAGTCAACATCGGAATTTCCTCCATAAAGCCTTAAGGTCAAAACCGGTGGATCAAGCTCCTGCAAAATCTCATAGGGTAATTTCTGACTTAATGGTATTCTAATTTTTGTTCTGTCATAAAAGCTTAAAGTTCGGATTAGTTTTATATTGCTTTGCGGAACTGGAGTGCCTGAAGGCAAAGAATTGAAAAAATCTTCCTTAGCCCAGCCTTCGATATTTTCTGCTAATCTCAACTTTAACCACTCACCAGCTTTTCCAGTTGCCACGAATCTTATTCCCCCAGGCTGATATAAGAGTTTATATCCCAACTGTGGTCCGGTGCGGATAATGGTGGTGGTATCTTTTAATTCCACTATCTGGGGAACCATGTCTTCTCTTATCGTTACTCTGCCTGAAGTAGAATCTAAAAGACATGCCTGCATCTTTTCCTGATCATAAAATGCATTATCCGGAAAATAGAAGGAATCCGGGTTCTCAACTCTTTTATGAAGCTCAAAAACTATTTTTCCCTTCTCGATTTTATCTGTGGGTTTGATTTTATAAACACCAGTATAAATGCCCTTGCTGATAACCGAGTCTTCGGTTTCCCATGTGCCCCAGACTCCTTCACCCCAGTAAACAGGGATTTTCTTATAAAACTCTGTCATAGGAATAAAAGAGGTTAATCCCTCAATGTAAAATAAAGCTGAACAATTCGGGGTCCCTCTGAAGCTGGTCTGGATTATATCTCCGGGATTTAAGAGCATATCAACTGAAGGTCTTTTCCCGTTTGTTTCTATGCGTAAAGTATCCTCAGGCGTAGGAAGAGTTGGGAAAGGGACTTTAACCTTTACCTCTTTGGCGGAGATGCCGTTCTGGTTAGAGGCAATAAGCTCAAAGGTAAAATCTCCCGGTTCTAAGGGAAGATAGGCTAAAAAGGCTCCGTTCTTATACACCTTTACCTTCTGCCCATTAATTCTCAGATCCGAACCCGGGGTAACTTGTCCAAAGATGAAAGTAGAATCAGAAGAGGTTATACTTCTCCCTTCTTTTGGATAAACCACTTTAATTAGCGGAACTTTATTTATTTCGCCAAAAGATGTTTCAAAGAAGAGGATGAAGATGATTGTTACGACAAATCTTAAACCATAAATTCCCCAAAAATATTTTTTCATAAAAACCCTTAAACTCTTTAACCCTGAACTCTTAAACCTTTGAACTTTTGAGCCTTTACACCTTTTTGTGCTTGCCAGGTCCCCTGACCTGGCAAATTTTCCCGTCAGATCAGGAGTTTGTAGGGACAGAACACTGTTCTGTCCCTACATTATTTTAAACTTTCTTTATCCCTAACCCTGGTAAATCCTGTAAAATCCATTTGCCACCTTTTAATTCAACTCCAGAATAAGGGTCATTGGAGATCAAAAGGTTGCCGTCTAAATCCACATAATCCACCCGGGGAGCTATCTGGGCGGCCGCAGAAATCCCCACTGAGCTTTCGATCATACAGCCTAACATAACTTTTAAATTACAAGCCCTGGCAGTGTGAATCATCTTAAGTGCTTCCCTTATTCCTCCGCACTTCATCAATTTGATATTTATCCCATCTACTATACCCCTGTATTGAGGGATATCCTTCGCACACATCACCCCCTCATCCACAAAAACAGGTATATCCGTATTCTCCCGGATTATTTTTAAATCCTCTAAATTCCCCGGTGGAATCGGCTGCTCAATTAACTCTATCTCGAATTTTTCTAAAATTTTTAGCTTTTTCAAAGCCTCTTTGGTGCTCCAGCCGCAGTTAGCATCTAACCTCAATTTTTTATCTGTAATCTCCCTTATCCCCTCAACCATCTTTAAATCATTTTCCACCCCTACCTTTACCTTATATACTGAAAACTTAGAAGCCTCTTTTAATTTCTCCTGCATCCTCTTTACAGTATCCAATCCGATAGTATATGAAGTGGTTATCCCCTTTTTTTTAATTCCCAATAACCTGTAAACCGGTAGGTTCAATCTTTTACCTATAAGATCATATAGTGCCAGATCTATTCCTGCCTTGGCTGAAAAGTTACCCCCTATTTTACTATTAATCTTCTCCAAGATAGCCTCTATCTCCAGAGGGTCATCTTTTCCTCTGGATCCCCGATTTTGGGTCTTGATGACAAATTCGGAAAATTCATCTTTAAGAGTTTCCAGGATAGCTTTTACTGTCCCTTCGTTTTCCCCATAATAGGAGGAGGGTGAGGCTTCACCTATTCCCTCATCTATCTTTACATATATTACCTTTTTAGACTCAAGAGAACCACGGGAGATGGTAAAAGGGTCTTTTAATTTCAACTCAAAAGACTCATATTCTAAAATCATCTCTTCCTTTCTCCTATTCCACTCCGTCGGGTCAGGAGACCCGACGCTACGAAGTTTTTCTCTCTTCTTACCTCTCCCTTCTTACTTTATTCTAAGTAAACCCGGGGCAGCCTCTTACCCATTCTGGAGATTGTCTCATAACTTAAGCTTTGGGCCCATTCCCCTATCTGGTGAGCATCGATTTTACCTTTGCCCTGTTTACCTAAAAGAACTACCTCTTCACCGATTTTGATCTTGGGAATAAAAGTCAAATCCACCATAAAAGCATCCATACAGACCCTGCCGATAATCGGAACTTTTTTACCTTTTACTAAAACCTCACCCCGATTGGAAAGAAGCCGGGGATAGCCATCCGCATATCCTAAGGGGATGGTTCCGATTTTGGTCCTCCTTTTGGTGATAAAGCTCCTGCCATAACCTACTGCGACTCCCTTATCTACTTCCCTTATTTGAAGGATCTTGCTCTTTAGACTCATCACCGGCTTAACTTTCACTTTTTTAGGTAGCTCTGGAGAGGGATAGATACCATAGATCAAAATACCCACCCTGACCTGGTCAAAATAGCTTTGAGGTAGCTCCAAGAGCGCAGCGGAGTTGGCAATAGACCTGATAAGCCGACCACCGTTTTGTTTCTCTAACTGTTTTACAGTCTTCTTAAAGAGATAAAGCTGAATTTCTGCAAAATCCTTATCCTTATCCTCAGTAGTAGAAAATTGAGACAGAACCCCTTTGAGCTTGATATTTTTTAGCTTTTTTATTTTTTTGACAAAATCTAAAGCCAGAGCAGGTTCTATCCCATACCTGCGCATCCCGGTATCGATTTTGAGATAGACCTCTGCGACTCTTTTTTGTTTATTTGCCTCTCTATGAAGGTTACTGACAAAATCAAAGTCAGTAACCACAGATTGTAAGTTATATTCTATTATCCTTTTTTCTCTGCCATAAAATTCCGGATATAAAATCAGAATAGGTGCTTTAATCCCTTTCTCCCTTAACTCCATCCCCTCTTCCAGGAGAGCCACCCCTAAGCAACCTGCTCCATTCTTCAAAACTGCTTTTGAGACCTCATAAGCTCCGTGACCGTATGCATCTGCTTTCACCACCGCTAAGAGCTCAACCCTATTACCTAATTTACTTTTGATATTGCGCACATTAAAAGCTAAAGCTTCCAAATTAACTTCTAAATATGCTGGTCGGTTCAAGATATTTTCACAAGATTTTTTCATTGAATCTATTTCCCTGTATAGGGTTAAGATTATATATTGAATTTAGAGTAAGTTGTCAAGGAAATTGAAACAGTTTTTTAAAAGGATAGCTTTTCCTGGTTTTAAGTTGCAGTTACAAAAGCCAGGCATCTCTGTCTTTAAAAACTAAAGATTTTATCCAAAGATGAGCATAAAAAAACGCTGGCTTTTAAATAAAGCCAGCGTTTTTAAAGGAATATGCTCTTAGAAGCCTAATCCGAGGGTGAAGCGATGCACACTTTCCAGTAATCCAAAATCAGCAAAAGCATAGTCGAATTTAGCATTGAATTTAGAGCTGAGCTTATAGACTAACCCTGCTCCTGCGGTCAAACGACTATATCTATCCCATCCTAATCCCGTTCTTCCGGCAAAGCCTTCCTGACTGCAAAACTGATATCCCAACCGGGCAAAAAAGGTTTTCTTATAGGAATATTCCAGTCCAAATGCTCCCATTTCTCTTGCGTCATTCGGCTGAATACCATCTAAGTTTACCGTCAGCATATTATTCTCATCCTCCAAGAAATTATAAGCCAAGCCAAGGCGGAAAAGCAAAGGTAAAGGATAGCCTCTGCTTTCCACGTTCACTGGAATATCCTCATAGGTAAGGGGAGCACCTGGATATATCTGGGCTTCGTGTTTTAATTGCTGACCGGTATATTTCATATTAGTGCCAAAATTGGTCATGCTCATTCCCAACCTTAAGCTTCTAAAACCAGTAGCATACTGGAACCCCACATCAAAAGCTAAACCATTAGCACTTAATTCCCAGATTACCTGACGAACGAATTTAGTATTTATTCCTACTGAAAAACGGTCAGTGATTTTTCGAGCATAGCTTGCTCCCAAGACGAAATCATAGCAGGAGAAAGTTACTCCAGTTCCCTCAGGCTCCTCTACCGTGGTTTCTTCAAATTCAGGCATAGATAAAATTCCGAAGAATATTCCCGCTACTCCACTCCCCAATGGAAAACCATAGGCAATATTGTCATAATTTATCTCAGCAATCCATTCAGTATGAGTGAAGCTGATTTCAGAACCATTCAAATTAGCCAGCCCGGCTGGATTCCAGTAAACTGAGGTGATATCACCAATTGAAGCCGTAACTGCTTCTCCTTTTCCGATATTTTGAGCGCCTACTCCGATTTTCAAAAACTGCGCTCCCGAGGTACCAACCTTACTTATATCCGAACCCAGGACCACATTGGCACCCAAAAGGAGTAAGCAGGCAAAAAAGATAATTGATTTTTTCATTTTCTCATTCCTCCTTTGGTTTTACCGAATTACAGCGAACCTGCCTACTTTCTCGCCGAACTCTGAGCTCACGTGGAAGATATATACCCCGCTGGCTGGAATCTGGTCGTTTCGGGTCAGAGCGTTCCAGATTTCCTGCCCGGTTCCACTAGTGTGTTCAATTATTTGAATTAGATTACCGGCTAAGGTATAAAGGCGAATGGTACATCTTTCCGGCAGGTGAGTTAACATCAGATGGGAAACGTTCGGGTCTACGTCGAGGATATTTCTGACAAAGTAAGGGTTCGGCACCACCTTGATCTTATCCATATCTACTTTTGCCTGGGTTGTACTAATGCTGGCGTTCCCGGTGCTGAAGGTAAAGACATCATTTGGTGAATTAGGCTTTGTGGCAATGATGTGGAAGATCTGCCCGTCTGCTAACTCTGAAGGGGAGTGCCCTGGTCTGATTCTGGGCCACACAGCATACAGGATGTCGAAATCATCCCCATTTGTATTTAAGTTTCTATTGGTGTAAAAAGTATCAGGGGTCGGACTATAGGTGCTATTCAGGATGAACAGATACTCCCTTCCACCCAGATCCACATCCGTGCTATCCGGCATCCAGGTGCTATCATAGGAGTTTGAGCCAGTCCATTCCACAAATGCTGCATTAAGCTGTCTTTCCGGGTCACTGGTCACATCCCAGATGGTGAATGGGCAGTCAAAGTAGCCCTGATAGCCGTAGTTGGGTGTTCCACCTCTTAGGTAGCTGTAAGCATATTGTGTGGTAGTCGGGCTGAACCTTATCTCCACATCCACGAAATCGGTTGACAGGTCGGTAATCGTGCCGCCCCAGAAGTTATACCCTATGTCCAATCCTCCAAAGAAAAAAGCTCCGCCCCAATCCACGCCTGAAAGCCATCTGGCCCCTGTCCAGGCATAATCCCTGATTCCGGCAGGAGGTCCAATTACCTTAACCAGCATACCATCCACTATGGGGTAGGTATCATCCCCGGACTGGTTGGTCTGGTTTGCTAAAACGGTATCTCCGGTATCCAGGTCAATTAGATTCCAGGTTAAATCAAGGTTAAAGGTGACCTGATAATCGTGTCCGGTTATGAGAGTGGGATCAATCACTTGAACAGTGACAGCTCCCTCACTTAAATATGTTGAGGAGGTATGAATAACTTCTGTATCTGCTGCAACATAAGGAGCTATGTATCCGGCGGGGTTAGTTCCAGCAACTACCTCAACCATAGAAGCTCTTTTTCCGCTTTCCAGGGATTTGGGCCGTTTGGGCTGGTAATCATAAGCCACTACAGCATAATAGTAGGTTTCCCCATTAAGTGCATCTGTATCCACAAAATAGCGTCGAATCCCGGAGTCGTCTCCCAGATGAACAGTTACCACTATGGGGGTGCCGTACTCTGGGTCGATATCCTCTTCAACATCGTTGGTAATGCCATTAGCCAGGTCAAATTCAGCTAACACCTCAAAATCCCCTTCAATTCCGGTTCTGCTTCGATAAATTCTGTAACCCTCGAAATCATATTCCCTTAAATTTGTATCGTTTGCTGCAAAGGGTTCGTAGCTACTCTCGGAGATATCCCCCCAGTACAGTGTAACCTGACGGTCACCGGGGATAGCTGTAACTACTGGAGGATCAGGAGGTATCGGAGCAACGAAATCTGCATCATAAAGGGTCTGGGCATAATCGGAGTTTACCTTGAGTAGATTCTCACTTTGGCCCGCTACTACACCGAAAACGACTCTGGCGGAATCACCTGCCGGTAGGTTAAAAGGACCAGTGCTCTGGCAGAACCTTTTATCCTGAGGAGAAGTATCAACCATAAATGGCTCTCGTGGTCCACCAGAAGTTGTGCGTCCTGCCATGACATTGTACCTTTCCTCGTCATTAGCCGGGTCTGTATCGATGGTGAATAAAGTCAAGGAGGTTAAACCTAACTGATTTCCGGCTGTATCCAAGGGGCTTTCGAAGAATCTGAAGCCCATAAAACCGGGGACTCCCTGTATATCCTGGTCAGACAAAAGATTGTAATTCCAAACCCAACAGAGGTTTCGGGTGGAATCAAACCCTATCATATCATCGGTGGCATTCCCTAAATCCGGGTCAACCGTGATACCGATGTAAACTGAGTCCAAATCATCATCCCCCTGGTTGTAGACATCCCAGACAAAAAAGATGATATCTTTGTCCAGCTTGGAACCAAAGGCATAGGTAGTCTGCTTGACCAGGATATTTAACTGGTCTCCCGGGCTTGCAAAATCATCATGATAGGTAAGATCTGCGTCGTTATAAAAACACCAGCTGTCCTCAGCTGAGACGAAAACTGGATTACCAAGGGTATCTCTAACTGGCCAGAGACTGTCCTCTTTTGCAGACCAACTACCCACTTCGGTGGAAAGAATAACGGGCCAGCAGTCGACAGGATCCGGACACTCAACCCCGTGGTCAGCTATATCTGGTGCCACGATGATACCAGGTCCATATTCGGAATAACCATCGTTCGGATTATAGCCGTAGGAGACAACTTTTTTAAGATTTCCACCACCAATGGGTATCTGTGCTCCTACCCAGATGCCTGCTCCAAAGATATACATATTTCCAGATCCCTGGGGCCATTCTCCTCCAGACCTGCCAGTATAAGGGTTCTGACCAAAAATAGCATCATTTTCAATCGGCATTTTGATGCTGTTGATGGTCAGATACTTGGCATCAGTTGGAATGTTCAAAGGCTTAGTTAGCTTAGTTGGAGAATTGGTTGATGACTGCTTTGTTCTGGCTTCTGCAGAAAAGGATACAAAAGCTAAGGCCACAGCCACAACCAGCATGATTTTAAGTATTTTTTTGTTTCTCATTACTTTTTTCCTCCCTCCAATTTGGGTTAGAAGCCTAAAACCAGTCCTAATCGCACCATTCTGGGTTCTATATAATTATCCGGGTCCTTAACCGCTGTTCTATAGCGCGACACAAATGGCTCATTGGTCTTTCCTAAGAATTCTATAAAACCGTCGGTATCGGGCTTGCCGGAAGATTCATAAACCACGGCTACATTCTCCTTGTCCGTTAGGTTTATCACCTCTAAATATAGGGTGGTATTGAAGACGCCTAACTTAAAGGTCTTGTCAGCTTTCAAATCCAAACGATAGATCCAGGGCTGCTGTGCAGAATTTATCTCCCCTAAGGCTTTACCCAAACCTTGCAGGTTGAATGCGATTGGAGTGCGAGGAGTATAAGGAAACCCGCTTCCCAAAGTGAATAAGAGGTTTATACCCGCATTAGTGAAAGGCTGAATCCCTTCGTTTTCTCCTGCCCTAATGTCGATATTGGCTGTGAAGGTGTGCCTCTGGTCGAAGTCCAGGTAATATTCTGTCTTGGGGAAAACGATGTCTATCCCAACTGCACTGGTGATGTAATCATAATAACCTTCCCTCTGGTAAGAACCGGTTCCCTTGGCTTCTGAAAGAGTGTATGAGACCTTGCCAGCTACGAAGTTTTCCCTTCTTTTTTCTAAGGCAAGCTCTATCCCTCTTACTCGAGCGTAATCGGAATTAGTATAAATGACATATTGCTGCAATCCGGTGCGCAAGCGGGTATCAACCAAGTCGGTGATGTTTTTGGTAAAGGCGGTAATATCAAATCTTAAGGTAGGCGAAAAGGTCCTGGTGATTCCCACTTCATAGCCAATGGTCCTTTCGGCTCTTAACCCCGGATCACCTATGATGGCATTGCCAGTATTTATGTAATTTATGGCATCTGCCACACCCTCATAAAGGAATCGCAACTGAGGTGGCTGGAAGAATTGCCCGTAGTTGAAATGGAACAAGGTGTTCTCTGCAACCGGGAAGGATATACCTAAACGAGGGCTGAACTTATAATCTATGGGGGTTTTCTCAACTCCTTTGTTTACATCCAACTGGTCTATGAAGCGGTCCTCACCAGCTTTTAACATATCGAAACGCAAACCAGCGTTCACCACCATCCCTTCAAATTCCATCTTGTCCTGGAGATAGAAAGCCCCGCTAACTGGCTCATAAGGCGTTCCATGGGAGGTAGTATCAGCCTGTTTTAGGTAATAATCCTTGTCATAGTTGTCTGTGAAGGGATTTGCTCTCCAGGGAAGGTCGATTCTGAACCAGCGTGCGGTGTATTCTCTATATTCGAATCCACTCTTGACCTGGTGGTTAGGATGAACCTGGCTAACTATGTTGAAGTTGACACCCCAGTAATTAGATTGCCTCTTGGAATAGACTCTACGGCTTACACCTGGCAAATAGTAGATATTGCTTCCCTCCTGCCTTTTGCCACTTCCAAAGGACTGGTCTGAAGTTCCATAGTCATACCTTCCATCCGGGCCATAAGCATACTTGCTTAGACTATCATATTGAGGATTATAGATCGTGTCTGCACCCACATATTGCCAGTCAACTGTATTGATGTAGTCATTGTAGTTATCCCACAGACTATCATCTCCCGTCTCATCTTTGGTGTAGAAGAAGTTTGTTGAAAGATTGTAAAAGGTGTTCTTGCTTAGATTATGAGTTAAGGTGAGATAGTACATCTGGTTTTTTCTTTCACGTCTCTCAAAATGATTTGGATTATACCGCCAGAGGATCTCAAAATATGTGCGTTCATCAGTATAGTAATTCCCACCAGCTTTTAGCTTCAGACTCGGGGTTAGATCGTAAATCAATTTGGCAAATCCGGCATAACTTTCTAACCGATTTTCAGGTTTTCTACCGTCCCATCCAGAGCTGGGAGTGGCATCGTCCCGATGTCTGTATTCAAAGGAGGTAAAATATCTCAGCTTTTTGCCGAAAAGCGGTCCGCCTAAGGAGATGTCTGCATTATTGTAACCAAAACCATCTTCATCTCCCATAAATTCATCTGTGCGGAACTCAAGCTGACCGGAAGTCTTTATACCAGATTCTTTGGTCACGGTGTTGACAATGCCGGACATAGCTTGTCCATATTCAGCATTATATCCGCCAGCCATGACTATAACCTCTGCAATGGCATTGTTGCTTAAATTTGCACCCACCTCACCGGTTACAAAATCTTGAGTATTGAAGCCATCGATGAAATAATTTACCTCACCCGGCCTACCACCGCGGATTTGAATTAAACTATTACCACGATTATCACCTGCTACTACACCTGTCTGTAACTGGACTACTTGCTGAAAACCCCGCACCGGCATCTGTTTGATTTCATCAGCGGTGATGATTTTGGTAGAGCTGGTGGCATCTCTTTCAATCAAGGGCCTTTCCGCTTTAACGGTGATGACCTCCCTTAATTCAACTGCGACTGAGGTCAACTCAAAATTGACCTCAGTGGTCAGGCCTGGAACAACAAGTACGCCTTCTTTTCGCAAAGATGCATAGCCGATTACCGCTGCTTCAATGTCCTGACTCCCTGCGGGGAGATATATTATGGTATAACGACCTTCCGGACCTGTGGCAGCTCCTATGTTTGTTCCCAAAACCCTGACAGCTACACCTGGGATTGGCTCACCGGTATTCTTATCTGATACCACACCTGATAACTTCCCGTAATTTGTCGTCTGTGCCAGAAGAGGTGTGGCTAAGACAAGAATTGATAGAATCGCCAGGCCAATTACCTTAAAAATAAGTTTGTTTAACAAGTTAATCCCTCCTTGTTGGCTAAAAGATTAGCTTTACGGTTTACAAAATTATAACGATATAATTTTATCCCTCACCTCCTTTAGATAGATAAAGGTTT
>Ga0114930_10001930_pt1 | contig 19131 bp, 9 predicted proteins | sample AnhtaG_FD_87300 | JGI IMG/M metagenome (GOLD analysis project Ga0114930, IMG submission 87300) | Deep subsurface microbial communities from Anholt, Denmark to uncover new lineages of life (NeLLi) - Anholt_01485 metaG | ecosystem: Environmental > Aquatic > Marine > Oceanic > Sediment | place... | reverse complement strand
CTGAGCGACGAGCGCAGAATCGACGAAGCCGGGCTGCGGGGGCTCGTTCGGTACGTTCTGGATGCCCGCGTACACGCGCTCTTCGTGATGGGCAGCACGGGCGAGTTCAACGCACTTTCCAGAGAGGAACGACGGTTCGCTGTCGAAACGGTGGTTGACGAAGTGGGCGGAAGCGTGCCGGTTCTCGCTGGGGTGAGCGATGCCGGAACCGAGCTTGCGGCGCGGAATGCGAAGGATGCTGAGACCGCGGGCGCGGATGCTGTGGTGGCGGTCCTGCCCTATTATTCCCCTCTGTATACTCAGCAGGCCGCGCTGGACCATTTCCGTCACATTGCCAGGAGCACGAACCTGCCGCTTGTCGTATACAACGTACCACAGGCGACAAAGGGCGTAGTGGAAGTGGAGACGATTCGAACGCTCGCGGAGGAGGGTACTGCGGCGGCCGTCAAGGAAAGCTCGACGGACTTTACCTACTTCCAGGACTTGCTGTTCCGGTTGAGCGACATGCCGCACATTCGGGTTTTCCAGGGAAGCGAATTCCATCTAGCTTCAAGCGTATTCATGGGCGCGCACGGCGGCGTATTGGGGATTTCGAACCTCGTGCCCGGCTTGTGCGTACAACTATATGAGGCCGCGTCGAGCGGTCGTATTGATGAAGCGCGGGAACTCCAGCGCAGATTGACCCAGGTTTGCCAGGTATTCTGGGCGGGAGAGTCGGTTGTTGGGTCTCTCAAGGCCGCGATGTCAATCCTGGGCATCTGCAGCCCGGTAACGACCATGCCTATACCATCCGCTTCCGAGGAGTCCCGGAGGAAGATTCGTAAGATAGTCGAGAGTTGCGGGCTAACCGGCCGGGCATAGTCAGCGGATGTCGAACAAGCCCACCGACGCTAACCACATTGCTCTGGGACAGAAGGGAATCACCAAAACATAAGCCGCAGGGGCACTCCGCCCCACGGACGGATCGAGAACTGAGAGCATAGGAGGCGCACAGTGACGAGAAAGCTCTTGCCCGTTTTCCTCACATCAGTACTGGTAGCCGCATCAGCCATAGCGCACGCCCGCGTGGGCACCGCGCCGTTCATCTGGGAGGCGGATACCACCCTCGGCGGAATCGCCGATAAGAACAAGATTAACGCCTACTTGGACAACCTCAAGGCCCACAGCGTGAACGGTGTCTGGGTGCAGGTGGAGCTCTACTCCGACGGCACGGTCAACTACAAGAAGACCCTGCTGAGCGGCCTTCCCACGGCCGAGAAGTTCAAAACCGGCCAGTGGGCTGATGACGACTTCCTTAGCTACGTCATCCACCAGGCGCGGAGCCGGGGGATGAGCGTCATGATCAAGTTCCACGGCGGCAACGACCCGGCTTGGGACAAGAACCCCGATTGGCGCATGCGGGACAGCAGGGGGAAGGAAGTCCTGTGGGGCGGGAGGCTGAAGAGCTTCTGCGTGAACTCTCCGTACTGGGACAAGATCTTCTTCCCCATGCTCAAAGAGATCGGGGCGAACTACGATGTGGACGGCTTCTACCTGGATACGTGCCAGGCAGCCTATCTGAACGACAACACTTGTTTCTGCGTGAACTGCCGGGCGAGGTTTGAGAAGGAAACCGGGGAGAAGCTACCCATGAAGTCGGTGGACAAGGCGAACTGGTCCGACTTCGCGGTCAAGCTCCATGCGGTCAAGCGAGTCGAGTGGCTGAATAAGTTCTACGAGAAGTACGGCAAGGCCGTCGAGGAAGCGAAGAAGGGTGCGGCTTCGATCCTCAACGTAAGCGGGGGCTACAACTCGTATGCGGACGGCATCTCGTCACGTCATGCAGCGAAATACGTGACCCACGTCACCCCCGAGCCGGTCAATACCCCGAGAATGTACGCCGTCGTGAGGAACCGCGAGCGCAGGAAGGCCGGGCAGGAGCCCGCCGACGAGATGGGGCTGGCGAAGGAGCAACTCTACTGGTACATGACCAGGTTCGGCTACCTCGAGTTCGTGGTGAAGACCATGCTCGGCGACGGTGCGGGGAAGCCGGTAATCCCATTCGCACGCTACTGGTTTACCAGCAAGGAGGACGGTTACACCGGCCCTGTTGACCTGGAGATCGCGCAGATTGAATCTGCCATCGGAGCAGGAGCCAAGGGATACTGCTTCTTCGGCTACCTCGGGGCCGCGCTGGCAAGGGGCGAAGTCGCCGGAACCGCCTGGGACGACCCGAAGTTCATTGAATATCTGAAAGACCTAGCTGCCGGAGAACGCGCGGAATGGATCGCCGATATGGAACCCGGCTTTCGCATCGCCATCTTGTACGACAGAGATGCCCCGTTCTGGGATCGGAACTACTGGCAGCATCTCAAATCGGTCGCCGGAACGTACGCGTTGATGCAGTACTGGAAGAAGTTGTCGGTTGACCTTGTTGCCGCTAGTGAGCCGAATATGCCGGGCTTTGGTGAGACGGGATACAGGCTCGATGCGAACGTGCTTAAGGGATACGACCTGATTGTCGCTCCCGGGCTCGACTATGTGAACAAGGAGGATTTGGAGGCGCTCAAGGCCTATACGACCAGCGGCGGGCATCTGCTGATAATGGGAGGAATAGGCGGGCACGGAAAGTTCCTCGGCGAATCGCTGAGCGACGTCGCTTACGAACTGCTGGGGATAACCACAATCGGCGATCCGACCCCGTCGGGCTTCATGAGACAAGTGTCAAAACATCCGGTCTTCACAGGGGTCACCCCGACTGCGCTTCTGGGAACCTTCAGGCTCGCCCCGGACAAGAATGCGGCCCTCAGCTGCGAGCCGAAGTACGGCGAGGGCTGGGAAGTGCTTGCGCACGAGATTACCGACACAGGCAAAAGGCCCGCGATTCTTCTGAAACAGACTCCTGATGGAAGCATAGGTTACATCAACTCCGCCATGTCAAGCGGGTTCTCGTCGGATATGATGCTGGTGTTCGCGAACATGCTCGTTATCACGGCCACGAGGGGCTCCACCGTCCAGCCCGTGCAGTTTTCCAGCACATCCAGCGTGAATGTTTTCAAGTCGTCGGATGGTCTCACCAGGTACATACACATTTTCACGCTTGATGGAGAGACAGATGTGAGTCTCAGGATCCGCGGAGAGGGCTTGTACCCCGTGTCCGCGCAGATAATTCGCGGGGGCGGCAGAGCAAAGGACCTCGACATAGCAGTGGCGAAGTCGGGCAACGCGATAATCGAACTGCCGGAGATCAAGCCGTACTTTGCTATGATCAAGATGCGATACGAGGACAGACAGGAGGAGTAAGCCGGGGGCGTCCACAGGGACGCCCTTTTAGCTTGTGGGGGGATGGATGCACTGGTACGAGCGGCCGGTCAGAATGATGCGGCTGGATTACATAGACGCGCTTACGCGGATGAGGGATGCCGACCTCGATGCCCTGGCCCGCAGCAAGCGCGAGGAGTGGCACATCAACTGCGAATGGGTGATCGGCACGCCCGGGATAGCGCCGGGGCTGGGTCACCTGACGACCTTCAACACGCCGAAGTTCGAGAAGTACACGCCGCTCGGCGACTTCGACCTCATACGCGAGTACCTCCCGCATGCGCGGAAGTACGGCATCCGCGTACTCGCTTACCTTAATATGCACTGGTTTTCATACGAGTTCGGCGGGCAGAATCCCGGCTGGGAGCAGATCACTGCCGAGGGCACGCCCTATGGCCGAGTGAAGCCGCTCTATGGCTCGGGGACGACGTTCTGCGTGAACGGGGGCTGGCGCGATTGGGCGCAGCAGATGGTCGCGGAGGTCATGAAGACCGGGATTGACGGCGTTTTCCTCGATGGGCCGGTTGTATTTCCCGGCTGTTGTTACTGCGATGTCTGCCGCGAGCAATTCGCCGCCAGGTTTCGTACCGACATTCCGGAATTCGAGGACTGGACCGACGACAGGTGGAAGGATTTCATCGAGTTTCGCGAGGACTCGATGGTGCGGTTCCTTGCCGACTGCCGGCACGCGATGAAATCTGTGAACCCGGACGGTGTAATTTTCCTAAACGGTGGGAGCTGGCACGCGGGCGCGTGGAGGGTCGCGCGCGACATCGAGAAGGTCGGGGAATTTGAGGACTTCAACGGTGCGGAGGCTTTCTTCCACCCTGGGCAGAGGCATCACATTCTCCATTTCTGGGCGAGCGCCGCGAAGCATCTCGTCGCCGGCGGGAAGCCGGCGGTCGTGTTCAGTCATCATGCGCTCGGCTCGTGGCACTATATCCCGCTGCCGCCCGTGGAGACGCAGCTCGCCATAGCTCAGACCGTCGCATGCGGGGCGAATCCTTGGTTTGCTGTGTTCGACTATGCCCTCGACCACAGCCGGGAACTCGCACTCCGGCCGGTGAAAGAGATCCAGGCGTTTCTCGAGCGACACGAGGAGTACTACTGCGGCAGCGAATCCGCCGCCGAGGTGGCCTTGCTTTACTCCCGACAGAGCGCCACCTTTTACATATCGCAGGAGAATGAGATATACGGCGGGCGGGGCACGGGTAGGGAAGAGGACCTCTCCGTGGACCTGGGTACGGGCGAGAAGGTTGTGGATTGGCGCCGGCGAAAGCAGATTTGCGACGAAATCCACGGCAATTCCTACTTGGGATACTTCACAGCCCTGGCGCGCGAGCACGTGCCGTTCGATGTCATTCTGGACAAGGATTTGGCTGCGGACCGACTGCGGCGGTACAGAACATTAATCTTACCCAACGCCGCCTGCCTTTCTGACACTCAGATTGAGGCAGTCAGACAATTCGTCGAATCGGGTGGGGGACTGGTGGCTGAGTTCGAAACCGGCCTCTACGACGAGCGGGGCCGCCGGAGAGACGGGAATCCCCTCAGGGATGTCTTGGGCGTTTCCGGCGTCTCGGGCGCTATGACTGCGTCCGTCGCGGAAGAGTACCTCAAGGTCAAAGAGGTACATCGGATCACGCAGGACTTCGCAGCGGGACAGCTCATCGCCCGGCCGCAGTTCAGCCTCCAAGTTGGGAAGTCGGACGGCGCCGAGTCTCCGGTCGTCTTCATGAATCCCACTGGGCGTCTCTACTCCGGTCTGAGGGGAGAATCCGCGCTGCCGGCGCTGATAGTCAATCGCTTCGGAGAAGGGCGCGTGGTGTACCTGCCTCATCTGGCGGGTGACTTCTACGCCCGCTACAGGATGTGGGAGTACCAGGCACTGATCGCTGGCTCGGTTCGATGGGTTCACGGGGAACCGCTGCCCATCGAGGTCGCATGCCCGGCGACGGTGGAGGTCGAGCTTCGGCGGCAGGCGGAACCGTCGAGGCTGCTGATCCATCTTGTCAACAACACCGGCGACATGCAAAGGCCCATGCAGGAGATTATTCCCATCCGGGACGTGCGCGTACGGCTGAGTGCCGGCCGGGTGGAGAGAGTTCGCACACTTTGGGGCGGCTGTGATCTGGAATTCTCACGACTTGACGGCGGCATAGAGTTCACCGTGCCGGAGCTGGGCCTTTATGAACTCATTGTTGTGGAATAATACGATATAGCTGCTCACGGGGAAAGCGCGATGGTGGACGATCACAAATACAGTCTAAGGCGGGTAGTGGCATATAGACACCCTGCGCCCGACTATCCACAGCGCGCGTACGGCCCGGCCGGCCCCGAGCGAACATACGGACTTATCACGGGTGTGCACCTGGTCGAGGATGGTGCTCCCGCGTGGGAATATACGATCAAGAACTCCTTCTGCGGCGAGGCCCGCCGGGTTCCCGAGGAGAGTATCTTTCATGGGGCGAACCGAGGCTACCTCGATCTGTACCGCCGCGACGGTATCTTCTGGTCGCGGAGGCCGCCTGACTCTGCCGGCGCCAGAGCAGTCGGGAAGTTCTGGTTGGCGGCGCTGAGGCACTTCCTGCGAACGGGCATCCCGAAAATCCGGCAGCAGGAGAAGGACGAGGAGCGCGCTCGTCAGGAAGGCCCTGAATTGCGCCTGGCATCTGGGGACTACATTAAAGTCCGCGGCGACTTGCGTGCGGAGGCGTCGCAGTTTCATAACCTGTACGCCAAGGTCATGTCGGTTTCGCCTGCGGACATCGAAGCTCTGGACGTACCGGCTGGCGGGCGGGGCCTGGCCCCCGGCAGGCACAGGGTCTTGGTGTCCTACCACGTGCTTCTGGACAACGGAGCCGAGGCCGACATCTACGATGTCGAGGCGAAGGTCGTCTACACGACCGACGGCCGGACCAGAATCTTGAATTGGCGGGCCGCAACATTCCTTGCAGACGCGTTCGGAGACGATCCCCCCTACAGCCTCCAGCTCGAATACCTGAACGGCCACGTCTTCGCGCGCGCCGAATTGGAGGGGCTTTCGAGCGAAGAGCTTGCCGATCTGCTGACGAGGATGCTCTACGTGAAAGGTCAGATCACCTGGGACGAGCTGACATCGAAGCAGGAAAGCCTCTCAAAATCGCCGCCGGTGTATCTCCTTGATCAGATACTTGCGACTTCCCGGTTTGACATGGCCAGGAATCGCGAGCTCACGCCTGAGGAGATCGGACAGATGCGCTCCGAGGACGAGCGCCTCCGCGGCCTCTTTAAGTGAAGGTTCTCACCGGTCGGTTCCGCTGAACGTCCAAATTGTACTTCCCGTGTCCCGCTCAACGAAAAAGCCCGGAAGACTGGAAACGCTGACGGAACGATCGCCATACAGCCGAGTATGCGCAGTCGGGGGAGCGCATACGCCGGATTCCCGAGTCGTGTTTCAAACCGAAATCTGCGATCTACTCGACCTTCACCGTCAGCTTCGTCGTCGCCGAGTTGCCCGCCTCGTCGATAGCTTTCACCTCGACAGTGTGCTCGCCGCTGGTCAACGGCTGCGTCGTGATCGCGAACGGCTCGATCAGGGAGTCGAAAATGCCGTCAGTGGCTGCTGCCGCTGCCCAGTCATCCGAGCCGACCTTATACTGAACGCCGGCGATCTCCACTAATTCATGGTACGCCACACCTTCGAGCCTCGCGGTTTTGTCCGCCTGAACTGTCATGGTCTTCTTGAACGCGGCGACCTTCGGCGACTTGTTGCTGACGATCAGTGGTTCCGAGATCTCCTCATCCGTCAGAGGATCGGTTGGATTGCCAAGCGCGTCCGAGCCCACGACCTTTATGAGGTATGTCCCGTCCGGGTACTTTGTAGTGTCCCACTTGAAGCTAGTTTGTTTCGTGCCGTTCCTCGAGGGCTTTGCGGACGGCTCCTGCTCATCTTCATCCGGAGTTTCGTTCGCAAGCAGCTCATCTATCGACCTCATCGATTTCTGGGCTTCCTCGGTCATCTTTTCCTTCATCTCTTGGGGAATCTCTGGATGCTTGGCCAGCTCTGTGGCCATCTGGTCGAGCATCTCCTGCGGATCGACGTCTTCAAACGCGAATGTCACATCCTCCGAAGTGTCCTCCTCCTCGACGGGTTCCTCCTCGGGGATCTTTTCCATGTTCGATTCAGTCGCCGGCTTGACTTTGTCGCTCAAAGCATGCCACGTCGCGCCGCCGTCGCTCGAATAGAACACCTCGTAGGTGAGTGTGTCCTTGTCACCATCGGAACCTGTCCACTTAATGGTCTTCGATTTCGACCACTTTTCGCCGCCCTTGGGACTTGTGAGCGTCACTTTCGGAGCCTGGTTCTTCGGCAGGTAGACAATGCTGACCTCCTTCAACTTCGGCCCGGCAGCCGCATCCTCGGCTTTCAGAGTAGCGAGGTATTGGATGTACCTCCCCGGCGGGCTGGTGACCTTTGCCCCTGGACTGCTGTACGGGTAGGACCACCCGCTCCATGTCGAATCAGGCTCGCCGACGTCTCCGGTTCGGGTCTGGAGTGTGACCGAACTCCCTTCAGGGAGATCCGCCAGCCAATTGACGGTACCCCACTTTGAAACGCGCCGGCAGTCGTGGACGGGGGATTCATACGTGCCCTCCGCAGTGTTGCGGATCTCGGCGCTGTAGAGGGAGCCGACGTTCCCGGTGCCGGCATAGAGCTTCCCGTCGCCCAGCGCCAGGGAGAGGAATTGGAGGTCCCTGTCGTTGTTCAGGGTACAGACCGTTTCATCCGGCATAAGTTTGAACACAGAGCTTGCGTTCATCGCATACACGTTGCCGGCGTCGTCGGTCGAAATGCCGACTATGCCCCGGCCTGCTTTGTCATACAGCGCTTTCGGTGTGGCGTCGCGCGCCAGTTTGTAGACCACGCCCTTGGGTGACGTCCCCGCGAATAGGTCGCCGTCCTTGTCCAATGTGAGAGCGGAGATCGAGTTCTCGGCAGCATCGTAAAGGATGCTCGTCCGGCCGCCGGCGGATATCTTGTAAATGATGCCGTTCACCCCTGTGCCCACATAGACGTTGTCATCCTCATCAACGGCGAGCGAAAGCGCGTGCGATTCGGAGGAATCCAGAACACTCACGACTTCGCCGTCCGGCGCCACTTTGTAAACTTTGCACTTATCTCCTACTGCCGCATAGAGATTTCCCTTGCTGTCGAGTGCCAGGGCGACGACATACTTTTCGTCCGGGTCGAGCAAGGTCTTTGCGCTGCCATCCGGAGCGATCTTGTAGACGATGCCGTTCGGCGACGTACCAGCGTATATGTTCCCTGCCGCATCCTTTGCGAGGCTGTGGACCTCGAGTTCCGGCGAGTCGTGGAATACCGACGCGGTGCCATCAGCGGCCACTTTGTAGATTATCCCGTGATTGCCTGTGCCCACGTATAGATTTCCGTTCCCGTCCGGCAGGAGGCGCCAGAAGTATGTCTCGGCCGATTCGTGGAGCGGCTCCAGCGAGGCGGCCAGGGTGAGCAGCTCTCCCGTCGTGGGGCTCACGTTCTTCGACGTCCCCGCCAGAAACTCCGTTCTGGTGGTCTGCTTCCACACAGACGGTCTGCGGCCGACCGGCTTTTCGTCCTCCTTGTCCGGCTTGGCGGGTTTCTTCGCGTCTTCGGCGAGTTGGTCGTCGGATTCTTCGGGGCTGCCAGTCGGTTTCGGCTTACCTGCGTCGTTATTCTTCGCCGGGCCGGCGGATATGCTCGTGATTAATCCGAGCTCACCGTCGAGCTGCTCGGCCGGTTCTACGGAGCCGTTCGAGATGAAACCGAAGTTGTTCCTCCCAAGTTCGGTTTCGTCCCGACCTGGTGGGCCCTCGATATCCGGGGGGCCGCCGGATGGCGGCGCCGGCTCCCTCTTCGTGGGTGGTTTTTTCTCCCCCTTATCCTTCTTTTCCACTGTGATCCTCAGGTTTTGCGCTCCGAAGATAACCCAGTCGGTTGCGACAACTTCCTTTATGTCATCGCGCTCGCTGCCGAGCATCGTCGTCTTGGACGACTTCATCGCTTCGGCTATCGTCGGCGGCAGTCCCGACAGTTTCTCCCCTGCGATACTGATCGCAGGTTTGGGGAGAATGATTCTCGCCACGAGGTCGTTGTTCTTTTCCCTCTCGAGGAACTTTTTGATGAGCTGCTGAATGTTTTCGATGGCCGCCCCCGGGCGGAGCCCTGTCGGCATCTGCGGACCCGGAGCAGCCGGTCCGGCCGCCTGAGGGGCAGGCAGACCGGGCCGCCGCATCCCACCTCGCACTTGAAGCGACATCCGCCCGTTCGGCATGTTCTTCGGCAGGTCAAGTTTCAGCGTCTTCGTAATCGGCTCCTGCTTGAACGGCCTGAGAACGACGCCGACTTCTACGGTGTCACCCGGTTCGAACTTGCCTTCCTTGAGGAATATGCGCTGAATCTGCGCCGTCTGGTGCTTCGGGAGAATCTCGATCTCCAGTTTGACCTTCTTCACGCCCACCGGATAGAACTTGTTGAACCGGAGCAGGTTGAGCAGTTGCTCTAGGTCCCTTATGGATCTCAGGTCTATCGACACGGGGTCGAAATAAGTGTTTTCCCTGACTATAGTGCCTACTTCATCCGCGAGGATCTCCATCCTGACTTTGGCGGTTGCATCGTTCGGGCTTCCTCGCATCTCGAATATGGCCTCGGCAGTCGCCCCGACGATAAGGTCGCTGGCCAGGAACGGATGGTTTATAACCTGCACGTTGAAGTTTCTCTTGCGGCCCAACGACTTATCGTCGATGTTAACGCTGACGGGTATCATATTGGGAAGCTTGCCGATCTCTCCGCCGATGCTCCAGGGCCTATCCTGGAACACGCGGCCGACCGGCTTGACCGGCGAGGCGATCTTGCTTGAAACAAGCATGCTCGGAAGAACGTCGTGGACGTAGGCGGTGGTCATCGCGGCGTCCATCGGGCCCAGCCCATTCATGAAAAAACCCGCGAACAAGGGATGGCCGAAAGCCAGCAGCTTGTTCCCACGGCGGTACGTGACCGTGCCGATGGCAGTTATGTCGAGGTCGCCCGTTACCAGTGATACACCAACCGCGGCCCCGGGTTGCAGGTCGATGTCCAAGTCGGCTTTGTCCCTGGGAAGACCAGGACTTGCGATGGGGTGTAGGTTAAAAGGTTTGAAGCTGTTCTTGAGCCACGACATGATCCTCGGCGACATACCCCTGATCATGATCGGAGTCGCCAGCGGCTGGAAGACGAGCGTGTCTGCGCTGAACTCCTGCTCCGCCGAGCCGAAATCAATGGCCAGTTGGTCGAAAACGTGCCCGCCCAGCGGGATCGGCTTGTCAAGGTTGGCCGTGCTGAACGGAAAGAACGTGGATGGCTCCGTAGGCAGTGCCGGATCCCAGGCGTCGAGCATGTCTTCAATCGGGGTTACCATGCCGATGGGCTCCTTGAGGAAGATCTCTCCATAGGCAAAGGCGCCGATTATCTTGCCATTGATGAACACAGGGCTGCCGCTCATCCCCTGGATCAGGTTCGCACCCCTGTCCGTCATCGGGCCGCCCGTCAGCTTCACGAGGATAAGGTGCTTGCCGAAGTTGACCTTCTCCATTACGCCAAGCACTTCTACCTGGAAGGTCTCGACCTTCGTACCTTTGAAGACTGTCTTACCATATCCTTTCATGCCCGGCTTGATGTCTTTGACGAGCATGATATGCTTCAGGTCGGACGGATCAATGCGTGTCCCGGATCTACTCGCAGCTTCGACCGGCAGAACTGCTGACAGGCCGGTGCAGAGCAGGATTGGGAGAATGTAGAACCGCCGATTGAACATGTGAGGCCCCTTTCGTTGATAAGAAAACCGTGAGCGGGGTCAACCGACTCCGCCCACACCGCTATTCATAGCATCTTTTGAAGCTTGCTGTCAAGCATTTTGGGGGTAGCCGCCTCTAAAATGCTATCCGTGTCGCTCGAATGCCCGCCGCCTGCGGCATCGCATCATTCCTTGCGGAAAACGGCGAGCAAGCACTCGGTGCGCCGGAATGAATCCGCGGTCTGTGCCGCTAAACCCCTCCGAGGTTATCCCCTGCACTGCCGTCACAACAGATTCTTGGGGCATCGGTCCCGGAGGGACTTCGCTGAGGTAGGCCGGTATTCCAATGCCGGATTCTCCACAATCGTTCGTACAGGTGTGCCTGCGAAACGCGTTGACACGACCTCCCCGCTGTGTTAGACTGCCCTGGAAATGCTTCGGAGAGTCTTCGCGATCATTCTGCCAGCGGTGCTCCTTCCAGGGCTGGGCGCGTGCGCGGAAGATGGTCCCTGGCGGACAGTACGGACGACGCACTTCATCATCTATTACGCGAACGGAGCCGATTCTGTTGCGCGGAACGCGGGATCGTCCGCCGAACGGTGGCACTCCATCCTGTCGCGCAAGCTGGACTATTCTCCCGGGGGCGTGACGCCCATCTATTTGTACCCCGATCGCCGGTCGTTCGCAAGGGCTGCCAGGATCGATCCCGCCGATACCGTGGTCGGGCTCGCCCACACGCGGACGCTTAAGGTGAGAGTGGACGCGTCCGGAACGTTTGCAAGTCCAGAAACGGTTATAGCCCACGAGCTCGTCCACGTGTTTATTTCCCGACGACTTCGAGGTTACGCGCACCACATGCCGCTCTGGATGCACGAGGGTCTGGCCAAGTACCTTGCCGGCGACTGGACCCACGCGGATGCCGAGCTGCTCCGGGAGGTAGGCTCCAGGAGCGGAATCATACCGCTCGGACGGATTTCTCACGTATTCCCCAAAGACGATCGCCGAAGGGGAATCGCCTACGTTGAGAGCTACTCGATAGTGAAGTATATCGCCGACAAGTACACGCCGGAGAGCATACCCGACATACTCGCGGAGCTGGCGGCCGGCCATCCCTTCCCCACCGCACTGCTGTACAGCATAGGGGTAGAGCCGGACGTGCTCGAGCGCGATTGGCGGCAGTATCTGTGGGAGGAATACAGACCATACCGCTGGTTCCGCCTCGCCTCGGCGATCCTCTCCGCTGCCATGGCCGCGTTCGCAATCCTCGCATTCAGGTCGCGGATCCGGCGAAAGCGCCTCAAGGCGGCTGAGTTCGAGGAAGAGGTGGTCGGGATAAGAGAACAAGGCGAGGAATTCTAACCAATCAAGCGGCATACTGAGGTAGGAGGTGAGTGTCGTGAGATTGTGCGTTGCAGCTTTTGCGCTGGCAGTTGGAGTCATCTGGGCGGCCGGACTTCTTGTGCTCGGGTTGTTGAACCTGGCCTATCCTCCCTATGGGAAAGCCATGCTCGACATGGCGGCTTCGATTTACCCGGGATACCATGCCATCGGCGCGATCGGCGATCTTCTGATCGGCGTGCTCTATGCGTTCGTGGACGGAGCCGCGTGCGCCGCGATTCTGGCTCTGCTCTATAACGCGTTCACGCCGAAGGAGTAGTTCAAGGGCGGCCCGCGAAATATCTCAAACGCTGTGCTCGATCCTTACTTCCCGGCTCTGGGCAGATCCAGCGCCCAAGGAGCAACGGCTTTTAGGGCAGTGGTGCGCTCCTTCGTGGGGTGGTCCAGGCATTCCTGGATGGCGACGCCACGGGCGCCGGAGTGCTGACTTTGGAGCAAGGCCTTCAGCTCGTCCAGGGTCAAGTCTTGGTGCAGCAGCGCCCTGGCGGCCTCCTCGAATCTGGTCGGTCCGATCTCGGCGGCTTTCACCTCGTCCGTAGCCAGGTACTGCTGCAGGAATTTCTTGCTCGCATCGGATCGCAGATCGCCGAGTGCAAGAATAATTCGTTTCTGCACGCCGGAGTCATACCAGGAAAGGGGATACTGGGCATGCTTTGGGTCGGCGACTCTTCTCAGTTCCACATCGGTTCTCGTGAATGCTTGAACCAGTACCGGCACAGACTCAGTCGCCCCCAGCGCGGCAAGGGCCCTGACCGCATAGATCCCGTCCAGCGCGTGATACCTCCAATCCCTGTGGAGGCTACGGTTTGCCACCTGGTACTCCAGAAGATCGACCAGGCCGGGCGATTTGCGGCCGATCTGTCCAAGACGCTGGGCCGCCCATGCCCGGGCTAGGATTCGCTCCGTGCGCAGGCGCCGGTACCTTTCGCTCCCATCAGGCTGCACGCGCTCCATGCGTCTGGTAGTCAACAGCGTCATCAATTGCGCCTCCGAATTCGGATTTATCCGGTCGGACAGCAGCCGCACGTAGGCAGACGGGACCAGCTCTTTCGCGTTCTGCGGTTGGGATACGGGGGTCGGCTGCCAATCTTCATATACATCCTTTGGAAGAGGAACATGTCGAAAAGGTGGGCGCTTTAACTCTCGAGTGGCGACTCGCGGATCGTCCACCATGGTCCATTGGCCCGGCCCGGGAATGGATGCTTTCACGGCCTCGGGGTCCCAGTCCTTGCGGCCGTCCGGCAGGTAAGCCTTGAAGGAAAGCTGCTTGAGCTTCGGGTTTTTCCGAATGGCCTCCGAGTTCCAGTCGTTCACGGCGACCACATGGTCCCACATGTCCGCTGCATCCAACATCTGCGCGATGTCATCCTGGACATCTGGTTCCTTGATGTCCAATTCCAGCATCATCGCACGCTGCCTGGCCAGCACCAGGAGCGCGGCGAAGGTGGCTATCCGCGTTTCGGAGGTGGCTGTTCCATATGCGTGGAGCTTCTGCTTGAGTAGCTCGTAGTAGGTGTGCTCCCGGACGGTTCCCCATCCGTCGGTCATCCGGTTGATCCATGAATCGTGAAAGCATACCAGCACTCCGTCCGCCGTGCGCTGGATGTCCACTTCGACGCCGTCCGCGCCGTAGTCCATCGCGGCGGCGAATGCTTCCAGTGTGTTCTCCGGCGCGAACGCCCGTGCGCCGCGGTGAACGATCACCAAAGGCCCCGCACGGCGGTCGGCGACCTTTTTGTGCCGAGCCTCCCGGGCCGCCGGGGATTCCGCAGGCACCTCGCGGATATGCCCCCGAAGCACCGCTTGCTCAGGGTGAACACCGGTCGCAATCAGAGACAGAATCAGCAATCCAATAGCAGCACGCATCTCAACCATCCATTTCCAACACGGATGCGTGGTTCCGAGTTCGCGGAGTCCGGATCCGATTCCTTCCGTGTTTAGCGTTTCAGCGTTCTCAAAAGATAAACGCCCTGTAGGTGGTGATGCCGAGGAGCCAGCCGATCAGGGACCACAGGCTCGCGGTGACGTAGTCGCCCAGGATCAGGCCCATGAAGAAGGGGAGCGCACGCCGGTAGAGCTTGATCCCGCCGTACCGGATTGTCAGCAGCTTGCACAGCCATCCGATGAACGCGGTGAACCAGAAGTAGTCCATCGCGTAACTGACCGCCAGCCCGTAGCCAATCGGGTGAAACGGCCAGCCGAGGAATCGCGACTTCATGATGGTGAGAAAGAGGGCGAACGCGGCTCCGACGCCTATAAAACTCAACGCCGGGACGTCTGTCTTTGCGGGGTTCAGCACCCAGTTGCTCAGTCGGTTGAAGGCATGGCTCCCGATCCCGGTCCTGTACCCGGCTTGGATCTTCGCCGTCGCTGCGCCATTGATGTAGTATATATGCAGCAGCGACCAGAATGTCGCCACAACGCCGACGAACGCCGCCAGCATGATTATCAACACGAGCCTCCGGCCGCTGGCTCTACTGACCTCGCCGATTTTGAAGGCTTCCAGTTGGTGGGGCATCACAAGGTTCCGGTAGCCTCTGTTGAACCAGTAGAAATAACTGATAAGCGTCAGGTTCCGTGTGCCGAGCGCCTCGGTTCCGAACGCGGTGGTCATTATCTCCTCCGGTCGGTAAAAGTTCAGTTCGTGCGCCGGCGGCCCCAGCTCCGCCCGAATCCTTGTGATGGCAATTGCCACGATGAAGTACAGCGCGAAGAAGACCACCGGCACGAACGGCGAAGTTCCTGCTGCAAGACAGAACACGAAGAGGAATCCCAAGCCGCAGGCGATTCCGATAATCGCCATCCTGTACGACATGGGCTCCATTGAATCATCCAGTTCGGATTCGCGGCCTGCGGCTCGCTTCACCACCTGCCACAGGTACTTCCGGCTGGCAAAGATCATTATAATGGCGAGGACGATCCACGCGCCGTCTGCCTGTTCCGCGAAGTAGGGGAATCTCTGGACTGCCGGGCTCACGCCGGGGTCGCGCCAACCCATCGCCGTCGCAAAAACGTCCTGCGCCTTTCGGAATAGATAGAAGAACCAGCAGCTAAACGACAGGTCCGCCGGGAGGAAGAAGATCAGTCCGATTGCAAACGGGTAGAACGAAATCGGAAACCACCCCACTCCGTTCCACGGCTGGTTCTGGATGAACTGCCCCACGTTGTATACCTTGATCTGTACATGCGGCACAGCGGGGTAGAAGTAGTTCAGCCCGTTCAGCGTTTCGAGAAAAGCGGGAATGGCGAACCCGATCCAGAGCAGCCTGTTCGAGAAGAAGCCCGAGCGCCCGCCTTCCTTCGTCATCTCCAGCGGCATCTGTATTATTGGGAATGTCAGCTTCTCTCTATCGGTCCATTGCATCCGGATCAGCACGTTGATGCAGAGCATGGTGAACACAATCACCATAATGAAGACGCCCCACACCAGCACCGGAGCCGCCCAGCCGAGGAGATGCTCCGCTGTGTACAGGGTGGAGTTTCCCTCGTAGAATCCCCTGAGTACTTCCTTGTTCCTCGGCGCGAACCAGTCGGGTATGTAGCGGTGGAACTTCGCCCAGTGGTTCGTCGGATTTGCGAACCAGAACACGTTGGCGATGTTCGGCAGGAGGTTGCCCATCATGTCATGCCCGCACACTGCAGTCGAGATGGTGAGCATGATGTAAACGACCATCAACTCCCCGTGGTTGAGCGCGTGTGCGGGAAAACGCCTGGCAAAGAGAAGGTTGAGCAACGTTAGGCAGAACAGGATGAAGACAACCGTCATGAACAGGGAGACGCACGTGCTGTCGTTACTATTCCACTTGATCTCTGTGACCGTGACCCAGTAGCAGTTGAACGGTACCAGCATCAGCCCGACGAGGAGCGCACGGAGACTGATGCCGGGTCTGCCCGCGGCCGAGGGGATCTTGTCCAATCGCTTTCTCCACTTGCACCGGACGAGGTATCGGTTTCCAATATATCAGCCGCCAATGGGAGTGTCAAGGCCTTGTAAGTCTCAGGTTTCAGGTTCAAGGTCTCAGGTTGGACACCCCAAGGCCGATAACCTGAAACCTGTGACCCCGAATTCGGAATCCGCCGTTCACATCAGCGGCATGGATGCGACTTCCTTGCCGGTCTCGAGTTCGACGACCTGGACCTTCCCCTCGTGGATCAATCCGACAGTTGGCACGGGAACGCCGCCGCGCTCGAACTTCGGATGGGTGGGGCTGCCGGGGTTCAAATGGATAGCGCCATCAATTCGCTCAACCACCGGGAGGTGCGTGTGACCGGTGATGAATATGTGTGCCCGGTACTTACCGGTGAGTCGGCGCATTAGCTCCGAACTCAAATTGTGCCCGTGCTGGACCACCATCCTCAGGTTGGCGAATTGGACGAACGCGTAAGGCGACAGCACTGGAAGCTCAAGCAACTCCTCGTATACCTCGGCGTCGCAGTTGCCTCTCGCCGCAGCGATCGGAATCGGGCTGGTATTTATTAGCTGGGCCAGCCCCGGAATGTCATATCCGGGTGTCGCCCCCAAGCGTGGTGGATGGTATAGGATGTCCCCCGCATGGAGTATGAGGTCTGCGTTGGCGAACCGCATCATGGCTTTGTGCCAGGCCGGCACGTTCCCATGGGTGTCGCTTATCACCCCGATCTTCATTCGCTCTTATCCCTCCTCGAACCTTCAATTGCACTATACAACAGGAAGGGCCGGCGCTCCTGCACGGAGCCCGGCCCTTCTCTGGAAGCAGGATCCATCTTTGGCACTACTGTAGGATCAATGACAGGCCGTCCACATAGCTTTCAATCCAGTACCCATGCCAGGGTTGGACGACTTCCGAATCCGGCCAGTCGTCCGGCAGGCCTAGCGTGTGTACGCTCTGGGTGCTCGAGTTCCACCAGTAGCCCAGCGAGCTCAGCCATCCGTTGTTCCTGGCAGTTTCGAGCGATACCGTCTGGGCTCCCAGGGTGACCTCGGTGTCGGCCCACTGCCTGTCAGTCAGGAACGGACAGCCCATGATGCTCCATCCCGCCTTCGGAAGCGAGATGTCATGCATCGCGGGTGCGCCGGCGTAAGCCTGGTAGCTAATCGTGTTGGCCGAAGCGGAATTCAGCCAGTAGCCCTCTTCTACGTTTACGTTGCCGAAGCTGCCCGGCATCCACTCATCGTAGGCTACAACGGACTGGGTGGGCTTATCCCACCTGTACAGGTTAGCGTCAATGGGTATTCCGCTGAACACGTTCACCGGATCCGGGTTCACAGGTTCACGCGGAAGGCTCACCAGATTCCAGCCGGCCGTCACGGTTCCAGCAGGCGAGGAGATCGTAGTGTACCCAAGATCGAAGTCCTTTCTGAGCACCTGCCCCGCCGCAAGCGGCTCGTCGTAGTACGTCAGGGTCGAGAAACCTGCCTTCGAGCAGGTTATCGTGTATGTGCCGGGCGGCAGGTCCAGGAACCCATATGTGCCGGTCGCGTCGGTGTATGTGGTCTGAACGACCGGCCCGCTGATATCCACCTGAGCTTTGTAGATCCAGTCCAGATAGATCGGATCGTTCGGATCCGAGGCGTCCGTCACTGTGCCGAATATGATGCCGGTCGTCGGAGCGCTCTTCCATGGCATATCCGGTGTGGGAACCGGGGTGGCGAACGGACCGTTCTTCAGGGCGTCCCAGAAATCACTGCCCCCGCTGGCATAACTGTAGAAGCACAAGCCGTCACAGCCGGCTGATCGAGCATACTGTGTCTGAGTCATGGTGTCGGGAACCGAGTTCAAGTACTCCGCAATTCCGTCGACCGAGTGTCTGCCGCTGGTGGTGGACATGGTGCCGAGCCAGTCGCTCCAGAGGCGAAAGTCTGCGGCTTGATCGGTAAGGTACTCGCGCTTGTAGTTCATCAGGATGTTAGCGTCGATTATGTGCTGTTCCATCCAGCCCTTGCTGTCCTGGAAGACCTCGTCATATTGGCGCGTCTGGGTGAAGTCCACGTTCGGATCCCCTTGCATCCAGCCCACCGTATCCACGTTGTGGTTGATATGCGGCTTGACGGCCATGATTTCCAGGTAGCACTTCTTTACGAGATCGGTGACCTGCTGCCTTCTGTAATCGCACCAGGTGCCCCAGTTGGGGTCGCCGCTGGAGGCAGGCGGCCAGTACCCGTATTCGTCATAGAAGCGCTGCTTTGTGATCTCGTTGTAACCCCAATTCGTGCCGGGATAACGGATATAGTCCCAGTTGAAGCCGTCCACGTCGTAGTTCGTGACTATATCGAGGACTATCTTGCAGATATAGTCCTGCACGCCGGGCACGCCGGGATCGAGATTATAGAAGCTCCCGTCCAGAATGCTGCCGCCGCTCGTCTTCATCGCCCATTCCGGGTGCAGGCTCCAAATGTGGTCCGGCGGCGCAGAGCCATAATTGCTGTTCCATATCCTGTAAGCCACGATCCACGGGTGAACTTCGATTCCCGCGGCATGCGCCTTCGTGACCAGATCTCCGAGTGGGTCGAAGGGCGGGGGATCGGTGATATTCGAAGCCCTCGGCTCGTAAGCAGAATCGTAATAAGCATCCCCGCACTTCCGAACCTCAGGGATGATCACATTGCAGTTGGCGTCGGCGAGGGTGTTGACCATCGTAGTGACCT
>Ga0114930_10001929_pt1 | contig 19133 bp, 23 predicted proteins | sample AnhtaG_FD_87300 | JGI IMG/M metagenome (GOLD analysis project Ga0114930, IMG submission 87300) | Deep subsurface microbial communities from Anholt, Denmark to uncover new lineages of life (NeLLi) - Anholt_01485 metaG | ecosystem: Environmental > Aquatic > Marine > Oceanic > Sediment | place... | reverse complement strand
TTAACATTACAGTTGCGACAAAAGGTCACAAAGAAAGAGCGCTGTCATACAAGCAAGCGCTGGAAAGAGACATCGAGTTGGTCAAAGATATGCGCAAGCGCTCCACTCCAGAGCAGGAGAGATTGTGTGATGATATTTTGAAATGGAGAAGGTCACAGCTCAAGAAAATCAAATTGCCAACAAAGAAGAAACTCGCAGAGGCAAGGGAAGCCATGCGGCTCACAGTCAAGAGAAAACCGAAAGGCCGGTTGGTCAACGTCACAATCAACGGCGAGAAGAAGCAAGTCAGGCGAAGAGCGAGACGGAGAGGAGAATAAATTGGCGAAGAAGATAAGAGACTTCACCGTTGAGCTGCGGCTCATGTTCAAGATGCGCAAAGACGTGAGCAAAGCAGACGGGCCATTTGACGCAGTTGGGATTGTATTCAAGGATATAGAAAGGAAGGCAAAGAAGGTGATGAAAGCTCTCAACTTGAAAGGGATGAAGGAGCTTTCTGTTATAGGCGTGGAGCTTCACGGGAAGGAGAAAGGAAAGAACAATGGCTAAGCATAAGAAGGAGTTGGTCAAATTTGAAGTCAGGGCAACGCTGGTCTTGGAAGTCAGCGGGAAAGTCAAGCGCCCATGGGAAAGGGTTGCGCTGTCTTGGTTTGAGCTTGTGGAAGGCTTGAAGAAGATTCTCAACAATAAGAAATACAGGCTGATTGAAGTAGAGAATCTTCAAGTCACAACCCAGAAATAATTTTCAGAAAGCTGGGAGAATCAGCTGGAAATTGAAAGGCTGACAAGACTCTTATAAGAGGTAGAGCCAGGAGTTGATACGATGATTGAATTGACAGAAAGAGAAAGACAGCTAATAAATGCGCGGCTGGATATTGAAGCAATCAAGCATGTTCGGCAACGCACTGGGTGTGGCTTGATTGAGGCAAAGCAGGCGCGTGACAGCTTCTTCTATTCAAAACCGAAAATCGCAGAGAAGATAAGAGAGCGCTTCACGCAAGTGTTGGAGGGGCTTGCCTTGATTGTGGCCAGCGATGACCTTGGGGCGATGCGGAGAGTGAACAGAAAATTTGACGGATTCTTTGTGGAGAAAGTTTGATGACGAAGGGAGGTAAAGTCGGCAGGTCAATTTGAGTTGGTTTGGGTTTGTAGTTTTTCAACATAAGCAGGAGGTGATAAGGTGGCGAAGAAGAGCAAGAAGAAGGGCAAGAAGTCAGACGTCAGCAAGCTCAAGGAAAAGCTGAAGAGCTTGGGTGGCAAGTCGAAGAAGGAGTCAGAAGAGACAGAAGAGGAAGAGGAGACAGAAGAAGAGGAAGAGGACAGCTGTTTTGGCTCAGCATTCTCTCCAAAGGCCAAGGAGTGCCTGAAGTGTGACGACCTCAAGAAATGCGAAAAGGCATTCAAGGCAAAAGAAGAAGAGGAAGAGGAAGAGGAGACAGAAGAGGAAGAGACAGAGGAAGAGGAAGAGACAGAGGAAGAGGAAGAGGAGACAGAAGAAGAGGAAGAGGAAGAAGAGGAAGAGGAGAAACCGAAGTCCAAGAAGAAAGGGAAGAAGGGAGGCAAGGGATTGAAGAAAACAAAAACCAGCCGGAAGGCGAAGAAGAAGGGCAAGAAGGAGAAGGAGAAGGAAGCAAAGAAAGAAAAGAAGGAGAAGAAAGTCAAGAAGGAAAAGAAGAAGAGCAGCAAGCCTTCCAAGAACTCGCCGCTTGTCAACTACAAGACCTACACACGCGGTGCTGTTCTCAAGGCGCTCGGCACAGGCAAGAGCTTGTCGCTCCACCAGATAGTTGAGAAGTCCTACAAGGAGATGAAGGGCGACTGGGAGCAGGTCGTCAAGATGGTCTTGTGGACATTCCAGCTTGGCTTTGCTCTTCCAAAGGGGCAGAAGATTGTCAAGGCGGAGAAGGGCGGCAAGGAGCTTTTCAAGATAACAAAAAAATGAGAATGAGCCGGAATGCTGGATGAGGTAAGATGCCCTCTCGCCTTGTCCGGCACCGTCTCTCCCAAGGCGTGGGCAGGAGTTTTGTGACTTCTGCCCATTGCCTCACATAAGGGAATCACCCAGTTGTCGAAGTTGTGAAAGTTGAGGGCTGTTTGAGTAGGATTTGATAGATGGCTAAGTTGAGTGAGACAGAGAAACACAGACGGGAGAAGATAAGCGTTGCTGTTAGGAAGCGCTGGGCTGACCCCGCATACAAGCAGCGGGTTGGCAAATTGATAAGCAAGGGCAAGAGGAGAAGTTGGCAAGACCCAGAAATTAGAGAAAGAACTTTGAAGGCCATGCAAGCAGGTGGATTCTTTTCAGGCAAGGGCAGAAGAGGCAAATCGTGGTCAGCAGAAGTGCGAGAGAAGATGAGCCAATCCGCAAAAGGCAGGGATATGAGCAAAGCTGTTGCTGCTTCTGTTGAGGCGAGAAAGAACAATCCACAACTCCGAGAGAGATTCATCGCTCATTGCAGAAAGCTCCATGCTGACCCTGAAATCAGGAAGAAAAGAAGTCAAGCCATGCGCCGGAAATGGCGAGAGGATTCTGTCTTTCGGAATCATATGCTTGAACATCTTGCATCTATTCCCAGAAGAGGCACATCGATAGAATTGACAGTCCAAGCTCTATTGAATCAACTTGAAACTCGGCATATGCCGCAGCGGGTTTTCAAGTTGGGAAGTCAAGCAGCCATTGCAGACTTCTACCTTCCAGACTACAACATCGTCATTGAGTGCGACGGTAGCCACTGGCATTCCTCTCCGGCACAGAAGAGACGTGACCGCTTCAAAGACCAACTGTACAGAAGATTGGGGCTGCGAGTGATTAGGTTGCGGGACAAAGAAATAGAAAACAATCTAATTGAAAACTTCCTGAGAAAACTGGAGCAATTAACATGAAGAAGAAGAAAAGGAGAAACAACGTATGCGCGTTGAAGTATGTTCCGCTTCACGTGCATACGTGATTCGGAGTATTCCTACTTGGATTCAGTCATCAAACAAACTGCATATGTTGACCGAATTGCCAAGATGGGGCTGCCCGCAGCAGGTATATCGAACCATGGCAACATAGACGGATGTATCAAATTTAAGAATTCCTGTCAGAAGAAAGACATCATCCCAATACTCGGATGTGAGTTGTACTTTGTCACCAGGTATCCAAAGAAGGGAGAGAAACCAAACGTCAAGCACATTTGTGTCTTTGCTAAGTCAATGAAAGGCTTTGCCGCAATGTGCCGGATTCTATCCACAGCCAGCATGCATAGGCACTACTCAAGACCATTGATAAGTGCAGAAGATTTCTTCAGTCTTGCAGAAGATTTGATTGTGACAACTGGTTGTGTGGCAGGCTTGTTCTCATTTGATGATTGGCCACAAGTCATCGAACTCTTCAAAACCGCATTTGGAAGTGACTTCTATGCTGAAGTATTCCCGCTTGCTTGGAAACCACAGTATGAAATCAACAAACGAGCGCTCGCGTCAGGCCTTCCAATAATCCCATCGACTGATGCGCATTATCTGGATGAAGAAGATTCCCTGCTTCAAGAAGTCTTTTTGGCGATTCAAAAGCGTCAGAGATGGTCAGACAAAGACAGATTCAAATTTGATGTCAAAGGCCTCAACTTGAAGACAGCCAAGGAACTGCTTGCAGCGTTCAAGAATCTCAAGCAGCCAATCAATTCATCAATCATCAAACGAGCATTTGTCAACACATTCGAGATAGCAGAGAAATGTGTATTTGATTGGGAGAAGATTGCGCCAGAAACGCCACGCATTCCTGAGCTGCGCAAGGCATCAAGTCGTGACGAGTTGAATTTCTTTGTTAATAGAGTTTGGGAAGGCCTGGTCAGGAAAGGGCTGACGGATAAGAAGCACGAAGAGAGAGCAAAGTATGAAATGAAGATTATCTCTCGGCAAGGCTTTGTGAGATATTTCCTAATTGTCTGGCGGCTACATGATTGGGCGAGGAAGAATGGCATCTTGTGCGGCTTTGGTCGTGGCTCAGCTGGTGGCTGCTTGACAGCATATGCTCTTGACTTCACGAAGGTTGACCCGTTGCGATTTGACCTTCCATTTGAGCGTTTCATCTCGCCAGACAGAGCAGACCCACCTGACGTAGACATGGACTTTGAAGTGAATAGAAGAGGAGATGTTATCAAGCATCTTGAAGAAGTCTATGGCACGCAATCTGTCAGCCACATCGGCACAGTTGGCGTCCTGCGAGCAAAGGCTTCATTGAAAGACACGTCAAGAGTTTTTGATGTGCCGATTTTTGAAGTCAATGAAGTCACAAACAAGATTGTGGTCAGGTCAGGTGGTGACGCAAGGGCAGACTTCTCGCTTGAGGACTCCTTCAAGACTTTTGAGAGTGCAAAGAAGTTCAAGAAGAAGTATCCCAAAGTCTGTGACATTGCAATAAAACTTGAAGGGCTTGTGAAGAATCCTGGCGTCCATGCAGCCGGGATTGTCCTGACGCCAGACAACCTGTTTGATTCAGGCCAATGTGTTCTTGGCCCACGCAAAAATTTTGAGCGAGTTTGCAACTGGGACAGATTTGACATAGAAGAAAGAGGGCTAATCAAGTTTGATGTCCTTGGCTTGGGAGCGCTGACGAGACTCAACGATGCGAAAGAGTTGATTGAAGCAAGAGGAAAGAAGTTTGACATCGATGAGATTGTACTCAAGCTCGATGATAAGAAAGTCTTTGAGGCATACACAAAAGGAGAGACGGTTGGCGCCTTCCAATTGACAAGTGGAGTAAGGAAGGCGTGCCGACGGGCAGGGATTGAATCATTTCAGCAGGTAGTTGACTTGCTTGCGTTGTATAGGCCAGGCACACTGCGTACCGGTTGGCTTGATGATTACATCAATAGAAAGACTGGGCAAGAGAAGGTTCCAAAGCAGCACCCATTCATGGCCAAGATTACAGCCGCAACATACGGCATCTTTCTATACCAAGAACAGGTCATGAAACTCTTGACAGACTTGGCTGGGTTCCCGCCAGAAGAGACAAACAAGGCACGGCGAGCAATCACAAAGAGCAAGGGAATTGACGAGTTCAGGAAAGGCGCAGACAAGTTTGTGGCCGGATGTAAGAAGAGAAAGACTTTGAGCGAGAAGGAAGCGCGCAAATTGTTTGAGAATCTCAAGCATTGGGGCAGCTATGGCTTCTCTCAAATCCATGCAACAGAATATGCTCTCATCTCATATCTTGATGTTTGGTTGCGAGTTCATTACCCAGGCGAGTTCTATGCCGCAGCTTTGAATCGAGCCAAACGAGAAGAACAACTGTCTGAACTTGTGCGCGATGCCATCGAGCGTGGGTTCAAGGTTGGGTTGCCAGACATCAATGTCTCTTCAGACAAATGGGCAGTTGAAGACATGGAATTGTTCTGTCCACTAAGCCACGTGAAAGGACTGAGCGAGAAGACAGCGCAGCACATCGTTGAAGTTAGAAAGAAAGACGGGAAATTCAAAGGCGTTGAAGACTTTTATAATAGAGTGGAGAAGAGGGCTGTGCATTCTGGTAAGGTCAAAGCGCTTTTGCTCGCTGGAGCATTTGACAGGTTTGGAGTAATGAAGCACGTGTCTGAAGACAGGCGCATCAAGATAGCAGAAGAGAATCTTGCCTTCAAGATTGACTTCAATCCTTTCAGAGAATTTGGAGAGTTGCTCCAACTGCTCGATGCGCAGCTTGATTTTACTCCACTTGAAGACTTAGCAAAGACCAAATCAAAGAAGGGCAAGAAGCAAAGGAGCAGGTTCATCTCTGGTGTTGTGGAGGAAGTCAAGTTTACATATCCAAAGGACATAGAGAAGAAATTGAAGCAGGGTGGCGAGATTTGGGGTGGAGTGTATGCATACATCAGGGATAGGACTTCATCCACAACTGTGAACTTCTCAACAGAGGTATACAAAGAGCACAAGGAAGAGTTAGAGAAATCGAAAGGCGAGTGTCTTGTTTGTCTTGGCAAGAAGAAGGGCGCAGACAACTTTGCAGCAAGGCAGGTATGGTTCCTGAAAGACATTGCGGCTGGAAGATTCAGAGAATTGCCCATCGGCTTTGATTGCTCCACCAAGCAGATGCCGAAAGATTATCGCAAGAAATTGAAAGCATGTAAGGATTGTAAGCTATGTAAGAGCGCCACGCAGAAGGTTCCAATCCAAGTCAATGACTCCAACTTCCTCATAGTTGCCGAAGCACCCGGAGCGAAAGAGGATACCCAGGGAATACCTTTGGTTGGTAAGGCGGGGCAGGTAACGCAGAAGGCTCTGCGTTCTAATAGAATAGGAAAGAGAAATTTTTGTCGTGAGGATTTTTCTTATTCAAATATCATCAAATGTCGCCCACCAGCAAATAGAAAACCAACACAGGCAGAAATGAAGAAGTGTCTCCAGTTTCTACAAGAAGAAGTTAAGCACTTACAACCAAGGGCAATTCTTGTCTCAGGCGCAACAGCGCTCGATGTGTTTTGGCCAAAGGAAGAGGGAAGGAAGGGTACAATCACAGACCTCAACGCAACCATACATTTCTCAAACCGTTGGAAGGCTTGGTTGTGCTTCTCAATCCACCCAGCATCTGTGTTGTACCAGAACGCAAATCAAAAACATTTCGACAAGGCAATTAAGACTTGGACTAATTTGGTCAAATATCTGAAAGGTAAGAAGTGATTATTTGGTACGCAGAAATTCATAGCGCCAACTGGGCGATGCTCAAGTCTGAGTTGAAGCGCCAGAAGATAAAAGCACAACTCAAATGTTTCCGAGACGTGCGGCACGATATGCTCAAGGACTCTGGCGCACGACCTGATTTGATTGTTATAGACCTTGCTGCAATTGATATGCCAGTCAACATGGGATACGACCCAATAGATAATTATCATTCAGCAGTTCTTCATCTAACAGAGAAATGGAGCAGCGCTTTGATTGCGATGTACTCTGGCATGAATTCATACGCAGAGGATTGCGTGAAAGAGTTAAGGGAGTTGACAGGGAGACAGGACATCATTTGGATTGACTTGAGTAAGGAAGAAGGAATGATTGGCGGGATTCTGAAGTTGACGAAGGCTTATTTGTGACAGAAGAGAAGAAAAAACTCAGCCGGAAGGAAAGACGCGCACTTGCTCTCCTCAAGAGGAAGGAGTTGCGCGTTCAGATTCTTGAGTATATGCAGAAGGCCATACCACGCTGCTCCAACAACGGCATGTTGGATATGGAGAAATGGGCAGAGGAAGGAGAGCGCTATTGCCTGAATCTTATTAAGATTAAGAATAAACCGCAAGAGGCAGAGATGATTAGAAAAGTTGTCAGGGATGTGGTTGAGTTTATCAGCACAGGCTTGGATGCTTACCTCAAAATCAAGAAAGGAGAAGTTGGTGGCTAAGAAGAGAGTGAAGTCATTTGCGCCACAGGTCATTGAAATTGACTTGAAAGAGAAGCCAGTTGCGCTTAATGGGAAGGTCGTTGACGAATATGACCTGGAGAAAGAATTGCGCATTGACCCAACGCAACTTGATGAAGAGTTGATTGCGCAGCCCTCAAAATTTGCTTGGATTGCAACTCTTCATGAGTACGCCAAGGACTTCGCGCAGCAAAAGAAGATGGAGTTTGAGGAAGTCAAGGCAGAACTTGATATTCAGGTGAGAGAGGCAGCAGCGAAAGAAGGCACAAAAGTTACTGAGGCAGTGGTCAAGAACATGGTCACACAGATGGACTCCTTCAAGGAAGCACAAGCGGAGTATTTTGAAGTGAGCAAGCTCGCAAATCTTCTTGGCGTTGGGGTCACTGCCTTTCACCAGAGAGCAAACATGCTCATCTCTTTCAGCGCTAACAGGCGCGTGGAGCTTGACGGCGAGATTACAGCGCTTGCTAAGAAATACAGGAAGAAGATTGACAAAGACGATGACGATGATGATTAGGATTTTGTAGCAACTGTTTTTTGGAAAGGAGTTGGGAATGGGATTGGATAAGTCAGCCTTACAGGAAAGGCAGGAAGAGTTGGAGAAGGGTGGCGGGGGTGACATCAACTATCTCAAGCTCACCTCAAGCAAGAACAAGGGCAAGCATAAAATAAGAATCTTGCCACCGTGGAACAAGAAAGGTATCCCATACAAAGAGGGATTCTTTCATTACAATGTGGGTGAGAGAACGTATGCTTGTCCGAAAGAGACAGTTGGTCAGCCTTGCCCAATCTGTGAGTTAGTTGACGAGTTGAAGAGGTCGAAGAAGAGAACAGACAGGGCAGCAGCAAAGGAACTGCGCGCCAAATTCCGAGTATTCTGGAATGTGCTTGACCTCAATGACGTTGAGGCAGGCATTCAAGTCTTTCCGAGTGGTAAGATGATTATGAAGCAAGTCCTGTCCATCATGACAGACCCAGACTATGAGGACATAACTGACTTGGAAGAAGGTTTTGACATCAAAGTCCATGTTGAAGGAGAAAAGAAAGCGACACGCTACACAGTAAGGCCAGCCAAGAAAGAAAGCGCCGCGCCAATTGACGTTGATGTTGACGAAGATTTGCCCAACTTGGACAAGCTCGTGAACATCCACACGTATGACTGGCTTGAAGCATCGCTCCGTGGGGATGACGACTTAGAGGATGAGCCATTCGGTGCTGGTGACCCTGACTATTCGGATGAAGATGAAGAGGAAGAGGAAAGCAAACCCAAGAAGAAGAAAGACAGAAAGAAGTCCAAGAAGAAGAAAGCTGAAGAGGAAGAAGAAGAGGAAGAAGAGGATGAGGAAGAGGAAGAAGAAGAGCCAAAGCGCAAGGCCAAGAAAAAGAAGAAAGTGAAGAAAGAGAAGAAGGAGAAGAAAGTCAAGCGCAAAGCCAAGAAGAAAGATGATGAGGAAGAGGAAGAAGAGACAGAAGAGGAAGAAGAGGAAGAAGAGGAAGAAGAGGAAGAAGAGGAAGAGGATGGCATTGAGAAGGAGATTGGCAGCATCCTTGATAGGCTCAAGAAAAAGAAAGGCAAAAAGAAACCAAAGAAGAAGTCGAAAGACGATGACGACGATGACGAAGAAGAGGAAGATGATTAATGCCAAGTGTGCTTGAAACAGTATTGGGAATTGTAGCAGGGGCAGGTGTACTCTTTCTCTACCTGCTCCTGCTTAGATACTTTCTGCTGCCTATGTTGCTCCGAGATTTGGAGAAGGAAGAGGACAAAAGTGAGTAAGAAGAAAGACATCAAGAAGGCAGTTGATAGTTTGGCCAAAGCTGTGAAGAAGAAGTTTGCCAAAGGCAAGTCAGAAATTGGAGTTGGCTTGTCATCTTTGCCCACTGTGAGGCATTGGATTCCAAGCGGATGCCCACCTTTGGATGCCATACTTGGTGGCGGAATCCCTTGCGGAAGGATTCTTGAGATATATGGTGACGAGAGTCACGGGAAATCTGCCATTGGCGAATGCATATTGGCATCTGCCCAACGGCATGGGGCCGTGCCTGTCTTGATTGACACAGAATACTCTTTAGAAGAGCAAAAGGCGGAGCGTTGGGGCTTGGATTTGGATAGAGTCTTGCCAGTGTATCCTGAGACAATGGAGGATTGCTTTGAAGTCATCGCAACATTGATTGCACAAAAGGAAGTTGACAGGCCAATTGTCGTCGTGTGGGATACTCTCGCAGCAACTCCAACAAAGAAGGAGCTTGCGGCTGACTATGGCGATGAGACTCCGGCAAGACAAGCAAGGCTAATGTCGAATGCGCTCAAGAAGATATATCAGGACATTGCCAAGACAAACATTGCGCTTGTTATCCTCAACCAGACTCGTCAGAAGATAGGAGTCATGTTTGGCTCTAAGAAATCAACGCCAGCAGGGAAGGCGCTGCGATTCTATGCAGCAATAAGAGTAGAGATGCATATCAAGCAGAGGCTCAAGAACTCCAACAAAATGCACATAGGAATAGAAGCAGAGTTGAGGACAATCAAGAACAAATTGACTGCTCCTCTCAAGACTTGTCTTGCCGACATCTATTTCCAGACTGGCGTGAACCCTGCGGAGTCTCTTCTCAATTCTTTGAAGGCGATTGGCAAGGTTAAGTTTGTTTCAGGTTCAGTGAAATTAGAAGGACAGGCTTTCAAGAAGAAGGCTTTGTTGGCAGAGATGTCTGTGGACAAAGACTTGATGAAAGAATTGACGGAGATGTTCAGGGATGGGGTATCCTAAGAACAAATTGAGAGGTTGACTCATGGGCTTTAGTCAACAACTACAGCAAGCTCAGAAGAGATTTGAGGCAAAACATGATAAGAGAGCGCAGGGCAATCTTCACATTGATGCTCTGCGGAAGATTCTACAAGAAGGCGGAACGTCAGCTCCAAAGGTATTAAGGGATAATGTTGTTGTAATTGACGGGAATAATGCGCTGTGGCGGGCTTTCTTTGTCGGGCCAGGACTTCTTGGTGCTGTGTATGCCTTCCTACGTCAACTGCGCTCTTACATAGATAAGTTCCAAGCCAAGCGCTGCTATGTCTGCTGGGATGGAAAGTTTGGAAGCAGGAGAAGAAAGGAATTGTATCCAGAGTACAAGAGGGCAAGGACAGAGGGGCTTGACGATGAGCATAAGCTCCAGCGTCAATCGGTGTATGGTGACCAGATGCCTCTCCTGCGTAAGCTCCTGGCCTTCCTGAGCGTGATACAAATTGAGCATCCAGACCTTGAGGCTGATGATGTGATGGCAAGCCTGCCTCATTTTGAGAGGAAAGAAGGAGAGGAGTTCATAATCATAACCTCAGACAAAGACTTGCTTCCACAAGTTGATGAAGGCGTCTCTGTCTATCAGCCGGTGAAGAACAAGATAATAAATAAGGATAACTTCAGGCAAGAGATAGGTATGCTGCCCAGCGAGTATTTTGAATATAGAGTCTTGTCTGGTGATGCGTCAGATGGGCTCAATGGCGTGCTTGGTCCAAAGGGAGCAGAGAAAGTAATTGAGATTTGGGGCACCATCGAGAAGTTCTTGGACGCACTCATCGAGTCCAAGAAGAAGTTGAGATTGGCGAAAAGGAAAGGCCATGGCCTTCACAAGATAAGAGAGAGAATTGCCAAGCACGAGAAGTTGATTGCGCAGAAGAGATTTGCAAGTATTGACAGCAAAGAGAAGATTGCTGCTCTCAACAGGAATTTGGATTTGATGTCGCCAAAGATTGTGCGGCTTGATGAATATTTGGAGAAGGGCAAATTGAGAGAGGAGCGGTTGAAGAGAGTATTTTTGAAGGCTGGCTTCAACTCCTTCCTGGCTCCGCATTTCACGGAGTTTGTCTCAGAGTTCAGAGAGTTGGAGACATAAGGAATGTCAGCAAAAAGTAAAGGCAACGCATTTGAGAGACGCTGGGCAGAGATGCTCAGAGACTCTGGCTGCGACTTGGCAGCAAAGCGCAACTTGGAAGAAGTAAGAGAATCATCTGTTGATATAATTACTCAATTGCCGTTTGGTTTTCAGGTTCGCAGCGGTGCGGGAGTCTCTGTCTGGAAATGTATAGGAGATGCGCAGACTGGCTCGGAGATAGCAAGCAAGCGCTGGGCATGTGGTGTTGTTTTTGAGACAAGACCACGACGCAAGCAGAAAGGCAACCCGCCATTCCCGCCATTTATTATAATGCTGTTAGAAGAGTTTGTTGAGTTCCTTGAAGAGACTCCGAGAGGAAGAAGGCCAGAATTTGAAATCATAATACATGCAAGACGTAAGAAAACAAGTCACTATCCAGCAGCCAAGAGGTTGGTGCGCGAATCAGTTGCAAGAAGGAAGGAGAGTTTGGAAGAGGCACATGAGTATTTCATATTTGAGATTAAAGAAAGACCAACGATAATTTTCACAAGCGCACTTGAATACCTTCAGTTGCTGAAGATTTGGGCGGAAGAGAGGAAGCAATGAGCCAGCCAGAAGAGCAAGTGTTATTAGACCAAGAACAAATTAGAGCTAAGAATAACAAGTCACTTGAACTCATGCTCAAGAAAAATATGAAGTATGGTTCATCGTTCAGGGCAGGTGGCTATCTGGGTTGCTTCATAGATATTAGGAATGTGATGAGCCGTCTAATTCAGTTGAGTTATGCCGGGTTCAGAGACAACAAATGGAACAAAGCTGCGCTCCGAGACAAGCTGGCAGACATTAGGAACTTCGCGGTGCTTGCAGAGATTTGTCTTGATGAAGGTTTGTTTGTTGGGGCGCCAGATGCGGACAAGGAATTGTTCAAGAAGCTGATTGAAGCTGGATTGAAATTCAGGAAGGAAAGATGGACAGATGAATGAGGAACAAAACAATCAAGAAATATTGAGCCAATTAGAACAAGACGTCATCGAGAGCTTCAAGAGAATATCAGAGAATGATGTTCAGTTATTTCTTGCAAAGACAAAAGAGCGTGGCACGGAGTTCTTGTCGAATGGCATTGTGGGCATCTACTTCTCGTTGAAGGAAGTGTTCATCAGGATTCACATGCTTGTGTACGAGAAAGTCAAGAAGGGAGAGCAAATGGAATGGAGCAAAGAAGAAATCGAAGCGCTCCACAATTTGCTCCAAGACAATAGAGTGTTCGCAGCTCTCGGAGAGATATGTCTTGAGAGAAGAAACTGGGCAGGTGACGGGAAATTCTTGAAGGCAATTTTTGGAAAGGAGTTTGAGCATGACGACTGACATATTTGACGGGAAGTACAGGAGAAGAGTTGGAGAGCTTTCTGATAACAGCGCAGAGAAGTTTCTCAAGAACTCTCCTGAAGCAAAGCTGGGGTTGCGCACTCTTCCAGAAAGAAGGCGCTCAAAGCTCAGCAATGGAGAGATTCATCCTGGAGTGAAAGACATCTCTGTGCGCTTGCTTGACTATCCAGACAAGGATAGGTTTGGCGAGAATCTTGCCCGCCTAATCGAAGGCACAACAGGAGTTGACCCAGACAGAAGGTTCTCAGAAGAGGAAATCAAGAAAGTGTGGGATGAACTTTCCCATGTGTTCTCTCCTAACCTGATAATGGAGCATGCCGCTCTTGAGTTTGAGATTTCAGGGAGCACACGCATCAACACGCACCAACTGGTGCGCACGCGGTTGGGCGCTTATATGCAGCAAGAATCAAGGACTTGCTATTTGGGCAACGAGTTCAATGTGCGCATGCCTCTTGCTTATCTTGGCGCAGATAAGCATGACTTACAAGAGGAGTTCAAAGAGATAGTCGAAAGGCTGAGAGCTTTCTATCAGGAGTCAGCAGAGAGAGGCATCCCGCTTGAGGATGCGCGGTATCTTGCACCTATTGGGATTGAGACTTTTATCATCGCAAGGTATCCTCTCAATGCCTGGCTGGCAACTTATGCGAGACGCGCATGCCCGTTGATGCAGTGGGAGATTTGCTGGATATTTCGGCAGATGAAAGGTTTACTGGAAGGAGTTTGGCCTCAGCTGGCGCAGTTCGCAAAGATTCATTGCGAGTTTTCACACAAGTGCCACAGGGTTGTTGCGGAAGGTCACAAACCGAAAGAGCTTTGCGAGTTTGAATGGGCAGGAGAATTTTAATGCCAAAGGACAGCAAGTGGCAAACAGTTGTCATAGGCTCAGGTCTATCCGGCGCAGCGGTCAAGCAGTTCCTTAACAGGGATGATACGCTTGTCATCGAGAGAGCGCCAACTGCTGGTGGCTTATCCAAGTTGGAGAAGGTTTTTGGCTGCGAAGTGAATGTGGCCGGAGTCAATCACTTGAGGATTCCCAAAGAGGACATGCCCTTGATGAAGGCGCTCTTTGAAGCTCTTGGCTTGTCTTCACTTCTCGACAAACCTGGCTCCAACCCAGACTACTCAGCTGTCTGGCTCAATGGCAAGATAATTGGCCATCCAGTGCAACTGCATTTATGGGAATTGCCATTTGTGATGCGGTTGCGTTGCCTGTGGGATGCCTTTGTTCAGAAGCTCTCAAAGCGCAAGACGCCTGCCAGCTTCCAAGAATGGGCAATCCAGAGACTCGGCAGAACAGTTGCCAATCAAGTAATTCTCCCGCACACATTCAAGTCATATCAAATCAGCCCAGCGCTCTTGGATTGGAGAGGGATAATTGACAGGGTCATTGAACCTTCTCCCTTCTGGCAATCGCTCAGGACTTTGTTATGGAAAGTCAGGCCGCAAAGGGAGAATGAGATTTCATATCCCTTGAAGTCTCTTTCATGTCTCGTCAAGCCTATGCTTGAAAAGAGTAGAGGAGAAATCTGGACAGACTCGGAAGTTGTGAGCAAGGGCATAGATACAAAGGCAAGGTCAATTGATATCAGGCATCCAGACGGTTGCGTTGAAACTGTATTCTTTGAGAACCTTTGCTCAACAATCGCTCTCCCAGGCATGGTCAATCTCTTGAAGGATGTTCCAGATGACATTTCTCTTGCGAAGAGCTACTTGGACTACACGATGATGTGTGTGACTGTGCTCGCATTCGAGGGAGAATGCCCAGTCAAAGTCAGGAAGCTCTATGTCCCAAGCCCGCAATTCTCCTTTCAGCGGCTGACATTCCCAAAGAACTTTGACCCAGAATCTTGTCCTGACGGAAGGTATCTTGTGAACGCTGAATCCTATTATCCGAAAGGCAAAAAGAGTCTGGTCACGCATCATCTGTTCAAGAAATCCATCATAGAGAAAACTGTGAAAGAGTTGGAGCAGCTTGGCTTGTTCAACGCAAAGAAAATAATTGGCGCAAAAGTTTTCTTCATCAATCCAGCGCACATACTTTCTGACCAGCACTATATGATGAATAGGTTAAGGCTTATCAACTTCTTCAACGATTGCGGGATTCATCTTTGCGGATACTTCGCAGAATGGAGCGAAAGGACAGCAGTTGCGACAATTCGGAGAGCTTGGGAAGTTGCTGGCTGCCCTGATTTTGAAGGAGAGGTAGGATGGCAAAGCGAATAGTTGCCAACAACTGCATGTCTGCGGATAAGATTCTGCAGAAGATTATAGAAGAGTTGGGCAGACAAATCTTCATCAGCAAGGACAGGCTGTGCTCGGCAAGCGATGCTGTGAGTTGCCAAAGCAGGAAGGCGCTGCCCTGCGCTCGTTGCGCGAAGTTTGAAATCACTGTCAAGAAGATTGATGAAAGGAGCTGAGGTATGAAAGGAGAGGAGTTTGTTGGAAGATTGCGCAAAAGTCTGCCGCGTCCAGAAGCCATCAGGCCGATAGTCGTTGATGTAGCATTTCATCGCTTTGCTATTCAGGATGTTGGCGTTGTGACCATCGGCATCGAGAACCTGGAATCTCTGGCGGGGCATCTGCAAGACTTCTTCAAAAAGAAGAGCATAACAAGAAGGTTCTTTTCATTGCGTTTCCAGATTGCCGAAATTAAATTCAACTTGGAAGCCGTAGGATTTGATGATGTCGACAAATTGTGTCTTGGCATACGGAAATTTATCAGGGAACAATTCGGCAAGGGAGATTAAGGCAGAAGGGAGTTGATAGATGTTCAAGGTCGAATTGCTACATGGCAAAGGTATGATACATGGTCACGACGCAGAGGTCAAGAGCATATATGCTGTGGCCTTTCGGCATAGGCGACAGATATTGAGTCTTGAGGAATGGGAGAAGATTCACAAAGGAGTTGCGAGAAAAATTGAGAAGGGAGAAATTGAATCACTACAAGAAAGAGAAGTCTGCTGGTGCACAATCTACAGGAAGTTTGATGACGACAAAGAGGCAAAGCCGCAAGCAATCCTTGAGACAATTGCAGTCTGTCATCCTCTCGATGAGAAGAAATATGACCGCAAGCAGGGAAGGAAGGAAGCGTTTGCTCAGGCTGTGTTTGAGCTGTTCGGTGGGCCAATTAGAGGCACCAACCGCAGAAAAGATTTCAACAAGCTGCTCTTCTACCCGAAGGACATCGAATTGAATGGTGGCTTGAAGGCAATCCGCGAAATGTTCTGGGCAAGTTTCTTTGCCAACGTGACGATGCCTGGTTTTAAGAGAGTCATAGACTTCACGGCGGCATATTCTGTCAAGAGAATCAGGCCAAAAAAGCAGAAGGTGAAAAGTTGAGTAAGGCTCTCGTCACCGCTGACCTTCACTGTCGGCGCCATGGCATAGACAACATGCGAATGCAAGATGGTCTGGCTGTACTTGACGCAATGCTTGAATTTGCTCTCGTGAACAAAATCAAATACATTTATTATCTCGGAGACATCTGGCATCAGCGAGAGCGAATTGATGCAGTGACTTTCTTCCACGTCTGGAGAAAGTTTCATGCGATAAAATCTGCTGGGATAATCCAGCATTGGATAGTTGGCAACCACGATTGGGTAAGGAAGGGAGCAGAGCATACACTTGAGCCATTCAGAGGGATTAACAACTCAGTTGTTGGCAAATGGGAAGTTGCAAAGATGATAGACTTTCCTCTGTGTATAATCAGCATTGCCTTTTGCGACTCAGTTCTTAGGTTCAAAAAGAATCTGCGTCGTGCTCTCAAAAAATATGAGATAGAGTTCTTAGGGCACAAAGCGATGAGGAAGAAGATATATGCTAAGCCAATTCTTATGATGCATCAAGGAGTATCTGGCTACACAGTTGGCTCAGATTATGTCTTAGAGCAGGATTTGAATTACAGCGACCTTGAACCGGATGAGTTCTCACTTATCTTATCAGGCCATTATCACAAATACCAGCAGAAGAAAAAGTTGATTTATGTTGGCGCTCCTTATCAGCATGACTTTGGAGAGCGAGACAATCAGCCAGGATTTGTCGTGCTTGACTTTGATAAGAAGGACAGCGCAGATGTTCTGTTTGTTGAACTTGACGTGGCTCCAAGGTTTGTGCGGATAGAGAAAGATAACCCGCGCATGAAAGGACTTGTGAAAGGAAACTTTGTCCAAGTCACTGACGAGTCTCTACTCAAGAAGGTCAAGAAATTCAAGCCAAGGAAGTTGGTGTATGTTCCGGCGAAGAAGAAGCAAGTTGTTCAGAAGAGGTTGGCAGTCAAGCCAACAGACTCATTGAAGGAAGTGCTTACAGTCTATGTGGAGAAGAAAGCGAAGAAGAAACAGCGGGAAGAAATTCAGGTGCTTGGTCTGAAGATACTTGAGGAAGCAAGACAGGAAGAGGAATGACAAAACAATACGCAGCATATATCTGAAGGAAGATTAATGGCTGTTATTGAATGCCGCAATTAGTGCCTCTGGAAGAGGCAAACAGATGGAGAAGAGAGAATGATTTGCCGGAATTGGAAGTCGATGAAGAGAGCGAAGAGGAATGATAGAATTTGAGTCCATACAAATTGAGAACTTCCTGAGCATCGGTTCAGCAAATGTTCAATTGAACAATCAAGGACTCGTGCTTGTAAGAGGAGTCAACAATGACTCTGGTGTGTCGAAGTCGAATGGCGCTGGGAAGTCTGCGGTGTTTGAGGCGCTGATATGGTCGCTGTTCGGTAAGACGTTCAGAGGAGTCAGCGGCGATGATATAATAAATAGGATAAGAAAGAAGGAGTGCGCCGTTGCGCTTCGTTTCATTCAGAATGGAAGCCCATATGAAGTCGTGCGCTTCAGGAAGTCAAGGGAGTTAGGTACTGGGTTGTATCTTGAGAGAGACGGCAAGGACATCTCCAAGCCCACAATCCCAGAGACTCAGCGAGAGTTAGAATTTGCTCTTGGCTTCAAATATGACACGCTTGTCCATTCGACTTACTTTGGGCAAACGCTCGCACATTTCTCCTCTCTTACAGACGCGCAGCAAAAGAAGATACTTGACGACTTACTTGGTTTGTCTATCCTTCCGAAATGCCTTGCGAAAGTAAGAGCAGCAATGAAGGAAATTAGCCAGAGCAAAATCCAGAGCACAACGCAGGTCGAAATCTATGAACAAGAGATAGAAGCAAGCAAAGAAAGAGTGAAGGAGTTTCAAGAGATTCAAAGGAAACAGAAGAAAGAACAAGCAGACGAACTCAAGAGCTTGAAGAAGAGGCTCAAGTACAAGCAAGGATTACTTGATAAAGTACAGGAAGGTTTGGAAGAGTCTGAAGAAGAGTATGAAGATGACAAGAGGGATTTCAAAAAGAGAAAGAATCAGCACAGGGCAGATTCTGTCCGGCTCAGCAACTCCTCTGCCCGCATTCGTGCCAAGATAGAGATTCTACTCAAGGAGCAGAAGGAGCTTCACAGAGAAGGCGTGCTTCAATGCGATGTAATAAATGCTCCTTGTCCTTTGGATAAGAAGAGGCTCAAGAGAAAACTGAAAGAGCTTGATGAGCAGGTAGAAGAGATGAAGAAGAAGCACAAGGAACTCAGGGCAGAGTTGGGCGTGCTGGAAACAGGAGAGCGCTGCTTTACCACAGAGGAAAAGGTGCTTGAGAAGAAGTTAGATGAAACCAAGGCAATGCAAAGCGTGACCAGCCGTCTTGAAGGCGAAGTATCTTCAATAGAGAAGAAGTTAAAAGAGGTCGAAGAGGAAGCAGAGAAGGCATCTGAGATTGACGAGATGCTGAACAAGGAGCGCAGAAGATTAAGAACAAAGAGACGAAAGCTGGAAGCGCTTGAAGAGAATCTTGAAGACAACAGAGGCAAGATGAAATTGTATGAGTTTTGGGAAGAGGGATTTGGCAATGCTGGCATGAAGTCTTATTTGCTGGACGATGTTGCTGACTTCCTCAACGAGAGGGCGAGCGAATTCACAGCCTTCCTGACGGAAGGCGAAATCAACATTGACTTCCAAACACAGAAGAGATTGAAGTCAGGAGAGACAAGAGAGAAGTTTGCTATCAATATTGAAGGGCAAGGCGGCAAGACTTCTTATGCTGCAAGTTCTGGGGGAGAGAGACGGCGAATTGACGTTTGTATTTTATTGGCGCTCTCGGAATTGACCAGCAGACAAGGGAGCCTGCCTTCATTGCTGATACTTGATGAAGTCTTTGACCAACTCGACAGCGCTGGCATGGAAAGAGTTACAAGACTTCTCCAGTCTAAGCTGATGAGTCAGCGAGAATCTGTGTTTGTCATAACGCATTCTGATGCTCTGGCGACTCAGTTTGAGAAGGAGTTAGTAGTTACAAAGGAGAATGGGATTTCATCAGTTGAGGTTCATTCTCAAAAGTGACTGAAAAAGTGACAGATTTGAAAAGTGACTGAAAAAGTGACAGATTTGAAAAGTGACTGAAAAAGTGACAGATTTGAAAAGTGACTGAAAAAGTGACAGATTTGAAAAGTGACTG
>Ga0114930_10001928_pt1 | contig 19137 bp, 11 predicted proteins | sample AnhtaG_FD_87300 | JGI IMG/M metagenome (GOLD analysis project Ga0114930, IMG submission 87300) | Deep subsurface microbial communities from Anholt, Denmark to uncover new lineages of life (NeLLi) - Anholt_01485 metaG | ecosystem: Environmental > Aquatic > Marine > Oceanic > Sediment | place... | reverse complement strand
TACATCCAGGAAATGCTCCTGGTCTTCTTCACGTTCGGGGTCCTCGTGTGCCTGTGGCGCTATACCCAGACCCGGCGCTTGGCGTGGGCGCTGCCGGGCGGACTCTGCGCCGGCCTCATGCACGCCACCAAGGAGACGTGCATTATCTCGTTCGCGGCCATGGCCGTGGCCTTCGTCGGCGCGTTGTTCTGGGGGCGATGGCGCGACGGCATCGTTATCGACCGGCGCAAGATCTTCCGGAAGCATCACGCCGCCGCCGCCGCGGTGATGGCCCTCTTCATTTCCGCACCATTTCTGTCCGGTTTCTTCCGGAATCCGCGCGGACAGCTCGACGCTTGGCTGACCTATGCCACGTATTTGCGCCGTGCTTCCGGCGTGGGCATCCACGACCACCCGTGGCACTACTACCTCAACATGCTGCTGTACACCAAGGACGCGCCGGGGCCATGGTGGAGCGAAGGCCTGATCCTGGGTCTCGGGCTCGTGGGCGCCGTCGCCGCCCTGCGCCGCCGGCCCTCGCCGGTCACGGTGATTGACAAGACGCGCCCCATCGCGTTCTACCGCTTCGTCGTCTTCTATGCCGCCTTCACCATCCTCGTCTATTCGCTCATCCCCTACAAGACGCCATGGTGCATGCTGAGCTTCTTGCACGCCATGATCCTCCTCGCCGGTTACGGCGCGGCCACCCTCATCCTGCGAACCCCCACCGTGCCGGCCAAGGCCGCGGTCGCCGTGCTGCTCGCCCTCGGCGTGTACCAGCTCGGCCAGCAGGCCTACCGCGCCAACTACGTCTACTACGCCGACACGCGCAACCCCTACGTGTACGCACATACCTCGAGCGACGTCTTCGACATCGCCCAGCGCGCGGACGACATCGCGGCCGTCGCGCCCGAGGGCCGCGACATGCTCATCAAGGTCCTCACCAAGGACTGTTGGCCCCTGCCATGGTATCTGCGGCGCTTCACGCGCGTCGGCTACTGGCCGGGACCCCTCGACGAGCCCGACGCCGCCATGGTCATCACCGCGGCCGAGTTCGAGGACGACGTGACCGCGCGCCTCGAGGACGACTACCAGGTCAACTACTTCGGCCTCCGGCCCGAGGTCCTGGTCGCCGTGTTCATCCGGCAAGACCTGTGGGACGCCTTCATCGAAACGCGCTCGGGGCCGGAGATAGGACAGAATAGGACAGAATAGGACAGAATGGGACAGGATAAGGACGGTCTTGCCCGCTTCGCCCACAACGCCATGGCGGCGCCGCTCGAGATCCTGGTGGCGGGCGAGGACCCAGAGTACGCCCAGCAGGCCGCGGCAGCGGCCTTCGAGGAGATCGACCGGATCGAGCAGGACCTCAGCCGGTACCGCGACACGAGCGACGTCGCCCGCATCAACCAACTGTCGCCCAATCACCCCGTGCGCGTCGTGCCGCACGCCTTCGCCTGCCTCAAGGCCGCGGCCGCCATCCATGTCGACACCGCCGGCGCCTTCGACGTCACCATCGGACCGCTCATGGCCTGTTGGCGCAACCCGGACAGGTCACTGCGCCAGCCGTCCGACGAGGAACTGGCAGAAGCGCGCGCCCGCGTGGGCATGCACCTGGTCGTGCTCGACGACACGGCACACACGGTCGCAGTCAAGGTCAAGGGCGTCGTGGTCGATCTCGGCGGCATCGGCAAGGGATACGCCGCCGACTGCGCGGCCCGGCTTCTGGCCGAATGGCAGATCCATGCCGCCTTCATCAGCGCCGGGTCGAGCACCATCTTGGCCCTCGACCCGCCGCCCGGCAAGCCCGGCTGGGCCGTCGGCGCGGGCGGCATCGGCGACGAGCCCCAGACGCAAACCGTCCATCTGCGCAACCGCGCCCTCAGCGGCTCCGCTACCCGCGTCAAAGGACGCCACATCATGGACCCGCGGACAGGCCGCCCCGCAGCCGCCGCCATCGCCACCTGGGCCTTGTGTCCCAAAGCCACCACCGCCGACGCCCTGTCCACGGCCTTCATGGTGATGCGTCCCGAAGAAGTCGAGCGCTACTGCGAGCGGCATCCCGACACCGCGGCCCTACTGGTCCTCGACGCGCCCGGCGGTCCCCGGCGCGTCCGCTTCGGCGCGTGGTAGGGCCAGTTCATCGCGAACTGGCGGCGAGCATTGGGACCGTGAGGATAGCGCCATGTTCTTGTTGATATCGGCAGAGGTCGACTTGCGCCCCACATGGCTCTACCCGGCGACTGCGGGCGATACATGGCCCTTGATCCGCTGTGGCCAGCACTCTATGATAGGCTCCAGGAAGATGTGGAACGATACGATATGATACGAACTGCGAGCGATGCAGATACACAGGTCCTGAACCTGACCGAGGCCGCCAAGTTTGTCAGGGTTAGTGAGAAGACCATGAGGGAGATGGCTCGCGGGAAGCGAGTGCCATGTCAGAAGGTGGGCCGTGAATGGCGCTTCCTCCGTAGCGGCCTCGAACACTGGCTTGCAGGGGAAACGCCCTGCGCCATGGTGGCTGAGTCTGCGCAAGCATACGGACAGACAGAGCTTTTCCCCGCGGCCGACACAGTGGATGAGAAGGAAACCAAGGCCGGTTTCGGCGACAGCGCGTTCACAAACAACCGCCGCGAGCCGGTGCATCGCTGGGTCCCCTGGGTCGCCGGTTTCTCCGCTGCTTTCGTCGAAGGGGTTCTCGATGCGGCGGTTCCTGGCAAGGCAGACGAAGTGACGGTTCTTGACCCTTTCGCGGGCGTCGGCACTACCCTCGTGGAAGGTCTGAAGCGGGGCCATGACGTCATTGGATTCGAGATCAACCCATACGCGGCCCTTGCGTGCGACGTGAAGGTGTCCTCTGTGCGCTGCACGCTCAAGCAGCTTGCGCAGGCAATCCAAGAAGTCGATGACCTGCGGCGTCAGCGACCGCACAGCAATGCCCGGCCCAAATCCGTGCCGCCAAGAGATTTCAAGAGCAGGAGGCCTTTCTTCAGCCCAGCGGTCGAGCGTCAGGTACTACTGCTTCAGGACCTGATGGCCCAGCAGACGAACGGCTTCCTCAGAGACGTTATGAAGCTGGCCCTAGGTGCTGTGATGGTCAGCTTCTCCAACTATTCGTACGAGCCCAGCCTTAGCACCCGCGCGGCTGCCGGGAAGGACGAGATCGAGGACGCGGATGTGTTGACGATCTTCCGCGAGAAGCTGTGGGAGATCGAGGTGGACATCGGGTTTCTGCAGCGCCATATGAAACGGTTCAAACACAAGCCCAAGGCCAAGGTGCACCGCCGATCCTACTTGGACGGTTCCAGGGTGTTGCCCGCTCGGAGCGTTGACGTGGTCGTAACGTCCCCGCCCTACCTCAACAACTATCACTACGTGCGCAACACCAGACCACAGCTCTACTGGCTTGGGCTAGTCGATCAGAGGCCTGACCTGAAGAAGCTGGAAGAGGACAGCTTCGGCCGGTTTTGGCAGACTGTGCGAGCCGGTCCTCGTGTCGAGTTGGCGTTTGAGTTGCCGGGACTCCGGAAGCTGCTCGAGACTATTCGAGAGCGCAACCCTGAGAAAGGAGCCTATGGGGGAAGCGGGTGGGCGAACTACGCCGCCACTTACTTCAACGACTGCGACAGGTTCTTCGAGATCACGCGCCGCGTGATGAAGCGCGGTGGCTGGGTGGTTGTCGTGATTGGCAACAACATCGTCCAAGGAGTCCACATCGAGACCGATCAGTTTCTGGCGCGGATTGCCGAGATGCACGGCTTCAAACTCGACCACATGCATCGCGTGCGAAAGAAACGCACTGGCTCAAGCATCGTGAACTCGTCGGTGCGGGTTGGAGTGACCCACCAACGCACAGAACTCTACGAGACAGCCGTACAACTGAGGGCCCCTCAATAGTCGCCTGCGGAACGCTGGTCCCTTGTATAGCTCAGCCTGCCTGCCCGCGGGATTCCGCAAGCCGCCGAAGGACCTCCTCGTATGACTCGGCGGCCGTGAGTCTGGCTGCCCATGCTCGCCCCGGATGAAGAATGTCCCATCGCGGCCGCTTCATCCCCAGTCGCCCTGCTCCTGGATCGTGGTTGCCGAATCCGTCTATCACTACGTTCCACACAGGTCTGTAGTGCTCTACCAAGAAACGCTCTGCCAGCGTGATCCAAACGGGCACAACCACGAGATACCGACACGTGAAGTCTTTCAGCTCGAGGTTCTCTGCCTGCTCGATGCTCTTGCTTCAGCCTGCGGTAGAGCTCACGCCCTACTGATGGCGCGTGTCCCGGCTCGGACGGAGTCTCGCCCTCTTTGTAGGTCCTTCAGTTGCTCAACGAACTTGAGACTCGGCACACTAGCTCGCACGCTCTGGTGCGTACACGTTGTCGCACTGGTTGACGATCAGTCCGCCTCGGCACAGATCGAAGCACTCTCGGCAGTAGATGCACTCATCCGCGAGTTCCGGGATGACGGCCAACTGGCAGTCTATCCCCCTGCCCTTGAAGTAGGCGACGTTCAGTTTCTTGACATCCGCGCAGTATCTCACGCACAAGCCGCACAGAGAGCACTCGGTGTGTTCGGGAACGAATCGGGATTCCTTGACGCCCAACTCCTCTGCCAGGCCGGGTACACTCGGCCACAGGAGCTCGACAATCATGCGTCGGTTCCTCCGTATCCTTTCGGAGTCGGTGCGCACGACCAGGTCTTCCTTGACGGGATAGACGCACGACGTAACGAGCTTGGCCTTCTTGCCGTTCAGGATCTCGACCATGCATAGCCGGCACGCGCCGTACGGTTCCAGCCGTTCGTCGTAGCAGAGGGTGGGGATACGGATCCCGTTCTCGCGAGCGACCTCGAGGATTGTCATCCCCTCTCTGGCCTCGACTGCCTTGCCGTCAATTACCATCGATATTGTCTTCATCCTCGTGTTTCCCTTTCTGCCCCGAGCGACGTGGTCCGACTCGGGTCCGATCTGTCGGTCGCTACGGCGCCATGGCCGTCTCCGGGCTACGCCACAACTTGGTATTCGGCGCGAACGGCGTCTCGCACCACCACGGCCTTCGCCTTATCCGGGCAGACGGCCGCGCAGGCGCCGCACTTGGTGCACTTCTCTTGGTTGATGGCGTACGCGGTGTCGGTCTTCTCGATAGCGTCTGTGGGACAGTCCCTAGCGCACAGGGCGCATGCGATGCAATCATCGGGATTGATGTAGTAGCTGATGAGGGCCTTGCATACGCCCGCCGGACAGCGTTTGTCCTTGATGTGCGCTTCGTACTCATCCCTGAACCGGGAGATCGTGCTGAGCACGGGATTCGGCGCCGTCTTACCCAGCGCGCACAGCGCTGAGTCTTCGATGAAGGCACTGAGCTCTTCCAGCAACTCGATATCGCCGTCCTTGCCTTTTCCCAACGTGATGTCGGTCAAGATCCGGAGCATCTGGCGCAGCCCTTCGCGACAGGGCACGCATTTCCCGCACGATTCATGGGCAAGGAAATCGATGTAATACCGGGCCGTGTCCACCATGCAGGTGCCTTCATCCATGACGATCATCCCGCCCGATCCCATCATCGAGCCCGCTTCCCAGAGCTCGTCGAAATCGACGGGGACGTCCAGCATGCTTTCCGGCAGAACGCCGCCCGAGGGTCCTCCCGTTTGCACGGCCTTGATCTGCTTCCCGTCGGGAATGCCGCCGCCGATGTCGTACACGATCTCTCTCAACGTGGATCCCATAGGCACCTCGACCAATCCCGTATTCCGAATCTTCCCGACCAGCGAGAATATCTTGGTGCCTTTGCTGTTCTCCGTGCCGATGCCTCGGAACCAGTCCGCGCCCTGGTTGATAATGAACGGCACGTTCGCCCATGTTTCCACGTTGTTCAGGCAGGTCGGCTTCTCCCACAGCCCTTTCTCGGACGTGTGCACGTATTTCGACCTCGGTTTGCCGACGCGGCCTTCGATGGCGTTCATCAGGGCGCTGGATTCGCCCGACACGAATGCGCCGGCACCCCGGTGGATGGAGACGTCGAAGTTGAAACCGGAGCCCAGAATGTTTTCCCCGAGCAGCCCGTATTCCCGGGCGGTCTCGAGTGCCTGTATCGAGTTCTCGAGTGCCAGCGGATACTCCTGGCGCACATAGATGTAGCCTTCGTGTGAGTCGATCGCATACGCGCCGATGATCAGCCCCTCGATGACCCGGTGCGGATTGCCCTCGAGCAGGCTTCTATCCATGTAGGCCCCGGGGTCGCCCTCGTCTGCGTTCACGATAACGTACTTCGGGTCTCCCGGCGCGTTGCGCGTAGTCTCCCACTTCCTCCCCGCCGGGAACCCGCCGCCGCCTCGCCCGCGCAGGTTGGCCTCTTTGACCGCGGCAAGCACTTGCTCGGGCGTCATCTGCAGCAGCGCCTTCGACAGGGCCGCGTAGCCGCCGCGCGCAAGGTAGTCCTCGATGCTCTTCGGGTCAATGAACCGGTTGTCCCCGAACACGATTTGACGTTGGTGCTTGTAGAACGGGATCTCGCCGTGCCGCACGATCTTCTGGCCATTCGCGTCGCTGTACGCGAGCCGCTCAACCACGTTCTTGTCCATCAGGGTTGAGGAGACGATTTCGGGCACGTCCTCCGGCTTCACGTGCAGGTAGCAGATTTCCTCCGGCAGAATGACGACCACGGTCCCTCGTTCACAGAAACCGTGGCAGCCCGTCCGACGCACGCGCACCTGCCCGTCCAACCCCACGCGCTGAATCTCGCTGACAAACGCGTCGGCCACTCCCTCGCAGCCGTAGGCGTGGCACCCCGTGCCCGAACACACGGTTACGCACGACGCATTGGGGTCTCGCTCGGCCAAGATGCGTTGCCGCAGCCCTTCCAGGTCGGTGTCTGACTTCAGCTTGGGCATTACTGTCTCCTTCTCGAAACCTAGTTGCAGGCATCCATGATCTTCGCGATCTGCCTCGTGGACGGATCGCTGTAGTAGTTGCCATCGACGACCATGACGGGCCCGAGGGCACAGCACCCGAGACAGTGGACCGTCTGCAGGGTGAACTTCATTTCCGGGTCGGTCTCGCCGGGCTTGACGCCCAAGACGCCCGACGTCCTGTCGAGCAACCGGGGCGCCCCGCGAACGTGACACGCGGTGCCGGTGCATACTTGGACCAGATGGGCGCCGCGCCGTTCCAGCGCGAACGCTTCGTAGAAGCTCGCAATGCCGTATATCGCCGTCTCGGGGACGTTCAATCGCGCGGAGATCCACCTCAGGCAGTAGCCCGGAAGCCAGTTGAGTTCCGTCTGGACGTCCAGGAGGATCTGTATCAGGGCACTCTTGCTGTATCCGTGCTTCTGGATGACGCCGTCGGCCACGTGCAGGTCGTGCACCATCTCCAGCACGATCTCTTCCTTGTCCTTGGCGTGTCCCATCCGTTCGGCGCGTTCTCTCGCCTCCGATTCAAGGGCGCGCAACTCGTTCAGAAACTCCCGCTTCCGGAACCCCAGTGAAGAGAGCCGGCCCAGGGCGTCCAAGCCTTGCAGCAGCAGGCTGTGCTTGCTGGGCGGAGCGGCCTCCGGCACCGCGGCCGGCCGTGCGGCGGGCGCGGCGACTTCCGGCTTCGCCTTCGCCTCGGTCAGTTCCATGGCGTGTCTGACGGAGCCAAGAAGCTTCTCAGGCGTAAACGGTTTGGTGATGAAGTCGGAAGCGCCGATCCGCATGGTCTCGACGGCCGACTCGATCGAGCCGTAGCCGGTTATGATGATCGGCACGACGCTCGGGGCGACCTCCGACACCTTCGTGACCACTTCCACACCGCCCATGCCGGGCATCTTGAGATCGACCAGCACCACTCTCGGCTGAAGCTCCTCCACAAGGCGCAGCCCTTGGACACCGTCCGGCGCCGTCGCCGTCCCGTACCCGTCGGCCTCGAGCGCTTGCCGGCAGCCCTCGCAGATTGACTCCTCGTCGTCGATGACCACGACGTCCGTCGCTCTGGGCTCGTCAGAGGTCGAGCTGGCTGTGGATTCTCCCGTCATATTGGTTTCCATTATCGGCTCCTACTGTTTGATACGGACGCCATGACTCGAGGACCGGGGCGCTGCTCCATGGGCCTACACCTACCTATTCGCCCGGTGGGCTCCCTGGTAGACTGGCCGCATTTCAGCAAGAACCTTGCCAGGCCAAGCAATGGGAGGGGCTGCCGAGGGTGCGCTGCACAGAACAGCTTGCCAGGAAACACCTTATGCGGCCCTTGGGTGGGCGGCTGCGCGCGGCGAACGGCACGCGGCGAACGGCGACCTTTGTACCACGCCATCCCCCGCGTGGGTAGTATGGTACCGGCCTCTCTCGCGCCCGCGTGCATGCCCACCGGGCTGGAGGGATCGGGCGTGTGTCAGAGCGTCCGGTTGCGGGCGCCGCGCGGGCACATCCACCTCAAGACGGCTAAGGCTCCACCTCGATCCCGTACTTGCGGATCTTCTCGCGGAGCGTCTTGCGGTTGATCCCCAGGTACTCCGCAGTCTTGGCCTTGTGTCCCCCGAACTGCCTCAGCGTGTTGGTGATTTCCTCTTTCTCTCGTTCGACGAGGGAGCCCTTCGCCAAGGGGGTCCCGCCGGGCTGAAGCGACGCCTCGTCATGAAACAGGTCTTCAGTGTCAATCACTTCCGCTTCGCACGTCACCATGGCGCGCTCGATGAGGTTCCTCAGTTCCCGCACGTTCCCAGGCCACTCGCGTGTCTCGAGTGCCCGCATCGCGTCGGCAGAGATCCGCTTCCGGGCCGTGCCTCTCTGTTCCCGAAGTTTCTTCAGGAAGTATTCGGCCAGCAACGGGATATCCTGCCTCCTTTCTCTCAGTGGCGGTATTCTGATAGGCACGACGTTGAGGCGGTAGAACAGGTCCTCTCTGAATTCACCCTTCCGCACTTCCTCGAGCAAGTCCTTGTTGGTGGCGGAGATGATCCGTACGTCGAGCTTGATCTTCTCCGAAGCGCCGACCCTCGATATCTCGCGCTCCTCGATGACCCTTAGTAGGCGGGACTGGAGACTAAGGCTGATATTCGCGACCTCATCGAGAAACATCGTGCCCCCGTTTCCCAGTTGGAACTTGCCCTGCGTGGTCTTAACGGCGCCCGTGAACGCCCCTTCCGTATGACCGAACAGTTCGCTCTCGAAGAGGCCCTCGACAAGCGCGCCGCAGTCCACTGTTACGAAAGGTCTGTCGCGCCTCGGGCTGATTTGGTGTATCGTGCGCGCCACCAGCTCCTTGCCGACACCGGTGTCGCCCGTGATCAGGACCGTGGAATCCGTAAGCGCGACTTTCCCCACCAGCACCCCGATCCGCTTGATGGCGGTCGACGCGCCGACGATGCGGTCCGAGATCGCCTTCTCGCCGAGCGCGTGGACGATGCACGCATCCTCGAGTGCGTGCAATCTCGTGTTCACAGCGGTCTCGACGAGTGCGCTCAAGGTCTCCGGTGCGAAGGGCTTGGTGATGAAATCGTAGGCTCCCAGCTTCATCGCCTCGACGGCAGCATCTATCGTGCCGTAGCCCGTAATGACTATTACCACGCTGGTGGGATCGTCTTCTTTGATGCGCTTGAGCACGTCCATCCCTGAGATACCGGGCATCTTCAGGTCTACGAGAACCACGTCGAAGGATTCCGTGCTGACCTTTGCCAGCCCCTCATTTCCGCTTTCAACTGCTTGGACCCGGTGCCCGTCGTTCGCTAGGGTCTGGATGCATCCCGCCCGTATGGACTCGTCGTCATCGATTACTAGAATGTTTGCCGGAAGCGGCATCAGCCTTGTTTCCCTTCGTTCTTGGGGAGGCACACGACGAAGGTACTTCCTTGGCCCTCTTGGCTCGACACCTTCATGATTCCGCCGTGCTTCTGCACGATGCCATGACATATCGACAGGCCCAGCCCCGTGCCCTGGCCGACTCCCTTGGTGGTGAAGAACGGCTCGAACACATGCTCGATCGCGTCCTGCGATATCCCGCCGCCCGTGTCCGAGAAACGGATCTCGACATACTCGCTCGCGCTGTCCCATCTCGTATCGAGCGTGAGCATGCCGTCTCCATGCATCGCGTCGGCTGCGTTCATGATGACGTTGACGAATACCTGCTGCATTTGCGCCGGATCGGCGCGGACCGTGGGCAGATCCTCCCCGTACTGCCGCACGATCTCGATGTTGTGAAACGCAGGTTGGTTTGCGAAGAGGCTGACGGAGCGCTCCACGAGGTCGTTGACGTCCAACTCCTCGATCTTTGGCTCCCGCTCGCGAGCGAAATCGAGAAGACCTTCCACAATGTTCTGGCAGCGCCGTGCATCCCGTTCTATCCGTTGAAGATTGTCCCGCGTGAGTACGTCAGGCGGCGCCTTCTGTAGAAGCAGGCGACTGAACAGGAGGATGCCGCCCAGCGGGTTGTTCAACTCATGCGCCACGCCGGCCGCGAGTTGGCCAACGAGCGCCAGTCTCCCTGACCTCATGACCTCTTCCTGCACGTCCGCCCGCAGTTGCCGGTCCCGTTCAGTGACCGACGCAGCCATGTAGTTAAACGCATCGCCGAGTTGGGCCATTTCCTTGGGCGCATCGTCCGTCCGTATCCGTTCCTCGAAATGGCCGTGAGCCAGTTGACCCGCGGCGCGAAGCAAGGCGTTCAGCGGTTTCATAATGGAATTCGTCAACGAGTAGGAGACCACTATCGATAGCGCAACGCCGCCAAGGCTGATGCCGAGAAACGTCCACAGCGCGTTTCGTTCAATATCCTTATACCTGGCTTCAAGCACCCCGACACCCAAAATGCCGACGGCTTTGCCGGATATGTCCCTGATAGGCTCATATGCGGTTATGTACCAATCGTGAACGGTGAATTCGATCCTGTTGAACGAAGATCCCTCTACGAGAACCTTCTTGTAGACGTCATCGGAGACCAGCGTGCCCACGGCCCTTTGCCCGCTTTCCGTTCGCACGTTTGTGGCGATGCGCAGGTCGTGTTGGAGGATCGTAACAACGCCCGTGTCCATGCCCTCGTACGTGTCATTCTCGAAAACGGCATCGCGTATTCTGTCGACAATCCAGGTGTTATGATTCAGGAGTATGCCTCCGTACAAGACCCCCAGCTCGTCGCCGGTGTCGCTCAGGACGGGCGCCGCAGCCAAGATAAACATGCCGGAAGTCTCGGGGTTCCTCCGCGTTGAGCTCGAGCCCAACGTCGGGCTTATCTCCACGTACGCCCTATCGGCCAGGTCGCCGTTCTCCCTCAGCAGTTGCTCCTTCGTCAGTATCTGCGTGGAAACGAGGGTCTTCTTTTCGGTCAGCGCTGCCTGAACCAAGGGGTTGGCGGCCTGACTGTCTCCCGTCGCCTTCGGGTTGGTCGCTCTCAGCAGGACGGCGCGTGTGGCGTCGGTCAGATTGAGAATGTCCAGGGATTCCTGCTTCACGACCTTCTGGAGTTCTAGACCCAATGCCTCCAAGTCGCCACGCAGCATGCCTTGCTTGAGAGAGGACCTCGTTGACGTAAGACGAACAACGTCCCGGACATTGGTCATGGTGCCTTGAAGCATTTCGCGGCCGGACTTCAGGTCGGCTATGACGTTCTCCTGAATCCTGGGAACGACGCTTTGGTCGAGAAGCTTTATGCCGACCAATGTTGAGAAGAAGCCCGTCACACCGATGACGGATAGAAAGGCCAAGGCCATTCTCTGTCGGAACGTCAATCTCACTTCCTCATCCCTCAATCGAACTTGAAGCGTAGCCGCGGCACTCGCAAGAAGTGCCCGGTCAGGGTTCTACGCTTCGGTGGCGCCCCCTCGTTCGCCTGCTGCAACAACCAAGGCAGACATACCTGAGGCCCTTGACCTCATCTCCGAGAACCTAACGAGGCAAGATCTTCCGACTCAACGCACCACGATTGGTGAGCAATCGCTTGGGCTTACGTCAGCAATGGCGTCTCGCTGTCGAGACTGTATACCATACCACATGCGTGCGGCAAAGCGGCGCGTTGTGGTCAGCGTTGGAGCTGCCGACTATGCACGGTCGTGCGCCCTTGCCCTGGCGCCGGCCAACAAGACCAAGAGAAGCACACCGGCGAGAGCCCAGGATGATGCGGACGGCAGGGTAACGCCGGTGTCGGGGGTGAGCGGGTCGGTACCGAAGCCGATTTCGGCCGCGTCTTCGATGCCGTCGCCGTCGGTGTCGGGGTTGTTGGCGTCGAGGTCCGTGCCCGTGGGATTGGCCGTGGGATGGTAGGGGTCGTAGGCGCCGTCGCCGTCGTACCAGACCTCGATGTAATCGCTGAGGTCGTCGCCGTCCGTGTCGGCGTACTCGGCGGATGTGCCCAGCATGCGCTCGTCGAGGTCGCCCAAGCCGTCGGCGTCGCTGTCGATGAGGGCCTCGATGCCGCACAGCACCGCGTCCTGAATCGGAGAGCCCGGCGTGGGGACCAAGGCCACTTCGAGCGAGTCAATGACCTGGATGCCGGTGAACTCGCGCATCACGGTGCGCCGGCTGCCCCCGGCGGCCGCGGCAATATCGAAGTCGGATAGGACGTCGTCGCCCTGCAATTGTACGGAGAACACGCGCTGGCCGGCGGTGACGTCCGTGTCGGGTTCGGCGAAGTATAGGCGCACGGTAAAGGCTTTCTCCTCGTCATCGCCGACGCCGAGCGTGGCGCTCGTGAGGCCTATGGCGCCGGAGGCGCCGACCCACCCCATCGGGGCGCCGCTGAACTGGGCGGTATGATAGCGGAACCACGCCGGCTCGGCCGGCTCGGTGGCCACGGACACGAACGGCGACGTGTAGCCGACGCTCGGGTAGTCCACCCACAAGGCGCCGTTGTCGGCCATGCGGTCGCCGGGTGCGCCGAAGTTGACGCCTACCTGGACGACGGGGTCGAGGCCCGTGTCGACGGCGCCGTAGGTCCACATCTCGGCTTCGGGCATGTGGACCAGGGCCAGCGAGGTCTGGTTTTGATAACTGCACGTGCACGTGCGGGTGTAGTCGGGCGCGTTTAACACCCCGTTCGCGGGGATCAAACTGGGTGTGCAGCCGGACTTGAACCCGCCGAGGTTGCCCGTGCCGCCGAGGTTGTCCATGGCATAGTAGCCGGCGGCGCCGGAACGAAACGTGAGCAGGTTTTCGCAGGCGATGGCCGTGCCGCACCCGTACGTCCTCGAGAACCCCCAGTCGACGGACTCGCCGGTCAGGGGGTGTTCGCGCGTGCGCTTGTCGCCGGTCAACACGTCGAACGCACAGGACCAGAACATGTAGGTCTGCGAGATGAGGCTGCTGCCGTGAAAGATGTAGGGACCTTGATCGAGGATGGTGATCTCCCTGTCCCAGAGCGCGGCCCCGTCCGTGCCGCGATATGTCGTCAGCCACTTGCACGACTCACCTACCACCATGTCGCCCGACAGGCGCCCGGACTGAAGCAGCACGTCGTACTCCTCGGAGTAGCCGAGCCACGTGCCGGTCACGGCGTCCGATGTGCTCCAGATCACGCCGCCGGTGCGCGCGTCCAGCGCCAGCAGCGTGTAGGGGGCGCCCATGGCCTCCGGGTCCAGGCCGCGCCGCCGCAGCTTGGCCTCATGTCCCGGCGGCATCCGGTCGATGCAGAACACGATCTCGGGCCCGCCCGGATGCTGGCCGACGATGATGGTGTTGTGGTGGAAGGCGTTGGCCGCGGGCCGCGACCACTGGACGGCGCCGGTGTCGCGGTCGAGCACGTACAGGTGGTTGCTGCACGTGGCGTTCCAGTTGTTCTCCCCGATGGGCTCCCCATCGAAGATGACCGGGTCGGCTGCGACCACGAGCAGGTCGTCCCACACCTTCACTTGGCTGAACACCAGGTCGCCCGGCAGCGTGAGGGTCGAGGCCGTCTCGCCGGTCGCCGGGTCCAGCCGCAGGCATTGGGCTCCGTAGGCCACGTACACGCCATCGGTGGCGGTCGCGTAGTTGGACCCGGTGTGCATGGCGCCGGGTTGGTGCTCGGTGCTCTCGTAGGGCGCGCCCACGCCGGGCAGCGAGGCTTCCCACAACACCCGCCCCGTGTACACGTCCACGCCCCGCATATGGTCCGGCCCTTCGATGAATAGCCGGCCGCCCACGACCTGCTCGCTCGGGCCATGGCCGTGCCGCGGCAGCACGTTGGTGTGCGACGAGCCGCCGAACCACAGCACCCCCAAAGGCGCTTTGACCAACTGTTCGTCCGACTTGACCGTGTTCGCGGCGTCCGCGTAGTCGTGGGTCCAATCCGCCGAGCCGGGCAACGCGCCTACGCGCGTCAGCAGGACGTGGCCGCCGGCCTCCTCCACTTCGGCATTCGCCATGGCGCCCGCGGCCAGGGCCTGCTGGAACAGGGCCTGCACGGTGGACGGGAAGCAGGCGACGCCGCCGTAGGGGCGCAGGGCGGAGAACATCGCCTCGACGAACGCGCTGCCATGGCCGTTCTCGGCGGCCGCCGCGTCCTCCGAGGCCGCCAGGCCGGCCAGGTAGGGCGGGAGCCCGGCGGCGCAGGCGTCCCCGGCCAGCGCGCACAGGCGTTCGCCCGGCACGTGCATGGCGTCCCAGCGGGCGCGAAGGGCTTCAACCGCGGCCGCGCTCGGATCGAGTCCGATGACGCACAGGTCGGAGTGGCGCACCAACTCCTCGGCCAGCCGGCCGGTTCCAAGGCCCAAGACCAGGGCGCACCCCGCGTCCACGCCGGTCTCGGCCAGAATAGCCTGGGCCTGCGTGGTCCACTCGTCCTCCAGAGGCCAATCGATGGGTGGCGGGGCGCCCGAGGGCAGCGGGGTCCCCGTATCGATCTCGCCGAAGCAATAGAGATAGCCTTCCTCGGTCACGACAAACAGCTTGCCGTCCGCGGCCAGCATAGTCGTGGGCGTGCCCGTGATCGGCTTGCTCCATCGTTCGATCCCGCTGCCGCCGAGGTCTTCCACGGCCACGACTTGACCCGGGCCGCCCGCATACAGCCGGCTGCCGGCCTTGCAGTACAGCGCCGACACGGGCACCGACGGCGTCACGCTCCACAGTTCGTCCAGCGTGGGCGACACACCGCTCAGGTCGCGCGCCCGGACGGCGCCGCCGCTCAACTCGTACACGACGGTATCGGTGAGCACCGACGCGGGGGTCTCCTGGACCGGGGCGCCGGTGGCCAGGTCGAACATGCCGGGGTGATTGGCGCTGACGCGGCCGGGTCCGCAAAAGAACCAGTCGCGGATGGCGGCCACTGCATATCCGCCTTGGTCTTTTCCCCAGGTTCGGTCGGCGACGTTGAAGTGGAGAAAGGTCCCCGTGCCGCGGTCAAAGGCCCCCGGCACCGACCGGCCGCTCGGCGCCAACAGCATGTCGTCGGTGGCCACGAGATGCCCTTGCGGCGCGACCGACGCGAAGGAGAGCGCGGCCGAGTGCGGCTGGTAGCCCCACCGCGATCCGGTGCCGCTGTTGCACCACACGACGTCCCCCGTAGCCGCGTCCAGGGCGTAGAGGAAGATGCCCATGAACGGCCAGATGCTGGCTGTGAAATAGACCTCGCCGTCGCGAACGACCGGCGCCCCGCGTGCCGGCCAGGAGGACACCAGCCGCTTGTTGCCCAGGACCCGCCGGTTTGACGGCGCGCCGGCGAATTTCCACAACAACGCGCCGCTGGCCGCGTCCAGGCAGTACAGGCAGCCGTCGTCCGAGGCGAAGTAGACTTTGCCGTCCGCCGCCGCGGGCGCAAAACGCACCGGGCCGTCGGCGTAGAAGCGCCACAGCAGGTCGCCGGTCTCCGTGTCGTAGGCGGTGAGGCTGTCGTGCACCATGGACGGCACAAACACGCGGTCGCCCACCACCACGGGTTCGTAGGAGGCGTCGAACTGTAGCTTCGTCTGCGTGCCCGGCCAGGCCGGTGCCGGCGTGGGCAACTCGAGCACCCATTCGAGGTACAAGTCCGAAGGCAGCTCGTCCGGCGCCGCGGCCGTGCGCGCGGCGTCGTAGCGCCACATCGGCCAGTCGCCGGCCGTTGCCGCCGCCGCTGCCAAAATCACCAGCGCACCCAAAGATGCATAGCTCCACCGCATGGCCCAGCCCTCTCACGTCTTGCCTTGGCGCGCGATATGCCCTTGTTAGCGCGCCTGCCTCACGATCATACCGGCCCCTATCCTAACACAATTTCAACATAATGGACGATTCGGCGAGCCCAACGGGGAGGAGGAGGAACACAATCCGAGAGGGCGCAGGCGGCACGGGAGCGGGAGACGCGGGCGCCTCGGACGAGCGCGCCGGGTTGACGCCGCGCGGGTCGCGGGGGCACCGTCAGCCGATCGTGCGCTGGAGCGCGACCACGACGCCTTGGATCTGAACCGATGCCCCGGGCAGTAGCATCGGCTGCATCGAGGCGTTGGCAGGCCGCAGCTCGACCCGCTCCCCATGGGGGTAGTAGCGCTTGATGGTCGCGTCGTTCCCCACCAGCGCCACCACGACGTCGCCGGGTTTCGGCTCGCGCTCGTGATCCACCACCACGACGTCGCCGTCGAGGACGCCGTCCTCGACCATGCTGTCCCCCTGCACGCGCAGGCAGTAGCCCTTCAATTTCGACAGCGACGGGACGACGGGGATCTGCTCTTCGATGTTCTCCTCGGCGAAAATCGGCTGGCCTGCGGCCACGCGGCCGACCAAGGGCAGCGTGCCTATGGCGTTGCTGTACAGCCCTGCGGCGGCCTTCTCTGTCACCCGGATCCCCCGGGCCTGCGAGGAGCGGCGAATGTACCCTTTCTTCTCGAGGGCCACGAGATGGTCATTGACGCCGTTGGTCGACGCGATGCCGAATTCCCGGCCGATCTCGGCGATGGTCGGGGGCCAGCCGTGGTCTCGGATGCACTCGATGATGAACTGCAAGATGGCCGCCTGACGGCGCGTAAGCCCTTTGGCCATGATCAACGCCCTCCATGAGCCTGAATTCTTTTTCAGCTATATTGAAGCATGTCCCAGCCCAAATGTCAAGCCGTCGGCCCAGCGATTCCGCAATTAGGTCTGGAAGTGCTTGTGTATGGCGGCTTCTCGGCAGGCAGCAGCTTCGCAATGGCCCTGTGGGGCGGTTTTCGGCGCTGGTCTGGGCTTGGCGGCGGGAGGGTCAGGGGCGCGCGATGGCCTGCATGCACCCGATGGCAGCACAAGGGCGGTTCGCGCGAGTGCGGGTATTGTGCCACCGCGGTTGCCCGGCTGTGTCTGCTGGACATCGCGGTCGGGCTGCTCTATGCTCGGCAGCACTCGAGGGCCGCGAGGGTGGCGCAAACACGGAAGGAACGCGAACCATGTCGTTACCGGTCAGACGGGTCGTCGGACGGTTCCTCATCTTTGCCTTGCTGGGGCTGCTCATGGAGGTGTTCTTCACGGCGGGCTCGCGGCTCCTTTCGGGGAACTGGAACATGCACGGGCACAGCTCGCCGTGGATGATGCTGGACTATGGCCTGCTCGGGGTGGTCCTGATGCCGATCGCGCGGCCGCTGATGCGGGTCGGCATCCCTTTACTGGGCCGGGCCTTTGTATATATGGCGGCCATCTTCGTCGTCGAGTACGTGAGCGGGCGGATCTTCAGCGCCTGCGGGCTGCGGATCTGGGACTACTCGCACCTGCCGCTGAACCTGCACGGCCAGATCACCCTGCTCTACGCCCCGTTCTGGTACGCCCTGGGTCTCGCGGCCGAGTTCCTCCACCGCCGGGTCGACACCATCTCGCTCGTCCTCAACCTCGGCGTCACCGCGGAGCAGGTCGAGGCGCAGTTCGGTGCGGGCGCGACGGCGCCGGTCCGTCACGAGTAGCCGATCCCACCGCAAAAGACACCCCCGGGAGTGGGACGCGCCCGGGGGTGTGGTTGGCGGTTCGTCGTCGCGGCCGCACCCGCTACGGGAGGAGGGCCTCGACCTCGGAGAAGAAACTGGCCCACGTCCTGCAGATAGGCCACTCGCCCGGATAGCGAATGAACTTGACGTGGCCGTCCATGTACAGCACGTTGCCGCCGCCCGGAACATGGTTGTAGGCCGTCGAGTCGCTGAACCGGATGTCGGCGTTGACCTCGTCCTGCATAATGGCGATTTCGCTTTGCGCCTGGGCGCTCGCGGCGGGGTTGTTGATGTCGGTGATGAAGAAGCGCTCGATGCCTTCCCGCAGGCGGTAGCCCGTCATGCCGCCTGCGCTTAGGTCCTCCTCGTACACGCTGAAGTCCCCGGAGGCGCACGCTTGGATCGCGCTGTCAATGAGGTAGATCATCGGCGGCAAGAAATCCGGATTGAGCAGGGTCAGCACATTCTCGGTGCTGTTCAGATTGGCCGGATCGGCCAAGTAGTGCTCGGGCTTGATGGTCCAAGGCCAGTACACGTAAGACACCGCCCAGAGCTTGCAGGGGCAAATGGGGCCGCCTTCCGTACTGTCACATGTCCACCAGCCCTCACTGACTGTCTGGCCGACCTCCGGATCGGACGGACACAGCAGCACATTGGTGTCCGTCAGATACTCGGGATAGATGGACGGCCCGTCGGGCGACCATATGTCCGCGAAGACGACGTTTTCGTCACAGTTCGCACCCGCGCACCTCTTGCCGGGCGGGAACCTCTCTCCCTTGGCCTCGTTCGCGTACATCTTGAAGACGATGCCCATCTGCTTGAGGTTGTTCTGGCACGACGCGCGGCGCGCGGACTCGCGGGCCCGCGCCAGGGCGGGGAGCAGGATGGCCGCCAAGATACCGATGATGGCGATGACGACCAGCAATTCGATTAGTGTGAATCCTTCGCGTCTCATTGCGTGATTACCTCCTTGCCTCTTTGAGCAGGAACCTCGAAACTACGAACGACAAACCTTCACACAACATGAGACCTCGGCTTTCAGATGACCCGATACATGACACGACCCCACGGGCCTCACCTCCTTTCCGAAGGGGTCCGCGCCCAAAACCTGTGTTCTCCTGCGGGAACCAGGATAGCAGATAAACCCGCGGCTGTCTAGAGAAAAATCTTAAAAACCCGGAAACCTTGCGAGCGACTCGCGCCGGTCTGAGCCGAGGCCCCGACTGGCCGGGGGGGCGAAAGATGGAGATGGAGAGACGCGCCGGGATAAGCCGGCAAGGTGCCGCGAGTGAAAGTCTCGTACAGTGAAGGCGTAGCGAGCCACATTGACCTAAGGCGACTCTTGTCGCCCGTCATGTCGGTG
>Ga0114930_10001927_pt1 | contig 19137 bp, 23 predicted proteins | sample AnhtaG_FD_87300 | JGI IMG/M metagenome (GOLD analysis project Ga0114930, IMG submission 87300) | Deep subsurface microbial communities from Anholt, Denmark to uncover new lineages of life (NeLLi) - Anholt_01485 metaG | ecosystem: Environmental > Aquatic > Marine > Oceanic > Sediment | place... | reverse complement strand
GGAGGTAGCCGCAGACATAGAACAATGGGAAGGTATATTTCAGATTGCAGATGAAACAGAGGAGGTTACACGAATTCTTGTCGAATTGATTAAAGAATATGATATTAAAGGGAAAAGTATCCATGACGCCAATATCATTGCCACGATGACGGCCAATATGATTGAAAACTTATTCACATTTAATGCAGACGATTTTAAAAAATTTAGCAACGTAGAATTGATTGGCATATAATTTTTAATTTCTAAGTTATCCGTTCTTTCAGCCTTGAGCCTTGAACTTTGAGCGCTTGGCGCTCTGCTCTCTGCACTCCGCCCTCTGCGCTTAGTCCTTTGCGCTATGCTCCATGCTCTCTGCTCCATGTGCCATGCTTTCTGCGCTATGTTTACCCCGCCTGTCGGAGCGGTGCGTAGATCCCGCTATCGGGGCCCAATGAAATCCGAAGGCCATTTCATCGGGGTTGAATGTTTACCCCGTGAAATTTACGACAGTAACAGCTAAGCTAATTTCACTGGGGCCTTTGTTTTTCTATTCAACTGGGGCCCTATGAGCTTCGAACTAACCTGTAACATAAAAAGTTATTGAGATATTTAAGGACGTTATATATAACAATATCAAAAGGTTACATCCCTAAGGATAGAATAGAAAAAAATTATTATCTATCTACCAAAAAAAGAAACCTCCTGTCCCCCTTCAGAGGGGACATTTTCATTAAGCTAACACACATAGTCTTTTCCTGCTTGACGCACCACTCCCTCTTCAATATACTTCCTTGACCAAAAACCCTTATCTCTTTTCTTACTATTTTATATTCCGATGGAAACCCTAAAACACATACCCATAAGCCTGGACCCTGGGCAAATCAAGAGAAGACTCTACATGGAACGGAGAGAGGATTGGAGCCAGGTTCAAACCCTTATTGAGGCCGCCCAACTACTCATCAAAGCGAGGGCAGTTTACAAGGTTTGCTACATCGAGGAAAAGATTGAAGATGCAATAAGGATAGATGGGATCAGCCTGACGAGTAAGGTTTTGCGGAAGAATCTGGATAATGTTGGGCGGGTGTTCCCCTTTGTGGTTACCATCGGCAGCAAATTAGAAGAAGAGGCCAGGGCATCCATAGATCTGATACAACAATACTATCTCGATACCATTGGAAATTTAGCCCTGTTAACTGCTCGAAACTATTTAAAGGATCACTTGCGCTCCAGATATGCCCTCGATGGAATGTCCTATATGAGTCCAGGATCCTTGAAGGATTGGGCCATTGAAAACCAAAGGCCTCTGTTTTCAATACTGGGAGATGTGGAAGCCTCTATTGGTGTAAGGTTGAACGAAAGTCTTCTCATGACTCCAGGTAAGTCGTTATCTGGCATCTACTTTCTCACAGAAATTCCATTTTATAGCTGTCAACTGTGCCCGCAAAAAGACTGCCCCTCAAGAAGGGCAGTCTATAATGAAAAGCTATCCATCGAATACGGGATTCTGAAATAACACTCCTTCTACGTCATAGGCTGAGACCTATCCCTGAACTTTATATTTTATGGATCTATATAATGGGGACTTGAAGTCTTTTTTGCGGAATTAATCCTCTTCTTTCACGTACTTAAATGAAACGTTGATCCTGGCCCGGTAAGCCGTAACCTTTCCATTATCGATGGTCATATCCAGTTGAATGATCTCGGCAATTCTTAAATCTTTAAGGCTCTTTCCCGCCTCTTCCACAGCAGTTCTGGCGGCTTCTTCCCAGGATGTACTACTGGTTCCCACCAGTTCAATAATTTTGTATGTACTGTCAGTCATATCTCTCCTCCCTCTAAAAAATTTAGGTTCAAACCAAATAACCAGCCTGATAACATCCAAATTTATAGAGTTGGATATAAGATGTCAAGGATTAAGACATTTCCCTGGTCTTTCATTTCATAAATAACTTAAATTTGTTTTTGTTCCTTCAATTTTCTGAGCAGGGCTATTGCCTGGATTTTCTTAAGGTCAACCTTCCTCATTCCATCCGGTGCAACCAGCCTTCCGTACTTGATTTACACCCATTGCTTCAAGTATCTGCCCTCTAGACTCTGAAATCAGCCCGGAAAAACTCTCTCTGAAAACTTGAGAGTATTCTTCAATGCTTTTAAGGCCTCTGTTATAATAATCTAAGGCCCTCTCATATTCTTCATAGATGTCTTCATTGCTCATGATCTTAAAATTTATGTCAAGCCCGCCCTGGTGCGATGTGATCATAAAAAGCTATTGCTTATTTAACACTAAGGGAGCTGTAGCTATAAAATTCAGCCATTGCATGCCAGGTCTGGGCCAGGGTTTGCCTTTGCCATTGACACACAAGCTCTTTTCCCCTATCCTTGTCTCCGTTCAAAAAAAGAGTTCTTAACTCTCATGGGCAAAGATAGTTATTCGGATAATATGTCAGGTAGATTAAAAGCAGTTTATCCATGAAATAGCCGCTGAAATTGCAAGCATCCCAAATCTTAAAATAAAAATATATGAATATTCTTTTTGTATGCAGTGGAAATATTAGCAGAAGTTTTTTAGCCGAAATATTGCTTAAAAATGAGATTGAGCCGCTCAAGTTAGATAACATATCAATCTCATCTGCAGGTCTTTTTGTTTTCCCGGGCAATCCTCCTGACCCCAAGATGGTTGAATACCTGTTAAAAATAGGAATTCCCATAAAAAGCCATCAGGCAAGACAGATTATAAAGGAGGACGTGGACTGGGCTGATATTATCTTGGTGATGGAGAGAGACCATGCAAGAGAGATAGAAAGATTCTGGCCCAAGGTTAAAGGCAAAGTGGAACTCCTTGGCAAGTATATTTCAGAAGGTCAAAATGTAGACGATGTTGTTGATCCATTCGGCAAGTCCTCATACTATTATCGCCTTGCCCAGTCTCAAATTACCTTGGCCATTAGATCTTTCGTCAAAAAAGTCCTGTTAGATAAAACGTGAGAGAGTCAAATCTGCCCAAAGATGTGGATGGTGTCAGATACCTGAATCGTTCTATTCACTCAAAAATCCGCATTCTCTCAGGTGCTTCAGGATCTCTTTTTTTACCGTGTTGCCTATGGAGTTCTCCAGCGAAGCCAAGTTAGACCTTGATAACGTTTTTTAAGGGCTTTTCTGCTATACAGGATATGGGTAGACAGGCTATCAGGGGCAAAGGAGAAGTTCGAATAATCTGTAACTCCTTGTCTAATAAATAATAGGTATAATACGCTTGCGAAGAGTAACGCATCGAGATCCAATAATCAGACTCTGTTAACCTTTAGGTCAATATCTGGAAGCTTTACTGGCCTGTGTTGCTCATCATGAGCTTTAATTTCTTCTAAGATAAGGGGGATTTGAGTTGAAAATTTTATCTGTTGTGATAAATTCTAACTTGTAAATTTAGGATAAGGGGGAGATAGCTATGGCGAGTTTAAACAAGGTAATGTTAATAGGTAACCTTGGTGCTGATCCAGAGATACGGTACACACCAAGCGGTGCGGCTGTTGCTAACTTTAGAATGGCAACAAAAGATCAATGGACAAGTAAAGAAGGGGAAAAGCAAGAAAGAACAGAATGGCATAAGATCGTAGCCTGGAGAAGGCTGGGAGAGATCTGTGGTGAATATCTGCATAAAGGGAGCCTTGTTTATATAGAGGGGAGTTTACAGACGAGGGATTGGGAGGATCGGGATGGAAATAAAAGGTGGACCACAGAGATTATTGCCTGGAGAATGCAGATGCTGGACAGGGGAGGAAAATCAGGAGAGGCTGCATCTGTCGAGGAACGTTTTCCAACTGAAGAGCCAGCAGAAGCCATGCCTCCGACGGACCCAGAGGCACCTGAAGACGATATTCCATTTTAGATAATCTGCGGTGGACTAATCATCAAGTCCTTCGGATTCCTTCTTGTTATCACCGGTAGCTGGGGGTATTTCTTCATGCTTTTTGGTAGTTGCCTCCTTAAAGTTCTTTATCCCCTGACCGAGACCTCTACCGATTTGAGGGAGCTTTCCGGCTCCGAAAATTATCAGGATAATGACCAGAATTATGAGCAATTCTGGCATACCAAGACCAAACATTTATACACCTCTTTAATTAACACCTTTTTGTAGGGGCGCAATTCATTGCGCCCTGGGTTCGATAAATCGAACCCCTACAAACGTGGAGAAATGGGCAAGTTGAGGGGGATAGCCAAATATCCACAATTTATTGAACAGTTACATCTTTTTTATAACAATATTATTTAAACAAGTCAATTAATCTTTTGTGGCGCCATAAAAAATGTCAGTTGTCCGTCAACGGACCATTGACATCACTTAAATACATGCAAGGCTGTTTTTCCCAATTGCCCAAGATTTAGGACCACAGTTATGCCATGAGCTTTAAGGGCATTTATCTTATCCTCTGCCTTTCCCTTACCTCCAGAAATTATAGCCCCAGCATGACCCATCCGTCTTCCAGGTGGCGCTGTCTGTCCAGCAATAAATGCCATTGTAGGCTTATTAAATTCTTCCTCTATATACTCTGCAGCCTCTTCCTCAGCCGTGCCACCTATCTCCCCAATAAGGACGACACCTTCTGTTTCCTCATCCTCTTTGAACCTCCTTAAATGATCTATAAAGGAGGCTCCAACAATTGGATCTCCACCCAACCCGATACAGGTTGATTGTCCTAATCCAACCCTTGTTAACTGGTCCACAACCTCATAGGTCAGGGTTCCACTCCTGGAAATCACCCCTATACCTCCCTGTTTGTGAACCTGGCCTGGCATTATTCCCACCTTTGTCTTTCCCGGGGAAATAATCCCGGGAGTGTTTGGGCCTATCAGGACAGCACCGCACTTTCTAATAAAATGAACTGTCTTAATCATATCAAGGGTGGGAATCCCCTCGGTAATACAGACAATGACACCTATGCCTGCATCTGCGGCCTCGATCATGGCATCAGAGGCAAATGCAGGTGGCACAAAGATACATGAGGCATTAGCACCAAAAATATCCACAGCATCCTTTACCCTGTTTAAAACCGCTATACCCTCAACCTTTTCTCCACCTTTACCAGGTGTTACACCGGCTACAATATTGGTGCCATAAGCCACCATTTGTCTTGTGTGGAATGTTCCCTCTTTACCTGTAATACCTTGGACAACAACCTTTGTATTCTCATCAACCAGGATACCCATACGACTACTCCATTTTTTTATTTATATTAGCCCATTTTTTTGCCACAAAGACACAAAGTCCCTGGCCCAGACCTGATTTTCAAAGAGTGGGTTTATATCTACGAATATCGTAAGCTTTACAAAGTATGATAATGTTCCTGCGATGTCGCGCCAGGGCGGGCACGAAGATTATTTTTAATCCCGGATATATTGATCTATAAATTGCAATTAAATCTTGCCCTATTAATAGAGGAATATAACTTATTTTTTCCTTTGTGCCTTGGTGACTTAGTGGCTGAAAAGTTACATGACAACTGGTTAGCTCACTTGCTGCGCCACCATTCTGGCAGCTTCTTCCATATCTTTAGCCACTGAGAAATCAAGATTTGAATTTTTTAAGATCTCTCTCCCCTCCTCGACATTTGTTCCTTCTAATCTAACGATGAGGGGGGCCTTTATTTCTACCTCTTCGGCAGCCTTTACTACACCCCTTGCCAGAACATCACATCTCATTATGCCACCGAATATATTGATCAGGATTGCCTTGACCCTCTTGTCACTGAGAATAATTTTAATCCCGTTGGTAACCATTTCCTCACTTGCACCACCGCCAACATCCAAGAAATTAGCTGGTTCAGCACCGGCCAGCTTAATCACATCCATAGTGGCCATTGCTAAACCGGCCCCATTTACCATTGCGCCAATATTACCATCCAGTCTAATATAGTTCAGATTATACTTTGATGCTTGAGCCTCCAATTCATCCATTTCATATGGATCATGGAGTTGGGCAGTGTCTTTTTGCCTGAATAGGGCGTTATCATCAAAATTGATCTTTGCATCCAAGGCTACCACTTTGCCTGATTTGGTAATGACTAAGGGATTTATTTCAACCAATGAACAGTCCTTGGATATAAATAACTTATATAGATTGGTCATTATTGCTGAAAACTCTCTGGAAATTGCTTTGTCTGGCATTGGTTCAATGGCATAGAAGAAATTTCTTGCCTGATAGGGCATAAATCCATGGGTAATATCTATGGCTTCAATTAAAACTAATTCCGGATGCTTAGCAGAGACCTCTTCAATCTCCATTCCTCCTGCCTGGCTGAATATCATAGCAGGACATTCCAACCTTCGATCAATAACAATACCAAGATAGAACTCTTTATCAATATCCAGGCCTTCCTCTATTAATAATTGCCGAACCTTTTGACCAGAAGGACCGGTCTGAGGTGTGATCAGGGGATTAGAGAGAATCTCATCAGCTGCTCTCTCCACCTCCTCAAAACTGTTAGTCAATCTTACTCCACCACCTTTTCCCCGACCTCCAGCATGAATCTGGGCCTTGACTACCCATGGAGGACCAGTCAGACCCTTTGCAATATCCACTGCCTGACTTGGTGAAGTTGCTAATTTGCCAGATGGAACTGGTATCCCAAAAGCCTGAAATAGATCCTTTGCCTGAAATTCGTGAATTTTCATAATCACTTACTCCATTTGCTATGATTTATTATAAGCTACATTTTTCAACTCGAATCTTATTATCTTTTAGCAGCAAAATGTCAAGGAGAAAGGGTAGATTTTTTGGCAGGGGAAAACTACACGTTCAGCATCATCCACCATGGCTTAACGAAGTAGGCTTGATGCTATAGTTAGGTGATTACCGTATTGGATGCCGGAGGTCGGAATTGAACCGACACGGACACGAGGCCCGGAGGATTTTGAGTCAATTTCATAAGCCTTTTTACAATAGGGGGAAGCCTTGTCAATAGGGCTTTCCCCTATTCTATTGTGGATTTGCCGGTTTTTGGAAATTTTGATTTTGTTAGCCTTGATTAGGCTCTATTTAAACGCGATGGTTACAAAAATTATTATAATTTATATTAGGCTAGAAATCATGTTTTATCAAAGCCTCCCTAAACTCAAAAAGAGTGCTATCGGTAGAAAGATCATCTTCCAGAAGCCAATGAAGCCATTCATTAAAAATAAGCATTGCTTCATCACTCAAGCAGTATTGAGACCATTCATAGGATTCATAGTGCCTCCCTATTGGCTGAATATGATCAAGCCTGAGAATAGACTCGCCAGCATCACCAGGCAAAGGGAGTATATCCCAAATGTAATGAGGGTATTCACACCTTCTTACCCTTTCAATAAACTCCTCTCTAAAGCCAGACCGTTTTCCACCTTTATCAGCTCCATAATAGGGCGCAACTAATATAGTTGGGGCAGTCTGCCATCTTGGTTTTCCATATCTCAATTCTTTGGGAATATCTGGACCGCCAGCACTTATTATTAAGACTGGGCGCTTTTTTGCGCGGTAGACTTTTCTAACTTCCCCTTCAAAGTCTGGGAGGGCAGCAACTGGAAGTATATATGTCCGAGATGGCTTATCAATTCTGAGGGGTTCTAAAGTATAATTAGCTCTAGAGTGATCAGTCGGGTCAGTTCTTCCAATCGGGTTGAGAGTCATGGGAATTTGATCAACATGAGGAACAAAGGCCTTTATTAATCGGCCTCTTTTGATATCCTTAGATTCATTAATTGACCACCATTTTCCAACATATGCCTGTATAGAATCATCAGGGTACATCAGATTCAGTCCTAGATGGCGATTTCCATACATCCCTTGTAAATGATAGCTGGCCTTCTTGAGATTCTATCGGCTTACCAGCAAGTTCATCGAGCCATTTTTGACCCTCAAAGAAGACTTGGTCATATCTAGGTGGGCTATAGACAGAAGGTTTCTTCTTTTTTGTTAATTTCTCTGATAACATTGCTTCTATTTTTTCTTTAAGGCGTTTTCTCGCTGCTTTACTTAATTTCTGATCTTTCTTAGGGAGGGGGGTATCCATAATGTTATTAGTTTTAATATGGTTTTCTTTAGTTTCTAGACGAGGCTTAAAAGAAAGGTATTCTCCTGGAGCGGCCTTAAGCATCGGATATGTTACATAGACATAATGAAGCAATGCGGATGTATCATCACCAAACTCATGAATAGCTTTTTTAATGGCAAGGGTAATCTCAAAAGGGAGTTGCCTATCTAATTCCTCGAATAATTCATCATCTATTAATTCCCAACGAAAGAAGTCATCTTCATACTTGGGGCTACTGATTTTTCTTTCTGTAGCATCAACTCCCCGAACAATAGGTTCAATTCTTTTATACACTTCAATAGACCAGGGACCAAAATTATGAAAAACCCAAGGGACGTTGGTATATGTTGAACCCTCATGCTTTTGAGAGTGGGCTAAGTCAGCTAAATAGACGTATTTAACTAAATGGATAGGACCAAGTTCTCTGTTGCCTAGGTCTTCCTGGCCAGCGACTGCAAGTATATATCTAAGGAGGTTATCGATCCTATTTGTATCCATGGATCTTTGCTAAGTGCTTTATGGTATATTATATGTGCTGTTTACTATTAATAATTACAATTTGTCAAATCTAAAGATCTTTGTACCGGTTTTATTAGATATAAGCAATAGTTATGACATTTTTTCGGAAAGGCTAATTCGGATTTTAAAACATGTACCAAGGGGGTAGCAAAGGAATTAATTGTTAAAACTTAAATAGCTATGACCCAATTTACATTTATGATCTCATTTATTTAAATCACTCAAGAAAACAAATCCTATCATGGGAGGGATGAAATAGGGTGTCGTGTTAAGGCAGGATTTCGTTCTTTCCCAGTTGACATCCGATTACAGATAAAATATTCTACTATATGAGTATAATTCCGGATAAACATTGGGGAACTAATGAACATAGCTGTGCAAATCCAAGAACTTGCAGTGGTGGTAGTGGCGAGGAATCATAACCCCACAATTCTCAACCCTGACTTCTTGAAGCATAACGGCATCGTTTCTCCTGATTGGGAGCTTGCAAGTGCTCCTATCTGTGCAGAACCTGTTGCTGAAGTGAGGTACAAGAATGGAATTAATATTGTAGCTCAACTTCAAAAACTGATATTTTCTCAGACATTGGCTGACAAAAGCCTTGATGAAGCACAAGTGCCGGAAATAATGGTAAAATACATCGAGACCCTACCGCATGTGGACTACCGTGCTGTAGGAATCAACGCGGTAGGACACGTTGCTGCTGATACCGAAGAAGAGGCTCAGGGTTACATTTTGGACAATCTAATTGCTCAAGGCCCATGGAAAACACTCGACGACCAGGAACCCAATGTCTCTGTAAGTTTCTCCTATCCGATACAGGAAGGGCGGCTAAATATTACTATTGAAAAGGCACTTTTGCCGTTGTCCGATCAGAAAAATTTGCCAGTTGTGGTTTTCCGTTCTAATTTCCACAGAGAGATTGCAGAGGGAATTAGCAGAGAAAAAGTCGCCAAACTAAAGGATGTCATTCAATCTTGGAGAAAAGACGTTGAAACATTTCGATCTTTGGTGGAACGAACTTTTCTTTCTAGCGAGGTATAGCCATGCCTTACATAAGAACCGACATCTATGAAGCGTTTCCTGGGCTATGGGATGCTGGTCTGGGGATAGGCGGATATTGGCTTTCCTATCTAAAGCAAGAAATTGACCTTGATACCAGTACCTATACAAGCGCATCCTCGACTACAGCTCAAAGAGAATTAACCCAAGAGCTCGAAGATTTCATCCGGAATCCTTTAAAGCCTAGATCTGCTTGCCCAGCTATTTATGGACTAGGGTCTGACATAGTTAAAAGGAAGACGATGAGTTCTGATTTACGAATCGATGAAGAAATCCTGACCATCGCACGTCTCAGGCAAGGTACACCCCTATTTATTGCAGATCTTAACTGGACAACTGAAGAGGCTTTGGAGATAAGATCTCACCTTGCAACTTTCGAAGACGACTGGAATGCGCCCGGAATGGAGTTATATGATGAGCTATAACCGCGGAGATGTTATTTTAGTTCGATTCCCCCATTCTAATCTCACAACGTACAGTAAGCGTCCTGCTTTAGTTGTTCAAGACGAAAATATTAAGACTGGATTGAGTCAACGAGTAGTTGTGCAGATCACTTCTAACCTTCAGCGTTCAGGAGAGACGCGTGTTTTTGTCAGCAAGAATACTAAACAAGGGCAAGAAATGGGAGTCCTAACAGACTCTGTTATCGTCGCCGATAATATAGCTACTATCCTACCTATGGCAATCGAGAAGACAATTGGACGTTGCTGTCTAAGCATGCCAGATGTGGAGACAGCACTAAAGAAAGTCCTCAAACTTTGATATAAAGGTAGCAAGTCCTAACCATTCCGGCCTTGATAATCGGGTTCAATTTGCAGCGTAGGTCTGTAAACTGCAGTTTCATCAATCACTCTATTTGTCCAAATCCCTTCTTGCATCATACAAACCTCACAGGCCCATACTCAGCATCCCTGTAAATGCCTGTTTGTGAATCTAAATCGCAACCATTAGAATCCCTTTCATAGTATAGCAGAGAATAACACCCTGACTGAAATAGTGTTTAAGTTGCATAAGAAACAAGCTATTTTTAAAGAGGGGATAAAACAGAGTGTCCTGGCAAAACAAGTTGGAAGCCTAACCGAAAGTTGGTATTATGGGAAAGATCAGTTTTCTCATTCTTAAAAAGTTTTCAAGAGTAAGCTCCTAATTTTTCTTTTTTGGCCTTGAAATGTCATTTTCTCCTAATTCTTTTTGATGATAACGAGAAAGCAGTATATCATTCAGTAGAGCCCTATCGTATTCTTCTAAATTCTCGAAGGATAACTTTTTTGTCAAGACTTCCTTGGGATAATCAAATGCTAATTTCCCAAAAGCTTCATCTAAAAAAGAAACCGAAGCTATTAAAACTTTACTAAAATCAATAGTAATTGTTTCTTCCTTATCCCATAAGTCATTAATCATTTTGTTTATTTGCTCACCATCTTCTCTTGTTATCGTACGTTTTTTATACCTATCCTTTAAAACTATTCTCATTATATCCCCTCGAAATATAAATTTTTAAAAGAGATAATCTTTTTCATCAGACAAGAAATAAAATCCTTCTTTATCAATATTTATAAGCAGTTTTACTATAGTCCCGTTGAAAGGAACTGGCATATTTTGGTTTAGAGTTTTTCCTTGATCAAATTTCCAAAAAACTTTTCCATCTCCAGAAATTATACACATTTGCCCTTCGTTCACCTTGATGAAATTTCTAATATGACTCAAGCCCATTCCATCTCTGCCAGAACGGCAGGAGACTCCTGGTTCGATTGACTTTCTGATTGCTTGATAATCATCATTTAATGTTGAGTGATCTGATGATGTTTTTAAAGAGGCCAGAATACCTATTCCCAAATCAGCTATACATAAACGAATTTGTCTTTTTTCTGGGTAAGTCCAGGCACAGACATAATAATCTTTGACTTCGCTGTGGTCGACAACATTTATCATTGTTTCAATCAAACTCATACGTAAAGATCCTTTGACGCCAGGAGATATGTTTAAATGATAATCGAATATATCAGTCATTGTCTCTATAAAATCTGGATCTACTCCTGGTATTTTTCTTAATTGAACTCTTCCTGTTTGTATACTATCCCACTGAGGACTTTGGCTGTTCAAACCAAAATGTTTTGTAAATCCAGTATCAGTAAGGAACTCCTTAAGTGTTGCATCTTGAGGTTCTAAGTAAGCGCATTGCTTGCCTTGCCTCAAACATTCAGAGATTGTAGAAGTAAGCACTATTATCCCGAAGGGAGTAAGCGATTCAGTCCGACTTAGGTTAAAAGTAATATCATTTTCCTCAGTATTTTTTGCCATATGATAAAGCTTGAACAGGTTCCTTGACATATCAATGCTTTGTCTTTTTGGATAATTCAAAGTAAGCATGGTTTACCCTTAATTGACAGCAATTAACGGACCACAATCAGCTTAATCATTAAGAAAAAATTATTCACATTAATGTAAGTTGGTTGTTTTATGGTCAAGACATATACCAGAATTGATAATATAAGGCAAGAAATCCCTAAATAAATATTTAGACATGAAAACCCCACCTCTCTTTATGAGAAATAGGGTCTTGGCATTCAAATCATAGCACCCTCGGTTAATGGTTATTTCAAGGAGAACGAAATTTTACATGATATGAGTATAGGTTGGGATGAAATGAAGGTTAAGAGGTATGCAACCAGTGTTCTGTTAAATTAGGGAGGGAGATTAATTGAAAGTTGCTAACAAAATTGTGAAAAGAGGTCACAAGGGTATTTTAATAACGCGCTTAAAGATGTATTGCTAAAGTTTGGATTCCTATTAGTCTAATAAAAATAACTTTATTAAAAAACAACAATTTTAAATAATGTTTGACATAATATAAAATATGTGATATATAATTAAAATATAGTATTTATTTTAATAATGATGCTTTAATTTCAAAGGAGAGTTTATATGGTGAGAATAAGTAACGAAACATCTGCTGAGCGTTTCAAGAGATTGGCTGCTTTAAGAACAAATGCTGTACTCAAACGGCTCAGGGTACTTGGCAATTGCTCCAACCGGCAGGTCTATGATTATACCAAAGAGGATATTGACAAAATATTCGCAGCTATTGATCAAGGCATGAAAGAGGTAAAATCAAAATTTCATTTTCCAAAACAGCAGAATTTTAAATTGTAAGGAGAATTTATGCCCAATGAATTATCAAATATAGATATTGCATTATTTGCATTGCATAAATTAGGTGGAACCTCAAAAAAGGTTCACACAGAACACATTGCTTGGGAAGCCTATCAACTTGCCAAAGAAAGGTTTTCGTGGAGGCTACCCGAGTTTAGAGATAGGTTCCCAGATAAATCACCAGTGCGCTTTGCACTCGAACAGGCAAAAAAGAAAGAACATGGGAAGATAGTCACAGGTAGAGCAGGCGGAGATATTGGTCGCCCTGAACTTGAAGGGTGGCGCTTTACTCCTGAGGGCGCTGAATGGATAAGGAAAAATGAGAGTCGCATTGCAAAATCTCTAAAACAAAAAGTACCTGATTTACCAAAACGCGAAGCTGAAAAATTTGTAAGGAAGTTAAGAGCCGATAATTGTTTCAGACATTTTCAACGAAGGGGCAATTTGGATGAGGTTTCATCATATATGTTTACAGATATGTTAGGTTGTTCGCCAGATGCATCAAAAGATATAATAAGACAGAAGTTTGATCGGCTTTTAGCAACTGCAAAATTAGTTAACGATAGAGAGCTTATTACATTTTTGAAAGTTTGTGCCAGCACTTTTTCTGCCTTGATAACAGCAAATTAAGGTAAGGAGGTATATAAAATGGCTAAAATAAAAATTGGGGTGCCGATAGACCTACATTATTCTGATAGATATTTTCATTTTCAAAGGCAACATGCTATACGAGATGTCTTTGATGCGCTTGTGGAACTTATCACCAATCCTGATGATAGTTATGGTCGCCTTTATAAAAAACAGCTACACAGAGAAGACGGCGGGCAAATTCTAATTGATATTCTTGAACAACGAAAAGGTGCTGCATCTATAATGGTTGTGCGTGATAGAGCTGAAGGTATGACACTGCAAGAAATGAGAGAAAAATTGGGAGATGTCGGTACCCGTAGAAGCGAAGAAGGCGACAGGGGGTTTATGGCAAGAGGAGCAAAAGACTGCACAGCCCTTGGAAAGATGACAATTGAATCTATTAAAGATGAAAGATATTACAAGTGTGAATTAACTACTAAGCCCCAATTTGTTCCCTTAGTTGATAAGCGAAGTGTTAATAGGAATATTAGGAAAGAATTAAATATTGAAAGAGGAAATGGCACAGTAGTTACATTAGAGATTCAGCCAGAACACAGGATTCCACGAATTGATACTATTATAAGTAACTTACCAAGACACTTCGCTTTAAGAGATATTTTGTCAGAACACAGCGCCACAAAATGCTTGGTGAGAAACCTAAATAAACCAAAATTGAAACCAGAAAAAATAGTTTATATGCAGGCTGAGGGTGAATTGGTCTGTGAGGAAGAATTCCAAGTTCGCGGATATGAAGGTGCCACCGCTAAACTTATGATTTGGAAAGCTCCTGAGTCATTTGATGATGCTGGAGATCGGCGTTTTAGACGATCGGGTTTACTTATTAAGGGAGAACGAGCAATTCATGAATGTAGTCTATTATATCCAGGTTTTGAAAAAGACACATACGCCATAAAGTACTTTGGGCGTATAGAATGTAAGTATATTGATAAATTGCTTGATGAATATGATAAGTGTCGTGAGAATAACGAATCCCATCCGCCTGAAAATCCGACATTGCTGATAGACCCAAATCGTCGAGAAGGCTTGATGAGAGAACATCCATTCACAAAAGCGCTCTTTCAAATTCCCTCGGAACGTCTCAAAGCATTAATCGACAAAGAAAAAGAGCAAGACAAGGTTAAACAAAGGGAACTTATAAGCAGGGAAACGAAAAAGAAACTGGATGATTTGGCTAAGGCTGCAAGCAAATTTCTCTCACAACAAGTAGAAGATTTAGAAGAACTCACAACAGGAGATGAGGTAGATGAGGACTTCTTTTCAAAAAAAGGTGTGTTACTTTACCCCACATATTTACGTATCGGAATTGGAGAGATTCGGCCACTGACTTTTTATGTTAATCGTGCTTTGTTCGATGAAGAAGGACAAGAGGTATCAGTTAAAAGTGACGATAAAGCGCTTACTCTTTTGGACACGCCATTCAAATTAAGGGCTCATTCAAAGAAAAACGACAGATTATTGGGTACCTTCCGTATCCGAGGAGAGAATGTTAAAGATAGTGTTTACATTGAAGCAAGTTGTCCGGGAATTCCTGTAGCCGAAGCTATTGCACAGGTAGTCAAAAATAGAATTGAAGATCATGTATTCAATTCTCCTTTAGAGTTTGAACATAAGACCTGTCAAGTAAAAGAAGGCAGCACAAAAACTCTTCGACTCTTTGCAAAATGCCCAGAATTAGTAAATCAAGAGACGATAATAAATGTAAATTCTTCGGATGACATAAGCGTTCCTGTTAAAGGACGCTGTCTGCTGGTGCCGATCAAAGGGACAAACTATGCTCTTGGAGAGGTCCATATACGAGGTCGCCGATTGAAGAGAGAAACTGTAAAGATAACAGCCTCTATAAATGGTAACGAAGCAATTGGGAAGGTCAAGGTCATCCAGAAAGAGGAAAAGGGTATACAGATTGAAATAGATCTTCGTGATGAAGATTTTGGAACTTATCGCTCCATATGGAATGAACACGGAGGGAAACCAAATCAATTACTAATTTCCGGTCGTCACGATTCAATTAACAGATATTTGAAGTATAATCCTGAGACAAAAGAGTTTGAAGGCGATAAAAAACCATATTTTCGGGTTCTTTTGGCAGAGATTGTTACAGAAGCTGTATGCAGAAAATCCATAATGTTAGAGACGAGGGCTAGACCGTGGGAATTTAAGTTGGCGGATTTAAAAGCTGACGATGTTATTGCTGATGAGGTTTTTACTCAATTGCATAAGCGGATTCGTGATTTCGCTGCAACTGCTCATAAAATAATGCTGAGTGTTTCTGAAATACAACAATAGGTATCTACAAGATGTATATTATGGCAAAGTGTGGTGGTTATGCCCAGAGCATATCGGCTTAAGTAGGCGTTAACTCTTTAAAAAATAAACCCCACTTCTCTATTCAAGAAATGGGGTTTAAATATTCAGCTCATGGCCCCTCAATTAAGGGTTATTTCGAAAAGAATGCTATTCTACAAGGTATGATGTATAAGTTACGAATACATGAAGGTCAAGGGATATAAAACTAGGGTGTTCTGAGAAGGGAAGTAGCCAGGGGCAGAGCTTTCTCTTTGTTTTTGTATACAAAGATCAGAACTTTACTCAATTAATGTCATTGGCTATCCAACGTTTGTGTTAATTGCTCGAAACGATCTTTAAATGATTCTAGGGCTTCATCCTGTCGTAAGTAAAAGGCTTCATTCACCTCTATCAATATAAGGAGAAAAAATAAAACACTTGCAAATAGAACCTCTCTATGCCATTTGTCTCCAGGCAGAATATAGAGTTTGAAACCATTGTGGTATTTCACATGGTCTGAAAAATCAGTCGCATGAATAGCACGGGACGAAATCCTGTAAGCCAAATCATAATACATCTTTAGGCCAACTTCTTGCGCTACGGTCTCAATTTGTCCTCCGCTCCAATGAGATGCTTTATATCTATTCTCGAATTCTTCTTCGGACATCTCAGCCTTTATTCCTTCAGTTACATCCATAACAACCTTCCTTATTGGCTCTGAGATCACATATTTCAATTTCGGATTATTCTGCATTGCATTCATTAACTTTCGTTCTTGAATTGCACAAAAAGCGAAGTATTCTGTTGCTTTCTTCTCTTTGTCCTCCATTTTTATAAAGCGTAAACTGATCAGGCACTCCAGCAAAGTTCTAAGGAGAGCATTTGCATCTGATCCAAGGCCTTGCCAACAAAGAATTTTGATTGCCCTGAGGCTTTTAACTGACTTAGCAAAAAGGGCTAAAATAGCTGTAGCAAACAATACTCCTGACTTTTTTGCCTCTATATCAATTTGTCCTTCAGGCAAAAACTTCGGTACAAATTTCAAGAGCTCATCAATAAACTCAAAATATTTTTGATATTTCAGCCGTATTTCTCTCAGATCCTCTTTAGACCAGATGTCTGTCTTCAACCTCTTTGATTGATCATTCTGTTCCACTATCCTGCCTATCCTGTAAGTTACTTTCTCTGAAATAGAGACATGTTGCCATTATCATAAAAGTCCAAGAAGTTATGAGATCTCATGCATATCAAAACCTCAACAACATTTTTTGTTTAAAATAACAAGGATTCAGCAACCAACAAAAGCATAAGACTACTCCTCTACATAAGAGATTGGCTATTGATATCCAGGTCATGACACCCTCAATTAAGGGTTAATATTAGAATTTTTTTAGATCAGATCGTAATCAGTAGTATAATGCTACCAGGGGTAGGAAATGAGGTCAAACAGTATTCGTAATTTGACTGAACTCAAGTGCAAATCTTGTCTCTCTTTGTCACCAAAAATGAGGGCAAATGAGGGGCAGAATCAGTTTCTATGCAAAAAAGAGGGCCAGCTTCTAAAAAACTTGACCTAACTTGGCTTATTGATTGTATTGGTGCCAGAGGTCGGAATCGAACCGACACAGACACGAGGCCCGGAGGATTTTGAGACCATTTCATAGTTTTTATAATAAGGGGAAAGCTATATCAATAAGGCTTTTCCCCTTTTCTATTGTGGTTTCGACACAATTTCAAACTTCTGATAGATTTTGATTAAGTTAGCTTAGTTTCAATCGTGGCAGTTACAAGACGGTTACAATTTGAAAAGCTATAGGCTGGCAATTCTTTATAAGTATCTACTATACAAAAACCATGCAACCCTTAAGGTGTCATGACTTTAGGGGCTTTTTCTTGACACCCCGCGATGAAAGAGAATAAAGGATAAATGGCTTTTGTGCTTCTGTCAGGGACTTAGAAAGAGAAGGTCACTATAGAAAACCATACCTTTGCTTTAGCTTTCTTTCAATGGTCTTTGCTGAGATAACAAGTTGTCTTGCTTTAGCCATATCAGTATCACAAAGATGGCCAAGATATATCTTGGGGTTCGCTACAAACTTTTTCCTTAGCAATGGCAGACTCCACTCATATAAACGGGAGCAATCAAGATAAGAATCGTTATCTAAGTAAGTTCTATGGTCTGCAGTTAGGCACAGATTTAAATTTCGTAAATTTGGGTTTACCTGGCTGTTTATGAAAAGCAGTCCCATAGAAAAAATGGCCTCATTAATTGCAATGACGATGAACCTTTTGACTTTTGCCGGGGTAGTGTGGGGAACATGTGCTCGAAAGATAGCCCCAGGCTTGAGGTGTCGATTACAGAAGGAAACACGGTATTCTTTCGGAAAACTGTCACCAGGGAGAGGGTTCATTTATGGAGGATTCGTTCGTTTTCTGACAGGCACTGTATGTAGGTTAACATAGCATATTTTGCGCCTGCTACTTTGGCCATTTCACGGTAGGAAATTATATCGTTCCTATCTGCACTTTCATAAGCTGAATCATGGGATTTTTCTTTTAATTCATTAAATGACAGGTCTTGATTTTCTCTAAGGGATTCTGCAATACACTCTAGGTCTGACTGTGAGAATTCATCCATTTCAGGCTCTTGTTTTGGATAAACAAAATGTCTTGATACACGAAAGTATTGCGTTAGGTCCATCGTATCTTGGACCAGACTATCACCTCTTACAATCTTTACCATGTCATATATTTTAGATGGTACAGGACCATCTCCCATAGCAATGTAATGGTCGCCAACAATAAAGCGACCATATCTTGCAAGATGCTTTTGGTCGGCAAAATAGAGAATCTTGAATATCTTATGAATATCTGGCCCCTGATTTCCTAAACGCTTAATCAGCTTTTTGGATATAAATAGAATAGCCGCTAAAGCTTTTTCTCGATTAAATTTAAAATAAGTCATCTTTATTCCTCATTCTTCATGGATTGTTCTTTCCATGATAAATAAGTCTTATGCAATATGAATACCAATTTTTTCCCAAAAATAAAGCCCCACCTCTTTTAACAAGAAATGGGGTTTATCATCCTAATTATCATAAATTGCATCTTGTTGAAGCTAATTTAACATTATATATATGTAAATTATAAAAAAGTTCTTTTGTCAAGCACAAAATAGCTTTACTGTCAGTTAAGAATTAAAAGTGAACTGTTTTTAATAGATTTAAAGTTTAAAAGTGAATACCTAAAGACGGGGTGGACTGACCCCCATGAGTTGCACAGATCAGAGTGATGTAATTAGAGTACTCTGACAGGGATTTTGGGTTAATGTTATCATAGCTTCAAACTCACAAGGAGATCGATATCCCAGAGAAGAATGTAACCGTTTCTGGTTATACACATCTTCAATAAAATAGGGAATTCT